>Ga0334722_10007062_pt1 | contig 10958 bp, 10 predicted proteins | sample C3_bottom_MG_FD_207210 | JGI IMG/M metagenome (GOLD analysis project Ga0334722, IMG submission 207210) | Sediment microbial communities from Yellowstone Lake, YNP, Wyoming, USA - C3_bottom | ecosystem: Environmental > Aquatic > Freshwater > Lake > Sediment | place: USA: Wyoming | collected...
CGGAAAAGCGACGGGTGCCGCATGCCTTCGACCAAGTTGGCAATGACGTCGGCTCGTCGATCAAATTAGATCTTGCGGTCTTCAAAATTCAAGATTGTCGATTCGAAGGTCTTTTGTCGGAAGATGCTGTGCGCAAAACTCGATTCCAATGGTCGCAAAGTGTTAAATGTATTGGAGGTCAGCTAACTGAGGCTCGAGCAGCCGTTCTACAGTAGATCCAGGACTTCAGCTTGTCGGCCTAAGCGAGCGCCCGAGCTTTGCTGATCGCGATACTTAGTCGATCGACGCGAGCGTCCGCATCTATAATAGTTACCGTCCATCCCAACCCGACTCTTCGCTGACCCACGCGATGCTCGAAAACAGAAGTTTAACGCTTGGGATGGGTGGCCGATGCTAGATTGGCCCATGCCAGAATAGCTTCCGTTCGCGCCTTGCTTGCGATTAGCTCAAAGTACGATTTGCTTTACTAAGTTACGCCAAGATTGCGTACGTGCCTTGTACAATTCCAGTGGCAATTATTTTCTCAATCAATTTGTCCTAAATGGGTCCGAGGAAGTTCGGAAGCTTGGGTAAATGATGACAAGGTTGCATCGCTACCATTCAACAAAATGGATATTTTTTTACCAATCCTAAGGCCCCTTATGCTTACATCGAAGGAATTGAACGAGCGCGGCGCAGATAATCTGCCGGGCCACCTCGGCATCGTCATCACACACGTGAGCGCGTCAGAAGTAAGAGGTGAACTTTTAGTGAAGAACTCGCTTATGGCACCGACCGGCTTCTTGCATGCCGGAAGCGTTGTTTCCCTTGCAGATACTTGTGCGGGATACGGCTGCGCGGTCAATCTCCCAGAAGACGCAAGCGGGTTCACGACTATAGAGCTCAAAGCCAATCATTTGGGTACAGTTCGTCAAGGTACTATCAAATGCACCGCCAAACCTATGCATATTGGCAAGACCACCCAAGTGTGGGACGCAGAAGTCACTCACCGAGAGTCCGGCAAGATCCTTGCACTCTTTCGTTGTACGCATATGGTTCTCTACTCGAATCAGGGGTCGAGAACGAAATTCATCCTATAAGAAACTACATTCTGTCGTCGTCCGCTTGACTGGAGCGACAACCATTTTGACTCGCTCCGTGATTTACCTACCTCTTCGTAGCAAATGCTATCTTTAGGCCAGCGTACACCCTACTGCCGAGTCTGTTCTGCTTCGCGAATTAACATCTCGGTCGTCCAACTAGCTACCTTTCCAGCCACATTGGGGCATTTGTCCCGATGCCCCCCCGCTTCCTCAAAGGCCTTGAAGTCCTTTGTATCCCACAAATTGAACCGCCTGCCTAGCAACTTTGTTTGCACATCGGCGCAAATGGGACTCCCAAACTCCCCCACAAACCGGTCGTAGAGCTGCTTCGCGAGTTCGTATGACTGCAAAAAGCGCCCACTGCCAAAGTGTGCTCGGTCCCGCCCGCACTTTGCACCTAACGCTAGCATACCTCCCGCTAGAGCACCACATGTTCCACCTGCTGAAAGGCCACCGCCAGCGGCAAGACCGTGGGACGCCTTGAAGGTCGCGTCGTCCACGATTCCCAGCACGTCCTGGATCGCTGCCAAGACGCATTGCGGACAACCACCATACTTCTGCTCATTTTCGTAAGCGAGTGAGTATGCCCTGCTGATGATTTCCTGCTGATTCCGCGGATCAGTGTTAGCCATCTTGCAATCTCCTTTGTTCAAGAAAACTTTGTGCATTCGAAACGATTAGATCAAGAGTGCGTAAAATTCAATACGGAAACTGCGAAACACACAATTGTGTCTACGCCTCAACGGTTGGAAAATAGCGACTATTCGTCGCCCGACAATCCTTGAATCTAGCTGCGGCGGCAGTGCAATGCCCAACGGTAAGATTGATCTATTCTATTGACCTTGCTTGATCGAAATGAGAGGAGGCACAGATGCTCATCAATACCAATCCAAGCGGCTTCACGCGATCGGAATGACAGAGGTCGAGCGACCGATTAATTCGAAGACGTGTTGCCCGGTGATGGTTGCGGATATAGCAAAAGTCTGTCTTCACACCAGTCATAAGGCGGGCTGCCTATGTTGCTCTACATGCCCATTTCTCGGAAATGTGATTATTCATTCGATGCCCGCCGCGGTTAGTTCCTCGCGCAATACCCGTTTCAGAATTTTGCCAGATGGGTTTCGTGGAAGGCTTTCCCGCACGACGAGTTGCCGCGGTACCTTGAAGCCGGCAAGGTGCTCACGACAATGCCGCTCCAGGTCCGCGCGCGTGAGTTCCGCTCCTTCTTTCAATACGACTACGGCAACGACGCGCTCGCCCCATCGCGCATCCGGTAGTGCTACCACCGCGACTTCGCTCACCTGTGCCAGACGATAGATCACGCGCTCTACCTCGGACGACGCGACGTTCTCGCCGCCGCTGATGATCATGTCCTTCTTGCGGTCGGTGAGAAATAGGAATCCGTCCTGATCGAGATAACCGATATCGCCGGTGCGGAACCAGTCGCCGAAAAAGCTCGCTGCGGTCTTCTTCGGATCGCGCCAATAGCCTTTGGTGATCTTCGGCCCGCGCAGGCAGATTTCGCCCGACTCCCCCGGCGCGAGCGCGCGCCCGGTGTCGTCGCGGATCTCGATCTCGACGTGCGGCACCGCACGCCCGGTCGAGCCGATTTTTGCGATTTCCATGCCGGCTTCCATGAAGGTGTCACCGGAACAGCTTTCGGTGAGCCCGTAGGCATCGATATAGCGGCCGTGGTGAAACAGCCCGGAGAATTCGCGGATGCGCTCCTCCGGCGTGCGTTCGCCGCCGCCGATCGACCAGCGCAGGCTCGACACGTCGTAGCGCTCTCTTCCGGGCAAGGCAAGCAGGCGGTTTAGCATCACCGGCGCCATCCAGGCGCCGGTGATGCGTTCGGTCTGGACCATTTCCAGAGCCGCATCCGGCTCAAAGTCGCGTAGCACGCACAGCGTCCCCCCGGCGAGCAGCAGCGCAAGGCCGGGCAGATCGAAAGCACCAACATGGTAGAGCGGCCCGACGACGAGCAAGCGGTCGGAGGCGCTCAGCCCGAGCGTGACGATGTGGTCGAGGCATTTCCAGTAATAGTTCTCGTAGCTGTGGATCACGCCTTTCGGCCGGTCGGTAGTACCCGAGGTATACATCAGGCGGAACACGTCACCCGAGGCCAGCGCGGCGCCGCGGGTCACGGGCTGCGTTCCGCGGGCGAGCAGCCGGCTGTCGGACTGCGCCGCTGCATCGACGCTTATCGTGGCGGCGAAGCCGCCGGCGGAAGCGAGCAATTCGGCGTCGACAAACAGGATTTTCGCGCCCGCGTGCTCGAGGATGTATCCGACCTCCTCCGCCGCGAGCCGGAAATTGATCGGCAGCAGCACTGCGCCGATGTGGCTTGCCGCGAGTGCGAGCTCGATGAACGCGGCGCTGTTCTTCATCAGCACCGCGACCACATCGCCCCTGGCGATGCCCCGCGCAGCGAGCAGCCCTGCCGCGGCCTGCAGGCGCGCGGCGAGCGCAGCATAGGTGATTCGCTCGCGACCGTAGATCAGTGCGAGATGTTCCGGGCTTACGCGGGCGTGGTAGCCAACTGCACCACTCAGTGCGACCATCGCAACTCCGTCAATACGAGCGCGGCATGCCGAGATCATGCACCGCGATGTAGTTGAGGACCATTTCCTCGGAGATCGGGGCGAAGCGGAACAGGCGGCAGTCGCGCCACAAACGTTCCACATGATATTCCTTGGCGAAGCCCATGCCGCCCATGGTTTGCATCGAGCGCTCGGTGGCGCGCGAGACAGCCTGCGCCGCCAGCAGCTTGGCCACGTTCGCCTCGCTGCCATAGGGCAGACCGGCATCGAAATTGGCTGCGGCCTTGTAATTCATCAGACGCGCACTCTCGATCTCTGCGTGGCACTGCGCCAGAGGAAACTGCAGCCCCTGATAAGCGCTGATGGGCGTGCTGCCGAAGACTTTACGCTGATTCGCGTAGTCCACCGCAAGCCGCAGCGCGAGCTCGCCCGTGCCCACCAAGCCGGCCGTGGTCACGATACGCTCGGTATTGAGCACGTCCAGCAATTCCTTCCAGCCGCCGTCGAGCGTGCCGATCAGTTCTTCCGGTTCGATACGCACGTTGTCGAAGAACACGTTGCTCGAGGCGAGGGTGTTCGTGCCCACTTTTTCGATTGACTGGTGGGTAAGCCCGGTGCGGTCGACATCGATCATGAACATCGACAGCCCGGAGGTGCGCCGCCCGCCTTCGGCAAGCTTGGTGGTGCGCGCGATCACCAGCATTTTCGCCGCATCGGGAACGGCGGTGATCCAGATCTTGTTGCCGTTCAGGCGCCAGCCCCTGCCGTCGGCCTGGGCAAAGGTCTTGATCTCGAGCGTGTTCGACCCCGCGTCCGGCTCGGTGAGCGCCATGCAGCAGTTGATCTCGCCGGATATGATTTTCGGCAGCAGTTCGGCCTTCATCGCCGGCGTGCCAAAGCGCGAGATCGATACGCCGCCGAAAATCGGGTTGACCATGAACAGCTGCCCGACCGTGGATCCGCCCGCGCCCGCGGAGAGGTTTTCGATAATCAGCGCCATCTCAAGCATCCCCAGGCCCGCGCCGCCGTGCTCTTCGGGCAGCGCCACGCCGCACAAGCCGGCGTCGCAAACCGCTTTCCAGAACTCGCGCGGAAACGCCTTGGCGTCGTCCTGGCGGCGCCAGTATTCAAGGCCAAAGCGCTCGCCGATCTGGCGTGCGGTCTTGGCCATCATCTTTTGTTCCTCGGTTAAACGAAAATCCATGGTTCTTCTCCCAGAAGATTATGCGAACAGCGGCACAGGCACCTCGAGCCGCTCGCGTACGCAATCCAACAGTTTGAGGCCGCGTACGCCGTCAAGCACGCGGTGGTCGCAGGACAGGACCACACCGACCTCGCGCGCCAATTGCGGCGCACCGCTCGCGTCGGGGCGGAACCGCCTGCGCTCGCTGCCGACGCCGAGGATAGCGGCCTGTCCCGGATTGATGATCGAGCCCATATAGGTCACGTCAAACATTCCCGCGTTCGACAGCGTGATCGCGCCTCCGCCGACATCGTCCGGCGACAGCTTGCCACTGCGCGCGCGCGCTATCAGATCGGCCGACGTCTGCGCCAGATCACCGAGATTCATCCGGCCGGCATTGCGCAGCACCGGTACGATGAGCCCGCGATCGGTGTCAACGGCGATGCCGATGTCCACGGTGGGCAAGTCAACCAGGTATTCGTCCTCCCAGACGCGATTGAGCTCCGGATTGCCCACCAGCGTGCGCGCAAGCGCGAGGAGTAAGAGATGGGTCAGCGTGACCTTCGGGCGGGTCGCGTCGGAATTCCATTGCGCGCGCAGCGCCTGGAGCGCGCTCACCTCGATCTCGGTGCTCAGGTAGAAGTGCGGAATATTTTGCTTTGCTGCCGTCAACCGGCGCGCCGCAGCAATCTCGGTGACGCCGGCTTTGCGACGAACCGGCTCGGTCCGCGCGGCGGTGGCCTGCGCTGTTACAGCCTCTGGACCAGAAGCGGCTTCAGTCTGTTCCGCGTCGACTTCCCATTCAGCAAGCACGCTGCCGACTGGTACGGTCTCGCCTTCCGGCACAAAGATCTTCAGCAGGCGGCCAGCCTGCTGCGCTTCAATTTCATTTGCGACTTTGTCGGTCTCCACGATAACGCAGACCGCGCCACGAGCAAAAGTCTTACCCACCGCAATCGGCCATTCGACTACAGTTCCCTCTGTCATGGTGAGTCCAAGCTTGGGCATCAGCAACTGCTCAATGGCCATGTCTCTAATCCCCCTTGAAGTCCGGCGCGCGCTTTTGCAAGAATGCGCTGCACCCCTCGTGAGCGTCGCGACTGTCTAGTACCAAGCCGATCATTGCCTGCTCGAAAGGAAGCGCCGCAGCAAGGGGCATGTCCGCTCCATGCCGCAGTGTGCGTTTCAGGAGCTTCAGCACTAGCGGAGATTTTGCCGCTATCTTATCGGCCAGTGCTAACGCAGTGCTCAGAACTTCCGATTTCGGGACTACTTTGTTCACCAATCCGATCGCTGCCGCTTCCTGCGCAGTGATGTGTTCGCCGGTGAACATTATCTCCTTGGCCCGGCACAGCGGCAACTGCCGTATGATGCGCTGCGTCCCGCCTGCACCGGGGAACAGTCCCAGAGTAATCTCGGGAAGTCCAAGCCGCGCGGTGTCGGCCGCAATTCGCAGATCGAGCGCCAGCACCAATTCAGTACCGCCGCCGAGCGCCCAGCCATTGACTGCGCCTATCGTCGGTTTGTCGCAATTCTCGACGCGAGCAAAAACGCGGTGTATCACTTCGGCGAACTCGGTGTAGTGCGGTAGCCCCTGACGTGAATCCAGGTCGGCGATGTCGCCGCCGGCGACAAACGCCCGTTCGCCCGCGCCGGTAACGACGATCACATGCACCGCGGCATCGGCTTCGAGGGCGGCGAAAGCGGTTTCGAACTCGATTAGCGTAGGCACATCGAGCGCGTTGAGCGTTTCCGGACGGTTTATAGTGAGTATGGCGACGGCTCCGCGCCGTTCCGTGAGTATGGCTGTCATGGCTTGATCCTCGCGTTGGGTTTCCAGGAAAGAGAGCGGCGCACGGCCGCCGTGATATCCGCTTCGCCGGGCAGGCAGTCGCGCTCGAGCGAGCGCGCAAACGGGATCGGCATGAAATCCGCGCCCACTCTGAGCACGGGCGCGGCGAGTTCCCCGAAAGCGAGTTCCGAAACCCGCGCCGCGATTTCCGCACCCACGCCAAATGCCGTCACCGCCTCGTGTGCGACGATCAGCCGCCGCGTCTTCGACACCGACGCGAGCACGGCGCACTCGTCCCAGGGCTGGATCGAGCGTAGGTCGATCACCTCGACCGCTATCCCTTCGGCGGCGAGGGACGCTGCAGCCTTCAGCGCCGAGGCAACGGTCGCGCCATAGGCGACGACGGTCGCGTCGCTGCCGTCTTGCGCGACGCGCGCGCAGCCGATCGCCACCGGCTGCGGCGCATCGGCGAGTTCGCCTTTGAGCGAGTACAGGGTCTTGTTTTCGACGAACACCACCGGGTCCGGATCCGCGATTGCCGTGCGCAGCAGCGCGTAGGCATCGGCCGGATTGCTCGGCACCACCACCTTCAGGCCGGGCACATGCGCGAACCAGGCTTCCAGGCATTGCGAGTGCTGCGGCCCGGCATTCAGCCCACCGCCGTGCGGTGTGCGCACTACCATCGGCACGCTGCATTGCCCGCCGAACATGAAATGCGCTTTCGCGGCCTGGTTGACGAGCGCATCCATCGCGAGCGTCATAAAATCCATGAACATGATCTCTACCACTGGTTTGAGACCGCCCAGTGCCGCGCCGACTGCCGCGCCCACGATCGCCGCCTCCGAAATCGGCGTATCGCGCACCCGCTCGGGCCCAAATTTCGCCAGCAGACCGCGCGTTACCGCGAACGGACCGCCGGGCGCGGCGACATCTTCGCCGAACAGGATGACCGAGGCATCGGCCTGCATGGCGTCGGCGAGCGCCCGATTGATCGCCATGCCGTAACGGGTCTCAGCCATGCGCGCCCCCTGATGCCTGGGTATATACATCGGCGGCTGCAGCGGCATACTCCGGCTCCCGGCCCAGGCGCGCCGCCGCCACAGCTTCCTCTATCCTGGCCTCGACCGCGCGCTCGAGCGCGCGCAGGCGATCAGCGCCAATTCCCATCGCTTCGAGTTTCGCGCCGCTCACGACCAATGGGTCGCGGCTGCGCGCATCGGCAAGGTCGCCGGCATCGCGATATTTCTGCGGGTCGCCCTCGTAGTGCCCGCGCCAGCGAAAGGTTTTGCACTCCAGGATCTGCGGACCATCGCCGCCGCGCGCCAACGCGATGATGCGGCAGGCCGCCGCGCGCACCGCCTCGACATCGCTGCCATCGACCAGCTCGGCCGGGATCGAGAACGCAGGACCGAGCGTACCCAGGCGCGCTGCGAATTGTTTCGACAGCGGAGAAAATTCCGACCAGCCGTTGTTTTCGCATGCGAATACGAGAGGCAATTTCCACAAGGATGCGAGATTCAGGCACTCGTGCAGCAGGCCTTCGGCCATAGCGCCGTCGCCGAAGAAAGCCACCGACACCCCCCCGCTGCGGCGCACCTGATGTGCCAGCGCGCTACCGAGCGCAAGCGACAGTCCACCACCGACGATGCCATTCGCACCGAGCATTCCGACCCGTAGATCGGCGACATGGATCGAACCTCCGCGTCCGCGGCAAAGCCCTTCCTCGCGTCCGAGGATTTCGGCGAAGAACCCACGCAGATCTACACCCTTGGCGAGGGCGTGGCCGTGACCGCGGTGGGTCGAGGCCACGGTATCGGCCGCCTGAAGCTCGGCGCAGATCCCCACGGGAACCGCTTCCTGCCCGATGGACAGGTGCAGGAACCCCGGTATCTCGCCGTCGCCGAATAGGCGTGACAGACGCTCCTCCGAGCGCCTGATCAGCACCATGGTCTCATAGAGCGAAAGTAGTTCCTGCTGTTTCAACTCGGGTTGCATTGAATCCTCATATCGTCATTGCACCTACTGCGGCATCTCGCTAAGGCGCGACCAGTTGCTCGCGCGTGATGATGATGGGCAGATGGCCGTCCGGAAGGAAGCGAGGTTCATCGGCCCGCGTGGCTGCATACTCCGGAGTCGCCGCCCCCTTTTTCATGTCGGCCGTGCTGGCAAACCAGGTAATGGCGAGCCCGTCGTACGGCGGCGCAGCCTCCGCTTCGTAGGCACTCGGCTGCAAATGGTTTTGCTCGTATCGCCGGATCACGGATATGCGCGAAGCTATCGGCCCGTGCACCTTGAGCCAGTGTTCGCGGAAGGGCTCAAGCGCCATTCCGGGCCGGCGGTTCACGAATTCGATGTTCTTGACCGCGTCATTGGGGATTGTCCCGTCCTTGATGACATGGACGTCGACCTGCATCAGCACGGTACGCGACAGGTCGAGGAAATTCGCCTGATCCGCCGAAACGAGCGACGACGCCTGCCCGATTTGGTAAGCCTGGTATCCCCGGTCCGAATCGAACCACGTTTCGCTGATGCCGTCGAACAGCAAATCGCCCTTTTGATAGCCCTGCAGCAGCGCGCTCGACTGCACATAGCGGCGGATCTCTGCGCTACGCGCGACGAGCGGCCCATGTTCGTAACGCCAGTAGTGCTGAAATTCCTCGACCGGCATTCCGGGCTTGCGTTTGAGCAGCGCGACGACCTTATACATACCGAATCCCCAACAGAAAATGCGCAAATACCCGGTCTGCGCTCAAGAGCCCAATGCGGGGCATCCGCGCCCCATCGCCAGGCCGGATCGTACTATTCACGGAGTTGCCCGCGGCGCCAGTTGCCGGGCACGGCGCTCCAGCCACCACCCATACTGGGCCGGCCATTCCTTCCAGCCGTCGCCCTGGCGCAGCGTTAGCGCCGCCTGCGCAGCCCAATTCGGATTAAACAGCATCTCGCGCCCCAGCGCGATGAGATCGGCGTCGCCGGCGCGAAGCACGTCCTCGGCCTGCTGCGGCTCTAAGATCATGCCGACGGCAATGGTCGGCACGCCCGTGGCACGGCGGATATGGGCAGCGAAAGGGACCTGGAAGCCGCGCGCACGCGAAACCAGCGCCTGGCCGCGCGCCAGCTTTGCGCCACCGGTGGAACACGCGATCGCGTCGACCCCGCGCGCAGCGAGCGCCTTGGTGAACACGACCGAATCGTCAAGCGACCAGCCGACGCCGATGCCGTCTACCGCCGAAATGCGCACGAAAAGCGGCCGGTCTTCCGGCCATTCGGCGCGAACCGCCTCGACGATGCGCAGCGGCAGCCGCATGCGATTTTCGAGGCTGCCGCCGTATTCGTCCTCGCGCCTGTTCAGCAACGGCGTAAGGAACGCGTGCAGCAGGTATCCATGCGCGCAATGCAATTCAAGCACGTCAAATCCCGCCTCGCGTGCACGCCTCGCAGCGCCGCGGTAATCACGTACCAGTTCATCGATATCAGCTTCTTTGAGACCACGCGGCGTCGCCCAGCCCTCATCGAAAGGCAGCGGCGAGGACGATACTACGGTCCAGGGATATTCCCGTCGTTGTGCCGCGTCCTCGGCACCGAGCGGTCCGTTGCCGTGCCATGGTCGCTGTGCCGCGCCTTTGGGACCGCTGTGGCCAAGCTGAATACCGGCGACGGATCCGAATCGGCGCAGGAAATCGGTGATTTTCTTGAGCTGCGGCACGTGCGCGTCCAGCCATATTCCGTTGCAGCCATGAGTAATGCGTCCGTCGCGATTCACCGCAGTGGCTTCCATGATCACTAGTCCGGCGCCACCCAGCGCGAACCGCCCCAGGTGAACCAGATGCAGATCGTCGCTGAAACCCTCGTGCGAGCTGTACATGGACATGGGAGAAACCACAACGCGGTTTTTCAGCGTAGTCCCGCGAAGCGCCAGCGGCTCGAATAGTCCGCGTGCCGTTTCGCCTGCACCAGTTGATTCGGCCGACATTACGCTGCCCGCGGCCTTACGATTCCGTAGAAGCTCATGAAACCCGTGCGCCGCGCGCCGATTGATGCGACGCGAAGAGCAAAGCTAGAGTCCTCGGCCCTGTGAACGCAAGCGTAGCTAATCGCAAGCGGAAGTAGATTATAAATGAGGGATGAATCATAATTCATGAATTACGATAATTTATTTCAGTTTGCATGTCAAGCGCGAGGTGCGCGCCCGTTGCGGCGCTTGACAAAATCCTTGTATAAGCCCAAATTCGGACAATGAACGATGGGTCACCGCTCGTAGTTGTGATTGCGATCCGCACACGACGGCTACTTACCTTTATTAAACAATGGCATTTACTCATCCACGCGATGGCGCTTTCCAATCCGGCGAAACTGCCTAT
>Ga0334722_10007064_pt1 | contig 10957 bp, 8 predicted proteins | sample C3_bottom_MG_FD_207210 | JGI IMG/M metagenome (GOLD analysis project Ga0334722, IMG submission 207210) | Sediment microbial communities from Yellowstone Lake, YNP, Wyoming, USA - C3_bottom | ecosystem: Environmental > Aquatic > Freshwater > Lake > Sediment | place: USA: Wyoming | collected...
CTTGAGAAAAGGGAAAAATATCATGACGCAAGAGAACATCTTTTCACTGCTGGACCGGTCCGGCCCCTTTGCCACCGGCGACAGGCCGCCGATCCTGGCATCCTTTTCCCCGGAGGCGCGGCTTTTTGGCAAGGGCCTAGCCGAGGCTGGCATGCGCACCCGCTACCGGATTTTGCGCAACCAGATCTTCGAGTTTCTCGATGTCCGTTCCTTTGCCGGGATTCAGGCGATCATCAACGATCCGGCCCGGCGGAAGCTGGCCAACGAGCGGGCCTACCGGCTGCTGGGCAACATGTTTGGCATCGAGGGCAACGCCCGCGAGGTGATCCTGCGGGTCAACACCTATTCCCGCACTGCCGACGGGGTGATCAACTATCTCAAGGGTAAGGTGCTGGCCAACTACGCCTCCTACATCGAGATGACCAACGAGATCGACTCCTGCAAGAGCCCGGTGGATCTCATGCTCATCCTCTTTGACGACCGCTACCACAAGAAGGCGCGGTTCGAGGCCAAGCGCAAGCTGATCCTCATGAACCTTGCCGCGTCCATCGATCAGCGCGAGCGGGAAACCGAGGTGGAGGGCAAGTTCGGCCAGTTCCTCGATTTCTTGAACGAGCATGTCTGGAGCAAAAAAACCAGAATCGGCGAGCTGGAGATCGTCTACCTCCTGAGCGACCATGACCCGGAGACCTTTGCCTGCACCAAGGTGGAGATCATCAGCCGGGAGCAGGCCCGCGCTGTAACACGAAAGGCCAACCAGAAGCTCACGCTGATCAAGCGTCGCCGCTTTCAAGCCAACGGGGCGGAGGTGCCGATCTACGTGTCCATCCGCAAGAAACAGTCCGAGGCCAAGGTGCTCAAACTCCTGCGCAAGGGCGAGGAAAATCCCGCCGTGGCGGTGGATGACGAGTTGGGCCTCATGGGGGTGGTGGATTCGGTGGCCGAGGTCAAGGCCTTCCAGAAACACCTGACCCAGAGCGCCACCAAGGCCGGATCGTTGATGACCCTGGAGGAAGTGAGCGACACCCTTTCCAGCGGCGGGCACCACAGCGGCAGCATCGGCAGCTCCGCCAAGACCCAGATGTTCAAGTTTTTCGCCCGCATGGGCGGCATGCGCGTGGAGTTCATCGTTCACACCAACCGTTCGTACCTCAACTATATCTATGAGCGGGAGGTCTCCCACGACGAATACGAGGTGAAGCGGATTTTCGACTCCGGGGTGGCCCAGTTGCTCTTCCCGCAGGATATCTACGAGATCGACATCGCCGAGAAGAAGGAGGCGGTGCTCCGCTGGTTCAGGAAACGGATTGAGGAGTTTTGAGGAGGAAGTTATGCAGAGACTTTTTTTTATCACCACACTTATTGGTGTCGCCGTGTCAATGTCCGCGTGTGGCGAACCATACCGAAGGGAGGCTAGCCTATATGTCGATGCGGCGCAAGGTGCGCTGATAGCGAAGGGTGTTTGCGTAAGTCCTACAGATTGCCGTGCTAGAGAACTGCTCTTTTGGAATGATGGGGAATATTTTTTGGACGTTTTGCCGAAGGACGTTACGTTCGTCAATCTCTACATGACGCAAGATCCCGCAGTTGTGGAAGCGGTTGTGGTTGAACTCCGAAAGGTGCAAGAGAGAATCTCCAAACCTGGTGTGGTTCTCAACGTCTACAAATCAAGACATTTGGAGTCAGAGGATAAGGCTCAAAGAATTGTCATTAAGTGATCAGCGGGACACATTGAATACATTTCATTTCACCGTTAGTCTTTGGCACAGCCTCCCCTTGACACTTTTCTGGAAAAACGGTAAGTCCTTTCAGTATGTTATGGGTTTCTTGATCTTGAACCGCCGTTTTCTGCCTGAACTGGGGAGTGAATGACCACAAAACCTGAATCCGCCGGGCAACCGGCCGCTTCCACCCAACGCCTGCTTCTTCGGGCCATTCCCAAGGTTGATGAATTTTTAGGCTGGCTGGTTCCGCCTCCCGATGCGCCTGCTGCGTTGGTGAAAAGCTCGGTGCGTCAACTGCTGGAGTCTCTCCGGCAGGAGATTCTCAAGGGCGCACCCATCAAACCTGCCGATCTGACCCAGGCCGCGCTGCTTCCCCGCCTGCACAAACTCCTTGCCGCCAGGCTCCGTCCCAACTTCCGCACCGTGATCAACGGCACCGGCGTGGTGATCCACACCAACCTCGGTCGTTCCCTGCTGCCCGAGGTGGCCATGGAGAGCCTGTTGGCCGTGGGCAGCCGCTATTCCAATCTGGAGCTTGATCTGGCCACCGGCAAGCGGGGCAGCCGCTACAGCCTGGTTGAGGATATCCTCTGCGAGCTGACCGGGGCCGAGGCCGGGTTGGTGGTCAACAACAATGCCGCAGCAGTGATGCTGGTGCTGGACACCCTGGCCAAGGGACGCGAAGTGATCGTCTCCCGGGGGCAGTTGGTGGAGATCGGCGGCTCCTTCCGAATCCCTGAGGTGATGAGCCGGACCGGGGCCAAGCTCGTCGAGGTGGGCGCCACCAACCGCACCCATCTCCGTGATTATGAAACCGCTATTACCGAAGAAACCGCGCTGCTCCTTAAGGTGCACACCAGCAACTACCGGATCATCGGCTTTACCTCCGAGGTGACGCTTACGGAGCTGGTCGCGCTGGGGGCCACGCACAACCTGCCGGTCATGGAGGATCTGGGCAGCGGTTGCCTGGTGGATCTTTCCCGCTTTGGTCTGGCCAAGGAGCCCACGGTGGGCGAGGTGGTTAGGGCCGGGGTTGATGTGGTGACCTTCAGCGGCGACAAGCTGCTGGGCGGCCCCCAAGCCGGGATTATCTTGGGCAAGAAAGAGATCATCGCCCAGATCAAACAAAACCCCATGACCCGGGCGTTGCGCATCGATAAATTCACCCTGGCCGGGCTGGAGGCCGTACTGCGGCTCTATTTCGACGAGGAAAAGGCCATAGCCAGTATCCCCACCCTGGCCATGCTGGCCATGCCCCTGGCTACCATCGATCGGAAGGCCAAGCGGTTGCGCCGCTTGATTGGTAAGGAGCTTGTCTCGGTGTGCAAGGTGGAGCTTAAAGATATTACCTCCATGGTGGGCGGCGGCTCGCTGCCGGAACAGCCCTTGCCCAGCCGGGCTGTGGCCCTTGCTCCGCTAGACCGGAGTGTCAACGAACTGGAAAAGGGTTTGCGGGAGTTGTCGCTGCCGGTGCTCGGCCGTATCGAGGATGACCGGCTGCTCCTTGATATGCGCACCGTGGCGGACAAGGAAGTGGTGTTGCTGGCCAACTGTCTGAAAGAAGTTTTCGAGGATAAGAAAAAATGACCATACCTTTGCTTTTTGAGGCCGGGCCTTTAACCCCTGCCGATCTTCGCCGGTTTTCCACCCTGTTTACCAAGACGGCTTTTGATTTTTTCCCCTGTGACACGGCTCGCTTGGTGCCTCTGGGCGAACAGGAGGGCAAGCCGCCTGCGGAGCTGAAGGCGGGGTTGAAGCAGATTCGCGACAACCACCTGCCTGTGGCCAATACAGAGCAGCAGGAACTGTTGCTGCCAATCTGGGGCGGGGAAACGCTCTGCGGGCTGCTGGTGGTTCAAGGCGGCGAGTCTCAGCTCTACGGGATGCCGACGATCTGGCTCGACGAGCAGAGCCATATTATCTCCAGAGAATTTTATCTGCTCAAGCAGAGTTGCCAGGACCCTGCCACCGGGTTGGTGAACGGCTTTCATCTGCGGGGGGAGCTTGAGGCCCTTGGTCAGGAAGCAATTGAAGCTGTGGCGCCCTTGGCCCCGGCCACCCTGGCCTTGCTTGAGGTGTACCCGCGCACCCGTGATGCGGACCGGAGCCTGCGCTACATCGTCCGGGCCGGGAGCTGTCTTGCCTCCATGCTCGGCGAGGATATGCACTTGCACCATCTGGGTGCCGGTATCTTCGGCCTGCTCTGGTTTGGGGTGGACATGGAGCAGGCCCGCCAGTTGGGCGAATCGCTGCTCCTGCGGCTCAAGCGGGAAAATTTTGTCACGGCCCATCTCGGCATCACCACAGTGACGCCCCACGACCCCAAGGAGAGCGGTGCCCCGGAGCAGCTTCTGGAGCAGGCCTGGCAGGCCTTGCGCACTGCCCGGTTGCGGGGGCCTTTCAGCCTCTGCGGCCATGTCACTGCCCAGGATATCGAGTCCCACCCCTTTCGCAAGACCCCGGAATCGGCACTGCGGAAATTACGCGCCCTGTATCGCGGCAAATCCAAGTTCTCCCTGGTCTTGCTCCGCATGGATCAGGAGCCGGCCAGCAACCATTTTTCCAAACGGTTGAGGACCCTGCTTGGCCAAGAGAAGGGGCTGGTGTTGGTCAATCAACGGGAGGCGTTTCTTTTTCTCGATGGGCTCGATGGCAAGGCGGCCCGCGCCTGGCTCAAGGATTTTCGCGGCAAGATGGAGGCCATCGGCGGCAGCTCCTTTTCCATGGGGGTGGCTACCTTTCCGTATCATGATTTCAAGAAATCGGACCTGCCACTGAACTGCCGGAAGGCCTTGCAGCACGCGACTTTTTTCGGCCCGGATTCGCTGGCGGTTTTTGATGCGGTCAGCCTCAACATCAGCGGGGATGTCTATTATAACGAAGGCGATCTGGTCAAGGCCCTAGGGGAGTATCGGCAAGGGTTGCTCCTTGAACCGGGCAACGTGAACATCCTCAATAGCTTGGGGGTTGCCAGCATCCAACTCAATCGGCTCAAAACGGCCCGGTCCTGTTTTGTGAAGGCGCTTGGAGTTGAACCAAAGAGTTTCATGGCCCTGTTTAATCTGGGCTTTATCTGCCTTGACGACGGCCAGGCTTCAGAGGCCCTGGTGCTCTGGGAAAGAGCCTTGGCCGTAAACGGCAAGCATCCCGATCTCTTGCAGCATCTGGGTATGCTCTATTGTCGGCAGGGCAGATACGTTGAGGCCCGTGAGGTCTTGGAGCGTTGCGAGGGGATGATCAAAAAGAATCCCCAGCAGGGCGGAGAGCCCATGGTGGTGGCGCGCTGGTTGGGCCGGGCCTGTGAGGCCTTGGGGGAGAACGGCTTGGCCATTGCCGCCTATCAGCGGGCGGTCAGCGGCAACCCCAGAGACGCCGGTTCGTTGAGTAGGCTTGGCAGGCTCTATGCCTTGGAAAAGCAGGGCCATGATATCGCCCTGGCCCTGTGTGGACAGGCGGTTGAGCTGGATGGGGGCAAGGCCGCCCACTGGTATCGGTTTGGCCTGGTGCAGGACTTGATCCAGGATCAGGAGGGAGCAATGCAGTCCCTGGCAGAGTGCCTCCGTCTTGACCCGCGTCAGGGGGAAGCAGCGTTGTTGCTGGGCAGGATTTTCGAGCAGCAGGGTAAGCCGGGCAAGGCCAGAAAGCTTTATGCAAAGGTGTTGCGGTATTCCCCGGAGTATGCCCCGGCTCAGGCGGCTCTGGCAGCTCTTTCCTGAATCGGGGGGCGGATAAGCTTTTTGATGGGCTTGTAAGAATGGGCCTTCGACAGGCTCAGGCCGAACGGACTTTGTCTTATGTATTTTCCGTTCGTGCTGAGCCTGTCGAAGCACCTATGTGAAGCATTCCGTATTGTTATAAGGTTTATCAGCCCTGCAAAGGAGATCAGATATGAGATTGACCAAGACCGGGACGGTCGTTGATGAACGGCAGCAGTATTCGCTGGATAATTTCCAGGTGGGGGATTCCTGGCGGCTGTTTCGGATTCTGAGTGAGTTTGTCGAGGGCTTTGACACCCTGGCCAACATCGGCCGACCTGCGGTGTCGATGTTTGGTTCCGCCAGAACCGGCCAGGATGACCGCTACTATAAGCTGGCCGAGCAGATCGCCCTTGACCTGGCTATGGCCGGCTACGGGATCATCACTGGCGGCGGGCCGGGGATCATGGCCGCTGCCAACAAGGGCGCGGCCATTGCCGAGGGGTTGTCCATCGGGCTTAACATCAACCTGCCCTTTGAGCAGGAGCCCAATCCCTTTACCAACCTGCCCATGAACTTCAAGTATTTCTTCGTGCGCAAGGTGATGTTTGTCAAGTATTCCATGGCCTTTATCGGGATGCCCGGAGGCTTTGGCACCATGGACGAGCTGTTCGAATCGTTGACCCTGATCCAGACCAAGAGGGTGAAGCGTTTCCCGGTCATTCTGGTGGGCTCTGATTTCTGGGGCGGCCTGGTGGACTGGATCAAAGAGAGGATGCTGTCCGAGGGGTACATCAACGAGGACGATCTGCTCTACTTCCAGGTCATGGACGACCCGGCGGAAGTGGTGAAGTACATCAAGCGGACCGTGGTGATGTAGAACCCGCCGTGGCGCCGCCCCGGGAAAAGACTACGGGGCGGAGGTCTACTACTGGTTGATGGCGGAGAGCTTCCAGGGATTGTTCCCCGCAGGCCGGGTGAAGGTCCAGAATTCCTCGAATTTCACCGGCTCGGTGGTGCTGCCGGACAGGTGGTCGTTGGTGTCGCTCACCGTGTAATCGAGCAGGTTGGCATGGATGCGGGTGGTGATGTAATCCTGCCCCGGCTCCTGCCACGCCTCGGTTATTTCCACCGTGCGGACCGCGATGTTTTCCAGCCGGTTGATCTGCTTATCGCGCAGCAGACGGGCAACGTCTTCTTGGGTGATTTTTCGCATCTCTTCCGTCAGAATACCCGCTACTGGATCCAGGTCGCGGTGCATCCAGGCGCCCTGGATTTTGAAAAAGATATCCATTGCCTGTTCGTTGAAGCGATTCTCGTCAAAGGCAGGGTCTGTTTGGCGGACTGAGGCGAGGCCCGTTGCAAGGTCTTCCTGTGGATACAGCTGTCCGGCATTGTGCTCCTGGGTATAACCGGAGGACTCAAATCCCTCCGGTTGGGGCTGTTCCTGCCTCTGCTGGTTTTTGGCCCGCACCCAACGGAAGATCAGGTAGCCAACTCCCGCGATTAGAAGAATGCCAAGCAGGCCGCTACCTCCTCCGCTTCCCCATCCGCCGCTAAAGCCGCCGAGGGCGCTGAAGAGCATGCCGCCCAGAAGTCCACCGGCCACGCCGCCGGCCAGGCTGCGCAAGAAGCCGCCTCCGGCAGGTGCCGGACTGGGCGCGGGTTGCGGTGCCCCAGGTTGCGGGCGGGAAGGGCTTGGAGTCGAAGCAGGACGGCTTGGCGGAGAATAGGAGCGCGAACTGCGGCTGCCAAAGGATCTTCCGCCTCCAACACGCGCCTGGCTGTCATTGGGCGCAAAGGTGCTTGTCAGAAGAAGCAGCGCCATCATCGCCAGTATCGTGCATATCTTTTTCATTTCCATCTCCATTGCATGCTGTTTTTTGTCGCTCTTGTATACCATTTGCTTTGGTGGAATGCGAAATTTTCTTGAGCGGCCCCGGCATTCTCTTGTGCAGATATTTAGTTGATTCCGACAGCGAAGGACGCACAAAAAAGGCCATGCCGGACAACATCCGACATGGCCTTTTTTGTGATGCACAATCAGGAAGGGAGCGAACGCCCTTTTTATTTAACGTTAAGCGATCTCTTCCGCAACCGGATGGTCTTGGGGGTCACTTCCACCAGTTCATCATCATTGATATAGGCGATGCAGTCTTCCAGGCTCATCTGCACCGGCGGGACAAGAACCACATTTTCGTCGGAGCCGGAAGCCCGCATATTGGTGAGTTTTTTGCCCTTGGCCGGATTGACAACCATGTCCTGGTTCCGAGCATTCTCGCCGATGATCTGGCCGGCATAGATCCTGTTGCCCGGGCCGAGGAACAATCGGCCGCGATCCTGGAGGTTGAAAAGGGCGTAGGCCACGGTGGTGCATGTATCCATGCTGATGAGGACCCCGTTGACCCGGTTGATGATGTCGCCGGCATAGGGGCCGTATTCGGCAAAAACGTAGTTCATCATGCCCAATCCCTTGGTGGCGGTCATGAATTCCGAGCGGTAGCCGAGCAACCCTCTGGTGGGGATCTTGTAGACCAGCCGGTTCATGCCGTTTGCTTGGGTCATTTCCTGCATCTGCCCTTTGAGCATCCCCAGCCGTTCGATTACCGCGCCGGCGTACTGTTCGTCCACGTCAATGGTCAGCTCCTCGTAAGGTTCGAGGGTGACGCCGCCTTCCTCTTTCATGATGACCTGGGGACGGGTGACCTGGAGCTCGAAGCCCTCGCGGCGCATCTTTTCAATGAGGATGGAAAGATGCAGCTCGCCCCGGCCGGCAACAATATAGCCGACGCCTTCCGTCATGGGTTCTACCCGGAGGGCCACGTCGGCAAGGGTCTCTTTTCGGAGTCGGTCTTCGATATGACGGGAGGTGACGAATTTTCCATCCAACCCGGCAAACGGGGAGTCGTTGGGAATGAAATTCATTGAGATGGTTGGCGGATCGATCTCGATCAGCGGCATCGGCATGGGGTTGTCCACATCGGTGAAAGTCACGCCAACGGTAACGTCATCCATGCCTGCAACGGCAACCAGCTCGCCAACCCCGGCGGTATCGGTGGATACCTTTTTGTCGGACTCAAAGCGGAAGATCTTGGTGAGCCGTGCCGAGTGGATGCTGCCGTCCCGTTTGACCACGGCAATGGGTTTGTTGATGCTCAGGGTGCCGTTTGTCACCTTGCCGATGCCAAGCCGTCCCAGGTAGGGGGAGTGATCCAGGGAGCTGATCTGCATCTGCAAGGGGGCATTGGGGTCGCCTGATGGCGGCGGCACGTGCGCGGCGATCAGCTCGGAGATCGGCACCATGTCGGTGGACTCATCGATAAGATGATGCTTGGCGTAGCCCTGTTTGGCAGAGGCATAGACAACCGGGAAATCCAGGAGGTGGTCCGGGGCTTCAAGCTTGACAAAGAGGTCGAAGACCTGATCAACCACCCACTCGCAGCGGGCCGCCGGCTTATCGATCTTGTTGATTACCACGATGATGCGCAACCCTGCGGCCAGCGCCTTTTTCAAAACAAAATAGGTCTGGGGCATGGGGCCTTCCTGGGCGTCCACCAAAAGAAGGCAGCCGTCCGCCATGCGCAAAACTCGCTCCACCTGGCCACCGAAATCGGCGTGCCCAGGGGTATCAATGATGTTGATCCAGTAATCCTTAAAGCAATATGAGCCATTTTTGGCGGTGATGGTGATACCGCGTTCCTTTTCCAGATCCATGGAGTCCATGAGGCGTTCGGCTACTTCCTGATTTTCCCGGAACATGCCGCTTTGCTGGAAGAGTTGGTCGACCAGGGTGGTTTTTCCGTGGTCAACGTGGGCAATAATGGCGACGTTTCTGATTTTACTTTGATCCATGACTTTTTGACTTCCCATGCAAAAGGGTTCGTCCCCGGTTGGGGAAAAAAAGAGGCACCTTAAATGAAAGTTGGGGGAAAGGCAAGGAAAAACCAAAAAATCAGCAAGATAAAGAGAGGGGGCGGGTCGCGGCATGGCCTTGGCGGGAGGGTTGTGTTTTTTCGGGAAAAATCCGGCTTGTGGTGAAATTTCACCCCACCTTGCCCCACAAAAAAATATTTGCTTGGGTGGAATATGGGTAATCTTTCCACGGAATACTTTCTGTGGTGTTTGTCTGTCAAATATCGTCCACATATAGTGTTTTTAATGCTTTAATTAAGGGGGAAGAATAAGCTGTTCTGCTTGTTTTTTCCTTGACACTGATCGGTCTTTTTCACTATAAGGGTACATAAAGTGGTGTAAAGTGGGTAACCGGGGAGTAACAAGGAGCTGCGTGTGGGTGAAGGGAGTGTAGAAAATCCAGTCTGTCGTTTTCGCAGTCGCTCCGAGCATGTCCTCGACGCGAAAGGCAGGCTGAATATCGCGACCAGGTTCCGCGAGTCCTTGCGCAGTCAAGGCGACGAGCGGCTCATGGTTATTCCTTGGCACAACTGCATTCGGGCCTATCCGTTGCCGCAGTGGGAAGAGCTGGAGGCGGCCCTCTTGGCGCAAGGCCAGAAAAGCCCGGAGACAGTCAAGTTGATCCGGTACATGATTGGCGGCGCCGAGGAATGCGCCCTGGACAAGCAGGGGAGAATCTTGCTTCCTGCAACCTTGCGGGAAGATTGCGGCATCAAGAAGGAAATCGTAGCAAACGGCATGATTACCTATTTTGAAATCTGGGACAAGGAAGTTTGGGCGGCTGAAAACAAACCGACCGCCCAGAATTTTCAGAATTTCGAGCAGGTTCTTCAGGAATTGGGGCTGTTCTGATCCGGTATGCAGCCATCACATCTCCCGGTCATGCTCGAGGAAGTGGTCACCTGTCTGGCCCCGAAGGATGGAGGTCTGTATGTTGACGGCAATCTGGGCCTGGGAGGCCATACGGAAGGAATTCTTGAGGCCTGCGGTCCCACCGGTCAGGTTGTGGGCTTTGACTGGGATGCTGCGGCTCTGACCCTGGCGCAGGAACGGCTGGCCCGCTTTGCAGGCCGTGTCAATTTTGTGCATGAAAATTTTACTTCGATAAAGGAGACCCTGATGGAGCTTGGCATTGGCACAATTGATGGCCTGCTGCTCGATCTGGGTCTTTCTTCTTTGCAGCTCGATACCAGCGGCCGCGGCTTCAGTTTTAAGGGCAGCGAGCCCCTTGATATGCGGATGGACCAGCGCCAGGCCACCACGGCCGCCGAGCTGGTCAACGAGGCCTCCGAGGAAGAGCTGGCGGATATCTTTTTCTACTATGGCGAAGAATACCAGGCGAGAAGGATTGCCCAGTGGATCGTAGAGGCCCGGCGGAAAGAGAAGATCGTTTCCACCGATCAGCTTGTCGCCCTGGTGGATAAGGCCATTCCCAAGCGGTTCCATCCCCCCAAAATTCATGTGGCCACCAAGGTTTTTCAGGCCTTGCGCATCGCCGTGAACCGCGAGCTTGACAGCCTTGAGCAGATTCTGGCCGATGGCGCCACCCTGCTTGCACCTGGGGCCAGATTCTGCGTCATCTCCTTCCATTCCCTGGAAGATCGCCTGGTAAAACAGGCCTTCCGG
>Ga0334722_10007065_pt1 | contig 10956 bp, 9 predicted proteins | sample C3_bottom_MG_FD_207210 | JGI IMG/M metagenome (GOLD analysis project Ga0334722, IMG submission 207210) | Sediment microbial communities from Yellowstone Lake, YNP, Wyoming, USA - C3_bottom | ecosystem: Environmental > Aquatic > Freshwater > Lake > Sediment | place: USA: Wyoming | collected...
CGAGCGTCGCGTGAACAGCGGAATGCCGCCGGCGCCGCGAGGACCGGGCGCGTGGCCAGCACGCGCCGCGGCCGCTGTGCTCGTCGTACTCGGCTTCGTTCCCTTCGCCGCATTCCTCAACGTCGGCCTCGAGATGCCCTGGCTGGGCGCGCAGTTGCGCGACTGGGAAACCGGATCGCTCCTCACGCTCGGTATCGGCGTACTCGCCTGGCTGGCTTCCAGCCGCGGGCACTGGCCGTCGTTCCGGCCGCGCCGTCCGCACCCGTGGCACCTCGACAGCCGCCTGATATTAGTAGCACTCAGCTCCTTAATACTGTACGTGCTGGTGGCGACGTTCGTCTTCTCGCGGCGTCCGCTGCTCATCGACGAGGTGGTCCAGCTATGGCAGGCGCAACGCTACGCCGAGTGGCGCCTGTGGATTCCGCCTCCGCTGCATCGTGAGTTCTTCTCGTTCCTGCACCTCGTCGACCTCGGCGACAAGGTGTACTCCCAGTTCCCGCCGGGCGGACCGTTCATGCTCTGGCTCGGCGTTCTTGTGGGCACGCCATGGCTGGTGGGACCGGTATGCGGCGCCCTTTGCGTCTGGTTATTCTCGCGGCTCGCGCGTGCCGCCGAACCCAACGCGGGCGATGGCTGGGTGCTGGGTGCCACGCTGCTCTTCGCGGTAACGCCCTTCGGTGTCTTCATGTTCGGTTCGCACATGAATCACGTCACCGCGTTGCTGTGGATCCTCGTGGCCGTTGTGGCACTCGTGCGCCTGGTTCAGGACGGTTCTACTGCCTTGCCACAGATGAACGCAGAAACGGCACTGACACGCACAGAGACTACATCGGGTTTCCTTCCGCGGTTGTTCGTGTCCATCCGGGGAATCCGTGGCGAGGCTGTGGTGCCTGCGCTCCTGGTTGGCTTCGGCTTGGGTGCGGCGGCGACCATCCGTCCGCTCGATGCCTTTGCGTTCGCGCTTCCCGCGGCCATCTGGCTCGTGGTGCGTGCCGGCCGCTCGCCCCAGCGCTGGCTCGAGAACATTGTCGCCGGATGCGGTGTCGCCATCCCGTTTGCCGCGATGATGTACGTCAACGTGCAGTCAACCGGGCATCCGCTGCTCTTCGGCTACGAAGTGCTGTGGGGTGTCACCCACGGACTCGGATTCCACGCGGCCCCCTGGGGAGTGCCGCACACGCCGCTGCGGGGACTGGCACTCGCCTCACTCTACCAGTGGCGACTGCAGGTTTACCTCTTCGAGGCTCCGTTTCCTTCGCTGTTGCTCCCGGTCATTTCGCTCTTGCTCGCCAAGCGCGTGAGCGCGCTCGATCGCTATCTCCTGGCGTCAAGTGCGCTCATCATCTTCTTCTACCTGCTCTACTGGCACGACGGATTCTTCCTTGGCCCCCGTTTTGTCGTGCCACTGCTGCCGGCGCTCGTGCTCTGGACCGCGCGTCTGCCGCGGGCCCTCGCTGAACGGGTGCCATCGGTTCACGCGCGCGCCGGCGTTTCGGCCGCGCTCGCATTTGGTGTCGTGGGCGCTCTCGTATTCAACCTGCCCGTACGCATTGCCAGTTATCGGGCGGGACTCACTTCGATGCGCGTGGACTACGCGCATTCCGCCGAGCAGGCTGGCGTGCGCAACGCGCTGGTGTTCGTTCGCGAAAGCTGGGGTGCCCAGCTGGTCGCCAGGCTTTGGGTGCTCGGTGTCTCGCGCCCCCGGACGGAAGCGATCTACCGCAGTGTCGACGCCTGCAACCTGGAGCGGGAGATAGTCTCCCTGGAACGTGGCGGCGTGCACGGAACGGCCGCCGAAGCGCGCCTCGCGGGGCTCCTGGCCGCCGACTCTGCCCTGGTGGTCGAAAGCACGATGAGTCCCGACTTTACGGAGCGCATGCGTGCCGACGTGCAGTATACGCCAGTGTGCCTGCAACGCATTGCAGACGACAACGCGGGGTTCCTGCACCTTGCTCCACTCCAACTCGTTACGACCGGTGGCAATGTGTACGCCCGCGACCTGCAGGCCCGCGATTCCCTGCTGCTGGCACAGTACCCCGAGCGCCGGGTATACCTGCTCAGGCGCGCCGGAACCCGGGCGGCCGACCCGCTCGAATACGACCTGCTGAGCCGGGATTCCTTGTACGCGGCATGGCGCGGCGCCCGCTAGGCCTGGGTTCCCTGCGGCGAATCGGGCGCAGTGGGCATTTATTAGTAGCGCTTTGATACTAAACAAGCTTGTTTTCCGCACCCTGAGGGCATCCCCATGCGTACGATCATCATCGGTTCATTGCTCGGCGCGTTCCTCGGCGTCGCTCCCGTTACCGCACAGCAGACGGCGCCGCCGGTTCCCCAGGTGGTCACGGTTGGCCGCGGGGACGTTGACATCAAGCCCGATCGCGCCCAAGTGCTGTTCAGCGTCGAGACACGAGCGTCCACCGCGGCCGCCGCGGCGGCGGAAAACAGTCGCCGGCAACGCGCCGTGCTCGACACGCTGCAGCGACTCGGTGTCGCTCCCGATCAACTCCAGACCGCCTACCTCCAGGTGACACCGGAAATGGTGTACCCGGGCCAGGGGCTTCCCCCGAAGGTCTCAGGATACGTTGCCCGTAACTCGGTGCGGGTGGAAGTCCTGAAGCTCGACCAGACCGGAATTCTCGTGGATGCAGGACTGGCCAAGGGGTCCACCGGGATTGGCGGGCTCCAGTTCTACTCGTCGAAGGAGGCCGAATCACGGCGCGACGCACTCTCCAAGGCTGTCATTGCAGCCCGGCTGGACGCCGAAGTGATGGCGAAGGCTGCCGGGTATCAACTTGGCGAACTGTTAGAGATTGTAGGGAATCAGCAGCCAAACAGCCCTGTATTCATGGGCATGGAACTGCGTAGTGCGAGAGCCTCGAGCGACACAAGCCCAACGCCGGTCAATCCCGGGGAAATCAAGATCTCGCAGACGGTGACGGTTCGTTGGGCTGTGAAGATGTAGATATTTGGCCTTTTCGGCTAATTCTGGCGTTGGATTGTTCCACGTGAAACATTTTGGCTAGCATTTGCGGTGACGGGAGGCCAATATTCGGCCTCCCGTTCTCATTCCAGTTGGACCCTTGGTGGAGCCGTACGTATCTTGGCACGAATCATTGCCATCGCAAACCAGAAGGGTGGGGTCGGGAAGACGACCACCGCCGTGAACTTGGCAGCCAGTCTAGCCGCTGCTGAACAACGCGTGCTGTTGGTGGACGGTGATCCACAGGGAAACGCCACCAGCGGCATTGGACTTTCCCGTGACGAGCTTCGCCTGACCACTTACGATGTGCTCCTGGAGCCATCTACCATCGACCATGCCGTGCTGCACGAGGTCCAGTTTCGCTTCCTGGACGTTCTCCCGGCAACGTCGGACCTGGCCGGTGCAGAGGTTGAACTTGTGGGGAAGGAGGATCGCGAGCTTTCCATGCGAAGAGCGCTCGAGCGGGTGACTGGCTCGTACGACTTCGTGCTGATCGATTGCCCGCCATCGCTTGGCCTGGTGACCCTCAACATGCTGGCCGCCGCGGACTCACTGCTCATTCCCTTGCAGTGCGAGTACTACGCGCTCGAAGGATTGAGCCAGTTGCTCAATACCGTTAACCTCGTACAGCAGGGCGTGAATCCGTCGCTCGGCATTGACGGCGTGCTTCTTACCATGTACGACGCGCGACTGAACTTGTCGCGCCAGGTAGCGGCTGATGCGCGCGAGTATTTCGGCGCCAAGGTCTTTCAGAGCATCGTCCCCCGAAATGTCAGGCTCGCAGAAGCGCCGAGCTTTGGCAAACCAATCATCCTGTATGATCTCGCTTCGGTTGGCGCACAGGCTTATATGAGCGTGGCGAAGGAACTGATTGACCGGACGGTCTCAGGGGCCGCAGTTCGCTAGAAGATCTGCTGATTTGACAAAGAAATTTTGCGGCATCATTGCGACACTATAACACCACTATAAGCATATATGGCGGATAAACCGCGTTTGGGTAGGGGACTTGAAGCCCTACTGTCGAGCCGCCCCATCGCTCGCATCGACCCCACGGCCCGTTCGGCCAGCGATCGTGAGGGGCTGCATCGCATTCCCGTGGCTCAGGTTCGCCCGAACCCGATGCAACCACGCAAGGAGTTTCGCGAGGAAGATCTCGCCGACCTCGAGGCGAGCATTCGTGTGAACGGCCTTCTTCAACCGGTGACCGTGCGTCCGTCGCCTTCTGGCACCGGCTACGAGCTCATCGCAGGTGAGCGTCGTTTTCGCGCCGCGCAGCGTCTAGGGTGGACCGAGATACCGGCGATTGTCAGGGAGATTGCAGACCGGGAGTTGCTCACGCTTGCACTCGTAGAGAACCTGCAACGCACCGATCTCAATCCCATCGAAGAGGCCGAAGGATACCAGCAGTTGATGTCTGCCTTTTCGCTCACGCAGCAGGCGACAGCGGACATCGTTGGCAAGGATCGCTCTACCGTGGCGAACATGTTGCGCCTCCTCGGACTGCCGGCGTCGGTACGGCGCCAGGTGCGTGAAGGTGCCATATCCCTTGGCCATGCGCGCGCGTTGCTCTCGCTCGGCGATGACATTCGAATCGCCGAGCTCGCGAAATTGGTGGCCACCGAAGGGCTCAGCGTTCGCGAGGTCGAGCAGCGCGTGCGCGAAGCCACCGGCACGCGATCCCGCGCTGACAAGGGCGCCGTGGCAAAACCTGGCGAAACGCGCCCGGCCGAAGCACGCCAGATCGAAGACCAGTTGCGTCGCCGGTTCCAGACGGATGTGAAGCTCACGCTCAGCGGCAAGGCACAGGGCGAGATTCGCCTGGCGTTCTACAACAACGACGACCTTTCGCGCCTGCTCGATCTCCTGCTTGCCGGCACCGAACGGGGCATTGCATGAGCACCCCGGAACATGACTCCGGCGAGCACCGCCACGGCGACGTCTTCGGCCGCGGGTCGGGCGACATGTTCATTCACGTCCAGCGCGCCACCGGGCTCGCGCATCGCACGCTGGTACTGCATCCGTGGCAGGTGCAGGCGCTTCGACTGGTGGCGTCCCGGTGGTTTGCGGCCGTGCTGACCGTCGCCGTCCTGAGTTGGGGCTACTTTGCGTTCGAGGCGGCCCGCGTGCCGTTTCTCACGCGACGCATCAGCCACATGGAACGGGACGGCGCAAAACTCGATACGCTGCAGGCCACGCTCGAACAGGTCCAGAAGCGATATGATCAGGTGCAACAGATGTTGAGTGCGTCGAAACACACCACGCCGGCTGCGGTCACGCCAGCACCAAAGTCCGGTTCAGCCGCAACCAAGGCTCCGAGCGCCATCGCGCACTGACCAGGGAGGATATGTGGCACTGCTCAAGAAGGACGCCGACAAGGGCGACACCCACGGCGGCATGCCTGCGGCGGCGCTCTCGATCATCGCCGCCGGGATGCACATCACGGGAGATGTCGAAACGAATGGCACCATCAAGGTCGACGGACGCATCGACGGCTCCGTCGTTGGTGCCCGGCAGGTGATGCTCGGAAAGAACGGCGCCATTCACGGCAACGTGCACGCCGATGAAGTCGTGATTGGCGGCCTGGTTGACGGCGCCATTGCCGCTGACGATCGCCTCGAACTGCAGAGCTCGGCCGTGGTCAATGGCGACATCGACACCAAGTCAATCGTTGTCATGGAAGGCGCTCGTATAAACGGGGCGGTGCGAATGCAGGAAATCAGACTAGTTGGCCTGATGGCAAGCTCCGGCGCCTGATCCTGTGACCGAGCAAGCAGAATGAACATGCCGATTCATTATCCACAGGCAATGGCCATTCAACACATATGTTTGCAATAACATTGCAATCCATTATTATACAACACTATTAGAATGTTTCGTATCTGGCGTTCTACGGCTGTTATGGCTGTTATCCACACGACTGTTGGCATTCTTGGGGCGTGCTCAGCGCCGAAGAATGATGGCGGATCTGCTGCTGCTGGCGCCAAGAGTTCCTTTAGCGTCGCCTTACTGACGCCTGGCCCCATTTCCGACCAGTCGTGGAATGGTGGTGCCTACGACGGGTTGTTGCGCATTCGCGATTCATTGGGCGCCAAGATCAGTCATATCCAGACCAAGACCCCGGCGGAGTTCGAGGAGAATTTTCGCCAGTACGGAGCCGAGGGCTACACACTCGTCTTCGGCCATGGCTTTGAGTTCCAGGACGCCGCGGCTCGCGTGGGCCCCGCATTTCCCGCGACGACCTTCATCACGACAGGCGGTACACGCACCAGCGCGAACGTGGCCGCCATGTCATTCGCGTTCGAGCAGCCTTCGTATCTGGCCGGCCTGGTGGCGGCGAGTGTGAGCAAGTCGGGTGTCATCGGATGCATAGGCGGAACGGAGTTGCCGCCGGTCAAGGCGGGTTTTGTGGCCTTCGCCGATGGTGTGCATGCCATCAACCCGCGGGCTCAGATCGTCACCGCGTACATCGGCAACTGGGAGGACGCCAGCGCGGGCAAGGAGCAGGCGCTCGCCCAGATGGCGCGTGGCGTGGACGTCATCTACCAGAACGCCGATGCCGCCGGATTGGGCATCTTCCAGGCGGCCAAGGAAACGAAGGGTGTCTACATCATTGGTTCCAACTCCAACCAGAACAACGTGGCCCCCACCGTCACACTCGGGTCGGTGGTGATTGATCTCCCGCACGCCTTCATCACCGTGGCGCGCGAGGTGAAGAACCATACCTTCACGCCGCGCGTCATCACGCTCGACATGAAGAGCGACGTCATGCGGTGGGTGGTGAACCCCGCCATGACCTCCGTCATCCCGGCGCGCACGATGCATATGGTGGATTCGGTGACGCGGGCCATGGTCAATGGTACGTTCACGTCGCCGTATCCATCGCGCCCGGAGGAAGACCAGTGAACACGGCCGCCGAACTCGCCCAGCTGGCCAACGAACTGCTGCGCTGTCGCGAAACCCCCGACTACGCGCTGGCGCTCAACGGCCTCCAGGTGGACAATCGTTCGCCCGTCACACGCATTGCGGCCGCGGTCGACTGTTCTCTGCGCTCCATCCGCGGCGCCATCGACGCCGGGGCCAATCTCCTCGTCGTGCACCACGGCCTGTTCTGGGGTGGATTGCAGCCGCTCGCCGGCGCGCACCTCGAACGCGTCCGACTGCTGCTGGAACGCGACGTCGCCCTCTACTCCGCGCACCTTCCGCTCGATGCGCACGAGACATTCGGCAACTCGTTCCTTCTGGCGCGCGAGCTCGGACTGGTGCCCACCGGCGGTTTTGCGCGATACCAGACCATCTTCTGCGGCGTGCAGGGAACGGCGGACGTTCCGACAGTCGATTTAGTATCAGCTTGCGATCAATTCGCCCGTGGTCACGGCGGACGGGCCATCGCCTCGGCGGTGGCCTCCGGGGGGGCCGGGGGGACCCGGGGGACCGGCGAGACCAGCCGGCGCACACACCGCTGGGCAGTGGTCACCGGCGCCGGAATCAACGCCGACACCATGCATGAAGCCGTCGAGCTGGGGCTCGATACAATCATCACAGGCGAAGGGCCCCACTGGAGCGCGGTCGACGCCGAGGAAAAGGGACTGGTGATCGTGTATGCCGGGCACTATGCCACCGAGACTCCAGGCGTGCGTGCCCTGGCGGAGTGGCTGGCGGCGCGTGCCGGTGTCCCGTGGAGTTTCGTGGCGGCTCCCACCGGGCTGTGAGCGACACCGCCCTCGCCCTGCGCGCCATCGACAAGCGGTTCGGCGCCACCACGGCGCTTGTCCATGCGTCGCTTGCCGTCCGCCGGGGCACGCTTCACGCGGTGCTCGGCGAAAATGGGGCTGGCAAGACGACGTTGATGCGCATTGCCTTCGGTATGCTGCACCCCGACGCCGGCAGCGTGGAAATCGATGGCGCGGAGGTGTCATTCTCCTCGAGCGCCGACGCCATCCGGCATGGGCTTGGCATGGTGCACCAGCACTTCACGCTCGTGCCGGCGATGACCGCCGCCGAGAACATCGCGCTGGGAGGTCACGGATTGTTCCGCTCGGGCGATGTGGCGGCGCAGGTGCGCTCACTCGTCGAACGAACAGGCCTTGCCGTCGCTCCAGACGCGAGGGTATCCACCCTCGGCGTTGGTGCCCAGCAGCGCGTGGAAATCCTGAAGGCGCTCGCCCGCCACGCACGTACCCTGATACTCGATGAACCGACGGCCGTGCTCACTCCCAGGGAATCGGAAGAGTTGTTCGGTTGGCTGCGTCGCTTCGTGGCCGAAGGGGGCACCGTGGTGCTGGTGACGCACAAGCTGCAGGAAGCACTTTCGGTAGCCGACGAGGTCACTGTGCTGCGCGCAGGCACGCAAGTGCTCACCGCGCCGGCTGCCGGCCTCGATGTGCATGCCCTGGTTCGTGCGGTGACCGGCGAAGAACGCACCAGGCCGCTGCTGCGCACGCGGCTGGCGACACGCGGGCCCTGCGTGGCTCGCCTCGTGGACGTCAGTGCACGCGACGCGCGCGGCGTGGTGCGCCTGCAGCCGGTGACGATTGAATGCTTTGCCGGGGAAATCATTGGCATCGCCGGCGTGGAGGGATCGGGGGTGCACGAACTGGTGCGCTTGCTCGCTGGCCGGCTGGCTCCCACCTCGGGTTCAGTGATGCTGCCGACGACGATTGGCTTTGTGCCAGAGGACCGGCTGCGCGACGCCGTGATCGAGACCTTTTCCCTGACCGAGAATCTTGCCCTGCGCGATGCAGCAACACGCGGCGGTCGCATGCCGTGGCCGGCGCTCGAGGAGCACACCGGCATGGTGATGCGCGCGCACAACGTGCGTGCGCCGTCGCCGGCCACGCCGGTGGGAGCGCTCTCCGGAGGCAACCAGCAGAAGTTCGTCCTTGGCCGCGAACTCGAGGCGCGTCCCGCGCTCGTGGTCGCCGAAAATCCAGTGCGTGGCCTCGACATTCTGGCCACGGAGCATGTGCTGCGCGAACTCGGCGATGCGGCCGATGCCGGGAGCGCCGTGGTGCTCTACTCGGGCGACCTCGACGAGCTGTTGCCCATGGCCGATCGCATGTTCGTGATGTTTGCCGGAGCGCTGCGCGAAGTGCCCGTGAACCGCAGCGCCGTGGCGAGCGCCATGGTGGGTGCCATGGTGGGTGCATCGTGATGCGCCGGCCCGACGCGCGCTGGGGGATTTCCGCGGCGACGGTGCTGGTCATCGTGCTCGCGGTGATGGCCCTCCTGCTCGCGGGCGGCCATGACATCCGGGGTTCGCTGGCTGCCATGTGGAACGGCGCGTTCGGCAGCACCTACGCCGTGCTGTCGGCGACACTCGTGCGTGCCACCCCGCTGCTTTTCGTGGGGCTGGCGGTCGGCCTCGCCTTTCGCGCTGGCGTCCTGAACATCGGCGCCGAAGGCCAGTTGCTGGCCGGTGCCACCATGGCGATGACCATCGGACTGCTCGTTGGCGGACTGCCGCGGATACTGGCCCTGCCGCTCGTACTGATTGCCGGTGCGATGGCGGGGGCAGCATGGGCTGGCGTGGCGGCGTGGCTGAAGCAGCGATTCGGCGTGCTGGAAGTGATCAGCACACTGATGCTCAACTTCGTGGCCACGTACATGATTTCGTGGGCCGTGCGAGGGCCGCTGCAAGAACCGACACACGTCTATCCCCAGACGGTCGAATTGTCAGGCGCGGTGCGGCTTCCCATGCTGATTGCCGGCCAGCGGCTGCATCTCGGTTTCGTGCTGGCCCTCGCGCTGGCCCTGGCCCTCTGGTGGTTCCTCACCCGCACGGCGGCCGGCTTTCGTGTTCGTGCCGTGGGAGCCAGCGTCGACGCGGCGCGCAGCGCCGGCGGGATTGACGCGGCGCGCACCGCTGCACTGGCGTTCATCGCAAGCGGCGCGCTTGCCGGGTTGGGAGGCGCCAGCGAGGTCACGGGCGTGACCTTCGCGCTGTACGAGGGCATTTCCCCTGGCTACGGATACAGCGCCATCGCGGTGGCACTGCTGGCGCGGTTGCATCCACTGGCCATCATTGGCACGGCACTCCTGTTCGGTGCACTGGAAGCGGGGGCGGCCGCCATGCAGCGCGACGCCAACGTGCCGTCGGTAATCGCCGTGGTGGTTGAGGCCCTCGTTGTGCTGGGTGTGCTGGCGCTCGACCGCGCGCGTTCGCGGCGGATGTCCTGATGACCGATGCGTTGGGGGAGTTCCTCCAGGCATCGGTGCGCACGGCCACGCCGCTTGCGCTGGCGGCATACGGTGAACTCGTCGCCGAACGCGCGGGAATCATCAACCTTGGCCTCGAGGGCGCCATCATTGCCGGAGCGCTTGGCGCGCTCGTGGGTGCCGGCGCCGGCGGCGTTGGCGCGGGATTCGCGGTAGCGATACTTGCCGGCTGCGCCGCGGCGGTGGTGGTGGCTCTCGTCGTGCTCTGGCTTCGCGCCGACGCGATCATTGCCGGTACGGCCGTGACGATGCTGGCACTCGGGCTTACGGGCACGTTGTACCGCACCATCTACGGCACACAGGGTGCCGCGCTTTCCGTTCCCACAGTGGCGCCACACGCGCTTCCCTTGCTCTCGGACATTCCGCTGCTGGGACGCGCCCTGTTCGTGCAGCCGGTGATCACCTATGTGCTGTACGCCCTGGCCGTGGCGCTCTGGTGGTGGATGACGCGAACGCATGCTGGGCTGGCCCTGCGTGCGACCGGCGAACGTCCGGCGGCGGCCTTTGCGGCGGGCATTTCACCCGTGCGAGTGCAGGCGCTGGCGTTGTTGTTTGGCGGTGCGATGGGCGGACTTGCCGGCGGCGTGCTCGTGCTTGCCCAGGTCGGCACCTTCGCCGAAGGCATGTCGGCCGGCCGTGGGTTCATTGCCATCGCCATCGTCGTACTGGGACGCTGGTCGCCGCTCGGCGTGGCGGCCGCGGCGCTGTTGTTCGGCGGCGCCAGCCAGCTGCAGTACGTATTCCAGTCACTGGGTTGGCCC
>Ga0334722_10007066_pt1 | contig 10955 bp, 5 predicted proteins | sample C3_bottom_MG_FD_207210 | JGI IMG/M metagenome (GOLD analysis project Ga0334722, IMG submission 207210) | Sediment microbial communities from Yellowstone Lake, YNP, Wyoming, USA - C3_bottom | ecosystem: Environmental > Aquatic > Freshwater > Lake > Sediment | place: USA: Wyoming | collected...
AAGTCACTCTATATTGGCTCGCGCTCCAAGAAATGAATCAGAACTATACGAGTTTTGTTCACGTCGCCGATTCTAGCGGCAACGTCGTCGCGCAGAGCGATGGCTTTCCTGATCAAGGTCTCACGCCAACGACGCGCTGGCTTCCTGGGGAAATCATCACCGACCGTCACAACATCGCGCTGAAAGATTTTTCATCGGGCGATTATCGTCTCACGGCTGGGATGTACCTAACGACCGAAAATAGTTTCGTCAGTTTGGGGAATGATGTTGAACTGGGGCGCAAGCAAATTCGATGAACAAGTTGACGTTGAATCGGCGCGCGCTTTATTTGATATTGATTTGGCTGATCGCCGTCGCGGCAATTGCGTTGCGCGTGTATGCGATTGATCGCTTGCCGCCCGGACTTTTCGCCGACGAGTCGGTTGAAGGGCTGGACGCGCTTGACGTGATGGCGGGCAATCTCAACATTTGGTTTCACTCGCAACTGGGACGCGAGCCAATCTATGTGTACCTCGTCGCATTGTCGTACCAATTCTTTGGCGTGACGCCGCTCGCCACGCGTCTACCATCGATCATCGCCGGGATATTGACGATCCCCGCGACGTTTTTCCTCGTGCGAGAATGGGCGTTGCAATTATTCGAACGCGAACGCGCGATGCGGCTTGCATTCCTCTCAACCGGCTTGATCGCGATTTCGTTTTGGCAAATTCAGATGACGCGCGACGCGCACCGCGATACGTTACTGCCGCTTGTTGAAGCGATTGGATATTTATTTCTGTGGCGCGGGCTACGCACACGCGACTGGCGATTCTATGCTGGTGCAGGTGCAGTGCTTGGCTTGGCAATCTATACGTACTCGCCGGGGCGATTCGTCGGCGTGTTTATTGCGGCGTTTGTGGTGATCGAGATTGTGATAAACCGAATGACGGCAGACAACCGACTGCTGACCGCGAAAGGTTTGCGGTCAGCGGTCAGCGGTCAGCGGTCAATAATGGGCTTGATCGTTGCGGCGATTCTTGCTATCATAGTGATGCTGCCGCTCGGAATATATTTTGCATACCACCCCGAACAATTCAGTCGTCGTTTTGATAGCGTCTCTGTTCTTGATCAAGCATCACCTGTCGATGCGTTCACGTCGAGCGTCGCGGGCAATCTCGCGCAGTTCGTCGTGCCTGATGCGGGATATCAGAGCAAGCATTACAACTTGCCCGGCAAGCCCGTGTTCGATTTGTTGATTGCGCCCTGGTTTCTGGCGGGGCTCGTCATCGCGCTGTGGCGTTGGAAGCAATCGGCGTATCGATTTTTATTGCTGTGGTTTGTCGTGATGTTATTCCCAGCATTTCTCACCGCCGATATGATTCCAAAAGGTGTGCGTGTCCTCGGCGTCGTCCCAGGTGTTTTTATTTTTCCCGCGCTCGCGATAGACGAGGTATGTTTCAGGTTTCAAGTTTCAGGTTTCAGGTCGCGCTATACGCCATACGCCATACGCGCATTGATTGTATTCTGTATCCTGGGTAGTACATTGTGGACGACGTACGATTATTTCGTCGCGTGGGCGAACCTGCCGGATTTGCCGCTGTCATTCAATGCCGACTTGACCGAGGTTTCGGATTTCATTCATAGCCAACCAGCTGATCGACCGATCTATATTTCGGAGGAGGTCTATCGTCCGCCAACGTTGATGTTGCTTGGCGAATTGGTTTCTACTAACCGATACGTTGATCGCGCGACGCGGTTCAAAGAAGCCGACGCGCACACGGCGCTCTTTGTCGATGCGCGCGTCGCCGACGCGGCGTATGTATTCATACGCGATTATGCGCCATCGGATGAATGGCTACAACGCATCGCGCCGCAAGCGACCCGGGTCGCGCAAGGAAAATTTTTCACTGCGTACCGTTTTGGAAAGACGACCACAGCTCAGCAATCGATGAATGTCGATTTCAATCCGTACCTCAAACTTGTCGGTGGGTCGCGTTTCAATGAAAATCCACGCGGCATCGTACTTTTTTGGCAAGTCGCAGCGTATCCATCGGATCGACAAGACATCGATGCGGTGTTGTCGATTGCCGATGTGCGCGGGAACGCGATCGCGCAAAGCAAACATCGCTTTGGTGTTCCACCATTGGAGTGGAGCGTCGGCGATACGATTGCCGAGTGGTACGAATTCGACTCGCTGGAAAACGCGACCCAGTTTTCGATTCAACTCAAACGCGGCTCGTCAATCTGGCAAGCCCCATTCCTGTCTTTGAGATAAACATGAATCACGCATCACGCTTTACGCATTACGTTTTACGTTTTCGCCACTTTTGGATCATCGCACTCTATACAATCCTGGCTCTCGGGCTCACGTATCCGCTCGTCGCGCAGTTCGGCGACCATGTACCTGGGACGACGACCTGGTCGATGGATGAGTATGGTTACGTGTGGAACAACTGGTGGTTCAAGCACGCCGTTTTCGATTTGAGCACCAATCCGTTCCAAACGAATTATCTTTTCTATCCGATTGGCACGTCGCTGGTGCTTTACACGTTTACACTGCTGCACGTTCTCCTCGGTTTGCCGATTCAATTTGCGTTCGGTCTCATTCCTGCGAGCAACGTCGAGTTGCTGTTCGCGTTCGTGATGAATGCGTTCGGCATGTTTTTGCTGGCGCGCTACGTTTTACGTTTTACGTTTCGCAACGCCGATGATTCAATGCGCGTCACCCTTTCCGCCTTTGTCGCGGGCGCAGTCTTTGCCTTCGCCTCCAATCGATTTGTTTACGCATCGCTCGGTCATTACAACGTCGTTGCTACCGAGTGGATGCCGTTCTATATTTTGTTTCTCGTCAAGACAGTGCGTGAGCCGAAATGGAAAAATGCACTGCTGGCTGGACTCTTCGCCGCGTTCGCGCTTTACGTCGAAGTGACTGACGGTGTGTTGCTCGTTCTGTTCACTATCTTGTATCTAGCGATTCAATGGCGAGTGGTTTGGTCGCGTGTGGTGCTGACACGCTTGGCTGTGATCGGAGGCGCGGCGACGGTTTTGTTTGCGCCATTCCTTTTTCCAACGCTGAACGAAATTCTCAACAGCGGTTATTCCTTGCCAGGTTGGGGGCACGCCGAAAATCTGCTCGTCGATCTATTCGGTTTTTTCACGCCGACGAGTTTGCAGCCGCTCAATCGCAATTGGGTGCAGGAACTCGATCTCGTGCGGCAAGGCATCTCGCGTTTTGCCGATGTGAACACGGTTTTCCTGGGTTATGCGACGATGACGCTGGCATTGATCGCTGCGATTCGATATTGGAAAACACTCAAGGTCTGGGCGATCAGCGCCATCGCCTTTGCGGTTCTGAGTTTGGGTCCGCTGTTGCACATCAACGGCAAATCGGTTTTCGATTTCGATGGCTTGGCGGTTTCGTTTCCTCTGCCATTCTTGCTGCTGCACTATATCCCGCTCCTCAAAGAAAATCGTGTGCCGAATCGTTTCGGTGTGCTGGTGATGCTATCGCTTGCGGTACTGGTTGCCTTTGCAGCGGTCTGGATCGCGCAGAAGATCAAGAAAAAGGTTTTACTGTTTACTGTTTACGGTCTACTGTTGACTGGAATTTTGTTCGAGCATTCCGCGATTCCATTGCCACTGACCGATGCGCGCATTCCAGATATTTATTCGCAGATTGCGCGCGAGCCGGGCGACTTTTCTGTGTTGACACTGCCACTGGGCTGGCGCAACTCGTTTGGTCAGCAAGGCGCGGAGGACACGCGCGCGCAGTATTATCAGAGCGCGCTCGGAAAATTCATTTTTCCCGCCAACATTCAACGCAATCCGCCATTTCTGTTCGACTATTTTGATCGCATTCCGATTTTTCACTCGATCACCGAACTTGAATTCTACAACAGCGTATCCGACGAAGACATTGCGCGCGATAAAACGTCTGCGCCTGCGCTGATGGCGTTCTTCGATGTCCGTTACGTCGTGGTGAATCCATCGATCCCAGGACGTCCACCGTACAACGATACGCGCGGCGCAGTGGTCGATTATATCCAGCAAGTGTTACCGCTCGGCGAAAAAATCTATGACCGCGATGGCGTGCTGGCTTATCGAGTCAACCAAGCGCCGTTGCCTGCCACGCAAAAAATTATTTTTGGCTCGGAGTCGGCGCAAGTCTATCAAGCCGAGGGCTGGGAACGCGGCGAGATGATTGCGGGCGAATCGGCGAACTGGGCGAATCGAACGGCGCGTGTGATGTTTCCGATTCGCGAGGCGAGCGATTATCAATTAACACTGCGTGTGCATCCATTTGTTTATCCGCAATCGCCGATGCAAACTGTCGACGTGTCGGTGAACGATCAAGCAATTCAAGGTTTCGACCTCAAGCCAGACTGGAATGATTTGTCGTTGACGATTCCCGCGCGCGCTCTACATTCGGGGTTGAACAACCTGGTTTTGAAATTTGGTTATGCCGCGCGCGTGCGCGACATAATGCCCGCAAATTTTTCGATTGGCACGACAGGCGCGACCAGCCCGGTGGACATTGCCGTAAAGAGTGGCGACCTGGGATCGATCAAGGTGAATGGGCGCGAGGCGTCGTTGCAGGGACGCGGATACAATGTCGTCGTGATCGATCCAAAGAGCGGCGCGGTTGTCACGGCGAAAAATTTCAACACGGCGGACGACCGAGCGCAGTCGCGCGCGATGACGGAATTCATCACGAATCTTCCGAATGGATTCATCGTCGCAGTTGCATCGCAAGAAGATGCGGGGATGAACCTGGGTGACCGAACCGTCGCGGGTCTGCAATCCATCGGTGGTCAAATCGATTTGCGCCAGACGCCGAAAAATTCGCACGCGTTGATCGGCGTGAAGGGCGCGATGGCTGGAACGGCATTGGAGCAATCGACTGATGGCGCGGTGTTTATTGCGGTGGGGCACAACGCGGATGATAGGACGTTGTCGGCGGCGGTGAGTGTTGTGACGATTGAGCGCAAGTGAATTGGATTGTTGGGATGCGACACGATCAAATCAGAATTGGAAACAGGGAGACGAAGAGACAAGGAGACAAGGAGATTTTCTCCCTGTCACCCTATCTTCCTGTCTCCTTGTCTCTTCGTTTACGAGGAAGTGTTGACGGGATACTGGCATTGGTAGTTGGGCTTGCCAGTTTTCTGCTGTACCTTCGCACGCTTGCGCCTGATGTGGTGGATGCGGATGGTGGCGAGTTTCAATTTGCCGCGTGGAATTTTTCGTTCGTTCACCCAACGGGCTATCCGCTCTATCTCATCCTCGGCGGCATCTTTCAGCATCTTGTGCCGTTTGGCAATCCTGCGTATCGATTGAATCTGTTCACGGCGATTACCGCGGCGTTTGCGGTTGGAGCATTCTATCTTGCCGCAAAGGAATTGATGCAACATCGCGGTGCGGCGATGGTCGCGGCTGTCTCGTTTGCGCTGGCGCGCACATTTTGGTACGACGCGAGCGCGGCGGAGACGTACGACCTCAACGCCTTTTTCATCGCACTGTTGCTATACATCGCACTGCGCTGGCAAGTTGAACCTACAACGAAAAAATTTGCGGCGTTCTGTTTCGTCTACAGTTTCGCGCTCACGCACCATCGCACAATTATTTTGTGGTTGCCTGCGTTTGCCTTATTCTTCGTTATTGTTGTGTGGGACAAACTGCGTGGTTTCAAGTTTCAGGTTTCACGTTCCGCCTTTATGCTTTTAGCTTTTAGCTTTCTACTTCCTTTATTGCTTTACCTCTACATACCACTCCGCGCGCCTGCCTCGCCTTACGCCACCTTGTCGATAGCGTCGGGGCGCGACCTAGTTCTGTACGACAATTCACTCACTGGATTCATTAATTATTTCCTGGGTCGCGTGTTTCAATCCGAGATTGGCTGGGACGCGGTGAGCGTGGCGCGATTGGTGTCGATTCCGCAATTATTGCTCGATCAGTTCGGCGTGGCAGAAGTTGCGCTCGGTGTCCTGGGTTTCGTCGCGATGGTGTGGCGTGGGCGCGAGGCATGGGCGCGATGGTTGCTTTTATTCCTCGGTTTTGTGGCGACGGTGTTGTTCGCTTCCGTCTATCACATCGGCGACATTTTTCATTACTACATTCCAGCCCATCTCGTGTGGGCGATGTGGATGGGCGTTGGATTGACCGCCTCGATTAATTGGCTTGTTCGACGGCTGACCGCTGACCACCGACAACTGTTCACCGCTTGCTTCACGTGCTTTCTGCTAACTACGTTCTTGCTCCTGGGTTTCCAACTTGTTTCCAACTTTCCCTTCGCCGACCGTAGTGGTGAGACGATGGAACGCGAGCAGTGGAGTCGCGTTTTGTCCGCGCCGATTCCGCAAAACGCAATTTTGATTTCGGACAATCGCGATGAGATGATGCCGATGTGGTACATGCAATACGTCGAGAATGTGCGGCGCGATGTGGTTGGACTTTTTCCGATCATCACGCCCGCGCCGCAACACGCGAACATTGCGCGGTTGATCGACAGCGGGTTGGACGCAGGACGCCCGGTCTTTCTCATTCGACCGATGGATGGAATCGAGATCAAGTATCGGCTGGCTGCGGCGGACCCACTTGTCCGCGTGCTGGGTCGCGTGACAGATGCGCCCCCCCCATTTGCAAGTGATGCTCTCTTAGCGAATCGTGTGCGGGTTGTCGGCTATGATGTGAAGAACGAATCGGGCGCATTGCGCGTGGCAATTTACTGGCAATCGCGCGCAAAGCTTGAGCAAGATTATACGACGTTCGTTCATCTGCTTGACGCGAGCGGCAACAAGATCGCGCAGGGGAACGATCATCAAGGCGGCGGTGTATACTATCCAACGTCGATGTGGGATATCGGCGAAACGTTGCGCGACGAGCAAGTGATTACCTTGCCGCCGAATCTTGCGCCAGGCAAATATCGATTGTTAGTCGGAATGTATCGCCAACCTGATTCCGAAATGCTGGGTGAGCCAGTTGAAATCGGCACTGTGGTATTTCCCTGAGTTCCTTTGTTTCCCATATTTCCATCAAAGGAAATTAGGGAATTGAGGGAATAGAAGGAACTCTTCTTGAGGTAATCATGCCTGATCCAATCATCGCAACCAAAGAAACTATCGAGCAGATTTTTGACGGCGCGGCAGAACGCTATGACCGCGAAGGTCCGAGCATTTTTCGCAAGTTCGGCGAGCAACTGGTCGAGTCGTTGAACTTGGTTGGCGGCGAGCGCGTGCTTGACGTTGCGACAGGCAAGGGCGCGGTGTTGATTCCGGCGGCGGAACGAATCGGGCGGTACGGTCGCGTTGTTGGTATCGATTTATCGCAAAAAATGTTGGAACAGACCGAAGACGCGGCGCGGCAAGCCGGGCTGGACAATTTCGAGCTATACAAAATGGATGCCGAACATCTCGAATTCCGCGAGGGCATTTTCGATTTGGTCACGTGCGCGTTCGCGCTTTTCTTCTTTCCATCGATGGATAATGCGCTGCGTGAAATGTATCGCGTTCTTGTGCCGGGTGGACGATTGGGCGTGGCGTTGTTCGGCGGCAAGCCCGCGCCGTTTGATCCGGGCTGGAAAATTTTTGCGGAGCAGGCGCGCGCCTACGATACGGCGGTGCGAACTCCGCAGCGCGTCGTCTACACACCAGAGGAAGTTCAATCGTTGCTAGCGAATTATGGTTTTGTGGAAATGCGCGCGGAGTTGAAGGCGTACGATGTGGTTTATAAAAGTGAAGAAGATTGGTGGGCGTTTCAGTTGACGCTCGGCAATCGCGCGTCGATTTTGCGAATGTCGGAGGAAACGCGAAGCAAATTCAAAGCGGAATATCTCACCAAGATGCGATCGTTGTTTCGTGAGGATGGCTTGCATTTGGGCGTGTCGGTAGTTTACGGCGTGGCGAGCAGACCAACTGGTTGACATGCCCCCGCATGTCATTGCGAGCGATTTTGCGACGAAGCAATCTCCGCGGCGGAGTAGGGGATTGCTTCGCCGCGACGCGGCTCGCAATGACATTTAAGTTTTTTTGCATTTCGGCGCAACCTGTGATAAAATCGAATTAAAGATGCGGTGCACCTTTCATGGTCTTTATAACCCCTAGTGATGTTGCCAACTCTCCGGCCGGACAACGGTGTTCGACCGCATTTCCATTTTATTCCACAAAAATCTTTGAGGAGGGGAAGTAGATTATGAGTCTGATTTGGATCGTTCCAGTTTCGGGATTGCTGGCGCTCTTGTTCGTCGCCTATCTCGCGTGGGATGTGCTCAAGCGCGACAAAGGGACTAAGGAGATGCAAGAAGTTGCCGCGACAATTTTCGAAGGCGCGGTGGCTTTTATCAAACGGCAGTACTTGACGATTGCCGTTTTGGCGATTGTCGCCGCCGTCATTATCGGGGTCTTGGTTTCAAACGAAACCTTTACCGAGACGACCACAAAGGGTACGACCCTGGGTATTTACACGGCGATTGCGTTTCTCGTTGGCGCGGCGGCGAGCGCGTTGAGCGGCATTATCGGTATGTATGTTGCCGTGCAATCGAATGTGCGCGTGGCGGGCGCGGCGCGCAAAGGCGTCGAGCCAGCATTGGCAGTCGCATTGCGCGGCGGCGCGGTGAGCGGTTTCCTCGTCGTCGGTCTTTCGCTCATCGGTGTATTCGTGATGTTCTGGTTGTATGATGGATTCAACAATCCGCAGTATGCGCCATTCCTCATCGTCGGCATGGGTTTTGGCGCAAGTTTCGTCGCGTTGTTCGCTCAACTCGGCGGCGGCATTTACACCAAAGCGGCGGATGTGGGTTCCGACCTGGTCGGTAAGGTTGAAGCGGGCATCCCCGAAGACGATCCGCGCAACGCGGGCGTCATCGCCGATCTCGTGGGCGATAACGTGGGTGACTGTGCGGGTCGTGGCGCGGACTTGTTCGAATCGACCGTTGCCGAAAACATCGGTGCGATGATTCTCGGCGTGGCGATTTACGCCGTGACGAAAAAAGCCGATTTCATTTTCTTCCCGCTCATCGTTCGCGCGTTTGGTTTGATCGCATCGATTGTCGGCGTCTGGGCGACGACCTCGCTCCCAGGTTTGAAACTAAACAAGGGCGAGGAACCGATGAACCCGATGTTTCGTGGTTTCGCGCTCACGGTTGTTCTCGCGGCGGCGGCAATGTATTACGTCGTAACGACACTGCTTGGCAATATGTTTTTCTTTTATGCGGGCTGTGTTGGTTTGTTGACGAGCGTCGCGTTCTTCCTTATCACGATGTATTACACCGAATCGCGGTGGCGTCCCGTGCAGAGCATCGCCAAATCGTCTCTGCGTGGCTCGGGTCCCAACATTATTATGGGTCTGGCAATTGGTTTGGAAAATACAGCAGCGCCCGCAATCACCGTCGGTATCGCGTTGATTGCGTCCTACTTCCTTGGCACGCAAGCTGCCGATGCGCTAAAGGTTTCCCCGTACGTCGCGGGGGTGTTCGGCACCGCCGTGGCGACGATGGGGATGTTGATGCCGGCGGCGTTCATCCTCGCGATGGACACCTTTGGTCCGATTGTCGATAACGCCGGCGGTATCGTCGAAATGTCCGGCGCGCCGGAAGAGATTCGCAAAGGCACGGATGCGTTGGATGCGGCGGGCAACACAACCAAAGCATTGACCAAAGGTTATGCGATTGGTTCGGCGGCGCTCGCAGCGTTCCTGCTCTTTAGCGCGTATCTTGACAAAGTAGCCGCGGTGAAAATGGCAATTGCCAATGTCGTCGACACTTCGGCAGCGGGCAAAGCGATCTGGGATGCGGCGCATACCGTGAACCTTGGAAGGGTCGAAGTCTTTGTCGGCGCGTTGTTGGGCGCGGCATTGATCTTCCTCTTCTCGTCGTTCGCGATGCGCGCGGTAGCGGAGGTTGCCGAGAAAATCGTCGACGAAGTGCGTCGCCAGTTCCGCGAGATTCCTGGGATCATGGAAAAGAAAAACAAGCCAGACTATGCGCGAGCCGTTGACATTACGGCGCGCGGTGCGCAGCGCGCGATGGTTGCTCCGGGCTTGCTCGCCGTCGGCGTGCCAATCATCGTCGGCATCCTTTTGAAATCAGAAGCCGAAGCCGCGTTATTGATGGTCGGAACCATTGCAGGTATTTTGCTTGCGACGGTGATGAATAACGGCGGCGGCGCGTGGGACAACGCCAAGAAATATATCGAGTCGGGTGAGTTCCACGATGAGAGCGGCAAGGTGCACAAGAAGGGTAGCGATGCCCACAAAGCGGCTGTTGTCGGCGACACGGTGGGCGATCCGTTCAAGGACACGGCAGGTCCATCACTCCATGTATTGATCAAGTTGTTAGCGACGATCACATTGGTTCTTGCGCCATTGTTTATCTAGTCGTTAGTCGAGTAGCCGAATAGTCTGGTAGTCAAAATGAAATGCGCTCGGTGATAGCCGGGCGCATTCTCGTTTGGTGAAGGGAAAAGAAAACGGGCGAGGACAATGGTTTGTGCCTCGCCCGTTTTTGCAAACCTAATTACGCGGCTCGTTATTTCGAAATGAGCGGCATATAAGAGGAATTCTTGCGGCACGACTGCACGACGACGTCGTCAATATTCCATCCCGTCCGACTAACGGAAGTATCGCTACCAAGACGGAAGCGAAACTGCACGGACTGACCAGCATAGGCACTAACATCGACGAGTGAGTTGATGTAGGGTTGTGGGTTGTTGCCGCACCACGCATTGAGACCAGCCAGTGGGTTGCTAAAGCTACTGGAGATGGGACCATCGTAAACATCGGTCAACAGAGCAGGGGAAACTATTTGCGTCCATGTCGAGCCACCGTCGGTCGATGTTTCCAAAATTCCGCCGTCGTAACATCCGCCCGTGCGGGTTTCCATGTACTGATAGTTCCAAAACTTTAGGGTGAGTGGATTCTGTCCCAATGGTAACACCACCGGCGGAGAGACGAGTCGTTGATCGGAAAGCGCGCTAGGGTCATCG
>Ga0334722_10007067_pt1 | contig 10955 bp, 8 predicted proteins | sample C3_bottom_MG_FD_207210 | JGI IMG/M metagenome (GOLD analysis project Ga0334722, IMG submission 207210) | Sediment microbial communities from Yellowstone Lake, YNP, Wyoming, USA - C3_bottom | ecosystem: Environmental > Aquatic > Freshwater > Lake > Sediment | place: USA: Wyoming | collected...
TCTGGTGCAGTAAATGTTGGATACTGTCCAGTTGTTGATGACAAGGTAACTGCCGGTCCTCCTATTTGTGACCACTTGAAAGTCAATGCATCACCGTCTGCATCAGAGCCAGAGCCTGCTAGTCTTGCAACAGTCTTTTCTGTGACTGCTTGGTCAGAGCCTGCATCTGCTACTGGTGTTTCGTTAACTGGATTAACTATAATTACAACAGAGTCTGTTCCTTTACCGCCTAGTCCGTCATCTGCTGTTAGTCTGAATGTTATTGTCTTTGTCTCGCCATTCTTTACCACTGGTGCCATAAATGACGGATTAGATGCACTGATAGAGGATAGTTTTACCGGTTCACCGCCAGTCTGTGCCCATGTAAATGATAATGGATCCCTGTTTGGATCTTTGCCAGAGCCACTTAGTGTTACTTCGGTTTGCTCATCAACTACTTGGTCAGAGCCTGCATTAGCTGTTGGCTTGTTGTTAACTGGTTTTACAGTAATATCAACTGAATCAGAATCAGAACCGCCATATTTGTCAGATACCGTAAGTTGGAATGTCACAGTAGCTGTATCGCCATTTGCTATTATTGGCGCAGAGAATGTTGGTCCTGCAGTTATCGTTGAAGATAGTTTAACTGGTTGTCCAGCTGTTTGCTTCCATGTAAATCGTAATTTATCACCGTCTGGGTCTGTACCAGAGCCTGATAATTTGACCATTACACCTTTGTTAACTGTTTGATCAGGACCTGCATCTGCTGCTGGGTCACTGTTGCCTGTTACAACTCTAACTGCGACCAAGTCAGTTGCACTTCCTAGTCCTTGTGCAGATACTGTTAATCGGAATATCAGAACCACTGTCTTGCCATTTGCCACATTTGGTGCTGTAAAGGAAGGAGTAGATGTACTAGAACTATCAAGCATTACTGGTGCTCCAAATGTTTGTTCCCATGAAAAGGTTAATTGTTCACCGTTTGGTGCGGTGCTTTCGTTACCATCCAAGCCAACTTGATCACCTGGCTGAACTGTTTGGTCTGGACCAGCATTTGCTTTAAGTAAACTGATTGAAGACTTGCCAACTGTTACTTGAGTAGTATCACTTGCTTTGCCACCATATCCATCAGATACTGTCAGCTCAAATGTCAAAGGCTGCTGGCTTGTTCTAGTTGTAGCAGTAAAGGTTGGAGTTTGCGAGGTAGAAGAAGATAGTACTACCGGTAAACCGTTGGTTTGTTTCCATGAATATGATAATCTGTCACCGTCTGGGTCTTCTCCTGAACCTGACAGCGTTACATCAGTACCAGGATCAGCAAATTGATCATCACCAGCGTCTACTATTGGGAATGAGTTTACTGGGTCTACTGTAACTCTAACAGAGTCTGTTGCTTTTCCACCTTGTCCATCATCTACTGTAAGTTCAAATCCCAAAATTTTAGTTTCACCGTTTGCTACATCAGGTGCTGTAAATGTTGGATTTTGTGCTGTTGTTGATGATAACTTGACAGGTTCTCCTTCAGTTTGTGTCCATGAAAAAGATAAAGTGTCTTCTGGGTTTGGATCAGATCCTTCACCAGTAAGTATTACTTTGGTTCCCTCATCAACATGATATGTGTTGTCATTAAGCAATAATTCTCTCGGATAAACATCAGGACATCCATCGTTGTCTTTGTATTTGTTCCAAGTTTCAGGAGCAGTTGGACATTTGTCCTCATCGTTTAGAAATCCATCTTTGTCGGTGTCAGGAGTTCCTGGAATATATTGGCGTGGCGGGATAAATTCATCAGGACATCCATCGCTGTCTTGGAATTGATTAAAAGTTTCTGGTTCTGTTCTGCATCTGTCTTTCCAGTCAGGAACTCCATCATTATCAGTATCAGCTAACATTGAAGCTTTGGAAGTTGCTACAGCTCTATCTGGGCAACCGTCTTCATCTAGGAATTTGTTATATGTTTCAGCATAAGTCGGACATTGGTCAACAGTGTCCTTTAATCCGTCTCTATCAGTGTCACGTTGAGGATCAAGTTTATCTGGGCACCCATCACTGTCTAGGAATTTATTATAGGTTTCTGGTTGACTAGGACAGTTGTCTCGTCTGTCGGAGATACCATCATTGTCAGCATCTGCCACACCTTTTGACTTTTCAGCTGGTGAGACATCTGGGCATCCGTCCTCATCCTGAAACTTGTTGTTTGTTTCTTTTGCATCAGGACAGTTATCGTACAAGTCAGATACACCATCCCTATCAGTGTCTTGTGTTGACAGGTATAGATCGGGGCATCCATCGGCATCCATTATTCCTTCAATATCTTCAGGTAAAGAAGGACAATCATCAGTATCATCAGGAATTCCGTCCTTGTCGCGATCAATTCCCTGCGCCATTACACTTGGTAAAGCACTAAAAAGTAGCAATAATGCTAAAGTCAGCGCATAAAATTTGGATTGCAATATTACTGTGAGTTAAATCACACTGATTAAAAGCTTTCGTTCGATTTGTGGTTCCGTTTTTTTGATCGTGTTTTACATTTTGTAAAAATGTCATTTTGATATTTTTGACATCTTCATAGTGAAATTCAGTTAGGTATTTGGATTTTCGGCATACCTGCTACTACAATGCAGATCGGCAAGCCAAACATTTAGCAAAGTCCGCATAGTTTTTAACAACAACAATCATCCTTAGATAAAATGCAGAGATTTGAACTTAGAGAATGGGATTTATCTGAATTAGTGAAAAACCACAAGAGTCCTCAATTTACAAAACAGCTTCAAATTATAGAAAACAAAGTAAAGGTTTTTGAAAAAAACAAAACATATCTAAAACCTATTATTTCATCGCAAAAGTTTTTCAACATTCTTAAAAACATGGAAGAGATTTCAGAGTACATGAGTATTGTTGACGGATATGCGTCACTTGCTCATTCTGCAAACACCCAGTCAGATGAGGCAACAACACTACTTACAAGAATGACACAATGGAGTTCTGAGATTGAGAATCGTACTTTGTTTTTTGACCAATGGTGGAAAAAGCAGATTGATCAAAAAAACGCCTCACGATTGATACAATTAGCAGGTCAGTTATCTGAATTCTTGAGACACAAACGACTTGTTGCAAAGTACTCACTCACAGAGCCAGAAGAGAGAATAATCAACACTTTGGATGTCACAGGAAGTACCGCACTTGTGAAATTGTATGATAAAATCACTAATAGTTTCCAATATGTTGTAAAAATTAATGGAAAGAAGAAAAAATACAATAGAGAACAGCTTACACAACTAGTCAGAAGTCACAAATCAAAAACAAGAGAGATTGCGTACAAATCACTTTTAGGCGAATACGAAAAAAATAAAGGAGTACTTGGTGAAATATATCAAAATTTAGTTTTAAATTGGAAAAATGAATGCCTTGAAATTAGAAAATACGTTTCACCAATTTCAGTTAGAAACATAGGAAATAATGTAGATAATAAAACAGTGGATTCACTCCTTTCTGTTTGCAAAAACAATGTGCCAGTATTTCAGAAATATTTCATACACAAAGCTCGTATGTTGGGGATGAAAAAACTAAGACGTTATGATATCTATGCACCAGTAGTAACAAATGTAAAACAAAAAACATACACGTTTGATCAAGCAGTCAAACTTGTTTTAAAAACTCTAAATGGTTTTAGTCCAAAATTATCAGAATACGCAAGAAAAGTATTTGAAAAAAGACATGTTGATTCATCTATCAGAGTTGGAAAAAGAAGTGGGGCATTTTGTAGTACCATATCACCAAAGATCACACCCTATGTTCTTGTAAATTTCAATGGAAAAACAAATGATGTTTTTACTCTTGCGCATGAACTTGGCCATGCCATACATAGTCAATCTGCTTCTGACAAATCCATATTTGTGCAAGAGGCGCCTTTGCCTTTAGCAGAGACTGCATCTACTTTTTCAGAGTTGTTGCTATATGATGAGATTTTAAACAAAGTCAGTGACGAAGAAAAAAGGTCCATTCTTGCAGAACAGATTGATGACTTGTATTCAACTATAATGAGACAGGCATTTTTTACCAAGTTTGAGATTTCAGCACATAAAAAAATAGGAGATGGAGCAACCGTTGAAGAGATTACCAAAGAATATGCTAAGAGCCTTAAGGAACAGTTTGTCAATTCAATAGATATCCCACAAAACTTTGGAATCGAATGGAGCTGCATACCTCACTTTTATCACTCACCATTTTACTGCTATGCCTATTCATTTGGGAACTTGCTTGCGCTTTCCTTCTTCCAGCAATACAAAGATGAAGGCAGTTCTTTTGTGCCCAGGTATATTGAGATTCTTGCCGCTGGCGGTTCAAAGAAACCAGAGGCGCTACTCAAGGAATACGACATAGACATCACATCAGAAAAATTCTGGCAAGAGGGATTTGTGTACATCGAAAATCAGATCGATATACTCAGAAAAGCATGATTAAAAGCGCCTAACAGTGGGCGCCCCCACTGCTAGGCAATGTTCCCCTGCGGTTTGAACCGATGTCAGTGATAATGATCATAGATTACAATTTAAACTATTGGAATGCTGATAGACTAAAACTATTTTATTTTATCATATGTAAGTAGGTCCAAGTGAAGTTCCCTCGATGTTGTAACAAGGATCCTGTGTATTTGATTACTTATGACTGTGGGCCAGAACCTAATGAAACAATTCTAGTTTGTAAAGATCATTACAAAGAAGAGCCTTTCCAACGATTTGCAATAAAGATAGAGAAATTACGAGAGTAAACTTAATAGTTACACATAGAAACGTGCAATCATTGTATCAAACAAAAATTGCATTTTCAGTGATGATTGTTTTGTTATGTTTTGGTACATATAGTGCAAATGCACAACAACCAAGACTTGCAACTTTTCATGAAACAGCTCAGGTAATAATTGATCAGAAAATCCAAAATCAAACATCATCTTCTATATCTGTACTAAGCACAAGCAATCAGGAATTACGTGTTCCTATAGAACTTGATCAAAAGATTCACAGCCTGCAAAATGTGACTGCAGTTGTGATTACAAACGAAGACAAATGTGTACTTGGAGTAGTTGATGAAGCATGTGTCTTGATAAATATTTCAGGAGGTGGATTTCCAGGAGGAGTAAAAGAAGCTCAAACGAAAGGAAAAGAAATGGGTGACATGTTGATTGGAGATATCAACAAAGCATTTAACATAGATGCAAAATTTAATTCTGTTTTCATTCATGTTGATGACAAGGTAAACAAGGCATTAGACACATCCGGAATAATTTCAGGTCGTGGAACAGTGTCTGCCGTTTATACATTTCCAAAGTACGATGCTTCGTTTCTTTTTGAAGGATTGTCTACTCTTTTAATTCCAAATGAGATAAGAGATTCTGGTGGATTTTTAGATGTTGCAAAAAAGCTTGCTGATGACCCCACATCTTCTGTAACATTTTCAATAATACCTAAAGGTGGTACGTCTCTTTTTCAGCTTCAAGTATCACGCGACCAAAAGATCACAGATAAGATAACATCAATTGACACTTTGCAATTTTTTGGCGTGGATAAACTTCAAAGATCAAACTATTTCAGTTCAGGATTTTTCCCACTTAACTCACTTGTCCAAGTTGTAGTTTTGTCTAAAGACCCAATGAGAATAAATAAGTATGAAGGTCAGGCGGTACCAACAGTAGAAAAGGATGGCGCCATATATCCATCAGATGTTTCCAAAAACGGATGGCTTTTTGATCCTTCTTCTGGAAATACAATTGTAGCAAAATATCTTTTTGGCAAGACTACAGAAGTAACAAATGTTGATTTAAAGTTCAGCATAACAAACACGACATTATCCTCTAATGGTACAGATGCAAAACCAGTAGAAACTGTTACAGATAATTCAGTGTACATTCTAGTTGGAATCGTGATTGCAGCGGCTGTGGCAATATTGTGGTATCTAAGAAATACCAAAACAAAGACCTAGAGAATAAGTACAGCTGCGGCAAACACTGTAGTCCAACGTCCTTTCGCATCACCAACTGCACTTTGTGTTATGTTTCGGGTTTTGTAAATCTCGCCTGAAATTTTCCATTGTTTTCTTTTTTCATCCCAGCTTTTGTTAATATCAAATTTTATACCTAGTGATGAAGCAAGCATTTGTGCAGCAATGTCTTCTGCATAGTCACCAGCTTCCTTTTCTGTTTCTCCAAATGAATGGTATTCTGAAAGATAACCATATCGACTTTTGTCAGTTGGTTCGGCAATTCCTACAGAAGCTGCCATTAATCTGTGTGGTTCATTACTTTGTTGTCTGGCATATATTGCAAAGGTAACTGCACCAGGCTTGATTAATTTTAGACCCTCTGCTCTAGGAATAATTTTGGCGTCGGGTGGAAAAATACTTGATATTAGAACCAGATTTGTACCAGCTATACCGGCATCACGTAATGCGTATTCAAAACTTGTCAGTTGATCTTCGTGTATTCCCTTACCTCTAGTAAGGAACATTTTTTTTGCTACTAGATCCAGCACGAATCCACTCATATTTCAGATCTTTAAATATTTATGGTTAAGTTACAAATTTGCAAAAATTACTTTAGATTTTTCAGAGATTCAACTATTTCGTTACCATGCGAATCAACATTGATGTTTCTGAAAATCCTTGCAATTTTCCCTTCTTTATTTATGATGAAAGTGGAACGCTTTGCAAGACCGACTAGATTCAAGCCTGCATAAGTTTTGCAGGCAACTTTTTTTGGATCACTAAGATGAAGATATGGGATTTGGTATTCGTTAACGAACTTTTTCTGGCCTTCTACCGTATCTACAGATATTGCGAATAAGACAGCGTCTAAAGCAAGCATCTGAGGATAAGCAGCAATCGTGTTTTTTGCATTCTTAAACACCAATTTTGACGGACATGCAAAAAGGTGATTTTTTGGATAAAAACACAGAACTACATTTTTTTGTCCTCTAAAGGAACTCAGTTTTACTGTACTTTCATTACTAGATTGTAATTCAAAATCTGGCGCCTGTTCTCCTTCTTGCATACAGATATCATCTTAGATGTAGCTTAAGACTATTTTCATGTCTTTATGACATTACTCTTTTTCTTTTTCTGGTTTTGACTGAATATAACGAATTCCTATAAAACTTGCAAATGCAAGATTAACTGAACCCAATATTGCAATTAATTGATTATTATTTAATACAATGCTCATTACTATTCCCCCTGCACCGGTGATTAACAGTATGATTATAATCATCAATTTTATTTTTCTTGGTGGACCTTGTTTCATGCTCGTTGGCTCTCTTTGTGATTATTAAATATTGACAAAAAACATTAGTAATAAATTAACAGAATTACGATCAAAAAAATCTACACCGTTAGTATTTGAATTACCTGCACCTGTAAGTCAAAAAGGCGAGGCAGACTAGAAGTCATTGCTAAAACAAATACCTAGAGTTTAATCCAAATATACCACATTTCATAGAAATTAATCATGAAAGCTGCATTTGTAAAAGGCCCTTCTCAGGTTGAAATTAGAACAGTAGACAAGCCAACTGTTGCACAAGGCGACATACTAGTAAAGATGCAGGCTTGCGGTGTTTGTGGTTCAGACTTGGAAAAGATCTATGGACAGTACAGTCAACCATCAATGAAACTAGGGCACGAACCGTCTGGAATCATAACAGAAGCAGGCAAGGATGTCAAAAATTTCAAAAAAGGTGACCGGGTTTTTGTGCATCACCATGTCCCGTGTTATTCTTGTCATTATTGTTTGCATGGAAATGAAACTATGTGTAAAAAATATTCCGAAACAAACCTTTTGCCATGCGGTCTTGCAGAAGAGTTTGCTGTCCCAGAATGGAATGTATCACATGGTGGAGTAATTAGAATTCCAGATTCAATGACTTTTGAAGAAGCTGCCATGATAGAACCACTTGCATGTTGTGTTAGATCATGGAATAAGATTCAAACAAAAAAAGGCGATTCAGTTGCCATTTTTGGAATGGGGCCTACAGGCATGATGCATGTAATGTTAAGTAAAGTTCACGGATTACAAGATGTTTTCTGTTTTGATGTGAATGATTTCAGATTAAATTTTGCAAAAAAGTTTGGAATCACTGACGCCATCAGATCTACCGATACAGAAGCATACAACAAGATTCTGTCAAAAACTCAGAACCGTGGTGTTGATGTAGCAATTGTTGCCACAGGAAATCTCGATGCAGTAACTCAAGCTATAGAGTTTGTTAGAAAAGGCGGTACCGTAATTTTGTTTGGAGTGCCAACAAAAGATGCAAAACTTTCAGTAGACATGAGTAAAGTTTACTCTAAGGAAATAACAATAACACCAAGCTATGCTGCATCAGATAACGACACACAAAATGCACTCAAATTAATACAAGAGGGTAAGACTGACGTCAAGAGTATGATAACTCACAAATTTGATCTTGCTGATTCTCACAAAGCACTGGAATATGCACACAAAGGAAACGACTCGATGAAAATAATTATAACAAATTCAGAAACGCTTAACTAAGGCAATATTTCATTTTGAAAATCAAGGGATAAACTTGGACTGGGGAATGAAAAACCGTCTTGCGAGAATAATCAAATCAGATACAGGACGTGGTGTAATGCTTGCAGTTGATCACGGTTACTTTTTAGGTCCAACAGAAAGACTCGAAGTGCCACGCAAAACAATACAACCACTCTTGCCTTATGCTGACTCTCTTATGCTTACAAGAGGCATATTACGCACATCAGTTGATCCAAACTTTCCAGTACCAGTTGTTCTTCGAGTCTCAGGAGGTTCAAGCATCATTGGAAAGGATCTTTCAAATGAAAAAATTACTACCTCAATTAAAGAGGCCATACGACTTAATGTAACTGCACTTGCTCTCTCGATATTTGTTGGCTCACAGTATGAACATGAATCACTTGTAAATTTGGGAAAATTAGTAGACGAGGGTGAAGAATATGGAATACCAGTTCTTGCAGTTACTGCAGTAGGAAAAGAACTTGAAAAACGTGATGCGAGATATCTTTCTCTTGCTTGCAGAATTGCAGCAGAGTTTGGTGCACATCTTGTCAAAACATATTATTGTGAAAACTTTGAAAAAGTTGTAAACAGTTGTCCAGTACCAGTAATCATAGCTGGAGGACCAAAGCTTGCAAGTGAACTTGACGCCTTACAACTAACACATGATGCATTACAAGCAGGAGCCGTTGGAGTAGACATGGGCAGAAATATCTGGCAATCAGATTATCCTGTTTCAATGATAAAGGCAGTACGTGCAATAGTACATGAAAATGCAACTGTCAAAGAAGCACATGATTTATTTACTAAACTTAAAAACACAGAAAAATCAGCAAAGACTGCAACATCAGTTTAATCAGAAATCTTTGTCAAATGTATATGTGCAATCTTCCATTTAGGAGATTTTACTAAAACAAAGGTTCCTCTACTTTCTATCGACAAGTGCTGTCCACGAAAGCTATAGTTATCAACAAGCATACCACTCTGTTTTATTTGAAAAGTTGCTACAGCACTGTCGCCAAAAACATCTACCCGTGTATTTTTGATTTCATAATCATAATCAGACATGCTGATAAATCTCAGCTCTTGCAATGCAATTGTTGTTGCATAATCTTTCAGATCAAGAGGTTGCACGTCACTATAACTTGAAAATCGTGAGTCATTTAGCTGAATTGCTCTAAGTGGTGCAACATTCTTTGTCTTACCAACTTCAAAAAAATGTCTAATTATTTCTAATATTTCTGATGTGTCAGACAAAATCGCTCTTGCTTGTCAAGTTTACTGTTTAAGTTTTGTGAAAAGATGTGCAAAATCATGAGTCATTGTTGCCCATACACAAGTCAGTTTTAAAATAATTATGAGATGTATTGCATATTTTTGATAATTTGAGGTGATTTTTCTCGAAATATTTATAAATTATATTTGATGACAAAATGTAGACTGAAAATGAAGTTAGGAGGATCGACGGGCATTTCTAGTATTTTGCTGCTAGTCGACCTGATGCTGTAAATTTACAGCTTTACTTTTGGTGAATTAACATGGAAAAAATGTCAGGTGCTAGATCTTTAATGGTTGCCCTTGAAAAGGAGGGCGTCGATATTGCCTTTGGGATACCTGGTGGTGCAAACTTACCGATTTATGATGAACTTTACAAAAGCAACATACGCCACATACTTGCAAGACATGAACAGTCTGCAGCTCATATGGCAGATGGTTTTGGTAGAGTAAGTAGAAGGCCGGGAGTTTGTTTTGCAACATCAGGACCAGGTGCAACAAATATCGTAACTGGGATTGCAACAGCGCAAGCTGATTCATCTCCCATGATAGCAATTACTGGACAGGTCCCTCTAAAGATGATAGGAAAAGATGCTTTTCAAGAAAGCGATATCATTGGAATTTCAAATCCAATTGTAAAATATGCATTCCAACCTACTGACCCCACTGAAATTCCTGAAATAGTAAAAAAAGCGTTTTACATTTCGTCTACTGGCAGACCAGGTCCTGTGCTTATTGACATACCAAAAGATGTACAACAAAACGAAGCAGAGATACCATTTCCATCTGAAGTCAAAATAAGAGGATATCATCCGTGGGTTGATCCAGATATTACACAAATTGAACGCGCAATTGACATGCTACTTTCTGCAGAAAGACCAATCATTCTTGCAGGTGGCGGTGTAATAATTTCAGGTGCGTTTGCAGAAATTCAATCAATAGCTGAACTTCTTATGATTCCAGTGGTTACTACCTTTAAGGGCAAGGGTTCATTCCCAGAAAATCATCCACTCTCTCTTGGCCCTATTGGAATGCATGGTCATGCAGAAGCAAACAAAATGATGATAGAAGCAGACTGTGTTCTTGCAGCTGGCTCTAGGTTTTCAGATAGATCAGTTGGAACATTTGAAGAATTTGAAAAAAGACTAAAGATTATCCA
>Ga0334722_10007068_pt1 | contig 10953 bp, 3 predicted proteins | sample C3_bottom_MG_FD_207210 | JGI IMG/M metagenome (GOLD analysis project Ga0334722, IMG submission 207210) | Sediment microbial communities from Yellowstone Lake, YNP, Wyoming, USA - C3_bottom | ecosystem: Environmental > Aquatic > Freshwater > Lake > Sediment | place: USA: Wyoming | collected...
TAATTCTCTACGAACTGCTGGCCGGCCAATCGCCATTCAACGGAGTCCACGAGACGGCCATCATTTACGAAATTGTGAATGTCGACGCCGCACCGATTTCTTCGTTGAAACCGGAGATCGATCCGGAACTCGATGCAATTGTGCTCGAGTGTCTTGCGAAAGAAAAGAGTGAACGGTATCAGTCCGTGGCAGAAGTCGCCAAAGAACTCCGGCGATTCAAGAGAGAATCCAGTAAACAGCGAATGAGCAGGGTCAGCGTTGCGCGGCCGGCGTACACGACTTCTTCGGGAGAAATGAAACAATCGGTGGACATCAACCCAGCCGTGGTTTCGCCCTCACGGTGGGGCTCGTTGCTCCGGAAGCGTGGCTGGATGGCGATCAGCCTGGTATTGTTCTTCACAACGGCGGCGTTGTTGTATGTCCTCAACACCCGTTCTGCATCGACCGGCTCGGGAGTCGTTCGTGCTTCACTCCTTCCCCCGGAGCATCACAGCTTCCTCGGTGGCAGCCCCTTTGAAGCTCTGGCAGTATCTCCTGATGGCCAGAAAGTTGCGTTCGTTGCCTCGGACTCCATGGGACGTCAAACGCTCTGGGTACGACCCATCAACGTCCTTGCTGCAACGGAACTCGCCGGTACCGATGGCGCGCAAGATCCATTCTGGTCGCCGGATAACCGTTACATCGCTTTCTTTGCCGGCGGAAAACTGAAAAAAGTCGAAGCCACAGGGGGACCGGCGTTTTCAATCTGCGATGTCGTGGCTCCGAGAGGGGGATCGTGGGGCCAGCAGGGAGTCATCGTTTTCCCCGTGGATCAGACCGTGTCACTCTCCCAAGTCTCTGATGCCGGCGGAACTCCCGTTCAGGTAACAAAGCTTGACACAACGCGAAAAGAGTATACACATCGCTGGCCGTTCTTTCTTCCCGACGGAAAGCACTTCATTTATTTCGCAAGAACATCTCCTGCATACGGTGGCAACGCGCTTGATGCGATTGCTGTGGGCTCGTTGGACGGCAAAACGGACAAGCGCCTGGTTCAGGGCATATCGAATCCCGCGTACGCGAACGGCTTTCTTCTTTACATGAGAGAAAACTCGCTGATGGCGCAAGCATTCGATCCTGACGCCCTGGAAGTGAAAGGAGATCCATTTCCGGTCACTGAATCCATCCAGTTCAACCCTCGCTTCAGTGTTGCGGCGTTTTCCGTCTCGCAAACCGGAGAGCTTGTCTATGAGCTCCGGACTACATCATCCACTCCCGAGATCGCCATGGTAAGTCCGAAGGGAGACAAGTTGACATCGTTTGGCGAACTCGAAGTCTTCGCCAGAGCGCGCTTATCACGGGACTCCCGCAAGATCGCGTTCGATCTTTATGATATCCCTTCGCGTAATGCTGACGTCTGGTTGCAGGAGGTTCAGCGGGGCGTCCGGACCCGATTTACGTTCGATCCCGCCATCGACTGGCAGTCGCTCTGGTCACCCGATGGTGCCTGGGTCGTGTTCACGTCGCAGCGTAAAGGCTCAGGGGACATCTACAGAAAATCCGCGAGCGGCGCGTCGAACGAAGAGCTCCTGTATGAATCGCCCTTTGGCAAAGCAGCAACAGATTGGTCGTCGGACGGAAAGTTTCTGTTGTTCAATTCCACAGGTGATCCAAAATCCAAAGGGGACATCTGGATTTTGTCAATGACGGGAGAGAGAAAAGCGACGCCATTTCTTCAGACTGAATACAATGAAATAAACGCCCGGTTTTCGCCCGACATGAAGTGGGTTGCCTACCAATCGGATGCTTCCGGCAAGAATGAAATCTATGTGCGTCCCTTCCCCGGACCAGGGGCCCAGTGGCAGGTTTCAGCCAGCGGCGGGACGGTTCCGATGTGGAACCGAAACGGTAAAGAGATCTTCTTTGCCAATGGAGGGAAGATCATGTCGGCGGAGGTGAACGGCAGTGGGGCAACATTCGAGATCGGCAAGATCAAACTCTTTTTTGATCCTCAAACTGTCGGCGGAGTGAACGTGTTTGATGTCTCCGATGATGGTCAGAAGATACTCGTTGCTATTGCAAAGGGTCGGCGGGTGACAGAACCGCTGACACTTGTCATCAATTGGCCGGCGGAGGCACGAAAGAAATGATAGGATCCACCATCTCGCACTACCAAATTCTGGAGAAGCTGGGCGAAGGCGGCATGGGCGTCGTCTATAAAGCCCAAGACACCACACTCGATCGACTCGTTGCCCTCAAGTTCCTTCCCGATCAGGTTGCGGGGGGATCAGATGAAATCGCCCGTTTTGTCCAGGAAGCAAAAGCTGCCGCCGGACTGAATCATCCGAACATCTGCACGATCCATGGAATCGAAGCAGCGGAAGGCAAGTATTTTATTGTGATGGAATTCGTGGAAGGACAGACGCTGCAGGAGAAGAAGTCCTCCCTTTCGATAAAACAGGCTCTCGATATCGGAATCCAGATCGCCGAAGGCCTCGCCGCCGCCCATGAGAAAGGCATCGTGCACAGGGACATCAAGCCGGAAAACATCATGATTCACAAGGATGGTCGTGTGCAGATCATGGATTTCGGTTTGGCCAAGCTCCGAGGGGCGTCGCGACTGACAAAAGAGGGAAGCACTGTCGGGACAGCGGGATACATGTCGCCCGAACAGGTGCAAGGTCAGGATACCGACCATCGATCCGATCTCTTCTCGCTGGGCGTCCTTTTGTACGAGATGCTTTCCGCTCATCCTCCCTTCAAAGGAGTACACGAAACAGCGATCGCTTACGAGATCGTCAATGTTGACTCGCCGCCGATGTCCTCCTTCAAGCCGGAGATCCCTCCGGAACTTGATTCGATCGTACTGGAGTGCCTCGAGAAGGATCCCAATGACCGGACACAATCGGCTCGGCAGGTCGCTGTCGATCTTCGACGATACAAACGAGAATCAAGCAGGTCCCGCGCCAGCAGAATGACGACAGTCCGCCCGGCGATGAGCGTCCAACGGGCAGTACAACTTGAAGAAGCTGCGATTGCTCCAACTGGATTTCGCCGCTTCCTCCCCTGGTCTCTTACTGCAGTCGCTTTGATTGCTGCCGCAGTCATAATCCTCAACAATTATCTATCGGATCAGCATGCACTCCCGGCGATTCAAGCCCTGATCGCCTCACCCAAGGGGACCAGTTTCCGTTCATTTGGACAATGGTCAGGCCCAGTGGTCGTTTCTCCGGACGGCCGGATGCTCGCGTTCGTTTCTGCAACTCCCGAAGGCAAAACGATGCTGTATTTAAGACCGCTTGCAAGCGGCGAAGCCCTTTCTCTCCCCGGGACAGAAGGAGCGTACTATCCCTTCTGGTCGTACGATAGCAAATGGATTGCTTTCTTTTCAACGGCGACAAACAAACTGAAAAAGGTTGATGTCTCAGGGAATCCGCCGGTGACAATTTGTGATGCGCCCAATGCCCGCGGTGGATCCTGGGGCTCGAGGGATATGATCCTGTTCAGTTCGGGCCCGGCGTCTCCGTTAGCCAGCGTGTCCGCCTTGGGCGGTACTCCGGTGATCTTTACAACCATCGATACTGCGCGAAACGAATCAAGTCAACGGTGGCCGCAGTTTCTTCCCGACGGAAAGCACTTTCTCTATTTCTCGAGGACAGCCTCCTTCGGAGCAGATGCTGAGGGAGATGCCATTATGGTTGGCTCACTCGATGGGGGCCCCGGAAAATTCATCGTCAGTTCTTCCTCCAACGCAGTCTACGCATCTCAATTTCTCCTCTTCATGCGTGGATCCTCCGTACTCGCTCAGCGATTTGACACTGGCAACAACTCCGTTAGCGGCGACGCTGTTACCGTTGCGGAAGGTGTGATCAACGATCCCGGATTTAGCCTGGGGGTGTTCTCCGTTTCCCAGAACGGCATTTTGGCATACCAGACGGGCGTCGGCCTCGCTGGTGCGCGGATGGTTGTTGTCGACCGGCAAGGAAAGTCCCTCAGCTACATCGACGATGTCATTGAGCATTTTTGGATGCGAATCTCGCCCGATGAACATCGGATTGCCCTGGGAATTTTTGAGCCGAAATCCCGGACTCAGAACCTCTGGATGTACGATGTGACGAAAGGCGGACGTACGCGGTTTACCTCCGGACTCACTCCTGATATCGATCCCATCTGGTCACCAGACGGAAAACGGATCGCCTATGTTGCTTACGGGGCTGGTAACGCTTTCAGCGTACACATACGCCCCGCATCCGGCACCGGCACTGAAGACGTCGTCTATGAATCGAAGGCAATCATCCGTACAACCGATTGGTCACCCGACGGCTCGGCGCTTTGCATCTCCCAGTACTCCGGACAGACCCAGGGAGACGTCCTGATAATCCCTCTGAACGGGCAAAAGAAACAGATGACATTTGTCCGAACCGCCTACAATGAAGACGATGGAAGGTTTTCGCCCGACGGCCGTTGGATCGTTTACGCATCCAATGAAACCGGGCAGGATGAGGTCTATGTCCGGCCGTATCCGGGCCCCGGAACGGCAACGAAAATTTCAACAGCAGGTGGAAAAGCTCCTTGCTGGCGTCGCGATGGGCGGGAGTTGTTCTACATCAGCAACGACAACAAGATGATGTCGATTGACATACGGTCAACGGCATCGACCCTTGAGAGCGGAACGGTCCGGGAGTTGTTCCCGCGGACTCCGATCATGGGGGAATACGATGTGTTTCCCGATGGCAAGCGTTTCCTTATCAATAGAGAGGTAGAGCCTACGGAGACCGACCCTGTCACGATGGTGGTGAACTGGACACAGAAGCTGAAGAAATAAAGGCGCCATCGATTGGAATAGTCGGGACGTTCGACTGAGCGTCCCGCCCGCAGTGATGCACAGAGATTTCTGGCAATGTCGGCGAGGGGGGCTTTGGACCTGTCTGAATACTCCTCGTCAGACATCCGAATCAATTCAGTCTTTATTGGAGTGATACGATGATTGGCACAACTATCTCTCACTATCACATCGTTGAAAAACTGGGCGAAGGCGGCATGGGCATCGTCTACAAGGCCCAGGACACCAAGCTCAACCGCGCCGTTGCTCTCAAGTTTCTCCCTGAGCGCGTATCCGCTTCTGAGACCGATACTGCGCGCTTTGTTCAGGAGGCCCAGGCCGCAGCGGCTCTCAGCCACCCTAACATCTGCACCATCCACGGCATAGAGGAAGCTGATGGTAAGCACTTCATCGTCATGGAGTTTGTCGACGGTCAGACTCTTCAGGAAAGAAAGTCGGGCCTCAGCCTGAAACAGGCAATCGATATTGGTATCCAGATCGCCGAGGGGCTTGCCGCTGCGCACGAGAAAGGCATCGTTCACCGCGATATCAAGCCGGACAACATCATGATCCGCAAAGACGGTATTGTGCAGATCATGGATTTCGGTTTGGCCAAACTTCAAGGAGTGTCGCGACTCACGAAGGAGGGCAGCACTGTTGGAACAGCAGGATACATGTCCCCAGAGCAAATTCAGGGACAGGATGCCGATTACCGTTCAGACATTTTCTCAATGGGTGTGCTCCTCTACGAGCTGCTGACGAATCAGCTCCCATTCAAAGGAATGCACGAGACTGCGCTGGCGTACGAGATCGTGAATGTCGATCCGGCTCCGATGTCATCCGTCAAGCCGGAGATCGACCCCGTGCTGGACTCGATCGTGCTCGAGTGCCTGGAAAAAGATCCGAACGAGCGGACACAGTCGGCAAGGCAGGTATCGCTTGATCTCAAGAGGTTCAAGCGCGAGTCGTCTCGTCAACTCGCAAGCAGAATCATAGCGGCACGACCAATCACGAAGAGAACCGAAAGTGGCGAGTCGGCGACTCCATCATCTTTTTTGCCGAAGCAATGGATCTGGCCGGGTATCGCAGTCTTTTTGATGCTTGCATGGATCGTCAGCGCGTGGTTGCTCTGGCCCAACTCCCATACCGCACAAGCTGTTGCCCGCCTCTCGATTTCATTACCCAAGGATCAGGCCATCCAGACCGGGAGTTTTACGGCACTGGCAATATCGCCTGACGGATCGAGACTTGTGTACCGAGCGAACGGCAGGCTTTACCAACGCAGATTGAACAGTTTCGAGCTGGAAGAAATCCCGGGAACCGATGATGGCTCGAGCCCATTTTTCTCACCGGACGGGAAATGGATCGGTTTCTTTGCGTCGGGGAAATTGAAGAAGATTTCCCTGAGCGGAGGATCTTCTGTGGACCTCGCCGAGAATGTAAATGACAACCGGGGAGGAACGTGGTCGAGTGACGGTACGATCGTTTATGAACCGCTGGGAAACGCAGGACTATACCGCGTGAGCGCCGACGGCGGGAGCGCTTCGAAACTGACGACGCTCGACACCCTTCAAGGCGAACGAACTCATCGGTGGCCTCAATTCCTCCCCGACGGCAAGAACGTGATTTTCACCATCGGTGCGATGGATAGCCCCGACTACTATGAGGATGCTACAATCGGTGTGGCCAATATGAAGACCGGTGAACATAAGGTCATTCTCAGAGGGGCGAGCAGAGCAGAGTATGTGGCTGCGGGGTTCTTGATCTATTCTCGTTCCGGCAGCCTGTTTGCCTGTCGTTTCGACCTCGATCACCTCAAGATCGAAGGCTCCTCTTTTCCGATCGCCGATAATCTCTCGGGGGATCAGCAAACGGGAGCAACCAATTTCGACATCTCCGGCAATGGAACGCTCGCCTGGGTTCCAGGACAAACGACGAGCAGCAATCGTGAGCTGGCATTCGCCGACCTCGATGGCAGCGTTGCTTCGCTCCCGCTACGCCCGGGGCAATATTTCGAGCCAAGCATGTCGCCGGACGGGAAGAATATCGCTCTCGTGATAGAGTCGGGGAAAGACTATGACATCTGGATCTATAACATCCCGAATAACACGATGAATCGGTTTACGTTCGGCGGACCGAACCGTACGCCCGTTTGGTCTCCAGATGGAAAGCGAATTGCATACTCGTACAACGGAGCTGCGAAGCTCGGGATCATGGTCAAGCAGGCAGACGGAACTGGACCAACCGAAGAATTTCCCATCACAAAGCGCACGTATGTCAACGGTTGGTCAAGTGATGGATCGACACTGCTCCTGAGTGTGCCGGGTTCCGGAACAGGATGGGATATCTATACATTGCCCTTGAACGGCGACAAGCAGTTGCATCCATGGTTGGCGACGAAATTCGACGAGTACCAAGCATCGGTTTCCCCTGACGGAAAATGGATCGCCTATCGCGCCCGGGAAGGCGGAGTGGGAGAGGTGTATGTACGCCCCTATCCGCGCGGCGATGGAAAATGGCAGGTCTCTACCGGAGGAGCCAATGAGGCACATTGGTCCCCGGATGGCAAAACGCTTTACTATGCCAGACCCGGGGCAATCACGGCTGTTCCTATTGATGGCAGCCATTCATTCACGATGGGCCGGCCGCACGTCGTACTTCAGGGTTTTGACTGGATTCCCATCGAAAGTGCAGAGACATTTGATATTTCTCCCGACGGCAGGCACATACTTATCACAAGGGCGAAAGAGGGATCCGAAGCCCCGGGCCAGATTAATGTCGTGCAGAATTGGTTCGATGAACTCAAAACAAATCTGAATTCCGGAAAGTGATGAAATGAAATCGCGTCATCGCACCACCCGAACGAATCAATGAACCATTCACCAGTCAACCAATTAGCCACTTAACCAATTGACCCTGCGCATATGATCGGACAAACGGTATCGCATTACGAGATTCTTGAGAAACTCGGTGAGGGGGGCATGGGAATCGTTTACAAAGCCGTCGACACCAAGCTGAACCGGCCTGTTGCGCTGAAGTTTCTGCCGGCCCAGGTCTCGGCATCCGATCAGGACCGGCAACGATTCATCCAGGAAGCACAGGCGGCAGCAGCGCTCAACCACCCAAACATCTGCACCATTTATGGCATCGACGATGTCGATATGCCACAAGGGGGAAAGCAGATGTTCATCGTCATGGAGTTCGTCGATGGACAGATGCTCCAGGAGAAGAAGACCTCTCTCAGCCAGAAACAGGCGATCGACATTTCGATTCAGATTGCCGACGGGTTGGCGGCGGCGCACGAGAAAGGCATCGTTCACCGGGACATCAAACCGGAGAACATCATGATCCGCAAAGACGGGCTCGTCCAGATCATGGATTTCGGTCTGGCGAAGCTGCGCGGCGCTTCACGCCTGACCAAGGAGGGCTCCACCGTCGGAACAGTCGGCTATATGTCTCCCGAGCAGGTGCAGGGACTCGAAGTCGATCACCGCACGGACATATTCTCTCTCGGCGTTGTGATGTACGAGATCTTGTGCGGCCAGCTTCCGTTCAGAGGCGTGCACGAGACAGCAATCATTTACGAAATCGTCAACGTTGACGCTCCTCCCCTCTCCGCAACTCGCCAGGATATCGATCCGGAACTCGACCGTATCGTCCTTGAATGTCTGGACAAAGACCGGGACGAACGATGTCAGTCCGCGAAGGAGCTTTCAAAAGACCTGAAGAGATTCAAGCGGGAATCGGGAAGACAGCGGGTCAGCAGAGTCTCAACCGTCCGCGATGTTTCAAGGATGTCGGTTTCTTCGGCAGGTCTTTCTCCCCGATCATCGGAAATGCTGTCAACTCCGGGTTCGGGAACCGTGGCGGCGCAACCCGAGATACAGCAATCGCGAACTTTCATCAAGCGGATCAAGCTCCCCTGGCTGGTCGCCGCACTCTCGTTCCTGATCGCTCTTGGAGTGTTGAGTCTCCTTCTCTTGAGAGGTTCATCTTCAGAACGGATTGTTGCCCGATCCGCAATTCTGGCCCCATCGAAGGTCAATTACAACACTGATCTTGGGGGACACGTTGCTCTTTCTCCGGACGGCAAAACGCTCGCGTTTGTCGGCATCGATACCACGGGCCGAAGCCTCCTTTGGATCCGGCCGTTAAGCTCTTTGCTGCCTCTTCCACTTATGGGCACTGAAGGGGCAGAGTATCCGTTCTGGTCCCCGGACAGTCGCACGCTTGGCTTCTTTGCCTCAGGTCAATTGAAGAAAATCGATGCCTCCGGCGGCCCGTGTCTCACAATCTGCGCCGCATCACAGGGTCGGGGGGGAACGTGGAACAAGGATGGAGTGATTGTGTTTGCGCCATCGAGCGCAGATGGATTGTACCGGGTTTCGTCCGCCGGCGGGACTCCCATACGGATAACCCGCGTCGATACCTCACGACACCAGGTAAATCACCGGTGGCCGTTCTTCCTGCCCGACGGAAATCACTTCCTGTACGTGGACATGACGACGCCGACCGGCTCGACCGACAACGACCAGATCTATGTGTCTGCTCTCGATTCATCGATCAACAAACCCATCTTCCACGCCGGCTCGAACATGATCTATACCAACGGGCATCTGCTGTTTGTGAGGCAGGAGAACCTGATGGCGCAGCCGTTCGATCCTTCGTCTTTCACCTTCACCGGCGATGCCGTTCCGATCGCACAGCAGATACAGTTTGCCCCCATACGCAGCAGAGGAATTTTCTCGGCATCCGAAAATGGCGTGCTGGTGTATCAGAACTCCGGTGGTTCACAATCCACCCGCTTTGTATGGGCAGATCGCACGGGAAAAAGATCTCAGGAATTTGGCGATCGTCCAATCGAGATATCAGCAGCCGTTTCCCCGGACGGTAAGAAGATTGCATTCGATTCGTACGACGTTCAATCGCGCAATATCGATATCTGGTTGTACGATGCGGGAAAAGCCCTGAGCACCCGGTTGACATTTGATCCGATGATCGATCGCAATCCGGTCTGGTCGCCCGACGGCAACTCCATTGCGTACTCCTCCAACCGAAAAGGGCATTACGATGTCTATCAGAAGAAAGCCGACGGCACCGGCACCGAAGAATTGCTCCTGGCTTCTCCTTTTGAAAAGGGAGTAACGGATTGGTCACGCGATGGCAAATATATCTTCTTGTCTGTGAGCGGAAAGCCTGGAACAAAATGGGACCTCTGGATTCTCCCCACGTTCGGCGACAAGAAGGCGTATCCATTTCTCGAAACTGAATTCAGCGAATGGTCTGGCGCTTTTTCACCTGATACGCGTTGGATTGCCTATCAATCGGATGAGTCCGGCCGGTACGAGATTTACGTGCGCCCGTTCCAGGGCTCAGAAGGCAAATGGCAGGTCTCAACGTCAGGCGGACTCGGCCCGATCTGGCGACAGGACGGCAAAGAATTGTACTACGAATCCCCGGACAGAAAGCTCATGGCGGTCGACATTGTCACGGCTGGCTCGACATTCCAGGCGGGGACGCCGCATGCACTCTTCGATCTTGACGGCAAGGGGCAAGGAACGACCCAGGCCGCGGTTCAGAACGGGCAACGCTTCCTCATGTCGATTGCGCCGGGCGCTTCGAACCTGTTAATGACGATGGTTATGAACTGGGACGCGGAGCTCAAGAAGAAGTGAGGGCAGGCAAAAGGTGAGATAAACCGTAGGCGATAAGCGATCAGCACTCAGCTTTCAGCAGCAGGCGGGGATCAGCCCTTGCCGGTAAGCTCCATACTTAGAACTCGAAACTCACAAACGGAGACAACCTTGATCGGTCAGACAATTTCGCACTATCCCGACAATAAACGTCGGGACGCCACAAATCGGCGCTACCTCCTCCTCCATGGCGAGAGGACAACGTCATGATAGGGCAAACGATTTCTCACTATAAGATCATCGAGAAACTCGGTGAGGGCGGCATGGGCGTCGTCTATAAAGCCCAAGATACCAAACTCGACCGCACGGTAGCTCTTAAGTTCCTTCCAGCGCACGTCTCTGTCAATCAGGAGACGAAAGCGCGTTTTCTCCAGGAAGCCAAGGCAGCTGCAGCCCTCAACCACGCCAACATCTGCACGATCTATGGTGTCGATGAAGCCGATGGCACGATGTTCATTG
>Ga0334722_10007069_pt1 | contig 10953 bp, 8 predicted proteins | sample C3_bottom_MG_FD_207210 | JGI IMG/M metagenome (GOLD analysis project Ga0334722, IMG submission 207210) | Sediment microbial communities from Yellowstone Lake, YNP, Wyoming, USA - C3_bottom | ecosystem: Environmental > Aquatic > Freshwater > Lake > Sediment | place: USA: Wyoming | collected...
CATTCACCGCGGAATCATCCGCGCCCACGGCGAGGCTCCCGACCACGTCGTGTGGGAGACGCCGCTGATGCGCACGCTCGGCGATCGTTATCTCGATGCTTGACGCACGCGGGGCAGCTGCTCGACATGCGTTTGTGCAACCGAAAGGTCCTCGCGCGGCAATGCGCGGAAGGCGGCGCCGTCAAACACCTGCTCACGCGCGCGCTCAGGCACCGAACGCAACGCTGCGCGATGCTCCTCAGTTGATGACGCCGTCCTGCTCGAGCCTGCGGATCTCTTCGGCCGGCATTCCGAGCAATCCTCCGAACACGGCGTTGTTGTGCTCGCCAAGAAGCGGCGAGGCCCTGCGAACGGCAGCGGGAGTTTCCGAGAACCGCCAAGGCGGCCCGACGACCCAATCCGTCCCGATTACCGGATGCTCGACCTGCTGAAACACGCCGCGGGCTCTGAGGTGCGGGTCTTCGAAAAGCGCGCGGTTGCTCATCGACGGCGCCGCGGCCACCCCCGCCGCTTGCAGCAACCGCGTCGCTTCATTGGCGCTGTGTCGTTTCGTCCATTCGGCGACGACGGCATCGAGCTCCGGGCGGTGGTCCAACCGCGCCGTCGCGGTGGCAAAACGCTCGTCGCATGCCAGCTGCGGGCTGGCGAGGACGCGGCACAGTGCGCTCCATTCCTCATCGCTGGCCACCGCGATGCTCACCCACTCGTCGTCTCCGCTGCATCGGTAGCAATCGTGCGGCGCCATCGCATCGTCGCGGTTTCCTTCGCGGGTGCGCGACCGACCATTCATCGCGAAGTCCAGCAGCGCGTCCGCGTTGAGCATTGCGATGACTTCCTGCGATGCGAGATCGATGTACTGCCCCTGGCCGCTGCGCTGCCGGTGAATCAGCGCCGCCAGGATCGCGAACGCGGCGCTGCATGCGCTGCGCAGGTCGATCGACCCGGCCAGCGTGCTCGGTGGCCAATCGGGATAGCCGGTGACGTAGGAAAGCCCGGCGGCGCTGGCGAAGTTGGGCGCGTACCCGACGTTCTCGCGGTCGGGGCCTGTCTGCCCGCACGCCGAGGAAGAAAGATAGACGATGCCGGCGTGGGCCTGGCGCGCCGCCGCATAGCCGAGTCCGAGACGCTCGATTACGCCGGGGCGCATGTTTTCGACGACAACGTCGCTGGCGGAAATCAGCCGCTTCGCGATGGCGACCGCCTCGGGACGGCTGAGGTCCAGGCACACGCTTGCCTTGTTGAGATTGAGATTGTCGAACACCGGCGATGCGTCGGGGCCTTCAAAGACGCGCGACGTCGTGAACGAGGTGATTCGCGAGTGGTCGATGCGCTTGCGGCTCTCGACCTTGATGACTTCGGCACCCATGAATCCCAGCAGGCAGGTTGCGTATGGTCCCGCCCACGCCGACGTGAACTCCACGACGCGAAGCCCGGCGAGGGGGCCACCGGTGTCTGCAGCGCTGATGGGCTCTGAGGAAACCGTCATGTCAGATCGCTCCCGTTTCGCGAAGTTCCGTCATCGCGTCGGCGTCGATGCCGAGGCGCTCGCGATAGATCATGTCATTGTGCTGGCCGAGCACCGGAGCGGCCCGCTCGATCGCAATCGGCGTCTGCGAGAAGCGGCACAGTCCCGTCGGCATCTCGACGACACCCGCGACCGGATGCGCCACTGGCGTGAAGAACTCTCTGGCGCGCAGTTGCGGCGAAGCAGCGACATCCTGGGGCGAGTTCATCGGCGAAATCGGACAAGCCAGCGCCTGGCCGCGGGCGCAGACTTCGGCGCGCGTGTGCTCGCGCATGTCCGGGAACTCTTCGAGCAGTCTGGCAAGACCGGCAAGTTGATGCGCGAGCGGAGCCACGGCGACCACCCATCCATCCTTGCACTCGAAGATCTTCGTGATGCGGCGGTCGCCGTCGGGGCCGCGCCGGTCGAGCACTTCTCCGGCGTTGGCGAAGACGACGCTCTCGATGCGTTGCAGATTGAGAACGGCCTCCTGCTGCGAAACCTCGATGAATTGTCCCCTTCCACTGATCGCGCGGTGAAACAGTGCGGCCAGGATGCCGAGCGCTGCGGTCTGTCCCGAGTCGTAGTCGGTGCAGTGACCGCCCACCTTCACCGGCGCGCGCTCGAGGTTGGGCGACGGCATGGGCAGCAGATTCCCCTGACCGCTCGCGTGAGAGATGTTCAGGCCATGCGCCTTCAAGTGCGCGTTTGGCCCGCTCAGGCCGAACGGCGTGAGCGACGCAACGATGAGACCGGCATTGAGCGCACGCAGCCTGTCATAACCGAGTCCTTGCGCGTCAAGCGTTCCGCCCGGCCAGTCCTCGACGACTACGTCTGCGCCGGTGGCGAGGCGTTCGAAGATCGTTTTGCCGGCGGGCGTACGCGGGTCCAGCGTGATGCCCAGCTTGCTGGTGTTGAGGAAGAGAAAGAGTCCGCTCTTCTCGATGTGCGGCTCATCGCCTGCAAACGGCCCGGCGCGTCTTGTGTCGTCGCCCCGATGCGGCGCTTCCAGCTTGATGACCTCGGCGCCTAGATCGCCCATGAGCTTGGTGCAATAGGCGCCGCTGATGCCGCGGCAGTACTCGAGCACCCGGATGCCTTGCAACGCCTTGTCAGCCATCGATTCAGAAACCTCCGCCAGTAACCTTCGCAGGCCGACACCGGCGCCAACAGTGATCTTTGTCGTGGTGAGACGGCGGCGAAACGTCCCACCCCCAGCGCGCTCCATTCAGACGACATCGCTGGTGCCGCCCGCAAGCGCAGCGCTATGCGCGCACTTGCCTCGATCAGAGGTTGGCGACGAATGCAAAATGCAAAGCAGGCGACGGCGGCCGTTGGTGCGGGCGCCTCAGCGAAGGCTCGCGACTGGTCCTCCAAAGAAGAGGAAGCGCCGCCGGCGCGTCGTGGCGCTGCGATCGGGTTGTCCTGGGGCGGGAAAAACCGCGCTTCTCGGCCGTCGAGACCGTCCGTGCAAAAACCGCCCTCACGGTCTACAGTCCGGCGCCATCCAGGACAGACAGGAGAGTGCCGGCCCATGTCAGAGGAAACCGCTACATCCGAACTACTCGACCTGCCCGCGCGTCTGGTAGCGGCGCTGCGCAACGCAGTGGAGATCGCGCAACTCGGACGCCAGGAGCGCGTCGCGCACACTCCTTACGAAGTGGCGATGAACACGGCGAACTTTCGCCTGCGCCACTACGGATTGAACGAGCCGCGCGAGGACCGCGATGCAGAACAGAACGGTGCCACCGCGGCGTCCCGCTCGCACGCCGGCACGTCACGCCCGCCCATCGTCCTGATTCCACCGTTGATGCTTACCGCCGACGTTTACGACGTTGCGCCCGAGGCCAGCGCGGTGTCGGTGCTGGCGGGGATGGGCATCGATCCGTGGGTCGTCGATTTCGGCGCGCCCGAAAGGCAGGAGGGAGGCCTGGAGCGGACGCTGACGGATCACATCGTTGCGATCAGCGATGCCGTCGATCACGTGCGCCGCGAGAGCGGCCGCGACGTCCATCTTGCCGGTTACTCGCAGGGCGGCATCTTCGCGTACCTGTGCGCCGCGTATCGCTACTCCGAAGGGCTGGCTTCGCTCATCACGTTCGGCTCCCCGGTCAACGTGCACCAGGGAATGTTGCCGTTCCTGCCCGACGATCTCGTGCTCGGCCTGGTCAAGCCGATTGGCCGCCTCGTTGCCGCCGGATTTCCCAGCGGTGCCGTACCTGCCTGGCTCAGCCGCAACGTGTTCAGGATGCTCAGTCCCACCAAGGAACTGCGCCACCAACTCGAGTTTCTCGGCAGTCTGCACGATCGCGACGCGCTGATGCGCCGGGAAGGAACGCGACGCTTCCTTTCGGATGAAGGCTGGGTGGCCTGGCCGGGACCGGCGTTCAGCGAATTCCTCGAGCAGATGGTGATGGGCAACCGCCTGTTCTCGGGTGGCTTCGTGATCGAAGGTCGCACAGTCACGCTCGCCGACATGACGTGTCCGACGCTGGTATTCGTCGGCGAGAACGACGACATCGCCCGTGCCCACACGGTGCGCTCGGTCGCAGACGCCGCGCTGAGCTCCGATCTCTACGAAGTGTCGCTGCGAGCCGGGCACATGGGCCTCGTGATCGGGTCGATGGCGATGCGCGAGACGTGGCCGGCGGTGGCCGACTGGATTCACTGGCGCGAAGGTCTGGGCCAGAAGCCCTCGCGCATGATTCCCCTCGGTCGCAAATCGGTCACCGATACAACCCCCGGGCGCGCCGGCGGCAACGGGTCAGCGGCCGCAGGCGAAACGGGCGACGGCGACGGTGCCGATGAACTGACGAGCCTGATCTCCGCGGCCGGATTGCTCGGACGCGATGCCCTGCACCTGCTTGCCGACATTGTCGGCAGTGGCGCCGAAGCGGTCTGGACGCTGGGGACGAACGTGGCAAGCCAGGTCCCGCGTCTGGCGCGACTCGAAGCGTTGCGGCGCGACACGCGCGTCGGCCTCGCGCTGATGCTTGCCGAGCAGGCCGCAGCCTCGCCCGATAGCACGTTTTTCCTCTACGAGGGCCGGGCGCACACGTATTCCGACGCTGACCGCCGCGTCAACGCGATCGTTCGTGGACTGCTCTCGGTCGGCGTGCGCACCGGCGACAACGTCGGTGTGTTGATGAACAGCCGTCCTTCTGCGCTGGCAGTCGTGGCAGCGGTCAATCGTCTCGGTGCGGTGTCGGTGTTGCTGCGCGGCGATGACCAGCTCGTCGATGAAATACGTCTTGCCAACGTCGATCATCTCGTCGCCGATCCGAATCACGCGGCTGCCGCGATGGCTGCGTTCGACGGCACCGTGCACGTGCTCGGCGGAGTCGGCAATCCGTCGCGACGCCTGCCGGCCGGCGCCAATGACATGGAAGCCATCGATCCCGGTCGTGTCGCCGTGCCGCAGTGGTACCGGGCTTCACCGGGCAAGTCCGAGGACGTGGCGTTCGTGTTCTTCTCCGGTCACGGAGCCTCGTTGCACGCTAACCGCATCACGAACCGGCGCTGGGCACTTTCCGCGCTCGGTACCGCATCGGCGGTCGCGATGGGACCGACCGACACGGTTTACAGCTGGACACCAATCCAGCATCCCACAGGGCTGCTGGTGTCGATGAGTGCCGCGCTGGCGGCCGGATCGCGCGTCGCGCTGGCGCACGGCTTTGGCGCCGAAACATTCTGGGAAGACGTGCGGCGTTACGGAGCGACGGTGGTGTTCTACACCGGCTCCGTGCTGCGTGAGCTGATCGATGCTCCTCGGCGCGCGAGCGAACACAACCACTCGGTACGCATGTTCGCGGGCAGCGGCATGCCCGCACCGCTGTGGCGGCGCCTGCTCGAGCGTTTCGAACCGACCAACGTGCTCGAGTTCTACGCATCGACCGAAGGCAACGCGATTCTCGCCAACGTCTCCGGGCGCAAGATCGGTGCGCTGGGCCGGCCTCTTCCCGGCAGCGCGCGCGTGTGTCTTGCGGCGTGGGACATCGAAAGCAACCGACCGGTGCTCGACGACGCCGGTTATGTCTGGAGGGCGGCACGAGGCGCCTCGGGCATGCTGCTGGCGCGCGTCGAACGTGAGCGCGGCGTGATCGAAGGACGGCCGATGCGCAACGTGTTCGAGGCCGGGGATGCGTGGCACGTCACGGGCAGCATCTGCCGCATCGACGAGGACGGCGACTACTGGCTCGTCGATCGCGTGGCAGACATGATCCGCACCAGCGGCGGCACGTTCTCTTCGCGTCCAATCGAAGAGGCGGTGTGGGAAATGGACTCGGTCAGCGAAGTGGCCGCGTACGCGCTGGAACTGTCGCCGTCGGTCGAAGTTCCAGCAGTGGCACTGATGCTGCGGTCGGGCGCGACGCTGGACAAGTCGGAGCTGGCTCGCAAGTGCCGCGAACTGCCGGCCAAGAGCAGGCCGGTGATCGTGCGCGTACTGCCGGCGTTGCCGCGAACGCCCGGTTACCGGACGCTCAAGGAACCGCTGCGCCGCCAGGGAATCCCGGACGAGGAAATCGAAGAAGGCAGCGTGTTATGGCTGGATCCTTCGGTCGGCAGTTATCAGCCGCTCGACTGGACGACGCTCGCGACGTTGCGCGGCTGAGACGAACGCCAGTGTCACGCTCGGGTGGCGCCACGGCGGGCAGTCGGGCACCATGGCGCTTCCATGCGTAGTCGGCGCCCGATCCTTGCCTGCATTCTTGCGTCGGGCGTCGCCTTTGTGGCTCTGACGTCGTGCCTGGGCGGCTGCTCCAAGCCTGCCGTTCCGACCGACGGTGCCAGCTCGGACCCGGGACTCACCGCGGCCAGCATCTCGTTCCCGCGCGAAGTCATCGAAGTGACCAGCGGCGTCCACGTTGCCGTCGGCTTTGGTCTGGCCAACTCGATCCTGCTCGAGGGCACCGACGGTGTCGTGATCGTCGATACCATGGAGAGCGCCGAAGCGGCGCGTCCCGTGCACGAGGCCTTTGGGCGGATCAGCGACAAACCGGTGCGGGCGATCATTTATACGCATAGCCACGCCGATCACGTCTTCGGCGCCGGCGTGCTGGCCGGCTCCGACCATCCTGAGGTCATTGCGCACGCCACCTTCGCCGCCGAGATGGACAAGACGGCCGGCGCGCTGCGACCGCTGCTGCTGAAGCGCAGCATGCGCCAGTTCGGCACCGCGCTCCCGGCCGCGGAACGGCTCAATTGCGGCATCGGTCCGCAACTGCTCGCCAACGCCGACACCACTCCGGCCATGCTGGCGCCCACGCGTACATTCGATGGTGAACAGACAGAAATCGACGTGGCGGGACTGCACCTGGTGCTCGTGCATGCGCCGGGTGAGACGCCCGATCAGATTTTCGTGTGGCTGCCGGACAAGCGCGTGCTGCTTGCTGGCGACAACTTCTATGCGTCGTTCCCCAATCTCTACACGATCCGCGGCAGCGCGCAGCGCGACGTGCTCGAGTGGATCGCCAGTCTCGACAGGATGCGCGAGCTTCACGCTGCGTTCCTGGTGCCCAGTCACACGCTGCCGGTTGCGGGCGAGGACGAGATCGCACGGACGCTGACCGACTACCGCGACGCAATCCAGTACGTGCACGATCGCACCGTCACGCTGATGAACGAGGGACTGACTGCGCAGGACATCGCTTCGCGGGTGACGTTGCCGGCCTCGCTGGCGAGCCGGCCGTACCTGGCCGAGCATTACGGGCGCGTCGACTGGTCCGTGCGCGGGATCTTCGACTCGTACGTCGGCTGGTTCAGCGGCAATGCCTCCGACCTGCCGACGATGACGAGCGGGCAGATCGCACGCCGGATGGCGGCGCTTGCCGGCAGCGCCGAGAAATTGCGCGACGCTGCGCGCGCGGCGCTCGAGAAGGGGGACGCGAAATGGGCGCTCAAGCTTGCCGACAACCTGCTGGCACTCGATGAGTTCACGGACGTTGGAGAACAGATACGGGCGGCGGCGCTGCGATCGCTTGCGTCGACCGAGCCAAGTGCGAACGGGCGCAACTATTATCTGACCGCAGCGCTGGAGGCCGAGGGCAAGATCGAAATCAAGCTTCCCGATCCGGCAAGAGCGCCGGCCGAGCTGCTGCACGATCTGCCGCTGGAAGCCTATCTGCGGGCGATGTGTACGCACCTGCGTCCGGACAGGGCGCTCGGCAAGAACATTGCGGTTGGATTCCGCTTTCCCGACGTCGACCAGGAGTGGGGGATCTGGGTCCGCAACAGCGTTGCAGAACTCCAGCCCCGCATGCCTGAACACGCGGACATTACGGTGACGGTCGATTCGCAGGTCTGGAAGGAAATCCTGGCGCGCAAGCGCAACGCCACCGCGGCGTTCGTGCGCGGCGACGTCAAGGTCGATCGCAACCGACTGGAACTGGTGCGCTTCCTGTTCCTGTTCCGTTGAGTCGCAATTGATGGCGGCCGCATTGAAAGCTGGCGCGATGATCCCGTCGCTTGGTCTGGCCGAATCGCTCGAGGTTGCCACCCGTCACGTTGCATCGATGGACGCGCGGATGGGGGCGCTCATCGAAGCGGTCGGGCCGTGCACGCTTACGGTGCGCCGCAACCGATACGCTTCGCTGGTGCGCGCGATCATCGGACAGCAGGTTTCTACCGCAGCTGCACGCACGATTTACGGTCGGCTCGAAGCGGCAGCCGGTGGCCGGATGGCCGCCGCTGCGGTGGCCACGCTCGATGACGCGACACTGCGCGCCGCGGGACTTTCGGGACAGAAAGTCTCGTACATTCGCGACCTGACCGGGCGCGTGGTCAGCGGCGAGCTGCGCCTGCTGCGTCTTTCCTCGCTCGATGACGAAGCCGTGGTCGCCGAGCTCACGCAGGTGCGCGGCATCGGACGCTGGACGGCCGAAATGTTCCTGATGTTCGTGCTGCTGCGCGGCGACGTGCTGCCGGTCGACGACCTCGGAATCCAGAACGCGTTCCGCAAATTCTACCGAATGCGCGCCAGACCGAGTGCCGCGCGCATGCAGCAACTGGCAAAGGTGTGGCGTCCGTGGCGCACGGTCGGGTGCTGGTATCTGTGGCGCGCACTGGAACGGCCGGGCCTCGTCGAAACGCCGACGTCGTTGCGCGCACCGGCAAAGGCGGTCTCTAGCGGGAAGCTAAAACGGTGAAGAAGGCGCAGATCACGCGCGATCCGCAACGGTCGGCGGATCGTGCGACGCCGGATCGTGGAGATGGACCGGGGACGGAACGCACGGTCGTTGATATCGCGATCAACACGTCCTGGTATCGCGAAGGACTGCGCTTCTCGTGCACGTCGTGCGGTCGCTGCTGCAGCGGTCCTCAAAGCTATGTCTGGATCAGCTACGATGAAGCAGTCGCGCTGGCGCGGCATCTCGCGCTCGACCTCAACGACTTCGGCCGTCGCTACCTGAGACGAGTTGGCAAGGATCTGGCGCTCCTCGACGGAGCGGGCGACGACTGCGTGTTCCTGCGCGACAAGCAGTGCCTGGTCTACGAGCTGCGACCTGCGCAATGCCGCAGTTTTCCGTGGTGGCCGTCGCTGCTGGAGTCCGAACAGAGCTGGCGAGAGGCGGCTTTGCAGTGCGAGGGCATCCGGCACGAGGCACCCCTCGTCGAAGCATCCGTGATCGATGCGGCAGGCGCTGCCGAGCGGGCAGAAGAAGCGAAGGGGCACTCGGACATTCGCAAGGACGTCTGAATAGGCCCTTGATTTCCCCTCGGTTCCGACCAATCTTGCCGCATCGTGAGCCAGGCAGCCGCTACCAAAACCGTTTCGCGCTTTGCCGATGTCGATTCGCTCGATCTCGACGGCCTCAACGCTGAGCTCGAGTACAAGACCGCGCAGGAACGACTGGCGTGGTCGCTGGAGACGCTCGGCCAGAACATCATTCTCTCTTCGAGCTTCGGTGCGCAGGCTGCGGTGTGTCTTCACCTGTGCACGGTGCTGCGGCCGGACATTCCCGTTGTCGTTCTCGATACCGGCTACCTGTTTCCCGAGACCTATCGTTTCATCGACGAGCTTACCGAAAAACTGCGGCTCAACCTGAAAGTGTATCGTGCCGAGCTGTCGGCTGCGTGGCAGGAAGCGCGCTACGGAAAGCTGTGGGAACACGGCATCGAAGGCATCGAGCGTTACAACCGCATGAACAAGACCGAACCGATGCAGCACGCGCTCGATGACCTCGGCGCCAAAGGCTGGATCGTCGGGCTGCGCCGCTCGCAGGCTTCGACGAGGCGCCGCCTCGACGTCCTCGGAATCCAGAACGGATACCTGAAGGTCCATCCCATCGTCGACTGGAACGACAAGAAGGTGTTCGACTACATGTGGGACAACGACCTGCCGTACCATCCGCTGTGGGAGCAGGGCTACATCTCGATCGGCGACACGCACACGTCGCACCGCCTCGTCGACGGCATCACCGAGGAAGAGACGCGGTTCTTCGGCCTCAAGCGCGAGTGCGGACTGCACGAGCCGTTCAAGGCCGACGACGACGGCAAGGGCGGAAAGTAAGCGGGCGATTGCTGCCGCTTCCGACGCGCTGCGGACAACGTCCGTCGCGCGGCGCTTGCTGTCTCACTCGCACTTGCCGTGACGCACCGTGCCGCCGGCATACGGCGCGACAAGCCTCACTCGAACTTGCCGTGACGTCCGGCGCCGCCTGCAAAGCGGGACGCTCCGCTTGCGGTCTCGCCGCTGAGAATCACCTCGCGTCCACCGTAGAGTTCGTTGCGCATCGCCGCCGCAAAGGGCAGGTCCCATTGCTCCAGCGCGGAGGCGCGGTCGGCGCGCAGACAGTTCTGCGGGAATGCCGCGATCGACCTGGCCAGCGCCTCGGCTTCGGTTCGTGCCTGGCCGTCTGCGACCACACGGTCGGCAAGACCGATTCGCAGCGCCTCCTCGGCTGCGACCGGACGTCCCGTCAGGATCATGTCGAGCGCACGCCCGTGGCCGATCAGGCGCGGCAGGCGTACCGTGCCACCGTCGATCAGCGGCACTCCCCAGCGACGGCAGAAGACGCCGAAGACGGCGCTCTTCTCGGCCACTCGCATGTCGCACCAGATGGCCAGCTCCAGTCCTCCGGCAACCGCGTAGCCGGCCACCGCCGCAATGACAGGCTTCGACAGTCGCATCCTTGTCGGACCCATCGGTCCATCGCCGTCGGCCGAAACCCTGTTGCCGCCGCTTTCGCTGACGGCTTTGAGGTCGGCGCCGGCGCAGAAGTTGCCGCCTTCGCCGTAGAGCACCGCCACCGGGCAGTCCTGGCGCGTCTCGAACTCCCGGAATGCCGCGGCCAGTGCCGCGGCCGTGTCGCGGTCTACGGCGTTGCGCCGCTCGGGGCGCGACATCACGATTGTGTAGACACCTTCTTTTACCTCTGCTCTTATCGACACGTCGGGCCTCCTCGAAGATGATGCGCGCATTATCCGGTTTGGCGTGACGGTTACCACGG
>Ga0334722_10007070_pt1 | contig 10951 bp, 8 predicted proteins | sample C3_bottom_MG_FD_207210 | JGI IMG/M metagenome (GOLD analysis project Ga0334722, IMG submission 207210) | Sediment microbial communities from Yellowstone Lake, YNP, Wyoming, USA - C3_bottom | ecosystem: Environmental > Aquatic > Freshwater > Lake > Sediment | place: USA: Wyoming | collected...
CCTCTACGGCATATCGATCGGCGGGACCTACAGCGGCGAGTCCATGTTCCATCTCCGGCCCGAAGCTTCCAAGATCGCGCTGTATCATCTTGTCGAGCGGCTGAAGACGCAGGGCGTTCCCCTCATCGACTGCCAGGTGACGAACCCCCATCTCCTGAGCCTGGGCGCCGAGGAGATGGCGCGGAAGGATTTTCTGAGGCATATTGTGAAGCACCGGGAGAAGAAGGGGCATGAAGGAACGTGGGGGAGATAACAATAACGTGCGTATCAATAGATCGAAAAGATAGTTATATGCTCAAGGTGGACGTTCCCGCATTGGTTGAAAGGAGATAGAATGAAACTCAGGTCCATTACCTTGCTCGTAGTTATCAGTCTCTTGTTGTCGTTGTTCCTTGATCTGTTCAATCTGTTCAGGTTGTATAAACTTGACGCGTCCTACTTTCTGGAGCGAGCGGCAAGGACCGCCTTACAAATACCGCTGATCGTATTCTTTGCCTCATTATGGCAGCGGCAAGGGAGTGAAGATGACCAGTCGTGAATTATTGGGTATTGACCGGTCGTTGGAATTATCTCCTGCGAAGAAAAGGCCTCCCCACTGCGGGAAGCTTTCTTTGGCATCCCCTGTCGCACTGTGTTTTGCTGCCCTCGTCGTGTATCAATTCCTGCATACCGATGGCGGAGACGCATGGGGTTGGGGTTTAATGATCCTGCTTGCAATGGGCCTGGTAATTGGCAATATCATTGGAATCCTTTTTGCCATTCTTTCCTTTCTAAGAAATGAATCGTCATGGGGGTATGGACTGTCAGGCCTGATCCTGAACTTTTCATTACTAACAAAGTTTGGCGGAATATTCTTTATTGATTTACCATTAAGCCGGTCACTATTCTAGGTCACGAAAGACGCGCCTCGTAAGCGAAGCGTTAACAGGGACATTCATGAAGACCAAGAAGAACCTCATCATTGTCGGCGACCGGGTGCTGATCGACCCCGATGAGAAAATGGACAAGACGCCGTCGGGCCTCTACCTTCCCCCCACGGTCAAAGAGAAGGAAAAGATCCTCGGCGGCCATGTCAAGAAGACCGGGCCGGGGTACGCCATTCCGGACACGACGCCCGACGAGTCCTGGCAGTCGGGCAAGAAGGACGTGAAGTATGTTCCGCTCCAGGCCGCCGAAGGGGACTATGCCATCTTCCTGAAGGACGCGGCCGTGGAGATCGAGTTCGAGGAGAAGAAGTATCTCATCGTGCCCCATTCGGCCATCCTGGCGCTGGTGAGGACGGAACTGTCGGAGGAGGGTTAGGATGGGGTCAAGGGTCATGGGGCAGGGGTCATGGGAACAAGTGAGAAGCAGATCGCGCTGCGGAGACGCAGGGACACCCGTCTGCCAGGCTTCTCATCCAGACAAGAACAAAACGGAACCGAACGGCATCTCTCGCAAAGCCGCAAAGCGCGCAAAGAGAACCTTGAAACAAAATGGTTCCCTTTTAAAGCCTGAATCAAAAGTATTTAAAACTTCTTTGCGTCCTTTGCGCGCTTTGCGAGATAACGCATTGTTGTTGAGCTTTTATGCAGTTGACATCGGCAGGGAAGGTGATAGAATTTAATTAGGATTTATGCCGTCCTGTTTAATGGTACGGCATGTGCTATGAAAAAGAACCTCACCCATAAGATAGTGGAAGCGCACCTCGTCGAGGGCAAACTGTCCCCCGGCGATGAAATCGCCATCACGATCGACCAGACGCTCTTACAAGATGCAACGGGCACGCTCGCCATGCTCGAGTTCGAGGCCCTGGGGCTCGACCGGGTGAAGGTCGGGCTCGCCGCCCAGTATGTGGACCACAACCTTCTCCAGACGGATAACAAGAACGCCGACGACCATAAGTTCCTCCAGACCGCTGCGGCGCGATTCGGCGTCCACTTCAGCAAGCCGGGCAACGGCGTGTCGCACCAGGTGCACATGGAGCGCTTCGGTGTTCCGGGCAGAACGCTTCTCGGCGCGGACAGCCATACCCCCGGCGCGGCCGGCGTCTCGGTGCTCGGCATCGGCGCGGGCGGTCTCGACGTGGCGCTTGCCATGGCAGGGTATCCCTACCATCTGACCTGCCCGAAGGTGCTCGGCGTGAAGCTCACGGGCAGACTTCCCGACTGGGTGAGCGCTAAAGATGTGATCCTCGAGATGCTCAAGCGATACGGTGTCAAAGGCTGTGTCGGCAGGATCATCGAGTACTACGGCCCCGGGGTCCTATCCTTGTCCGCCACGGACCGCGAGACCATCGGGAACATGGGAACCGAGACGGGCGCCACGACGTCGATCTTTCCGTCTGATGAACGAACGCGGGAATATCTGGAGGCGCAGGGCAGGGGCAAGGAATGGGTGCCGCTCGCGGCCGACGAGGGGGCGGGGTACGACGAACAGGCGGAGATCGACCTGTCGAAGCTCGAGCCGCTGATCGCGAAGCCGACCTCGCCGGGAAATGTCGTACCCCTGCGCGAGGTCGCCGGCATCAAGGTGGGCCAGGCCATCGTGGGCAGCAGCGTGAACTCGTCCTTCCGCGACCTCATGGTGTCGGCGAAGATGCTCGAAGGCAGGCGTGTCCATGATGACGTGAACTTCCACGTGAACCCGGGAAGCAGACAGGTGATCGAGAATGTCGCCCAGCAGGGCGGGCTCATCTCCTTCCTCACGGCGGGTGCCCGGGTGCACGAATCGGGATGCCAGGGCTGCATCGGCATGGGCCAGGCGCCGGGCACGGGCGAGGTGAGCCTGCGCACCTTCCCGAGGAACTTTCCCGGACGGTCCGGCACGAAGGACGACAAGGTCTATCTCTGCTCGCCCGAGACCGCGACCGCGGCGGCCATCACCGGCGTCATCACGGACCCCCGGGACCTCGCGAAGGTCATGAACTATCCGGCCATCGCAGACCCGAAGAACTATATACTAGATGAAAGGTCTATCATCTTCCCGTCCGATGATCTGAGAAAGACCGCGATCGTGCGCGGTCCGAACATCCGGCCTCTCCCGGTCCTCGCTGCGTTGCCGGACACGCTGAAGCTGGAGGTCGTGCTGAAAGTGGGGGACAACATATCGACGGACGCCATCATGCCGGCGGGGAACAAGGTCCTGCCGCTCCGCTCTAACATCGAGGCCATCAGCGAGTTCGTCTTCTCGGCGGTAGACCCCGGCTTCGCGAAGGAGGCACGGCTTCGGGGCGACGTTGTGGTCATTGGCGGTGCGAACTATGGACAGGGCTCGAGCCGGGAGCACGCGGCGCTGGCACCGCGGTATTTGGGAGTGCGGGCCAAGATCGTCAAGAGCTTCGCCCGCATCCACAAGTCGAACTTGTGCAATTTCGGCATCGTGCCGCTCACCTTCAAGGACCCGTCGGATTATGATACTATAATGATGGGAACGAAGGTCGTTCTCTCCGACGTGGGTCACCGCATCGAGCGGGGCGACAAAGAGATCCCGGTCCAGTTGGACGGCAGGACGATCATGACGGTGCTTGATGTCTCGGACCTCCAGCGCAAGCACCTGCTGGCGGGCGGGACGCTGAACTTTGTGAAGCAGGAACTGATGAAAGGCAAATAAGTATTTTTTACCGCAGCCAGAAGTAGGCGCTTCTAAGCGAGGTCGCAGAGCACGCAGAGAAAAAGTTTTCAAGTCCGGGGATTAACTCCGCGATCTCAGCGTTCTCTGCGGTGAAACAGTTCTTTTGGAGGATCCATGGCAGAAACGAACAATACGAAGAACATCGGCCTGCGCGGCGTGAAGGTTGCCGATACGCGCATCAGCGACGTGGACGGCACGCAGGGCATCCTGATCTACCGGGGATATCCCATCGAGGAACTGGCGGAGCATTCGACCTACGAGGAGACGGCCTACCTCCTGCTCCATGATGCCATGCCCACGGTGAAGGAACTGCGCGGCTTCTCGGAAGGCCTCCGGGCCGCCCGCGCCCTTCCGGCGTTCGTTGTCGATATCCTGCGGGAAATACCGAAGGGCTCCTCTCCCATGGACGTTCTCCAGGCAACGGTACCGCTCCTTGCCGCGGACGATCCCGAACTATCCGATGACTCGCGGGAGGCCAACTATCGCAAGGCCGTCCGGCTCATCTCCCGCGTGGCAAGCGTGGTTGCCGCCTGGCACCGCATCAGGAACGGCCAGGACCTCCTGCCGCCTGACGACGGTCTGTCCCACGCGGGGAATTTTCTGTGGCAGCTCACCGGAAAGAAACCGGACCGGGAGACGGCAAAGGACCTCGACACGGCCCTCATCCTGCACGCCGACCATTCGTTCAACGCTTCGACCTTTGCCTGCCGTGCCGTCGTCTCGACGCGGGCGCACATGTACGCGGCCGTGGCGTCCGGCGTAGGCGCCCTGTCAGGCAGTCTCCACGGCGGGGCCAACGCGGCGGTCATGATCATGCTTGATGCGCTCAGGAACGAAAAGGACATCCCGGCATGGGTGCGGCGGCAGCTCGACGACGGGAAGAAGATCATGGGCATGGGCCATGCCGTGTACAAGACCACGGACCCGCGGGCGAAATATCTTAAAGATATGTGCTTCCGTCTCGGCAGGAAAATGGGCGAAGAACACTGGTGCAAATTGTCCACGCAGATCGACGAGACGGCCGAGGCCGAGTTCGCCAAGCGGGGCAAGACGACGATCAAGCCGAACGTGGATTTTTTCAGCGCACCGGTCTATCACCTCATGGGGATCCCCGGCGACCTGATGACGCCGCTCTTCGCGGTATCGCGCATCGCCGGCTGGGCGTCCCATATCATCGAAGAGAAGTTCGGCGATGCCCACGGCGAGAAACCGGCGCTGTACCGGCCGTCATCGGAGTACACGGGGCATTATTGCGGCAAGGAGGCGTGCGCGTATACGCCGATCGAAGAACGGAAGTAACATCTTTCACCGCGAAGGCGCGAAGGACGCGAAGAAAAGCGGGAGAAAGTAGAATAATAACATTTATATTGACGATCAGCCTATTCGCATAATTCGTGTTAATGTGCTAGGTTTTTAAACAGGGGGCGGCCATGAAAAAGAAGCGTGTGAAAAAAACAGCGAAGAAGACATCGACGAAGAAGGCATCAGCAAAGAGGACGACGAGGAAAGCGTCCCCGAAGAAGGGGGTAAAGATCATGAAGACGAAAACGATCAAAGGTGAAAAGCCCGAACGAGGCATCATTCGTTCGATCAATCCCTTCACGGAAACGGTGATGAACGAGTTCATGACGATGTCGCCCCGGGAGGTGGTGTCGATCATCGCCAAATCGCGGGCGGTGTTCGAGGTCTGGCGCGACAAGCCGGTCGCCGAGCGCCTGTCCTACGTGACGCGGCTCGCGGCGGTGCTTCGCCAGGAGAAGCGGAACTACGCCGAACTGATGACGAAAGAGATGGGCAAACCCATCAAGGACGCCATGGCCGAGGTGGAGAAGAGCGCGACGCTCTGCGACTACTACGCCGCGAACGCCGTGCGGATGCTGGCGAACGAAATGGTCGCCACGGAGGCGAAGAAGAGCTATGTGGCCTTCGAGCCGCTGGGGATCGTCCTGGCGATCGAGCCCTGGAACTTCCCCTTCTGGCAGGTCTTCCGCGCGGCGGTCCCGTCGGTAAGCGCGGGCAACGTGGTCGTGCTGAAGCACGCGTCGAACGTGCCGATGACGGCGCTGGCCATCGAGGATGCCTTCCACCGGGCGGGATTCCCGGAGAACGTGTTCACGACCCTGCTGATCGATCCCGCGGCAACGGTGAAGCTGATCGATGACGACCTGGTGGACGCCGTGGCGCTTACGGGCAGCAACCGTGCAGGCGAAGAGATCGGCGCTCACGCGGGAGGGAAGATCAAGAAGGTCGTGCTTGAACTGGGCGGGTCCGACCCCTTCATCGTGCTCGACGACGCCGATGTGGAGAAGGCGGCCCGGACCGCGGCGAACGCCCGCATGGTGAACAGCGGCCAGAGCTGCATCGCGGCCAAGCGGTTCATCGTGATGGAAAGCGTCGCCGAGGAGTTCACGAAGCACTTCATCGCGCGCCTCAGGGAGATGAAGATCGGCGATCCCATGGACGAGACTACGGACATCGGCCCGGTGGCGCGGAAGGACATCCGCAACGGCCTGAAGGCCCAGCTCGCCGACGCGAAACGGAAAGGAGCGAAGACGGTGGAGCTTCCCCAGCCGCTGTCGAAGGGCTACTTCTTCGCGCCCTGCGTGGTGCTGAATGCCACGGCGAAGATGAAGGTGCTCTCCGAAGAGGTCTTCGGCCCCATCGCGCCCATCATCACCGTCAAGAACGCCGACGAGGCGATCAGGATCGCGAACAATACCGAGTACGGCCTCGGCGCGGCCATCTGGTCGAAGGACACGGCGCGGGCGGAACGGCTTGCCCGGCGCATCGAGTCCGGCTTCGTCGCCATCAACGATATGGTGCGGTCCGATCCGCGGCTGCCCTTCGGCGGCGTGAAGAAGTCCGGCGTGGGAAGAGAGCTGTCGCACTTCGGGTTGAGGGAGTTCGTGAACATCAAGACGGTTGTTGTTAAAGAATAGGCAACGTCTACCACGGAGGCACGGAGACACGGAGGAAGACTTTAACCACAGAGGCACAGAGACACAGAGGGAAGCATATGCAACCACAGATGACCAGAAGTAGGCGCCTCTAGGCGACACAGATTTACACAGATGAATACCAAGGCAATGACACCAAAGGACAAGGATGTCCCAGGTTGGAAATGCAAATGCCCATGTCATAAACCCGGGGCATTGCTGGAGCATCCAGTCCCATGCTGTGTGCCTTGTCCCCACTGCAATAAACACGTGGCGAGGGGTATGCTTAAGGAACACCTGAAGGATTGCTGTAAATATAAAACAGAATGAACGTAGATTTTGATATGATACCGAGGATTTGTCCGCCGTTATCATAGCCGTTCTCCGTGTCTCCGTGCCTCCGTGGTAAAATTTCTTCTCGGGAGATCTCATGAAAGCATCGGACCTGTTCGTCAAGCAGCTGGAAGAGGAAGGCGTCGAATATATCTTCGGCCTGCCCGGCGAGGAGAACCTCGACCTCCTCGAATCGCTGCGCACGTCGACCATCAAGTTCATCCTCACCCGTCACGAACAGGCCGCCGCGTTCATGGCGGCCACCTACGGCAGGCTCACCGGCAAGGCGGGGGTCTGCTTCTCGACGCTGGGGCCGGGCGCTACGAACCTGGTGACCGGTGTTGCCCATGCCCAGCTCATCGGCGCGCCGCTCATCGCCATCACGGGCCAGAAGGCGATCCGCGACAACTGGCAGGCCTGCTTTCAGCTCATCGACATCGTCAGCCTGATGAAGCCCATCACCAAGGGCGCCGGGTCGATCACCGACCCGAGCACCATTCCCACGGTGCTCCGGAACGCCTTCAAGCACGCCCAGGCCGAGCGGCCGGGCGCGGTCCATATCGAGCTGCCCGAGGACGTGGCGGGAAGCGATACGGACGCAGAGGTCCAGAAGGCCGGCCGCATCCGCAGGCCGGATCCCGACGGCCCGACGATCGAAGGCGCCGCGGAGCTGATCAACGCGTCACACCATCCGCTGCTCATCCTGTCCGCCGGGGCGAACCGGAAGCTGATCTGGAAGGACCTCCGGGAGTTCGTCGAACGGACGGGCATCCACGTGGTGCACACGCAGATGGGAAAGGGCGTGCTCTCCGATGCATCGCCCTACAGCCTGTTCGCCACGGGCATCCACAAACGGGACTACGTGAACTGCGGCATCGACCGGGCGGACCTCATCATCACCGTGGGGTACAACATCGTGGAGTATCCGCCCTATGTCTGGAACCGCGATCTGGACAAGAAGATCGTTCATATCGACTTCGTCGAGGCCGATGTGGACCGGTACTATGATCCGGCCTTCGAGATGGTCGGCGATGTTTCCATATCCCTCCGGCTGCTCGCCCCGAAAGTGAAGCGGCGGGAGGACAAGGTGTTCGCGGGCCTCCGGGTGTTCCTGGACAAGAAGCTCACGGCGTCCTGCGAGACGACCTTTCCCCCCATGCCGCAGGAGGTCGTCTGCAACGTCCGGAAGGCCCTCGGCGAGGACGACATCGTGACGCTGGACAACGGCATCTACAAGCTCTGGTTCTCCCGGCTTTACCGGACCTACCAGCCGAACACCTTCATCCTCGACAACGCCCTTGCCACCATGGGCGCCGGACTGCCCGCGGCCATCGCGGCGAAGCTGGTCCATCCCGACCGGAAGGTACTGGCCGTGGTGGGCGACGGCGGGTTCATGATGAACGCCCAGGAGCTCGAGACCGCCGTGCGGCTGAACATCCCCGTGGTCGTGCTGATCCTGAACGACAACGCCTTCGGGTTCATCAAGTGGAAGCAGCAGAACATGGGATTCAAGGACTTCGGGCTGGACTACACCAATCCGGATTTCGCGAAGTTCGCCGAGAGCCACGGAGCGGTCGGCATGACCGTGAAGGAGGGCGACGACCTCGCCGCGGTGCTCACCAGGGCCTTCGGGCTGCGGAAGGTCGTTGTCATCGAATGTCCCATCGACTATGCGCCGAACTACGGGACCTTCTCGAAGGAGATCGAGGACCTGGTCTGCGATATTTGATGCCAGGAACTATCGTCGGACAAGCAAATGCTTGCTGTTTTCGCGATCAGCCGGCCTCTTGGCGCAAATGGTGCCGATGCGGCCGCACCCTCCCGTGGATTAACCATCAAGCGATCATGTCTGACCCGCTGCGGTCTTCAGCCTTCTCTTCAAACGGCCCTTCTTCCTATTTTCCCTGACAGCATTCTTCGTCGACAAAGAGGCTGTAGAACGCCTTGGCGCTTCCATCGTTGTGCTGCTCCCGCGCGATCTTGTCAAACTCCTTTTTCTGTACTTTCCGCCCGAGCGCAGCCTCGATACCGGGCATGGTCAACTGCCTGAATATCACGTCCATCCTCTCAGCCGAATAAGGCATGTTGTTTTCCAACCACCAGATCATAAGGGACAGAAGGGTACTGACCAGCCAGTGGGTTGTAATTTCAACAGGCACGGGTGGGGCTTTTTTGTTCTTCACCAGGGCAGTGTGCGGCACGATCAGCAGGTCGTAGAGGTACCGGTGCAGATAGTTGAGGATCATCTCGCCGCTCTGTTTGCCCGCGATGGCCTTGTATAAGGTATGGTGCTGTCCAACGTGGCGGAACAGTTCCAGGATCATATTGAATTCAGGGTCCTTGCCGTCACGCTTCGCCGCAAAGAGGGATTGCTGCTGTTGTTCGAAGAGCGTGCGCAGATGTTCGAAGCCGGAAAGGCACAAGGCATCCTTGTCTCGAAAGTGCGCGTAGAAGGTCGATCTCCCCACATCAGCGCGGTCCAGGATATCCTGGACCGTCACCGCTTCATATCCTTTTTCTACAATGAGGGCCATCAGCGCGTCATGCATGAGCTTGCGCGTGCGGTTGATCCGCCGGTCAGTCTTTTTTTCTTTCATAGAACGCCCCTTTTCCCGCACATCCTGGGCTGTTTTGTCCGGTAATGAACAATCAGCGTCACATTGGTTGTTGACACCGATTGACCGAACAGTTATACAGATATCGAACATGCTGTTCGATTAGCGACATGGTATTCTGTTACGTGGGGAATGTCAAATGAAAATCGCAGAGGGCGGAGCCGGCGGCGAGCGCCTGCCGGGAAGTTCCTTCCCGAAGCGCTGTTCCTGCGGCGCCGTCCAGAGCGAACGTGGCTGGATGGCGCTGCCGTGCCATGGCGTGTTTCAAGGGACCGATGAATGCAGCGGCAGGAAGTTCGCAGGGACCGGGAGATAGGGGCCTGCGTCTGCGGCTCCACCATGGCCGTGCTGCTACAAGAGGTCAAATGATAAAACGGTTTACCGGAAGCATCGCTTTCGATCAAAATAAAGACGCATAAGGAGGATCGCCATGAATGGAGCAGAGGTTTGCTGCAGCAGTATCTGTTGTAAAGGTTCACAGACGCAATCAAAGAGTACCCTTGATGCACGGGTAGCACAGAGCGACGTTGGGTCGGTTTATGATACCTTGTCGCATGTTTATGACCTCTGGGGGATCTTGACGGAGTCCCGAGCCCGAAAACGGGCGATCGAACTTGCCGCGATCCAGGACGGGCAGAACATCCTTGAGGTAGCAGTCGGCACGGGGCTGGCTTTCAAGGAGATCGTAAAAAAGAATCCCACGGGAACGAACGTCGGCATCGATCTTTCCGACGGGATGCTGGCAAAAGCGAAGAACAAACTGGCAAGTGTATCCGGTGCAAACTACTCCCTTGCGAAGGGTACAGCCTTCGATCTCTCAGCGCCATCGGGATCGATCGATCTTTTGATGAACAGTTATATGTTCGACCTCATAGCCTATGAGGACATGGACAAGGTCCTTGCTGAGTTCAAGCGGGTGCTAAAGCCCGGCGGCAAGCTGGTGCTGGTCAACATGACCGAGGGCGAAAGCATCTGGACAAGGATCTACGAGCTAGTGTACCGGCTGTATCCCAAGGCCATCGGCGGGTGCCGTGGGGTGACGCTCTCCGAAAAGCTGAAAGAACAGGGCTTCACCGTCGCGAGACGGGAATACTATCATCAACTGCTGTTCCCGTCAGAGGTCATCGTGGCGTATACATAGAAGATTGACAAAAAGCGAGGAGCAAAGGCAAAAGCAGAGCTCTTTTTTGCACATCCCCTTCGCGTCCTGAATCCAGGAGCGAACGCTTAGTGAGCGATTAGAATAACTCATTCCTTGAGGATCGGAGACTCCTGCGGTATACCGCAGGTAGCGACAATAAAATTCTTGACCCGTCTAAGGCCACGTCCGCTCGCCCGGTAATTATGCACCCTCTCCCCTTGGGAGAGGGTCCGGGTGATGGTGGCTCAGACAGTCCGAAATGCTTCACCCTCGGACTCGGTCGCCTGGCTAAAATTTCGCATGGGGACTTTTTA
>Ga0334722_10007072_pt1 | contig 10951 bp, 7 predicted proteins | sample C3_bottom_MG_FD_207210 | JGI IMG/M metagenome (GOLD analysis project Ga0334722, IMG submission 207210) | Sediment microbial communities from Yellowstone Lake, YNP, Wyoming, USA - C3_bottom | ecosystem: Environmental > Aquatic > Freshwater > Lake > Sediment | place: USA: Wyoming | collected...
TTGCCCCAAGCGTATCCTGAAGATCGGGCATGGCAAACATGAACCCGATGATGAGCAAATATCCCGCGATCGCGGATACAACCACGGACATGAGAATCCCACGCGGCGCCGACCGGGCGGCTCCTTCTGTCTCCTCGGAAACGTGGGCCGAGGCGTCATACCCTGTAAAGGTATAAGCTGCCAGCAAAAGCCCCAGCAAGAAACCATACCAGTAGGGAAATCCGCTATTCGTGAAATGTGTAGAGAACATGAACTTCAGCGGGTCGGGATGGTGAGGGGCAAAAAACAGAAGCGCCCCGACAACGATGAGAACGCCGAGCAGATGCCACCAGGCACTGATATTGTTAAGCAGAGAAACCAAATTGATTCCTAGGGAGTTGATCCCGACCTGCGCAACTAAAATGATAGCGTAAATGAACAAAGTGGTCACCGATCCGGCGAAACCTTCCGCCGGGATACCGGGAAACAACTGGTTGAGAAAGGCGTCAACAAAAATGGCCAAACCATAGTCGATTCCAGCAGTGACAGCGACTTGGCCAATCAGGTTGAACCAGGCGGTAAACCAGCCCCAGCCTGGCCCCCCCAATTTCGATGCCCAATAATACAGCCCTCCGGCTGTCGGATAGGCGGAAGCAATCTCTGCCATTGAGGCTGCTACAGCGATGGCAAACAAACTGACAATAGGCCAGCCGATCGCTGCCGCAGACGGCCCCGCCACATTAAGGCCAAAGCCAAACAAGGTCAATGTCCCAGCCAACACCGAGATGATGGTAAACGAAATCGCAAAATTGGTAAAGCCGCTCATGGAGCGAGCCAGTTCCTGTTTGTATCCTAGCTCATGCAGGCGTTTTACATCTTGCTTTAAGATCTCTTCGCGCGACATCTCTTCCCGCGACAATAATCTTTTGGCCAACCCTTTCACTCCCTCTTCTGTCTAGTGCTCAACCTTCTCTAGTTCCGCTCCGGCTGCGCCGGCTTATCTTGTGCCGTATTTAGCTCACCTGCCTTCACGCCGCCACCGGCCCAGGTTATCCGGGAATCCCGCCGCAGGCCGAAATGTCATCGTTGCTTCCGGCGGCACGCAAGCGGAACGCAAAAAGGCCACCTTACCAGGCTGGATACCCGGTTCAAGGTGGCCCCGTTGCCCTATTCCCTTGTTCAAGATACCTAAATGATACAACGCAAAAAGCTGAACCGTCAAGGACTTTTACACAATATTCGGAACAGTTGAGCTATTTTGCCGGCGGGGAAACGTCAGCCGGGTCAAAATGCCGCTTGCCGCTCCGGATATAGTACAAGGTTTCTACAACATTGACGACATGGTCGCCGGTCCGTTCCAAGGTCCGCGCCAGGATCAGCGCTAAGGCCAGTTCAGCAGTGCACGTCTTGGCCCGGCCGTCCATGACCACTTGCCGCTGCAATACCAAGTAAGCCTGATCGAGTGCGTCATCTTGCAGGTTCGGGTCCACGGCAATTTCTTCTTTTCCGTCCAGCGCGGCGACAGCATAGTCGTAAAACGCCAATAGCTGCGCTGCCATCGCCGGAATTTCAGGCGGCCAGCCTTGGGCGGGCTTGTGGGCGCCGAGTTCGGCCACATCGCAGGCGTAATCGCCGATTCGCTCCAACTCCTGAGCAATGCGTTGATACCCGAGAATCCAGCGGAGGTCAACCTGGCGGGGCTGCTGCAGGCTCACCATCTCCAGGCTCCTATCGACAACGCGGTCACGCGCTGCGTCTATGCCATTGTCCCGTTCATGCCAGTCGGCACGCTCATCGCCTCGCTCCATGGCCGCCAGAGCAGCAGCCAACTGCTCCCGCACCAAACCCGCGAGGCTTAGCGCCATGCCTTTCAGCTCCAAGAGAGCCCGGTCGTAGCCCGAGATCCGATACACGCCCATCTCTGCACCTCTTTGCCTTTCCGTCTCGTCAGCTAAGTATCTCATACCATTATACCGAATGTTCTGATTATTTGTGCATCTCAGCCGTGCTTTGCTTTAATTTGTGTATAGGGCCGACTGCGGCGGGCAAGCGTGCCTGCTCTGCCGCCGCCCTGGCCTTAATCATAGCGCTTGCGCACAGACACCGGCGGAATGCCTAATTGGTCGCGGTATTTGGCTACGGTGCGCCGCGAAATCTCCATACCCCGCGTTTTAAGGATTTCGGCAATTTTTTGGTCCGCGTACGGCGCGGTTGTGTCTTCGCCGGCAACGATGTCCCGCAGCGCCTGTTTGATAGTCTCCGGGGTGACTGCATTGGCCTTGCCTAAACCGGTAGAAAAGAAAAATTTGAACTCGAAGATTCCGCGCGGCGTTTGGACGTATTTATTCGCGGTCGCGCGGCTGACAGTCGACTCATGCACCCCGATCTCTTCGGCAATGTCATGCAGCGTCAACGGCTTCAGATATTTGATCCCATGGCGCAGGAACGGCTCTTGGCGCCGCACCACGGCATTGGCGACCTTGTACAAGGTCAGGCGCCGCTGCTCAATGCTGCGGATGAGCCATGCTGCCGCGTTAAGCTTGGTCTCCACAAATCTGCGGGCTTCTGTCCCCTCTTCCTGGTTGAGGACCTTTAAATACGCCTGGTTAACCCGCAAGCGGGGAACAGAAACATCATTAACTAGAATAATGTATTCGCCGTCAATCTCCTCGACCACTACGTCCGGAATTATGTACCGGACATCGCTGGCTTCCGGAAAACGTCGGCCTGGCTTGGGTTCGAGCGTGCGCAAGAGGTCTGCCAAATACTGAACCCTGGTTAGAGAAACTTTCAAGGCATTGGCAATCTTCTGCAAGCGCCCTGCCCCCAAATCCTCGAGGTGAGCAAGGAACTGCGTCATTTCCGGAGGACAATCCGGAATCAGGTGGATCTGGAGCCGCAGGCATTCTTCCAGGTTTCTGGCCCCAACACCCGGGGGATCCAGACTCTGCACCACAGCCAAAGCCGCTTCCACTTGAGCGAGCGGACTTTTCTGTTCCCGGGCAATTTCCTCGACGCTTAGCGTCAAATAGCCGTGTTCGTCCAAATTGCCCACAATATAAGCGGCCAGCCGCAGGCAGTCCTTGGCCAATCTTTGCATATGCAGCTGCTCCAAGAGATACTCCGACAAGGTCGGGGCCGCCGCCACAAAAGGTTCAAACCGGGGCCGATCTTCATAATCCTGCTGTTCGGCGCGCACCGGTTTATCCTCATATTCGTGGAAATACTCCTGCCAGTCAAACTCCGGTTCCACCGCCGCCGGTTCTTCAACCGCTTCCGGTGCATCCACTTCGAGCAGGGGATTCTCCGACAACTGCTCATCAACAAAAGTCGACAGCTCCTGAGCTGAGAGTTGCAAAATGGCAATCGCCTGACGCAATTCCGGGGTCATGATCAGCTTCTGAGTCTGTTCCAGATTTAGGCTGTAACCTATGCGCACAGTCCGTCCTCCTTGCCGGCGTTCATCAGAGCGACTTCAAGATCCAGAGGGTCAAATCCTTTGTCTAGGGTTGCCGCGAGCGGCGGATGCGCTCGGCCCATTCGTCGATCTTGCGCATGCGGTGATTCACTCCTGACTTGCCTACAGGCGGTGTCAGCATTTGGCCCAATTCTTTGAGGCTGGAATCCGGGTATTGCAGGCGCAGTACCGCAATTTCCCGCAGCGCCTGCGGCAGCTCCTCCAACCCAACTGTCTCTTGGACCAGCCGGATATTCTCCGCTTGGCGCACCGCTGCGTCCACCGTTTTGTTAAGGTTGGCGGTTTCACAGTTCACCAACCGGTTTACTTGATTGCGCATATCCTTCACAACCCGAACGTTCTCAAACTCCAACAGGGCGTGATGGGCGCCAATCAAGGCCAGAAATCCGACGATGTGTTCGCTTTCTTTTAGATACACTACTTGCCACGATTTGCGGCCGCTGACCTTAGCTCCCAAGCCAAAGCCGTTCAGCAGGCGGCACAGGGCCGCCGCATGGTGGGCGTCGTTGGTAATGATCTCCAAATGGTATGTGCCCTCGGGATTGTTGATAGAACCGCCGGCCAGAAATGCTCCCCGCAAGTAAGCCTTTTGATCGCAGCGGTGCTTGACTAATTCTTTCGCCACGCCGGGAAGAATATGCATTTTCTCATCGAGAAGCCCCAAGCGCTGCAAATCGGCGACGCCCCGGGGATAAATCTTGACCACATAAGAGTTGTTCTTGCGCAGGCGCAGTTTGCGGCGCACGACTATGTCCACCCGGCACCGCAACAGTTCTTTGGCCAAGCGGTAAACGCGGCGGGCTACGGTCGCATTCTCGGTCACTACGTTCAAGGCATATTGCTGTCCGGCGCTGATCTGGAGGGTCCCATCCATCCGCACCAGGGCTGCCAGCTCAGCCAGCTGGCAGCAGACCTGGCCAACAGGCAAGCGGGCTAACTCTTCTTTCGTCACACCGCTGAACGACACTACCCATACCTTCTTCACTGGCGGGTTCTCTTTAGCTTTCCGCTTCCCGCCTTAGCTTATAATTTAGCAAATAGGCATCAACCAGGGCAACTTTTTCTCCTACCGGCTTGAGGCTGAACAACAGGCGCAAGAGCTCCCGGGCCAAACGCTGGGAATCATGCCGGATCACGTCTCCCGCCTGAACCAGGTCAGCCGCGCAGTACCTAATGCCCAAGCGCTCAAGCTCCTTGGCCTCTCCCTCAACCGGCACCGCACCCTCCTGGGCATAGCGGGCCAAAACGTCCGCCCTGATCGCCTGCCGGTTGGCCAGCACTACATCGACAAAACCTGCGCCGCAGTGGTCGAGTATGGCCTGAACATGGTCGATAACCCGGTACCCGTCGGTCTCGCCCGGCTCTGTCATGATGTTGCAGACGTAGATGCACGGCGCCTTGATTTCCCTGATCTTCTCACTCAGGCCGGCGACCAGAAGATTGGGGAGGACGCTGGTGTAGAGACTGCCAGGGCCCAAGACAACCAAGTCAGCCTCCTCAAGAGCGGCTAGAGCTTCCGGCATGGGATGGCAATCGGCAGGGTCAAGATATACCCGCCTGATCTTGCCCTCGGTTAGCCGCACGGCTGTCTCGCCTCTCACCTGGCGGCCGTTTTCCAGATCAGCCACCAGAACTACCTGTTCCAGGGTCGATGGATAAACGTTGCCGCGCAAGGCGAATACTTTGCCGACTTGCTCGACTCCAGCCTGAAAATCCCCAAAAGCATCAGCCAAACCGGCAAGCAAAAGATTGCCCAGACTATGCCCGGCCAAAGTGCCGCTCTCAAAGCGATAGGAAAACAGTGCTTCCATGATGTTCTCCGTATCCGCCAAGGCGACCAGACAGTTGCGCACATCTCCCGGAGGGATAATGCCCATCTCTTCGCGCAGCTTGCCTGAGCTGCCGCCATCATCGGCAACTGTAACGATGGCTGTCAGGTTGCAGGTATACTCCTTTAGTCCCCGCAGCAGGGCAGCCAGCCCGGTACCGCCGCCAATCACCACAATCTTGGGGCCGCGGCGCAAATGCTGGCGGGTGTACACGACATCCACAATCCGCCCCTCCTCGTCCGGAAGCAGGACGGAGATGATCGAGTTGAGCAGGCGTTTAAAACCAATGACCATGCAGCCGGCGCCCAGCAGGCTAATGGCCGCCCCGGCGGGTACGGCATTGCGCGGCGCGCTGCCGGTTATCCGGTAGATGATCTCCCGAAATTGCAGTTCCAGGTAGCCTAAAGCCACACCGTCATTCATGACGGCAAAACCGGTAGCAAAAAGGAAAATCCCGGCGACAGCCAAGAGAAACCAGCGCTTAACCTTCAGATTTGGATAGAGCCATTTTAAATAGCCGGCGACCTTAAATCCGCGCTCTGTCATCGGCTTTCCCTACCCTTCCGATTGCGCACAGCGTCCCGGTGCTTGATGTTCATCGTGTACCCATGTTCGGCCAAGAATTTCCCGACCCGTTCAGCGATCGCCACGGACCGGTGCTGGCCGCCGGTGCAGCCCACCCCGATGACCAAATGGGTTTTGCCCTCACGCTGGTAATGCGGAAGGATGAACTCCAGCAAATCCAAGTATTTGGCCATGAAATCCTTGGCCACCTGGGTGCCGAACACGTAGTTTTGCACTAAAGAATGCTCGCCGGTGAGCGGGCGCAATTCTTCCACATAGTAGGGATTAGGCAGAAAACGCACGTCGATGACCAGGTCCGCATCCAACGGTACGCCGTACTTAAACCCGAACGAGACCACAGAAATGCTCAACTGGCCCAAAACGCGCTCGCGGGCGAACAGCTCCGTGAGGCGCTGGCGCAACTGCTGCGTAGTCAAATCGGAAGTATCGATGATTTTGTGGGCTTTGCCGCGCAGTTCTTCGAGTTGCTGCCGTTCGGCTTGAATACCGTCCAACACCCGGCCTTGGGGCGACAAAGGGTGGCGCCGCCGCGACTCCTTGTAGCGGTGAACCAAAGTCTCATCCGAGGCCTCCAAGAACAAGATTTCGTAGCGGAACCCCTCGGCCTCCAGGCCCGCCAGTGCCTCACTCAGCGACTCAAAAAACTCGCCCCCGCGCAAGTCGCAAACGATCGCCGCCTTGCCGATTCTGCCTTGGGACTGGGCACAAAGTTCAGCGAATTTGACGATGAAGGCTGGGGGTAAGTTGTCGACGCAAAAGAAGCCTTGATCCTCCAGGCATTGCATCGCTTGGGTACGGCCGGCGCCGGATAAGCCAGTAATTACTAACAAATACAATTCTTGCTTTTCCGTCTTGATTCCCCCCCGACATCGCGAAATTCGACAAGGTACGAGTGTCTCAAATATCCAGTGTCGATAGGGCCACGCCTTTACGCTTAGGACCCAGGTTGCTGCAATGCCTTGATGGCGTCCGCCTGGGCTTTAGCCAATGCCTCCGGCACGGCTGCTTTGTGGGCCATAGCCGAGGCCCACGCGCTATCTTGAATCGGCAGCAGCTTCCATTCGGGGGCGCTTCCCTCTACGACCCAGGCCTTGCTCAAGACCTGGAAAACTTGGGGCCACAATCCCTGCTTGGCCTCTGCCCGCTGATAAAATTGGCGGTTCGCCGGCACGCGATGACCGGCCTTGGTCATTTCCGCCTCGACCTCCGGGCGGAGCAAGAACCCTTCCACTGCGGCGATCGCGCCTCGCAGCGCCGGAGTTGTCTGCACCGCTGAGTTGGCCACAGCCAGGGTCGGCCCCAGGAGAGCCTCTTCCTGACCGCCAACCAGGTCGGAAAGCGGCAGGCTGGCCCAAGGTGCGCTGAGTTGAGGCGCTCGGCTAGCCCAGCCCACCAAGAACGGATATTGCCCGCCGGCAAACAAGGCCTCGGCGGTGGGCGTGACCAGCAGTTTCTGCTGGTCCTGAGCAGCAGCAAATTGCTGGACAAAACTGCTGTTCTCCGGTGCGGCCAAAGCTGGTTGGCCATCGACCAGCACATGACCGCCTTGAGCTCGCCACCAGGGAGCTAAAGTTGCCGCATCAAATGCCGCCAAGGCCAAGCCGCCCTTCTGCAGCAAGCCAGCCAAGGTGGGCGGGGGCGGGACAAGGTCCTGGCGATAGAAGAAAAGAGCAACGTCAGTCAGCCAGGGCGCGGCATAGTCCTTGCCCCCGAAGCGGAACTCCGCTTGCGCCGCCGGAAAACCGTCCTGATTGGCAGCGGCCAGAGGCGCCAGCGCTCCCTGGAAGTAGAGCTGCCTGATCACCTCGCGCCGGGCGAGGAAAATCTGCGGCCCTGCGCCGCCTGCTTCTGCTTGAAACGCCTGGGCAGCAAAACGGTCCTCAGGTATATAAACAGTCTTGACAATCACTCCCGGCTGCTCCCGCATCAAGGATTGAAGCTGCAGAGTCAGGGCGTTGAGCTCACTGCCCTGGAGCGAGTGCCAGACAGTGACGACAGCCGGAGCCACGCCGCCCGGCTCCCCCTGCCCGGGAACCCGCCGGCAGCCGCCAAGCAGGAGAGAAGAAACCAGCAGCGCCATGCCGAGCAGGCCGAAGAATTTGGGCAGGGCTTTTCCTCCAGTTAATCTTATAGGGATAATCCGCACTTCTTGCCACCAACTTAAGCAAAAATTAGGCGTCCCAGGTTCACCGCCTAGGCCGGTTTGCCTTCCCCCTCAATAATTCAGCTTTGTTCGGTAGGAACTCGCAGCACGCGCGTCCTCTGCTTTGAGTAAACAAAGAGATACCAAATCCCCCGGCTTGGATGCCCTGGCTGCCGCGCCGCGGCCCCACTTCTCCACGGAGCCGCTCGAAGAACAGCCTCAGGCTCAGCTGGGCCAGGCCCGGCGCCGCACTTGGCTCCTAAAGCGCCACAGGCATCGCCGTTCGAGAGAGATATGTCGCCTGGCCTTGAATCCGGCACGGCATCATGGCCGAGGACGGCTCCCCTTCGTTTGGCCGCGACATCATGGGTAAAGGCGGCGATCGCCGTAGCCCGCGCCCAACGCCGCCGGTCGGCGCCGCCCTCCTGATCCTGGCCGAGCCCCAAAGCAAACGCCCGTTCGCGGCAAACCTCCATCCAGACATCATAAGGTGAGGCCAGGAATTCCGGAAGCACGGCAGGGCGCTCCCAGAGATAATAGTCAAAGCGCAGCAGGTCGCGGAGAAGCTCCAATCGCTCCGCAGCCAGTCCCAGTTGGCTGGCCCGCACAGTTAGGAATTCCCAGAGGTGGACGAACAGTTCCTTGGCCCGCCAAGACCGCGTGAACCAGCCGTTGGCCCGCAGATGAGCCGCAAAGGCCTCATAAAAGTCAAACGGGGACGGGAATAATGCTGCCGCACCCTCCAGGCTGTGCCCAAAACGCCCAGAATTGTAATACCTCTCCACCAACTCTTCGATCAACTCTAACCGCAGAAGCTCCGCATGGGTCAAACGATCAGTAGCAAGAATCTGGTAAGGCGGATCAGGCGAATACACCAGTCCATAGCGCGCGGCATCCCGGCGCAAGCCCGAACCCTTCAAGAGTTTCAAAAAGCCCAGCTGCAGGCGGTCCGGGCGAACGCTGTAGACATCATTAAACGAATTGCGGAAATGCTGCCAATCTTCCGCGGGCAAACCGGCGATCAAGTCCAAATGCAAGGGCACCCCGCCGGCCGCCTGAAGTTGCCGCAGATAGGCAGCCCACCGGCCAAAATCCTGGCGCCGGTTGATCGCCCTTAAAGCAGGCGGATAAGTTGACTGCACGCCAATCTCCAATTGCACTAGCCCAGGCGGCAGCTGCAACAAATATTCTACCCATTCTTGGTCCAGCAGTTCGCCAGCGATCTCGCAATGCACGCGGATCTCCTCCTGGCAGCGGGCGGCTTCTTCGCGCACGATCGTCAAAATCGCCCGAGCATGCTCTTTGCTGACATTGAACGTCCGGTCGACAAACTTGATGGTCCGGGCTCCCAGGGCCAACAGACGGCGGAAAATCTCCCGGAAACGTTCTGGCGATAGGTAGCGAACCCCCTGAAAAGTCGACGATAGGCAGTACTGGCAGTCAAATGGACAACCGCGGGTCGTTTCCACATAAACCAAACGTCCCCGCAAGTCCTCGTCCGCTGCATAAGGCAAAGGCAAGCCAGCCAGGTCTGGTGCCGGGAGCCGCGGCGGGTTGGCGCAGACATCCTTGCCGTGGCGCCAGACCAAGCCTGCGACCAGGCTCAAGTCTTGTCCGTCACGCCAGGCGCGGAGCAACTGCAAGAATGTTTCCTCGCCCTCGCCGGCCACGATAGCGTCCACTTCCGGGTGCTCTCGGAGAAGCGCTGCAGCCTCGAAGCTTACTTCTGGTCCCCCTAAGACAAAACGAGCCTGCGGGCAAACCGGCCGCAGCCGGCGAATTAGCGCCAAGACGGCCGCAATGTTCCAAATATAACAGGAAAAGCCGATAATATCGGCCTTAGCTTCAAACACTTCCCCGGCAATGCGCCCCAAAGGTTCATTAATAGTAAACTCCTTCAGGCCAGTGCCGGGAAATTCGCTCCTTACCGCCTCGCGCAAGTAGCGTACAGCCAGATTGGTATGCACATACTTGGCATTGAGGGCAATGAGCAGGACGCGCAAGCAGACAACCCCTTTCCTTTTCCAGTATAGCGGTTTCTGCCGCATTATGCAATTCTTATGCCAGACCCCGGACATCAAGCGGCAAAATCTCTAAGCGCGAAATCCTCCGGGGAAGAGAATCGGCGCTACGTTCGGGCCGAGTACGCCAAAGCTGTACCCATGCTCCCGATAGTACTTGATAATCTGCGGCAAGGCCGCCACGGTCGTCGTCTTGGTTCCGATATCGTGCATCAGCACGATCACCCGCTCTTTGCCCCAGGACTGGTTCTCGGCATTGCGCACCAGCTGGTCGGTGGGTACCAGGGGAGCCGCAGCATCACCCGTCGATACGTTCCAGTCAAAAACCAGGTAACCAGCCGCGTCGATGGCGTTATAGTAATGAACGTTAAAGTGTCCTTGGGTGCCGCCGGGCGCCCGGATGATCAATGGCCGCCTGCCGATAATGCTGTAAATCAGATTTTCATTTTTCTTGATGCTGGCCAAAAAGGCTTCCGGACTGCGGTAGACGTCCGAGTAGTCGTGCGAATACGTATGGTTGCCTATGGCATGGCCCTGTTCATACTCTGCTTTGAGCAGATCCGGATGTTTGGCGACCTGGCGGCCTACCACGAAAAAGGTCGCCGGCACACCTTCATCATGAAGAATTTTCAGGATGCGGGGCGTTGTTTCCGGATAAGGTCCATCGTCGATCGTTAGGTAGACAACCTTGGCCGGCTCTGGGCCAAACACCCGGGGCCGCATCGCCAGGCCGGGAGCCGTCGGAGCAGTGCCTGCCAGCTCGTAGAAAGGCCGTACCGGAGTTCCAGGCTGTCCTGGCGGTGGTGTCGGCAGCAAAGCGGCGGGATGATCAGCCTGGGCAGTTTGCGCCGGTTCAGGAGCAGCAGCCTCACCTGTTCCCAACCCAGCCTCAGCCAGATTGCTTGGTGCATGGTCC
>Ga0334722_10007073_pt1 | contig 10950 bp, 6 predicted proteins | sample C3_bottom_MG_FD_207210 | JGI IMG/M metagenome (GOLD analysis project Ga0334722, IMG submission 207210) | Sediment microbial communities from Yellowstone Lake, YNP, Wyoming, USA - C3_bottom | ecosystem: Environmental > Aquatic > Freshwater > Lake > Sediment | place: USA: Wyoming | collected...
CCCCGCCGCCCGTCATGGTGTAGGCTAAGAAAAGGGGCATGCGGTCGTGTGATCTCTCGTGGGAGAGGACGTGGCGAAAAGAAAGAAAACAGACCCCGGGGAACGGCCGCTTTCTCAGAGCGAAGCGAACCCCAGGAAAGCGGAGAAGATCGCCAAGAAAGTTGAGCAGGCCTTGCGCGATTCCGAGGAAATATTCCGCTCGATTTATAACAATATCGGCATCGGCATTGCGCTGATCGGCAAGGATCTGGAAATCCTGTCGCTCAACCAACAGATGCAGACCTGGTTCCCTGATGTCGACAGCGGTCAGCAGAACATTTGCTACCGGCGCTTCAATTCCCCGCCGCGGGACGCGGTTTGCAGCTATTGCCCCACCGTGCTCACTTTGAAGGACGGTCGGACCCACCGTGCCGTGACGGATACGCCGACCGCGGGCGGCGTCCGGCACTACCAGATCATCGCGACACCGCTGCTCGCGGCGGACGGCTCCGTTGCCGCCGCCATCGAGATGGTCGAGGACATCACCGACCGCATTCGCGCCGAGGCGAAGCTGCGAAAGAGCGAGCTGCGGTTGGCGGAATCCCAGCAGGTCGCCCGGATCGGCAGCTGGAGTTGGGATGCCGTGAACGACACGCTGGAATGGTCGGATGAGACGTGTCGCAGGTTCGACAAGGACCCGCAGACGTTCACGCCCACGGTCGACTATTATCTGAGCCGCATCCATCCGCAGGACCGGGCCGCAATCCAGAAAGCTATCCGGGATTCGCTGGAAAACGACGCTCCCTACCACATCAGGCCGCGGATCATCAACGAGAGCGGCCGGGAATGGGTGCTGGAGGGGTTCGGCGTCGTCGAGCGGGATGCAACCGGGAAGCCGCTGCGTTTCGCCGGAACTGCACAGGACATCACCAGGCGCTTGAGTGTCGAGGAGGAACTGCGGGCCAGCGAAGACAAGTTCCGGTCGATATTCGAGCAGGCAACCGACGGGATCATGATCGCCGATGCGCAAACCAAGAAACACATCGAGGCGAATGCCGCCATCTGCGCCATGCTCGGCTATACGCGCGATGAAATTGTCGGCCTGAGTGTCGACGATCTTCATCCGCAAGAAAAGCTGCTCGAAATCCAGAGCCTCTTCGAGAAACAGTTCCGCGGCGAGATCTCTCTGGTGCCCGACGTGCCGATGTTGAGAAAGGACGGTTCGGTCTTTTACGCGGACGTCAACGCCACCCGCGTGTTATTGCGCGGCAGACAGTGCCTCGCCGGCATCTTCCGCGATGCCACCGCGCGCAAGCGCAGCGATGCCGCGCTGCGGGAACGCGAGAAGCAGCTGGCGGAATCGCAGCGCATCGCGCACATCGGCAGCTGGGAGCACAACCTGACGACCGGCGAGGTGATGTGGTCCGATGAGCTGTTCCGACTCCTCGGGCTCGATCCGCGACGGGACCCTGCCGACTTCAAGATGTTCTTCGCGATGATCCACCCCGACGACCGGCCGGCTTTGCAGCGGGGCATCGACGAGACGGTGCAGACCGGCAAGCACTTCAGCATCGATTACCGCTTCACCCTGAGGGATGGCCGGGTCAGAATCATCCATGCGCAGGCGGAGCTCAGACGCGATGAGACCGGCACGCAGATCATCCTCAGCGGGACCGGGCAGGACATCACCGAGCGCAAGGAAGCGGAGGAGAAGATCCGGCAGAGCGAGGAGTTCATCCGGGGCATCCTCGACACCGTGGACGAGGGGTTCATCGTCGTCGACCGCGATTTCCACATTCTCACCGCAAACAAAGCCTACTGTGGCCAGGTGGGCCGATCCTGCGACGACATCATCGGCCGGAACTGCTTCGAGATCTCGCACAACAGCAGCCGTCCCTGCTACGAGCAAGGAGAGGAGTGCGCGGTCCGGCAGGTCTTCGCGACGGGGCGGCCCCATGCGGTGTTCCACAAGCACACCGATCTCGACGGGCGCCTCCTCTACGTGGAGACGAAGGGCTACCCCGTCAAGGACGCCGCAGGCAACGTCACCTCGGTGATCGAGACGGTCAACAACATCACGGAAAAGCACCTGCTCGAAGAAGAGCGCCTCAGGGCCCAGAAACTCGAGTCCATCGGCACGCTCGCCGGCGGCATCGCCCATGACTTCAACAACTTGCTGCAGGGCATTTTCGGCTATATCGCCATGGCGAAAATGACCTTCGACCAGAAAGAGAAGTCGCTGGCGATGCTCGAGCAGGCCGAGAAAGCCCTGCATCAGTCGGTCAATCTCACGAACCAGCTGCTGACGTTCTCCAAGGGCGGCAAGCCGGTCAAGAAGCCGCTCTTCCTGGAGCCGGTGATCGAGAACTCGGTGAAGTTTGCGCTGAGCGGCTCGCGCTCCGAGTACCAGCTGAATATCGATCACGATCTGTGGCAGGTAAACGGCGACGCGGGTCAGCTGGGCCAGGTGATCCAGAACATCGTGCTGAACGCGGACCAGGCGATGCCGCTGGGCGGCGTGGTGAAGATCGCCGCGCGCAACGCGGCCGCCGGAGAGCCGAACCTGCCGGCCCAGGTTGTCCAAGGCAATTATGTCGTTCTCACGATCGCGGACAATGGCGTCGGAATCCCGGAGAAATATCTGTCAAAAATCTTCGACCCCTATTTCACCACGAAGGAAAAGGGCAGCGGTTTGGGTCTGGCGACCTCCTATTCGATCATCCGGAATCACGAGGGGCAGATCCTGGTCGCCTCGGCAGCCGGCAAGGGGAGCCGGTTCTCCCTTTATATCCCCGCTTTGGCGACCAAGTCGGCCGCCGAGCCCAGCGGCCGGTTGACGACTGCGTTGGCAACGAAAGCGCGGATTCTGGTCATGGACGATGAAGAAATGATCAGGAGCGTCGCCGTGGAACTCTTGCGGGCGCTCGGGCATGAGGTGGAGGTCGCCGCGCACGGTGAAGCGACGCTGGCCACGTTTAGGGCCGCGGCCGCGGCGGGCAGGCCGTTCGACATCGTCATCCTCGACCTGACGATCCGGGGCGGCATGGGGGGAGTGGAGACGATACGCAAACTGCGTGAGATCGCCCCTGAGGTCAAGGCCGTGGTTTCGAGCGGGTATTCCGATGACGCGGCGATCGCGGATTTCCGCCAGCAGGGATTCCGCGCCTTTTTGAAAAAGCCATATAATATAAAAGAGTTGCAGGAGGTGCTGAGCGCGTTGCTGACGTCCTGAGCGCGACGCCTACTCCTCCTTGAGGATCTTCCAGAGACTTGTCCGCGAGATGCCCAGGGCCGCGGACGCCTGGGAACGGTTGCCCCCGAGCAGTTTGACCACCTTCTCGGCGTATTCCTTGACGATGGCGTCGACCGGCAGGATTCTCTCCGGGTCGATGGTGTCGATCTGGAGCACGCGGATCGCGCGCGGCAGGCTCTCCGGCGAGATCCGGCCGCCCTTCTCGAGGATGATCGCCCGCTCGATGATGTTCTCGAGTTCACGGACATTGCCGGGGAAGCTGTAGTGCCGGAGAAACTCCAGGACCTCCTCCGTGAACCCGGAGATCTTCTTGTTCGATTTCGGCAGGTGCTTGGCGAGCAGGAACTGAGCGAGCGGTACGATGTCCTCGGTGCGCTCGCGCAGCGGGGGGATGGCGATCTCCATGACGTTGAGCCGATAGTAGAGGTCTTCGCGAAAGCGCCCCTCGGCGATCATTTTTCGCACGTTCTGGTTGGTCGCCGCGATAAAACGCACGTCGACGATGACGGGGCGGGTGCCGCCGACCCGGTAGAATTCCCCCTCTTCGACGACTTTGAGCAGCTTCGCCTGGAGGTTGGTCGGCAGCTCCGCGATCTCGTCGAGGAACAGCGTGCCGGTGTCGGCGATCTCAACCAGGCCGGACTTTGCCGCAACGGCACCGGTGAACGCCCCCTTCTCGTAGCCGAAGAGCTCGCTCGCGAGCAGGTCCTCGGTGAAGGTCGCGCAGTTCATCGACAGAAACGGCATCTGCCGGCGCCGGCCGCTGAAGTGGACGGCTTTGGCGATCAGGCTCTTGCCGACGCCGGTCTCGCCCGTGAGCAGGATGTTGACGTCGGAATCCTTGAGTTCCTCCACGGTGTCGAGGATCCGCACCATGCCGGGGCTCTTGGCGATGATCGAGATTTTCTTGTCCAGTCCCGCGAAGGTGCGCAGCGCGGCATGCTCGCGCTTCAAGATTTTCTGCTGCGCGATCTTGCCGACCTTGAGCAGCAGCTCATCGAGATCGAAGGGCTTGGTGACGTAGTCGGCCGCCCCCTTGCGCATGGCATCGACGGCGGCGCTGATGCTGCCGTAACCGGTGATCAGGAAGACCTCGGTCTGCGGGTGTTGCTCGCGGATCGTCTCGAGCAGCTCCAGCCCGGTGCGCCCCGGCATCTTGATGTCGCTGATCACCAGATCGAACGCCCCCTGCTCGATGCGCCGCAGGGCCGTGTCGCCGTCGGCGACGCCCGTGACCTGATAGCCCTCCTCGGCGAGGGTTTCCACGATGTTGTTGAGCGTGATCCGCTCGTCCTCCGCGACAAGAATTCGAAAGGCCATGTTCGTCGCTCCCTAACCGGCGGTTGCAGATGGCCCGCCCGCGGCGTGTTCGGCGGCGGGGCCGGCCTTGGGCAGAGAGATGAGGAAAGAGGTTCCCGCCCCCTCGACGCTCTCGGCTTGAATGGCGCCGCCATGTTTTTGGATGATGTTGAATACGATTGCCAGCCCGAGACCGGTGCCCTTGTCCTTGGTCGTGAAGAACGGCTCGAAGATCTTGTCCACGGTATCGCGTGACATGCCCTGACCGGTGTCCGCGACGCGGATCCTGACAACGGAGTCCTCTTCGTCGGCCTGGACGGTGATCTCGCCGGTTCCCGCCATGGCATCGCTGGCGTTGGCGAAGAGGTTGAGAAAGACCTGCTCGAGCTGTTCGGGGTCCACGAAGATGACGATCTCCTCCGGGACGAGCGTGAGCTGCAGCCGGACCCCGCTCAGGTCGCGGGCGCGTCCGAGTTGAGCCCAGGCGCCGCCGACCAGGCCGCGCAGCTCGACAAAACGCGGATTCGGCTCGCGGCCGCGCGCGAACCCGAGCAGGTCGCTGACGATGGTCTTGACGCGCATGGTCTCCCCGAAGATATCGTTCAGGCCGCGTTTTAAATACTCGGGGCAAGCCTCCCCGGTTTTTTTCTGCAGGCGCTGGGCGGTGGTGTAGATGTTGCTCAGCGGGTTGTTCAGCTCGTGGGCGACCCCGGCGGCCAGGGTCCCGATTGCCGCCAGCTTCTTGCTCTGGAGCAGCTCCTTCTCCCGGGCCAAAAGCTGTTCCTCCATGGTGTTGAAGGTGCGGATCAACGTCTCCACCTCGTCGGAGCGGCCGGCGCTTGCAGCGACGGGCAGGGGGGCGAAGTGCCCCATGCCGGCTCTCTCGACGACGCCCGTCAGCAGCCGCAGCCGGCGCACGATGCTGCGGGTGATGGAGAGCAGGGTGCCGAAGCCGACCACGATGAAGAGGGGAAAGACGACGAGGATCGCGGTGCGCGAAACGGCGATGGACCGTTCAACGCGGGCGCGGGCGTCCTTGTCGATCGCCTCGGTCGCCCCGAGAATGATCTCCCCGCTTTTGCGCAGCGCGGCGATGCTCGCTTCGAGTTCGCGCAGCACGGCGATAAACCGCCGGTCCCCCGGGAGCCCGAGGGATTCCTGGAGGTACTTCATGCTCACCAGGGGTTGATCGAGAAAGTTGGCTTCGACCAGGCCGTAGACACGCGCGTAGGTCGGATCGCGCCGCAGGGCGCCGGACTCCCTTAAAGCTTCATCGAGCAGCGTGACGATGCCGCCGAAGTGTTCGCGATACACGGCGAGTTGGCCGCGCAGCTCCGACACCGGGGCCGAGCGGTCGGCGGGGATGCCCTCCACAATTTTCTCCAGGTCGGCGAGGGTTTCATGGATGGCGCCGACCTCGGCCTGCTGGTTGGAGACAGACAGCAGGAAGTTCTTCTCGTGCCGGCGCAACTGCAGCGATCTGCTGCGGATGGTGTCGGCCAGTTCGAGAAAGACCGTCTCCTTCTTGATCTCGACGAAGTTGAGGTAGAGAAATGCCGATAAGAGGGCGATAATGAAGGCGCTGAGCAGGAAACTCAGCACGATCTTTTTCTTCAGTGACATGCGCTCATGGTAGCACCCCCCAGGGGAGATGGCGCGCATCGTCGCTGGAGGACGGTGGCGGGCCCGAAGGAGGGGAGGCGCAGATGCCGCATCAGGATGGCCGGCCGGATGCCGGCGGGCTCTCCGGATTCGACTGGAGCCGCCTGCTGCCGTTCCTGCGCTGGCGCGACCTGATCAACGCCCGCTCGACCCGGGCCGATCTGCTGGCCGGAATCACCGGTGCGATCATCGTCCTGCCCCAAGGGGTGGCGTTCGCGATTATCGCCGGGCTGCCTCCCGAGTACGGGCTGTACTGCGCCATCGTGCCGGCGATGGTCGCGGCGCTTTTCGGCTCGTCGCACCACCTGATCTCGGGGCCGACGACAGCCATCTCCATCGTCGTGTTCACCACCATCGCCCCGCACGCCGAGCCCGGGGGCGCGGAGTATATCCGGATGGTCCTGACGTTGACGTTCATGGCCGGCGCCATCCAACTTGCGCTGGGGCTGGCCCGGCTTGGCGCGCTAGTGAACTTCATCTCCCACTCGGTGGTGGTCGGGTTCACCGCCGGCGCCGCCCTGCTGATCGGCACGAGCCAGATCAGCACCTTCCTCGGCATTCCGGGGACAAAGCAGCACGCGTTCATCCACATCTGGGAGAACATCTTCCGGCATCTGCCCGAAGCCAATCCCACGGTGCTCGCGGTCTCGGCGGTCACGCTGATCACGGCGGTGTTTTTCAAGCTCGTCCTGCCGCGACTGCCGGGACTGCTCCTGGCGATGATCGCCGGCAGCCTCGCCGCCGCGGCATTGCACGGCGGCGAGCATGGCGTACGGCTCGTCGGTTCGCTGCCGGGACAGCTGCCGCCCGTGTCCTGGCCGGACCTCTCGACGGCCTCGGTGCGCACCCTGGCGCCGGGCGCGCTGGCAATCGCCATGCTCGGGCTCGTCGAGGCGGTGTCGATCGCCCGCTCCGTGGCAACGCGCTCGCACCAGCGTATCGACAGCAACCAGGAGTTCATCGGCCAGGGGCTCGCGAACGTGGTCGGCAGCTTCTTCTCCAGCTACGCCTCCTCGGGCTCCTTCACCCGCTCGGGACTCAACTACGAGGTCGGAGCTCGGACGCCGCTGGCGGCGGTGTACGCCGCGCTCTCTCTGGCCGGTGTGCTGCTGCTGGTCGCGCCGCTGACCGCCCACTTGCCGATGGCCGCTATGGCTGCGGTGCTGCTCGTCGTGGCCGCGGGCCTCGTGGACGTGCATCACATTCGCACTATCGCGAAAACCAGCCGCCCGGAAACCGTCGTTCTCGTCGTCACCCTGCTGACCACGCTGGTCGCGGAGCTGGAGTTCGCGATCTACGTCGGCGTCATCCTCTCGCTGGTGCTCTACCTCAACCGCACCTCGCACCCGCGTTTCATCACCCTGGTCCCCGACCCCGCGCGCAACCGCAAGGGATTCGTGAACATTCGGAAAAAACCCGCCCCCGAGTGTCCGCAGCTCAAGATCGTGCGGATCGACGGTTCGGTGTACTTCGGCGCGGTGAACCACGTTGCCGAGCAACTCGACGGCATCACCCGCTCGGACCCGGAGCAGGCCCACATCCTGATCGTCGGCGGCGGCATCAATTTCATCGACATCGCCGGCTGCGAGATGTTCGCCGAAGAGGCACGGCGCCTGCGCCTTGAGGGCAGGACGCTCTACCTCTGCTCGCTCAAAGGCGGCGTGCTCGATGTGCTCAAGCGCGGGGATTGCCTCGGGCGCGTCGGCGGGGAAAACCTCTTCCGGTCCAAGTCCGAAGCGGTGCGCAAGCTCGTCCTGACCCGCCTCGACCCGGAGCGATGCCGCGTCTGTCGGGTGCGGATTTTCAACGAGTGCGCCAGAATGCCGGGAGCCAACCCGCCGGCGGAGTAGATCTTCAGCGCGCCTTCCAGATCGCGGGACGCTTTTCCGCGAACGCCCGCGGGCCCTCGCGCGCGTCCTCGCTGGCGGCGATCCGCGTCCAGGCCCCGTTGTTGCGGGCCCCCAGCTGCTCCTCGGGCAGGGAGAAGACCTCGCGGACGAGCGCCAGGGTCTCGCGCACCGCCAGCGGCGCGTTGGCGCAGATACGCCGGGCAAGATCGCGGGCGGATCCAGGCAGTTGCGCCAAGGGTACGACGCTGTTGATCAGTCCGAGGCCCTGTGCCGTTCGGGCATCGACGACATCGCCGGTGAGCAGCATTTCCAGAGCCGCGCCCCGGGGAATCAACCGCGGCAGCCGCAGCACTCCCCCCGAAGCGGCGAAGAGGCCGCGCTTGACCTCGGGAAAGCCGAAGAGCGCGTGATCGGCCGCAACCGCCAGATCGCAGGAGAGCACGATCTCGCAGCCACCGGCCAGGGCCGGTCCGTTGACCGCGGCAATCACCGGCTTTGTGCGCGGATAGTGGGTGAAGCCGGCGAAGCCGCCGCGCCCCTCGATGATCGCCGGACCCTCGCCGGCGGCGAAGGCTTTCAAATCCATGCCGGCGCAGAACGCCCGGCTGCCGCTCCCGGTGAGAATCGCGACCAGAGCCTCGCGGTCGGCCTCGAACCGGTCCAGAGCCGCGCGCAGCGCCGCGGCCATGGCGGCGTCGATCGCGTTGCGTTGTTCCGGTCGGTCGAGCGTGATGGTCGCGACCTGCTCGCTGGCCTCGTAACGCACGAGCTGCTGCATGATGGCGACTCCCTACCCTGCCGTCGGCGGCTCCAGCCGCTCCTTGAGCGTGCGATTCTCCCGCTGCAGCGCCGACCAGGCGAGGGCGCGCTCGATGCCGAGGACGATCTGCTCCTTGCGAAAGGGCTTGAGGATGAAGTCGAAGACCCCCTTCTCGCGGGTCTCGGCTGCGGCCTCCTCCGTGCCGTAGGCGGTGATGATGATCACGGGTATCTCCGAGAAAGCCCGGATCGCCTCGAGTAACTCGCTGCCGTCGAGCCCGGGCATTTTCAGGTCGGCGATTACCAGGTCGATGCCGCCGCGGCGCACGAGCTGAACCGCCTCGAGCGGGTTGTTCGTGGTCTCGACCGTGTGCGGCGTTTTCTCGCGGATGATCATCGCGAGCAGCTTGAGCATCCCGGGTTCGTCGTCTACCGCAAGGATCCGTGCCGGCATGTTGTTCCTCCGTTCGAGTTAAGGCCGCGGGGTTCTGTCGCTGGTCAAAGGGGTTTCAACGTCCATCGCTGGAACGCACCGCCGGCAGCGTGACGATGAAGGTCGTGCCCGGGTGCTTGGTCTCCTCTGCGGTTGCCGTCTCCACCGCGATGGTGCCGCGGTGGCGGGCGACGATGCCGTAGGAGACCGAGAGGCCGAGCCCCGTGCCTTCGCCGACTTTCTTCGTGGTGAACAGCGGGTCGAAGATCCGCGAGCGGAACTCGAGCGGGATCCCCGGGCCGGTATCGGAGATCAGCACCTCCACGCAGGTGCCGCCCTCGCCGAGCCGGGTCTCGACCCCGAGTTCGCCGCCGCCCTCGCCCTTCATCGCGTAGACCGCGTTGTTGATGATGTTGAGAAAAACCTGCTGCAGCTCGTCGGCATCGCCGCGCACCGCCGGCAGATTAGCGAGCAGCGCGTGGTTGCTGATCGAAATTCTGTTGACGAGCAGGTAATTGCCGAGCACCGCGAGCACCGCCTCGAGACAGGCGTTGACGTCCACCTCATCCTCGCTGTGTTCTTTGCGCCGCGCGAAGGTCAGCAGGTTCTCGACGACCTTTTTGGCTTTGTGGCCGTAACTTTCGATCGTGCGCAGCGTGTCCTCGGCTTCCGAGCCTTTTTCGGCCTTTTCGAGCAGCAGGTCGGTGAAACCGAGGATGACGGTCAGCGGGTTGTTGATCTCGTGGGCCACCCCGGCGGCGAGGGTCCCGAGCGAGGCCAGTTTTTCGGTGTGATAGCTCTGTTCCTCGATCAGCCGCCGGTCGGTGATGTCGCGGGAAATGCCGAGCACGGCGTAGATCTGCCCCTCCTCGTCGAGCAGCCGTCGAAAGTTGGTGTTCAACCAGAGTTCGCGCTCGCCGATCTTCACCAGGTGGGTGATCTGGTGCCCCTTCTTGTTCTCGAAGACCTCGTCGATGGCCAGCAGCGGTTCCTCGGCGGTGGGGCAGGCGAAGATCTGCGACAGGTTGCGGCCCACGATATCCTCCGCCGGCACCTTGAAAACCTTGGCGCCGTAGGCGTTGATCGAGAGGATGGTCCCGGCGCGGTCCGCGGTGAAGATGATGTCCCCGGCATTCTCGACGAGCGAGCGGTAGCGTTGTTCGGATTTCTTGAATTCCGCGGTCTGGTGGGCCACCTCGCGCTCGAGGTCCGCCGACCAGCGCGCCATGAGCGAGACGATGACGACGGTGCCGAACACGAAAACCGCGATGATCACCGCCTGCAGCAGCAGCCCGCGCACCTGGATCGCGTGGATCGCCCCCTCGACCTCGCTGATGGGGGCGACGACGGCCACCGACCAGAGCGGCCCGCTGTCCTCGCCGGTGACGCGAATCGGCGCGTAGGCGATGAGCTTTCTGACCTTGCCTTCGACACCGAGGTGCCACCCGGAGATGTACCAGCTCGTGCCCTCCTTGCCGGCGAGCATCAGGGTTTTCTGGATCTCGTTGATACGGGCGAACGAGATGGTCGGCATTTTCGCCGTCCGCGCCTCGAAGGCGTTTTTGCCGACGAACATCGCCTCCTGGTGATGGAGGAAGGTGCCGCTGCCGTCGATGACCCAGGCATAGCCGGTCTTGCCGGAGCGGATGTCGCGCGTGACGCTCCCGGTGAGTTCAGCGACATCGACGACGAAGATGAGCACCCCGGCAAAGCCC
>Ga0334722_10007074_pt1 | contig 10949 bp, 14 predicted proteins | sample C3_bottom_MG_FD_207210 | JGI IMG/M metagenome (GOLD analysis project Ga0334722, IMG submission 207210) | Sediment microbial communities from Yellowstone Lake, YNP, Wyoming, USA - C3_bottom | ecosystem: Environmental > Aquatic > Freshwater > Lake > Sediment | place: USA: Wyoming | collected...
ACCGTGCCCATCAGCGTGCCGAGCGATTTTATGCCGAGGCGCGCCCCTGAGTATCCGAGCCTGATGGACTGTGCGTGGTATACCGTTACCGCATCCTCTAAAAGCACGAAGATATAGCGGTACGCGAACAGCGCGACCTCGCAAAAGCCCTGCGGTACCTTGAAGCGTGCGGCGGCGGATAACAGCCGGTGCGCAGGCGTGGTCATGGTGAGCAGCAGTACGGACGCGACCGAGCCAAAGACGCGCGCCATCAATGCCGCGCCGTTTTCGAGGCCCGCGCGGCTGATGCCAAGTGAGTAACCCATCAGGTCGAGCCGGTACAGCGGCGTGCCTGCGCTGAAGGCCGCCTGTAATACCGCCATGATGAAGGCGAACAGGAGCGGGGCTGCAAGCCTGAGCGCCATCACCCTTAACTGCACGCCGGAGCAGACCGTAAGCAGAAGACATGTCGCGCCGACGATGAGGCCCGCCGCCGGTGTCTTTGCAGTTATGGAGGCGATTACGCAGGCCAGAGAAAATACCAGCTTCGCGCGCGCGTCCACCCGGCGCATGAAACCATCCTCCGGGCTGCATTCGCATGGAATGTCAAACCGCATCCGTGCCACCGTCCCGCTTCCTCATAGTCATCTCGCGCCAGTAGTACCCCATGACGAAACCGCCCACCGTACCCGCAATCAAAAACGCGAACAGGAGCGCGTCGCCTTCCAGCTCGATTACGTTTGGCTTGGCTGGCCGACCATGTTCCCCCGCATATTTTTCCACCACAGTACCGTCTACACCCGGCCACTTTTCTTCGGCGGCATGTGAGGCGCATGCAAGCCAGAGGCATAAAAGCGCGCTTATAATGAAAAGGCTCAGGGCAAATGTATTATACCGGCATACACGGTTCACTTTATACACCCTCCTTAACCCTAACCAGCCCGCCCACAAGCTCCGGCCTCCGGCCGTACAGGAACTTTACCGCGCCCGCCGTCATGAAACCCTCCAGGATGCCAAGCGGAAGCTGTGTCGGGACAAAGGCAATTAGTATCGCGGAGAATAGCCTGTAGAATTCGCCCGGACCGTGCAGTGCGGAAGCCAGTTCAAACGACGTAGCAGCATAAGTGGCCCAGTCTCCCAAAACCCCGGCAAAGAAAGCCGCGATAACTATTGACACGTTGAGTTTTGTCAGACCCTTAAAAACCACAAAACCTGCCAACGAGCCTATAACCCCCATCGAGAAGATGTTAGCACCCCAGGTAGACAAACCCCCGTGTGCTAAAAAAAGCGCCTGCAACAACAGGGCGACAGCCGCCGCAAGTATGCTATATACCGGGCCTATCAATATCGCCGCCATAGCGGTCCCGGCCGGATGTGAGCAGGTGCCAGCGGTCGGGACCGGGACCGGCATGCAAGAGACAATAAACACCGCCGCCGCCATCATGCCCAATAGAGGTTTTATCCTGCCGACGGTCCTGTCCTTTTTCAGTTTATAAAGCCCCAGGGCAACAAAAGGCGCCGCAACGGCAAACCATAGTACCGCCCAATTGAATGGTAATATCCCTTCGGTGATATGCATGGCATGGGCATTGACCGGGAGGGCGACAATGATGGCCGCCGTTAAAAGGACTGTGGTGGACTTGATGTTCATTAATGGTATTTCCTTTGTATTGTCGCCCAACGGAAAACAAAAATCCCCCCAGCCTGAAGGCCGGGGGGATTAACCGTTTTCATAATCCACCCTGATTGTACGCCCTAAACTCCTTTATCGTCGGAGACAGCATTAGGGATATATCTTGGTAGGTCTTCTGGCTCCCGGGTCTTCCTACTCCCCAAGCCTTCCCGTCCCATCAAGCAGGACAGTGGCATTTATTTGGGTTTCGTCACCGGTTACAGCGGCGGATCCGCTCCCGAATCAATATCCCCCTCACCCTTTGTCCCTCTCCCACGGGGGGCGAGGGTAATTAGGTAGGGGCCATTTCACGGGATTCCCTATTAAGCCCCTTCAGGGGGCACCAAAGCTTTTGTTAGCCTGAAATATACTGCAAGCACGCCGGGCTGTCAAGCAAAAAGCGGTACCGGTGACGGCTCACTTAAACGAGCATACGTATTCTGTTATGCCGCCTTCGACTACTATGTCGAACGCCGAGCTGCCCGCCACGTCGAAGTAAGCAGGCGCGGCGCAGTCCGTCCAGGCGTCCTGACCTTTGAGCCTGTAACGGCACGAGCCTTCGACCATGTCCATCCTCTCCGGCGCGGCGGTGTTGAAGGTGTACGTGCCGGGGTATATCAGGCCGATAGTCTTCTTCGTGCCGTCCTTGAACGTGACGGTGTGGCTTACGACCTTCCCGTCGAAATATACGTTGGCCTTGGTCGATACGCCCACGTCTTCATACTTCTCCGGAACTCCGACAGACATACCCCCTCCTATAGTTACTTCGCCTCGGCAGGTTTTTCAACCTTTACGGTGGCGTCCTCAATCATAGCCTCGTATGAGTACCCGTAACCAAAGTCCTTGTCGCTCGAGAGTTTGCCGCTCACTGTCACTATATTGCCCACGGCAGGCACGGTGGCTGTCGTGACCACGAGGTCGTCGTTACCCTTGCCCGGGTCGCCGCTTCCGTCCTGCAGGTGTATCCATGTCTTGTTCATGATACCCAGTGATACCTTTACAACCCTTGCATGCACGACCACGTCCTTTTTGTCGAGCTTTGTCCTGTCTCTGAATAGCTCGCAGACGGTGTAGGCGTTCTCGCCCTGGGCCTTCTCCACCGTCGTCTTGTCCGTCGGGCAGGCCGCCTTGCCCATGCCCTCGACTGACTTCTTTTTTGTGGCAGGCTGGCTGCCCTTGGTACCCGGCAAAACGATTGGCCCGCTGGTGAAAACTATCTTGTCGAACGTGCGGTTCAGCGTCTTGCTGTTGAAGTTGGCCATCTCCGTCCCCATCGGGAAGGCGACCTCCTTGCCTACTGTAATCTTCGTCTCCTGCACGGCTACCCACCTTTTTTCACCATCGCCGGTATCTACGAGGACATAGGAGTACCCTGCGCTGTTCATGGTCTCGACTACCTTGCCGGATATGAAGCCCGCCTGCCTGAGCGAGGCCGCATCGTGCGCCGCTGCCGGTTTTCCCGGCGCGTGCCGGGTTGCGTCCGGGAGTGCATGGGCGGGGTTAATGACGGTGATTGAACCGAGTATAAGACCTGCTACAACTGAAATCCTGGATAACTTCATCGTGTACCTCTTTCGTGGCCGGGCAGTCGCATACCCCCGTGGCAGCGCGCCGTCTCATTTTGCAAGGATACTATATTAAGTAAAAATAAACAAGAGATTTCGGGGAGGCCCATCGGTCAATAATGATGCGGTACATTGGGGTCGAGTGGGGGCCCCGCAAGCTTCACCCCGGACAGACAGAAAACTACATACCGGCCATTGGCATGGCCGGGCGAGACCCGAAGACCGGCATGCCCGTCAGGTAGGACTGTACCCGATTGCCAAGCTCATGTTTATCTGGTATAATATATGTTGGAGGCAGGTAATAGGGTGTAAGTGCAAGGTAAAAGAGGTGTATGTATATGAAGACCTTCGACGTAATCACAGCAATACTGCTGATAATAGGCGGGCTCAACTGGGGCCTTGTGGGCTTCTTCCAGTATGACCTTATCTCGACCATATTCGGTGGTATGGCCATGGTGGTAACCCGCTTCATCTATGGGCTGGTAGGTGTGGGCGCCATATACTCGATAATCAGGCTCCTGAACTGGAGCACCGTGAAGTCGAGTTACTGCTCAAACCTCACCCACGCAACAAGGTAAATGCCAGCCCTCCCCCTTTATGAGGGGGGAGGGTTAGGGTGGGGGTGAAATTCCTAACCACCCTCCCCTTCATCCCCCTCAGGCGGGGCGCATATTGTTCATCTTCGGGGCCTTCGGCTCCGATATGTGGCCTCCCCTAAAGGGAGGGGAAATCGGATTATAGCCGCTCCAAAGCAGGGGCGGCTTTTTGTTTGTGTTGACAACCAAACGGGATGTGGGCTATATTTACGGGCCTTAAGGGGGGCGAGGGTAATGCGGGTTGCCAAGGGTAATGTCTCCGAGGTATTCGGTTCTTTCCAGGGGGAAGGGCCGCACGTGGGCGAGAGGCATATATTCGTCAGGCTCTGCTCCTGTAACCTCTCCTGCCTGTACTGCGACACGTCTTACGCGCATGAAAAGAGTCCCTTCGCGCGCATAGAGGCCGGGCCGGGCGGCAGGGTGCGAAAGCTGCCCAACCCCATCTCCGTGGAGACGGCGCTGGAAGCGGTTAAAGCTCAGGAAGTCTTCCCCGGCTTCAACTCCACGCTCTGCGTAACAGGCGGGGAGCCGTTGATGCAGCCCGCGTTCGTGGGCGCGTTGCTCGACTCGCTCGACGGACGGTTCAGGGTGATGTTAGAGACGAACGGCACGCTTACCCGCGCCTTCAATACGGTCAAACAGCACATAGACATCGTCAGCATGGACATAAAGCTTCCCTCGTCATCCAGGCAGGGGGCACTCTGGAAAAAGCACGCAGGCTTCCTGGCCGCATGCGCAGACAAGGAAGTGGTGGTAAAGGTGGTGGTGGCCGGGGACACGCCCGTGGCCGAGGTGGCAAAGGCGGCCAGGCTGGTCAGTGACACAATGCCGGGGGCCTGCTTCATCATCCAGCCGGTCAGCGCCACAGGTAAGGGCCGTGCAGTTCCGGGAGACATGCTCCTTGAGTATTACACGGAGGCCAGAGGCGTACTCGAAAACGTAAGGGTAATACCGCAGACACATAAGCTCATGGGGGTAAGGTAGTGCGCATACTGGCATCCATCGACGTAGGCAGCAACACGGTCCGGCTTCTGGCAGCGGGCGTGGAGGACGGCAGGGTCGTGAAGGAGGTACTCAACCTGAGGGCTACTACACGCCTCGGCGAGGGGCTCGCGCATGGCCGGAGGCTCAAGCCCGAAGCGATAAAACGCACCTTGACGGTGCTGAAGGACTACAGGGAAAGGCTGAAGGCGGCAGGGGTCAAGGATATAAGCGCGGTAGCCACCGAGGCCCTCAGGAGGGCGTCCGACGCTGGCAAGTTCATCGAGCTTGTAAATGAAGAGACGGACATAGAGATAGAGGTGATAACCGGCGAGGAGGAGGCCAGGCGCACGCTCATCGGTATAAAGGCGGGATTAAAGGACATTGCCGGACCCGGCCCCAAGCTCCTGATAGACATAGGCGGCGGTAGCACAGAGCTTACGTACACCACCGACTGGGAGGACTACCAGGCCGTCAGCCTGCCGCTCGGCGCGGTCTCCCTGTATGAGGCGTTCCTTATGGACGACCCACCGAAGTCCTCGGAGATAATCGAACTCGAAACCGCGTGTTTCAAGGGCTTGAAGCCGCTCAAGGGACTGCTCCCGGCAGGGGTGCGCCCGGTACTGATAGGCACTGCGGGCACCATAACCACACTGGCCGCGCTGGACATGGCGATGGCCGACTACGACCCCGCAAGGGTGACCGGCCACAAGATGAGCAGGGAGACCGTGGCGAGGCTGCTCATGAGGCTCGCAGGCCTTTCCAACGAGAACAGGCGTCTCCTTGCAGGCATCGAGCCCGGCAGGGAGGACATAATACTCTCCGGTACCGCCCTGTTGGGCACCATAATGGACGTGGCCGGAGCAGGCCATATACTGGTCTCGGACTCCGGCCTGAGGGAGGGGAACCTGCTTCACTTTTTTGCCAAGAAGGGTTATTGACTCCGCCTCTTTTAACCTTTACTTTAACCCCCCGCTGTGATATATTTTTTCTATAAAAAGGCGTTTCTGGCCCGACATTTGCAAGGGCAGGCCGGACGCCTCTTATGGACACTGATACAACCTTAAGCGGTCTTATATGGCTCGTGCCAGAAATGCCAGGTTTTTCCTGGGGTTAGTCATCTTTTCGCTGGTGGCCGTCAGCATAGCCTACCTTGTCGAATCCCCACGCGCCAAGAGGACGAAACCGCCCGCCAAACAGGTGAAGATAGACCAGGCCGAGGTCACCATAGACGGGTTCCGCTTCGCAAACACCGAAAACGAGGTCCTCTCCTGGCAGTTGAACGCGGCAAAGGCCGAGATGAAAAAAGATACCGGCATGGCTAAGCTGCACGACCTGGAAGCGGTGTTCAACGGCAAGGATGGCATGGTGGTGAAGCTCAAGGCGGACGAGGGGGCCTTCGACACCGGCACAAAGGCCATAAGGCTGAGCAGGGCCGACAAGGACATAACCATCACGTCCAACAACGGCTGCACGATAGCGGTGAGGGAGCTCAACTGGGACAACAATAAAAGGGAGCTCTCGACCAACGACAAGGTGACGATAGACAGCAAAAACCTGAGGATAGAGGGCAGGGGCCTTGTGGCAAGGTCCGACCTGCAGGAGGTACGGATAAATAATGGCGTCAAGACCACGTTCACCCCGTCAAAGTAGGCGGTATCCCGCCCTACTGCTGATGGCATGCCTCATTGTCGGCCTGTACGCCCTTCCGTGCCATGCGGCGGATGCGGAGCGCAAGTTCGACTCGTCTTCTCCCATAATCATAACGGCCCGGTCTCTTGTTGCAGACAACAGGCAGAAGACCGTGACTTACAACAAAAACGTGGTGGTAAAGAAAGACGACGTCACCATGTACGCCGAAGAGGTCGTCATAAACCTGGCAAAGACGGGCGGAGGAGGCGCGGCGGACACCGGGCTGTTCAAGGGCGCCGGGAAGATAGAGACGATAACCGCAAAGGGCGGCGTGAAGATAATACAGAAGGACAAGACCGCTACCGCAAACGAGGCGGTATACTACAGCGACGGCGACCGCATAGTGCTGACCGGCTCACCGAGGGTGTGGCAGGGCACCAACGTGCTCTCCGGCTCGAAGATAGTATATAACCTTAAGGACGACACCTTCTCGGTCGAGGAGGCAAAGACGATACTCTACCAGCAGGAAGGCGCGGCGCCCGCGCCGCAGGCAGATAAATGAAGACCCTTTTAGCGCAGAGCCTCAGGAAGTCGTACGGCGGACGGAGGGTAGTCAAGAGGGTCAGCATATCCGTCGGCACCGGCGAGGTCGTAGGGCTATTGGGGCCAAACGGCGCGGGCAAGACGACCATATTTTACATGGTCGTGGGGCTGGTCAGGCCGGAGAAGGGCAGGATATTCCTGGACCAGGCGGAGCTCACGGATTCGCCCATATACCAGAGGGCGCGCCTGGGCATAGGCTACCTCCCGCAGGAGCCCTCGATATTCAGGAAGCTGACCGTGTCCGAGAACATAATGGCGGTCCTTGAGACCCTCGACCTGAGCCACTCGGAGAGAGAGGAGCGGCTGGCCGAGCTTTTGGAGGAGCTGAACATCGCGTCGCTTGCGAACAACAAGGCTTATACCCTGTCAGGAGGCGAGAGGCGGAGGGTGGAGATAACGCGCGCCCTTGTGATGAACCCGTCGTTCATACTGTTGGACGAGCCTTTTGCGGGTATCGACCCTATAGCGGTCATGGACATACAGAAGATAGTGTCGAGGCTCAGGGATAAGGGCATAGGCGTGCTCATCACCGACCACAACGTGCGCGAGACCCTTGAGATAACCGACAGGGCGTACATCATAAACGAAGGTGCGATACTCGAGTCGGGCACGCCCGACGAGATAGCGCACAGCCTGAAGGCCCGCCAGATATACCTGGGCGAGAACTTCAAGCTGTAGTCGCAAGTTAGGCATTCGAGGTATTTATGGCTTTCGAGATGCGGCTGGACCTGAAGCTGGCGCAGAAGCTCGTGATGACGCCCCAGCTCCAACAGGCCATAAAACTCCTGCAGCTCTCCAGGCTGGAGCTGTCCCAGGTGCTCTACCAGGAGATGCTTGAAAACCCCGTCTTAGAAGACGTGACGATAGAGCCCGACGCCGAGGACGCGGACAGCCAGTCCAAGGACGAGGCGCAGGCGGACGGGGAAGACACGGGCGCGGTGGACGTGTTCGACCTCAAGTGGGACAACTACCTGGAGGAGGACGAAGGCCCGCTCGACAGGAGCAGCTTCGTAGACTCCGAGGAAAACGCCCCGTCCTACGACCAGACCATCTCATCTCCTTCCACGCTCTCGGACCACCTCATGTGGCAGCTCAGGCTCACGCCCGTCACGAAGGCCGAGGGACGGGCCGCCGAGGTCATAATAGGCAACATAGACGAGGACGGCTACTTCAGGGACGTATCGCTCGACGAGGTGGCGGAGGAGGCGCGGGTGAGCCCCGCAGTCGCCCTTAAGGCCCTCGGCATGGTGCAGGAGTTGGACCCGCCGGGCGTGGCCGCGAGGGACCTGCGGGAATGTCTGCTCATACAGGCGCGGCAGCTGGGACTCGAGGGCACCATAGTGGAGGCGATAATCAAAGACCACATGGAGTACCTTGAGAAGAAGCGCTACCCCGCCATAGCAAGGGCGCTCAAGGTCCCCGTCAAGGAAGTCGTCCTGGCCGCAACCGCGGTGGAGTCGCTGGAGCCCAAGCCCGGCCGGCCCTTCACTGCGTCCGAGGTGCAGTACGTGGTGCCGGACGTATTCGTGGTCAAGAAGGCCGGCGAATATGTCATACTGTTAAACGACGACGGTATGCCGAAGCTCAGGATAAGCCCGTTCTACAAGACCCTGATGCGCGGCAAAAACGACGACGCCACGAGGGACTACGTAGAGTCCCGGCTCCGCTCGGCCCAGTGGCTCATCAAGAGCATAGAGCAGAGGAACAAGACGATATTCCGGGTGGCCGAGAGCATAGTGGCCAGGCAGAGGGATTTTCTGGAGTCCGGCATGGACCACATCAAACCGATGATATTGAGAGACGTGGCCGAGGACATAAGCATGCACGAGTCCACCATAAGCAGGGTCACTACAAACAAGTACATGCACTGCCCCCAGGGGATATTCGAGCTGAAATACTTCTTCGCAGGCGGCATATCCGCCACGGACGGCGAGTCGATGTCTTCCATAACCGTGCGGGGCATGGTACAAAAAACGATAAGCGAGGAGGACCCCAAAAAACCATACAACGACAAGCAGTTAGTGGATATACTGGGAAAAAGGAACATCAATATAGCGAGGCGCACCGTCGCAAAGTACCGCTTCGAGTTGAACATTCCTCCAGCAAACGTGCGGAGGAAAACCTACTGATTGGGCGGCGTCACCCCAAGGAGGCACTAAAATGAACATCAGCATCAACGGCAGGCACATGGACGTCACCGAGGCCCTCAAGGGCTACGCGGAGGAGAAGGTAGGCAAGCTTGAAAGATACCTCCCCAAGGGCGCGGAGGCCCTCGTCACGCTGGGGGTAGAAAAATACCGCCACAGGGCTGAGGTGCAGATAAAGGTGAACGGCGTAGTCATACAGGCCCAGGAGGAGACCGCCGAGATGTACTCCTCCATAGACATGGTCATGGACAAGATAGGCCGTCAGGTAAAGAAGTACAAGGAGAAGCTCAAGGAGAAGAAGGGCCGCGGCGAGGAATGGCCGGAGTCGGTCGAGCAGTCCGCGCCCGAGAAGATACCGGAGATAATAAAGACGAAGCGCTTCGACATGAAGCCGATGACCGCCGAGGAGGCGGTCATGCAGATGGAGCTCCTCGACAAAAACTTCTTCGTGTTCTCGAACGTGGCTTCGGGCGCGCTGAACGTGATATACAAGCGAAACGACGGCAACGTGGGCCTTATAGAGCCTACCGCGTAGAAGGTCAATAGCATCAGGAGGTCCCGGCGTTGAAGATTTCCGAGCTGATTGGCGACGAGCTGATAATAGACGAGCTTAAGGCCGCCGACAAACTGGGCGTGCTCCGGGAGTTCTCCGAACTGCTCTTCGAGGCCGGAAGGCTAATAGACAAAGAGGGCCTCACCCGCGTCCTTGCGGCAAGGGAGGCCCTGGGCAGCACCGGCATCGGCGACGGCGTGGCCATCCCGCACGGCAAGCTCAAGGGGCTTAAAGGCATGCTGCTCGCCTTCGGGCGCTCGAAGGCTGGTGTAGACTTCGACTCCCTGGACGGGGAGAAGGCGCACCTGTTCTTCCTGCTCATCGCCCCGGAGGACGCACCCGGAGAACACCTCCGCGCGCTTGCGCGCGTGTCGCGGCTGATGAAGGACGCCTCTCTCAGGGACTCGCTCATGAAGGCCGCAGGCAAGAAAGAAATAAGGCGGCTGCTTTCGAAGGACGAGGAGGGCAGACAGGTCTGATGACTAAAAAGGTCTACGTGGCCGACCTCCTGAAGGCCTCCCCGCAGGGGCTCGACTTAAAACTCGTGGCTGGGGCCAAGGGTCTCAGGAAGAACACGCTCCTGCCGGAGATACAGAAGGTGGGCCTCGCCCTCACCGGGCTGTCAGGCATCATTGACCCCAGGAAGGTGCAAGTGCTCGGCCGCTCGGAGGTCTCGTACTTAAAAAGGCTGCCCCCGGCCAAGATGAGGGCCGCCATAAAGGACCTGTTCGGCAAGAGGGCCGCTGCATACCTGGTCACCGGGGGGAACGAGCCGCTGCCCGAGATGCTGGCCGAGGCGGAGAGGCAGGGCACGCCGCTACTCACCTCGCCGCTGGAGACCATCCGGTGCATAAAGGGCATCCTTAAGGCCCTGGACGAGATGGTGGCGAGCGAGACCCACGTGCACGGCGTACTGGTCGACATAATGGGCGTTGGCGTACTGATACTGGGGCCTTCGGGCATAGGCAAGAGCGAGTGCGCGCTGGAACTCGTGGTCAGGGGCCACAGGCTCGTGTCCGACGACGTGGTCGTGGTCAGGAGGCTCGTGGACGGGCGCGTGGTCGGCAGCGGCTCAGAGATGATCCGCTACCACATGGAGATACGGGGCCTGGGGATACTGAACGTAAAGGACCTCTTCGGCATCTCCTCCATCAAGGCCCGAAAGACGCTCGACTTAGTGGTGGAACTGGTCAAGTGGGAGGAGGACGAGCCGTACGAGAG
>Ga0334722_10007075_pt1 | contig 10949 bp, 9 predicted proteins | sample C3_bottom_MG_FD_207210 | JGI IMG/M metagenome (GOLD analysis project Ga0334722, IMG submission 207210) | Sediment microbial communities from Yellowstone Lake, YNP, Wyoming, USA - C3_bottom | ecosystem: Environmental > Aquatic > Freshwater > Lake > Sediment | place: USA: Wyoming | collected...
TGTTGACCTGCTCGTCGACGGTTTTTGATTCGGCCTTGGTGGGGTCCTTTGCGTAGGTTTTTTCCTTGCTGACAAGGTGGATGGGCCAGGCGATGTGGTTCGAATAGCGCTTTAAAAGCTCTTCGAGCGACCAGCGCGAGAGGTATTCCGTCCCTTCATCGTTGATATGAAGGATGACATCGGTGCCGAAGCCTGCGCGCACTGCGGGTTCGATTTCGAAGCCGCTCTTGCCGTCGCTTTTCCAGGCAAAGGCCTTGTCCGTGCCGGCCTTGAGGCTCACCACTTCGATGTGGTCCGCGACCATGAAGGCGGAATAGAAGCCTACGCCGAACTGGCCGATGAGGTTCGACGCCTTGCGCTCGTTCTCGCCGAGCCGCTCGAGGAAGGCGCGGGTGCCGGAGCGCGCGATGGTGCCGAGGTTGTCGGCAAGCTCCTGCTCGTCCATTCCGATGCCATTGTCGGACACGGTAATGGTCTTCGCGTCCTCGTCGAGGGTCACGGTGATGCGAGGCTCAAAGCTGAGGGTCTTGAAGGCGTCGTCGGAAACCGTGAGGTACTTGAGCTTGTCGATTGCGTCGGATGCGTTCGAAACAAGCTCGCGCAGGAACACTTCCTTGTGTGAATAGAGGGAGTGCGTGATAAGGTTGAGAAGCTGGTTGACTTCGGTTTTGAAGCTGTAATTCGCCATGAGATTGACTCCTGAAAAACTGAAGATGTGCTGGAAACCGATTGATCGGTCATTCGTTTCTAATATATCGAAATTTTGGCCAAAGGTGAACGAACTGGCGCTTGGTTTGACAGTGAAAGCCATACGATGCTACATTTACTGGCTGGATTTGCAGCAAGAAAAGCGCCGCGCAACAGGCGCGTGCATGCGGAGGCGCCTATTGGGCGCAGGGTTGAAATTGCTTGTTTTGTAGGGAGAGGATATAGTGCCTGAGGGCTTGCGCAGTTGGAAAGAGAAGGAAAAGCGCTGGTATTCGCGCATGGTGCAGGGCATTTCGAGCGGTCTCGATGTCGTGCGCGTGGCGGTGCGTCGCTTTTTCTCGTGGGGACGGACGCGATTTGTCTTTGCGGTCATTCCTCAAAGTGAAAAACCTGCGCGCAAGCTCGAGCTGAGCCGTTTTACTCTTATGGCGATTGGAATAGTGGCCCTTGTGTTTGCAGGCGGAGCGATTGCTTCGATTTCAGTCTATGGTGCAGCTGCATTGAAAGCATCAGCGCTGCATACCCAGCTGGTAAAAGCGAACGAAAGTATCGACAAGATGCGCGAAACCACCGAGAACTTGCTCTCCAAAACAGCGCAATTTCAGGAAAAGCTGGGGCAGGTCGTCACCATAGTGCAGAGCAAAGGTAAGCCTGATCCTGCGCAGAGTGCGGACAATATCCTTAAAACCGCAGGGCTTTCGGACCTCATCTCCGGCCGGTTTTCCGATGATCCGGTGAGCCGCGATGTGCTCAGGCTCGATGGCATCGCTGGATCGCTCGACAATAGCGTTGCGGCACTCGATCAAATAGCCAATGTGCTTGCTAGCCAAAAGGATATCATGACTGAAGTGCCGAACATTTGGCCGATCAAAGGGAACCTCGGCCACATTACCATGTATTTCGGCCAGAACGAGAATCCTTTTTCGACAGGGCAATGGTACCTGCACACTGGCATCGATATTTCGACGAATCGCGTTGGCGATCCGGTTCTGGCAACTGCCGACGGCAAGGTCATCGACATTCACTACGATGCGAGCCTTGGTATTTCAGTCACGATTCAGCACAGCCACGGTTTTACCACTCGCTATGGGCATTTGCGGGGCTTTGCGGTCAAAAAAGGCCAGCGGGTTTCTCAAGGCGATGTCATCGGGTACCTGGGCAATACAGGCAAGACAACCGGCCCGCATCTTCATTATGAAGTGTACCTTGGTACGAGCCTTATTGACCCATTGCGCTTTTTGAATATTCGCAAGGAATATCATGAGTAAACAAGGTTTTTCCGATTGTGTGATAGGCCAGGGAGTAAAAGCCGAAGGACGGATCGAAGCGCCAGGCATGGTGCGCATCGATGGCGAATTTTCGGGTGATATAATAAGCGGCGCTTCTGTGGTAATCTCGAAAGATGCAGTAATGCATGCACATATCCGTGCACATGATCTTTTGGTCGCGGGATTTTTCAGTGGAAGCGCGATCGTGCAGAATGAAGTCCGCTATGTCAAAACAGCCAGGGTACGCGCGGATTGTACCGGGGAAATGCTTGTCGTGGAGCCCGGCGCTCTCGTCCAAGGCAGGTTTGTGCGAAATAGCGATGCGCAATAGTTCAGGAGAGAACAATGTCCGATGAATATACTGATCATGACCTTCCGGAGGAAATGTTCGATATCCTCCATGAGGAAGAATTCGAAACACCGAAGCAAGGCAAGGCGTCGCCTGCGAATGCCGAGGAGCTTCCGCAGCCGATTTACCGGCTGAAAACGCTGAATTCGAGCGAAACATTTCATGCCTATTATATGCCGGCTGGCTCAGAAACGCATTTCATGAAGCAGTGCGACCTCGAAGCAGCGCTTGAAGGGCCGCGGCCGCAAGAAAAGCCGCAGGCTCCATCCCTGGAACAATGCAGGGTGAGCCTTGCGGTCAATACTGCCGAACCTTCCGCCGCCCAGGCTGCGGTTGCAGCAGCATTCATTATTCCGAACCGCTCCCTCGTCATCGCGCCGACCAAATATGGCCGCGACCTTGTTGAAGTGCTGGGAGTAGTGTGCGACCTCAGCGTGGTAAATGCGGATGAACTTGTTCTCATCGAGCGTCCGGCGACTGTCGATGACTACCGCCGCTACATCGAAAATCTCGAACGCGAAAAAGAGGCCTTGGCAAAATGCCGCGATCGTATCGAAGCGCACAACCTGCCTATGAAACTTGTCTCAGCCCACTGTCTGCTCGAGGACAGCAAGATTCTGTTTTTCTTTACTGCTGAAAGCCGCGTCGACTTTCGCGACCTCGTAAAAGACCTCGTAAGCCTGTTTCATGCTCGCATTGAACTGCGGCAGATCGGTGTTCGCGATGAAGCGCGCGTAACGGGCGGCTGTGGCGTCTGTGGGCGCATTCTCTGCTGTCATGGGCTTTCTGACAAACTCAATCCTGTCTCGATAAAAATGGCCAAGGACCAGAACCTTTCGCTCAATTCGCTCAAGATTTCAGGTCCATGCGGCAGACTCCTGTGCTGCCTCAGCTACGAGCACCAATTCTACCGCGATGCGCGCAGAGAGCTTCCGAACGAGGGCAGCCGCTTTACATACGACGGCACCTTGTTCAAGGTGATTGAGGTCAATGTGCTATCAAACAGAATACGGATTGCAGGCGAAGATGGCAGGCTTCTCGACATGGACGCCGCGCGTCTCAAATATGCTGACGGGCACTGGACGATTATCGAGGATGAGCAAGTATAGTGTTCTCAACCTTGTGTAAAGGGATGAGGGGTGATGCCTGAATCCCCGGCGCGCAGCCTTACGCGTAACTGTGCAGGCCTTTCAGCAGGAAGTTCACCCCGAAAAACGTGAACATCGCAATCACAAACCCGATGATGACAAGCGCAGGCACCAGCTTGCTCGTGCTTTTGCGCACAAGCCTGAAATGCAGATACGCAGTGTAAGTGAGCCATGTGATGAGCGCCCATGTCTCTTTCGGATCCCAGCTCCACCAGACGCCCCAAGCTTTTTCCGCCCAGATCGCCCCGAAAATCAGCGCGCCTGCGGTAAAAATTGGGTAGCCTATGGCAATGCTCGTGTAGGTAATTCGGTCGTAGCTGCGGCGTTTTTCTTCGTCCTTGCTGACGAGCTGCAGAATCGCACTCACAAACCCTACCGCGAAGAATACTTCGCCGATAAACGTGAAGGATACATGCAGAACGAGCCAGCCCGACTGAAGGGCGGGTACAGGCGGCTTTATATCTGACGGAGCGAGCGGGGAACTCGCGAGCGCAAGGAATATCACTGCAATGATGGTAGCGCCGAATGGGATAACCCTATTTCCTTTTGCTGATTTGAAATATCGCAGCGCGAAAATAAGGAGCGCCAGGAAACATGCGAGGAATATGAGCGATTCAAACATCCCGGTTAGCGCCACAAAGCGAATCGCGATACTGCGCCGCACAATTTCGATGAGCAGAAGAATGCCTGCCGCCAGCGACAGCCAGGGCGAAATGCCATCCTGTCCGCTCTCTTTCCTGAATAAAAACACAATCTGAATGACAAGGCTCAGCAGAAGGAGCCCGAACGCAATAGTCGCAATCATGCAAGTATTCCTTTCAATTTACGGATATAGGTAATGAATACGCCGAGAATGACGAGGATGAAGCCCGCCGCCACAAAGGGGTATCCTTTGTCGCTCACAACCGCGAGGCCGGAAACCGGCTGGTCGATATAGCCTGAGAAGGTAAAAGAGTTGATTTTTTCGCCGGGAGCGGCCTTGACGACGGTGCGCGCGCCGTTTTGCTCGAGGAGGAAGATGGCGCTTTGGACCGCGGCTGCGGCGGGCGCAGCTGCAACATTGGCGACTGCAGCGCCGCCCGTGCCCTGCGATGTGTCGAGCGCCATAAAGAGCACAAAGCCATCTTTTGTGGTCTCGCGCATGCCTGGCTCGAGGAAGAATTGCATGCCCATCGCATCTCTGAGCACGACCTGCTTTTCGGTATGCCAGTTCTGCTGATAGATCGAGTAACCTTTGAGGCGCAAGGGGGTGTTGACGCGAATGCGATACTGGGGGAGCTCGGCGATGGGCGTCGAGGGGGCTGGAGATGATGGGAGCCCATGGCCGGCTTCAGTATCAGTCGAGATTGCAGGTGCGGCGGGCGCAGCAGAAGAAACAGCAGACGCGCTGCTTGATGCCTTCGCGCTCGAGAGCGAATTATTCAGCGTGGGATCAGCAAATCCTGTTGTCCCCAGGGTGTCGCCGCTCTCCTCTTCGTGAGCGAGTACTGGCGCAGGAACTTCGGGCGGCGGGTTTTTATCGATTGCGACAGTCGATTCCCAGGATTTGGGCCTGCCATCGGGATATTGCTCATACTTGAGATCGACGAGCACAACCTTCGCACCACCAGGGAGGCGCACCGAATCGCCCTTGCGCAGGTTTATGAATGTTTCAGTGCGCGAACGCGAGGTCAGAATGCCGCCAAAAAGCAGTATGATGAGGCCAATATGGAGAAAATCAGGCCCATGGCGCCGTTTCTCCCGCGGCTTGAAAAATTCGTTGGTGAGGCGATGGAATGTGCAGACAGTCAGATTGATCGCGAATATCGCCGAAACCAGCAGGAACAAAAAGCTCGAAAAGACATGGTCGAGCGCAAGGGCAAGGATTATGCGCGAACCCGCTCCCGAAAAGTGCTCAATATAGTAAGAAGCAGCCTTGCCCTGCGGAATAATGCCGCCCGCTATCGCAAACAGCGCAAGCAGCACCAGCAGAACAACTGCCAGCTTTACCGAGCGCAGCGCGTTGTAGAGTTTATCGAAGAATGCTTTCATTGTGCCTCATTCAATCGGAATTATGTGAATCATACCTATAAAAGGAGCGGGGCTGCTACCCCGCTCCTGCAAACAATATTCTTAAGCCTGCGCTTCGATATCTTGTGCGCGCCCTATCAATGAGGCTCGTGGCAGGTGGTGCAGGCCATCTTGCCTTCCATATCGCCTTCATGGCACTGGATGCATGCAGCAGTCTGGTCGTCGACAACAAAGGTCGGCTTGAAGGTTCCGTTCTTGTAGGCGTTGAGGAGCTCGACTGCGCGAGCGGCAGTATCGCCGGTAAGGCGGGCGCAGCGCTCTTTGCGCTCTGCTGTGCCAAGCTCGTAGCCGGATTTCTTGATCCAGTTAGCGACCGATGCATGGCAGAGCGGCGAATTGGAGACGCTTGTTACATGCACAAGCGTAGGATAGGGCTTGGCATCATATTTGAAGCCTTTCGCCGAAGCGATTGCATTCGATTTATCCGAAGGGAAGGGGGTAATCGTATACCAGCCCAGAAGTTCGGAAACAAGTTTGTTCGTATCGGCATCGGGGGCGACAAGGTTGATCGCTGCGGCAGCGCCATTGAGCGCGCCACAGAGGGTTCCCCAGTTTGCTGCACCGCCACGGCCATATCCGAGCATGCGCAAGGGGATTTGGTTATAGGGGCCGCCAACCTTTTCACGCAGCATGGAAACAATTGCATAGAATCCGCCATAGGAGCATCCGGCGAGCCAATAAGCGGCATGGCCTCTCAGCCGCGCTTCTTCCGGATCGAGCTCGACATAGGGAAGCGGTGCTTCCGCAACTGTCCCTGTCTGTGTCTGGGCTCCCGCAATACCGGTGCCGAATACCAGAGCGCCTGCAGCGACACCTAGACCAATACCTGTTGTCTTCAAGAAACTTCGGCGCGAAACATCTTTCTCAAGAATTTTCTCGACTTCTGCCATAATTTTCCCCTCCTCCAGGACAAGATTTCATTTCCAGCATGTATTATAGCATCGTTTTAATATTTTGCAATATATCATTCAATTTTTATATTTATATTATTATTTATATAATATTATACATGTTATATATAGCGGAAATGTATAGCCAGACTCTTCAAGACAGCATGAACGCAATAAGATCTTGGGTTCTGAAAGCTGAGTGCTGGCAACGCGTGTGCACCAAGACCAAAAAACCCCGAAACCAGCGCTGGCCAGTTTCAGGGTTTGCAGATTCTGTATTGTTTGCAGGTTCAATAAACTATTTTACACAAGGTTGAGAACACTATTAAGCTACTCTTCCTTTTCTATCTTGATGTGTAATTCCTTGAGCTGGCGCTCGTCCACCTCGTTCGGGCACTGGTCCATGGGGCTCACCGCAAAGGAGTTCTTCGGGAAGGCGATCACTTCTTTTATTGATGTTTCGCCAGCCATCAGCATGACAAGGCGGTCGAAGCCGGGCGCGATGCCGCCATGCGGAGGCGGGCCGTATTTGAACGCTTCGAGGAGGAAGCCGAACTTGCGCTGGGCTTCTTCGTCGGTCATGCCGACAATACGGAAAATGCGCTTCTGCAGCTCGGGGTCGTGGATGCGGATTGAGCCCGAAGCGATTTCGAAGCCGTTGAGCACAAGGTCGTAGAGGTCGCCTTTGACCGCGCCGGGATCAGCTTCGAGGCTGTCGTGGTACTGGGCCTGGGGCATGGTGAACATATGGTGGGCGGCTTCCCAGCGCTGCTCTTCTTCGTTGTACTCGAAGAGGGGGAAGTCGACGATCCATGCGAAGGCGAACACGGCGGGGTCGCAGAGGTCGAGGTCTTTTCCGAGCTGGGTGCGAACGGCGCCAAGGGCGGTGCAGGCAATTTTCTTTTTTTCGTCCGCGACGAGGAGAATGAGGTCGCCTGGCTTCGCACCAAGGCCCTGGATAATGCGCGAGTGATCCGAGAAGAACTTGGAAGCGCCGCCTTCGAGAGCACCAGCTGACGAAACTTTCATCCACGCGAGGCCGTGAGCTTTGTAGACTTTGGCCTTGGCTTCGAGCTCTTCGATCTGCTTACGCGAGTAGTCTGCCTTGCCCGGCGCGACAAGGGCTTTGACCGTGCCGCCCTTGACGACAATCTCGTGGAAGGCCTGGAAGCTGCAATGCTCATCCACAAAGGGGGCAAAATCCTGCAGTTCCATTCCGAAGCGCAAATCCGGCTTGTCCGTGCCGAAGCGGTCCAGGGCTTCGTCATAGGGAATGCGCGCGAACTGTGCAGGCAGCTGGACGCCCAGTGTTTTCTTGAAGACATGCCCCATGAGCCCTTCGACGAGCGTGAGCACATCCTCGCGGGTCACAAAGCTCATTTCGATATCGATCTGGGTGAATTCGGGCTGCCGGTCGCCGCGCGAGTCCTCGTCGCGATAACAGCGCGCAAGCTGGAAGTATTTGTCAAATCCAGATACCATAAGGATTTGCTTGTAAAGCTGTGGCGACTGGGGAAGCGCGTAGAATTTTCCAGGGTAGAGTCTTGAGGGCACAAGGTAATCGCGCGCGCCTTCGGGAGTCGAGCGGATGAAGGTCGGCGTCTCGATCTCGTAAAAGTCCTTGCCGACAAGGTATTCACGCACGGCAAAGGCTGCCTCGTGGCGCAGGCGGATTTTTTTCTGCATGGATAAGGAACGGAGGTCGAGGTAGCGGTATGTGAGGCGCATATCCTCTTTGGCGTCGGTCTGCTCGTCGATCATAAAGGGCAGTGGCGCGCTGCGCGACAAAATCTGGATGCGCTCGGCCTTGACTTCGATCTCGCCTGTGGGCATAGAGGGGTTGATCATGGTGTCAGGCCTGGAGCGGACAGTGCCGCGGATGGAAAGACAGTATTCCATCTTGAGGTCGACAGCGATATCCAGAAGCCCCCGGGGAGAGTCCGCATCGACGACGACCTGGGTGACGCCATAGCGGTCGCGAATATTGATGAAGGTGATTCCGCCATGATCGCGTTTGCGATGCACCCAGCCATTGATAACCACTGATTTGCCAATGTCGGCGGCGCGGAGCTCGCCGCACGTGTTTGTTCGCTGTTCAAATAACATAATACGCGTATTCTATAGGGAGAAAAGAAAATCAGCAAGGATGCGGGTAAGGGCGGCAAATGCTGATTTGACAGGACCCAGCCAGGGTGCCTTGAGCCAGCGTTCTGCATGAGGAGAATTTTGGTGGCGCGCGCAAATCTTTGTATATTTCATAATAAATAAAGTCTGCAAGAAGGAGCGAATATGATTAAAGAAGGTGAGCGGGCGCCGGATTTCGCGCTCAAAGATGCATCCGCAAAAACATGGACATTGGCGGATTTTCGCGGCAAGCCATTTGTGCTCTATTTTTATCCGAAAGACAATACGCCTGGCTGTACAGCCGAAGCCTGCAATTTCCGCGATCGCTATGACGAATTCAAAAAGCGTGGTATCGAAGTGGTCGGTGTGAGCGCCGATTCGGAAAAGTCGCACCAGTCATTTGCATCCAAGAAAAAGCTGCCCTTCATCCTGCTGTCAGACCCGGACAAAGTCACAATCAACGCCTATGGTGCCGCTGGTGAAAAGAAACTCTATGGCAGGGTGTTTTTTGGCACTATTCGCTGCACCTTTGTCATCGATGGCGATGGGGTGGTGCGAAAGGTGTTTCCGAAGGTGACGCCGGCGGGACACGCGGACGAAGTTCTTGAGTGGCTCAGTAGTGTTCTCAACCTTGGGTAAAGATTTTTTTGAGTGCTGAGCGGGCTGGCTGCGCACATTCGCGCAGAAAGCCTTCAGTGCAAAAGGCCTCAATTTTTTTTGGTAAGCGCCTTGAGTGCTTCCAGCGCTGAGCCGAGGTGGCGGCGCTGTGCTTCCTCTGCCTCTTGGGGGTCCTGGCGTGCGATGGCTTCGACAAGGGCTTCATGCTCGGCGACGATTTTTGCGGGCCAGCCGTCGATGGCGAGCAGAATGACGCGGCTCATGGAGATATAGCGTTCCATAGTCGCGGCGAGGCCTTCGTACAGGCGTGAGAGCAAAGGATTGCGCGCAGCGTTCACAATGAGCATATGCAGGCGCGAATCCCATTGAGCGCCTTCTGAGGCGCCGCCATCAGGTCTCAGGCTCGCTTGCTCAAGATCGGCGATGCATCGGCGCATTGCTTTGACTTCTTCGTCGCTGCGGCGAAGTGCGGCCAAACCAGCAATAGGCACTTCGATTACAAGCCGCATTTCCATGAGCTGGCAGAGCATTTCTTCGGGCCAGAGCGAGGCAAATCGCAGGCTTGCCGCAAAATCGTTAGCTGCTGGTGCAGTGATGAATGTGCCCTGCCGTTCGCGCACTTCGACATATCCCAGTGCCTCCAGCGTGATCATTGCTTCGCGAAGGAGGCTGCGGCTCACGTCCAGCGATTGCGCAAGCTCGCGCTCTGGCGGGAGTCTGCCATCAGGAAAACGTCCAGACTCAGCAATCATTTTACGCAGCTGCTTTACAAGCTCTCCTCGCTTTTTTTCCATAAAATATTCCTTGTTTTCGCATATTTAATCAATTTTGCGGCAAAAGCTCTTGACGATAGTATACACTTGTTTTAAAATCCATGCAATTCTGGTAGTACCAAGGTATTACCACGCATATGCGGCAGGCAGGGCTGCATTCACGTGCACCTCTGCCAGGCCGAGCATTGTAAAGGGGGTTTTGTATGAAACGTGTACTGGCAATCGCAATGCTCATGGCGATGGTTGGTGTTCCGCTCTTTGCGATCGATATCAAACTCGCTCATGTCGTCAACGAGCAGGATGCTTTTCATCTGGCAGCGACAAAATTCAAAGAATTGACCGAAAAGTATACGAACGGCGAAGTCAAGGTAACCATTTTCCCCAATGCCGTGCTGGGCGATGAGCGAACTCTTCTTGAGCGCATGAAGATGGGGATTGTTGATGCAGGCATCATTACTTCTGGTCCCTTTGTCAATTTTGTGCCGCAATTCGGCGTGGTAGATATGCCCTTTCTTTTCAGGGATTCTGAGCATGCCTACAAAGTGCTCGATGGCCCGATAGGGGACAAGCTTTTCGCCGACCTCGAATCGCAGGGATGGAAGGGGCTTGCCTGGGCAGAACGCGGTTTCCGCAACCTTACCAACAACAAGCGCCCGATCAACAAGCCTGAAGATGTCGCGGGCCTCAAAATCAGGCTCATGCAGAACCCGATTTATGTTGATTCATTCAAGGCGCTCGGCGCGAACGCCGTCCCCATGGCCTGGACCGAAGCGCTCACCGCGCTCCAGCAGCACACGATCGACGGCCAGGAAAACCCGCTCAATGTCATCGTCTCCTTCAAGCTGTACGAGAGCCAGAAGTACCTTGCAATTACGCGCCACGCCTATGCACCTGCGCCAATCATCATGAGCATGATGACATGGAAGAAGCTTACACCTGCCCAGCAGACAGCAGTGCTCAAAGCCGCCCGCGAAGCTGCGCAGTACGAGCGCGACTACGAT
>Ga0334722_10007076_pt1 | contig 10948 bp, 9 predicted proteins | sample C3_bottom_MG_FD_207210 | JGI IMG/M metagenome (GOLD analysis project Ga0334722, IMG submission 207210) | Sediment microbial communities from Yellowstone Lake, YNP, Wyoming, USA - C3_bottom | ecosystem: Environmental > Aquatic > Freshwater > Lake > Sediment | place: USA: Wyoming | collected...
CGCCCCAGGTTGCAGAAACATACGTCGCGCCAATCGCAACGGCTGTGCCTGCCTTCAGCGTTCCTAGCGATCCGTCCGCCGCGCTTGAGCTAGGTCTGGCGCTCGTCGCGCAAAGCAAACGCGAGCAAGCCATCGAGTGTTTCATGTTCGTCTTTCGCAATGGCTCGCCAGAGTTGCGTCAGCGCGCTGTCGCGGAAATGGAAAAGTTGGGCGAAGTCGAAAATGGATGAGGTGATAACGATGGAAACAAATTCTGCTCGACCAAGCAAATTGTTAGCGTATGTCGCCGTGATCGTTGGCGGATTGCTACTGTTGAGTGGCACAGTATCTTTTCTCAGTTACTTGACCGCGCCATTCGGAGCGCGTGGACGCGACATTCTGACAGGTCAACTGGGACAAATGGCAGTCATGTTCCTGGGTCTTGTCTGCGGGTCGCTGGCGCTGTATCACGGAATCACTTCGATTCGTAATCAACCGTCGCACCCGATGCGATTGCCGCCGTTCTATATTTTCTGGATTGTCTTTGCGCTGGCGTTAGGACTCGGACACGTTCTGGTGAACTTTCACATCGTAGAACAATTTCTATTTCCGCCGCTCTTTCTGCTTGGGTCGGCGTTGCCGGTGCTAAGTGTCCTCGCGTGGGCGATGCACCGACTCGGCGCGCCCATTACGTGGCGACAAGGCGCGCTCGCCATCGTCGCGGGCAGTACGCTTTCGATTCTTATCGCGCTAGTGTTGGAAATGATGTGGTCGCTGGTTGCATGGTTCCTCGTTCCACCACTGCATTCGCTGATGGACACAGCGTCATCCGATTTCTTGACCCGCTTGGTCTTCTCACCCATCGTGATCGTCTTTCTCATCTCGACCGCTCTGCAAGCGCCGATCCCCGAAGAATTTTCGAAAGCGCTCAGTGCGATCCTTTTTGGAAAGCGGATCACCAACGAGCGACAGGCATTCGCAATCGGAATGTTCTGCGGCGCAGGGTTTGCGATTTTGGAGAATATGCTTTACGAAGGAATCTACGCGGCGCAAGGCGGCTGGGGTTGGGGCGGTGTCACGCTCCTGCGCGGCATCGGTGCGGTATTGCATCCCATCGGCGCTGGGCTAGTGACCCTGGGATGGTTTCGCGCGCGCAAAGGCGGCTGGTTGAAATTGTTCGGAGCGTATGCGCTCGCCGTGGGATTGCATACTTTGTGGAACGGCGGCTTTATCGCATTGGTGTATTTGACGGGATTGGATTATTATAGCAAGAGCGCGGTGTTGTCGCTTTATGGCGCGCCGATTCAAATTTCGCTCGTCGCATTTCTGGTCGCGCTATCGCTGGGATTGTGGGGACTGTTGCGCGCCATCGTCGCGGGGCTGGCAAAAGGAATCGAGCCAGACCTTTCGCCGTCGATGATTTCGCGGCGCGCTGTGGCGGTCTGGGCGTTTGCCTGCGCGCTGGTGATGGTCGTTCTCGGCGCGACCCTGGGATCAGCGTGGAGTCAAATTCAGCCGATCATTCTCGCGGGCTGGTCGATCACGCGATAATGGTCAGGCGTTCTATGCCGTAGGGCAAACGCTTGCGCGAATTTGCCTTACGTGTTCAGGAGGTTGCGATGAAAACAACAACTGAAAACAAATCAGGGAATTGGGCTTGGCGCGTTCTCAAATGGCTCGCCATCATCGTACCCATTCTGCTTGTCGTCATCTACCTTGGTGTCGGAGCCGTTGTGGCGACCAATCTGAGCACGCCCAAACGCGATTTCTCGCCTGACAAATTGGTCAGCATGCAGAGTCTCACTTACCAGGATGTGCGCTTTCCGTCGCGCGGCAGCGACGCGCAAATTGCGGGGTGGTTCATGCCCAACTCGAACAGCAATCGCGCGGTGATTTTGGTGCATGGTAAAGATGTGAGTCGCGCCGCAGAGTTTGCTGGAAAATTTATCGACCTGGGAACTGCGCTTGAACGCGGCGGCTTTAATGTGCTGATGATCGATTTGCGCGGGCATGGTCAGAGCAGCGATGCGCAATTTAGTTTTGGCTTGAACGAACGGCGCGATGTTGAAGGCGCGGTCGATTGGCTCAAAGGGCAAGGATTCAAATCGGGGAGCATTGGTGTGCTGGGAGTGTCGCTGGGCGCGGCGTCCAGCATCGGAGCGACTGCCGATGATACCGACATCGGCGCGCTGGTCGAAGACAGCGGCTTTGCTTCGTTTTGCCCGATCCTTCAAGCCCAGTGGGGAAATGCGAGTGGCTTGCCGGATATCTTTCTACCATCGAGTTTGTTCATGAACCGAGTGATGTATGGCTATGATCTATGCGCGTCTCGCCCCGTCGACGAGATCGGACGCATCGCGCGCGTCCGGTGCTGATCATTCACAGCACGAGCGACGTGCTTGTCCCAGAGACGAATGCGGAGCAATTGCGCGCCGCCGCGCCGTTCGCCGAAACGTGGATTGTCACGGGACCCGAACACGCGCGGAGTTTTAATGCTGACCCAATAACATACAGCAAAAAGGTCATTGACTTTTTCGACAAGGGGCTGAAGCAATAGACTTGTCCATTACGCTTCGGGGATTGCTTCACCCACGTAATCGCATTTCGTACACTTGACGCCGTTCTTTCCTTTGAGCGTCATCAAACTGCCGCAGCGCGGACACGGCGTTTTCACCGGCTTGTCCCACAGCGCAAACTTGCAAACCGGATAGCGATTACACGAGTAAAAGATGCGCCCCTTTTTACTCTTCTTCTCCGTGATCGTTCCTTGCTTACATTCGGGACACGTTACGCCGGTGTTGGCGCTCCCGCCGCTTGCCGAAATATGTCGCGTCCCTTTGCACTCTGGAAATCGCGAACACGCGAGAAACTTGCCGAACTTGCCGCGCTTGATCACCATCGGCGCGCCGCATTTGTCGCACACCTCGTTCGTCGTCTCGACGGCGAGCGTCACGTTCGGCATTTCCGTCGCCGCGCGGTCGAGCGTCAGCTTGAATGGCGCGTAGAAATCGCGCAGCACCTGCACCCAGTTTTGCTCGCCCTCCGCCACCTTGTCGAACTTTTCTTCCATTTGCGCGGTGAAACTCACGTCGACTTCGTTCGCAAAATGTTTGACGAGCAAATCGTTGACGATGAAACCCAGGTCGGTTGGTTTGAGTCGTCGATCCGTCATTCGCTCGACGTAGCCGCGTTCTTGAATCGTCGACATGATGGGCGCATACGTCGATGGTCGCCCGATACCTTTTTCTTCGAGCGCCTTGATGAGCGTCGCTTCGGTGAAACGCGGCGGTGGCTGAGTGAAATGTTGCTCAGGGAAAATGCCAAGCAAGTCTAGCGGCTCGTCACGCGTGAGCGGCGGCAGAATCTTGTTGCGTTCGTCGTCGTCATCAGTCGGCTCGTCTTTGCTCTCTGAGTAAACCGCGAGAAAGCCTTTGAATTTCAATATCGAGCCATTTGCTCTAAACAGATATTCTGGCTGACCACTGACCACTGACCACTGACCACTATTTGCCGCAATGTCCACCGCCGTTGTGTCAAACACCGCGCTCGCCATTTGCGATGCGACGAAGCGTTTCCAAATCAAATCGTACAGTTTGAATTGATCGATGTCGAGATATTGACGAATAGAACCTGGCTCGCGGAAAACGCTCGTCGGTCGGATCGCTTCGTGCGCCTCTTGCGCGCCTGCGACTTTTTTGGCGTAAAAGCGCGGCGTCTTGGGCAAGTACTCTTCGCCGAATTTTTCTTTGACGAATGCCCAGGTTTCTTTCTGCGCGCTTGCCGCCACATTCGTCGAGTCGGTGCGCATGTAGGTGATGAGACCAACATTGCCTTCACCGACGTTGACGCCTTCGTACAATTGCTGTGCGATTGCCATCGTCCGTTTGGCGTTGAATCCCAGTTTGCGCGACGCCTCTTGTTGCAACGTCGACGTAATGAACGGCGCGGACGGATTACGCAACGTGTCTTTGCGCCGCACATCGATCACGGTGTACGCGCATTTCTCCAGCGTCTCTTTCAACTTGAGCGCATCTTGCCCCGCGTGACACTCAAAATCCTTGTCCTCAATTTTGATGAGTTTAGCGCGGAAGGAGTTGACCACAGACGACTGACCGCTGACCGCCGCATTATCTGTCATCTGCTGTCTGCCGTCTGCCGTCTGCTTTTTCAGCTCTGCTTCAATCGACCAATACTCCACCGGCACAAACGCTTGAATCTCGCGCTCGCGTTCGACGACGAGACGCACCGCAACCGACTGCACGCGCCCCGCGCTCAAATTTTTCGTGTTGATTTTTTTGCGGAGCAATGGACTGATCGTGTAACCCACCAAGCGATCCAAAACGCGGCGCGCTTGCTGCGCGTCCACGAGATGCTGATCGATTTCGCGCGGCGACGCAAACGCGTGATCGATAGCGTCGCGCGTGATTTCGTGAAACGCGACGCGATGAACGGGCTTGCCGCGCAGCGCATCTTCGAGCGCGGCGGCGAGATGCCAGGAAATCGCTTCACCCTCGCGGTCGGGATCGGTCGCCAAAAATACTTCGGACGCATCTCCTGCTAGTGCCTTCAGCTCCTTGACCACATCTTTTTTCTTCGGCGTGATGACATAGTGCGGACGAAAATCATGCTCGATGTCCACGCCCATTTGCCTTTGCGGTAAATCGCGGATGTGCCCAATCGACGCGCGCACGCGATAACCTGCGCCGAGAAACTTGCCAATCGTTTTCGCTTTCGCGGGCGATTCAACAATGACGAGGCGAGTGGCGAGTGGCGAGTGGCGAGTGGTAGGAGCCGCTTTGCCGGTAATATTCGTTTTGCGATTGCCGATTTTAGATTTTTCTTTTTTCTTTGTGCGGCTCGCGGGCTTGGGTGGTTTGTCTTCATCCTTCATCTCGCGCAGCGCGCTTTCATCTTTTGCGTGAGCAATGGCGACATCGCGATCAACCGTCACGTGCGCTTCCGTCGCGCCGAAACGCATCATGCCTGTTCCACAAACTGGGCATGTACCTTTGGTATACGCCGTGCCCTTGGCATTGAACAATGGCTGCGGATCTTTCATCTCACGTTTAGTTTTGCATTTCACACAGTAAGCTTCCATAGCACCTCACGTCTCCCGCATCACATCCCAGTATATCACAAAACAAAGAGGTTGGAGACTCGCACCTCCAACCTCCAACCCTCCAACCGCTAACTTCTAACTTCTAAACGAACACCCACTTGACGAACTTGTTCAGCGCTTCTGTTCCGCGAATCTCGTCGTCGAGCAACGGCAAGAGCGCGCGGACGCCGTCGCCAAAATCGCTCCAGATTTGCGTCATGTACGAGTCCTGCATCGCGACGCGGTTGCGCACGAATTCGGGCGAGGAATCCTTCACCTGGTCTTTTTGAATAACCATGTTTACAACGACTCCGCCAACGGGAATACCGAAATCGTGGAACCAGTTGATGAAGCGTTTGATGACGGCGATGGGCAATGCTTCCGGCAACGTGACGAAGAAGAACGAAGTCAGTTTAATATCGGTCAAGAGTTGTTGCGCGTGCGCCATGCGATCACGGAAACTGACCAGGTAATCCATCAACGGGTCGGCTTCTTTCTTCTTGGTGAACGAGAGCAACTCGCGCAAGCTCTTGGCTTCTTCGCGCGATTTGAGCATCTTGTTCACCCACAGCGAGTACACCTTGCTCATGCCGAGCAAGCGGCGCGCGTTCGCGGTCGGCGCGGTGTCGAACACATAGACATCGTACTCGTTCTTGAACATCAAGTCGATCATGTTCTCGAACATCGCCGACTCTTCAAACGCCGGGTTCATCGTCGCCGATTCGACAAAGGCATCGGCTTGCGTGGAAATTTCGGCGAATTTCAAAAACCATTGAATCTTGTTCTTGATGTCGACCTTGGAGCGTTCGATGGTTTCCTTGGTGTCGATTTCGTACGCCCACAGGTTGGGTACGTTGGTCACCGGAGTCGGTTGACCGTAGACGTTTTGCGTGAGCAACCCGGACAAGCTATGTACCGGATTCGTGGAAGCGAGAATTGTTTTCTTGCCTTGCTGCGCAAACCACATCGCCGTCACGCCCGCCATCACCGTCTTGCCCACGCCGCCCTTGCCGCCGAAGAAAATGAATTTCATCGTGGGGATTTCTTTGAAATATTGGACCATTGATTTTTCGATGCCAGCCATTTCCATATTCTCCGTTTCAGGTTTCAGGTTCAAAGTTCAAGGTCGGTCTCAACTTGAAACCTCAAACTTTGAAACGTGAAACCTAGTCATACATGATCTTGGCGAGTTTTTCGATCATCGCCAAGCCGGTCACGTCGCGTTCCATCTCCGGCACCATGCCCAGCACTTGATTGCCGAGCGTCGTGTTGATCTTATCGATATACGTGCTTTGCATCGCCAGACGATTTTTCAAGTACGCCGGGACAACCTGGTTACGCAGTTCCGGCGGCAACACGCGATTGACCACATAGCCCGCAATCGGCACGTCGAATTTGGAGAACAACTCCGCCGCTTTTGCCGTGTCGAGGATGATCATTTCTTCCGGCACGACGACGAAGAAGAATGCGGTCTTTTCCTTGTCGGTCAAAATGGCGGACGAGGCGTTGATACGATGTTTGATGTACTGCAACTCGGTGAGAATCTGGTCTTCGTCGGTGTCTTTCTCGCGCTTGATGCGCGAGACCATTGTTTCGTATTCGCGCATTTCTTCGCGCAGTTTGGTGATTTTGTCGATCCACTCGTCGTACACTTTAGCCATCGACAAATAGTACAGCGCGTGACCCAGCGGGACAAGATCGTAAATGTAGTAATCGTAATCGCCCTGGACGACAATGTCGACCACGGCGTCGAAGATAGCGGACTCTTCCATCGCGGGTTCTGCCGAGGCGGCTTGGATGTAATCTTCGATTTCTTCCGGGACTTTATCAAAGCCGTACATATCGAGGATTTTCTTGCGGATTTCGTTCTGGTAATCCTTGATGTGCTTGTCGGCGTCGATTTCTTGCGCCCAGAGATTTTCCATGATCGGCACCGCGCCCTTGCCGAAGATGTCTTTTTGGAAAATGTCGGTCAAACTGGCTTGCGGATCGACGGAAAAGACGAGGACTTTTTTCCCTTGCGACGCGAGCCAGTATGCCGTAGCGGCAGAGAAAGTGGTCTTGCCCAGACCGCCCTTGCCGCCAAACATGATGTAGCGTCGGTTGGGATTGTTGAGAAATACGTCTTTGAGGGACATGATGACTCCGTGAATTCAGAATGCAGTAAGCAGTAGGCAGTATTCAGATGAGTCTGCAATTCTGGCGACTGTAAACTGGCGACTGTTTAGAACATCGCGTCGCTGATGTCTTTTTCGCGCAACATGCGGCGTTTCCACGTGGCAATGTTCGGCACCACGTAGGGCAGCAGACGGAGAGAATAGTACGGAGGCAAAATTGGAACACCGATCAGATCACCCATCGTGATGAGGATGAACAGATGCTCCATCGAGGCGCGGGTGCGCACGGCGTAACGGCTCATGTCGTGCGCCGCCATGCCATACATCACCTCTTTGAGGTTGTCGAAAATACCACCCAGCCCTTTGCGTTTTTTCGGCTGGGGTTTTAAATTTTTTTCGTCCGGCATTTTTTCACTCCTGGCTAGTCTGTGCGTCTATATACCGTGCAAATGATATTCGTGGTCGTCCGTAAATTCACGTTCGCGCGATACGCGGCGCTTCCACGTGGCGATGTTGGGAACGACATAGGGAAGCATTCGCAAGGAATAGTATGGTGGAATGATCGGAAGTCCGAGCATATCGCCAAAGGTGATCGCCAGGAACAAGGACTCGAGTGTAGTGCGCATCTCGACGGCGTGCTCTTCAAACTCGTAGCCGATCATCCCCCAGAAGAATTCGCGCACTTTTTCAAGGAAACTCTTCTCGCCCATAGCGACCTGACCTCAAATTCATTATATCATCGTGGGATTGCAATGTCAAAACATTGACGCGTACTGGTCGCCGTGCTATAATCCCGACCACTTGAGGTTGATGAAATGTTTGATGAGTGGGGTCCGTTTATCTTTGCGGCTGGAGTGATCATCTTCTTCGGCTGGTTCATCGTCGGAATGCAATGGAATATTCGCAAGGGCAATACCGTCCTGCGCTGGTTGCGCGAAGGGTTGCCGCTCATCGGGGAACGCTCGACGATGCGGTGGCTCGGCTCTTCGGTCGTCGAATTAAAAATCGCCAAAGCCAAAGACCCTTTCCGCAATGTCGAGACGCTTGTCGTGCTCCAGCCGCGCGATGTCGCTTTGTTGTGGGCATTCTATCGCGCGCGCGGCAGGCGGGACCTGTTGATCTTTCGCGCGCAACTACGCTCCGCGCCCGCGTTTGAACTCGAAGCCATCGACCCCAAGGCATGGACAACGCATGGTATCGAGCGTGATGTGCAGGGCAAGGGCTGGACGCAATTAGAGATGGACGGCTCGTCAGCCTTGGTCGCCTACCATTCCACTGCCGATGCAAGCGCCGCCCAATCATTGATCGCGCAGACCCAAGACATGGGCGGAAAACTGGTGCGTCTGTCAGTCCATCGCAACGTGCCGAATCTCGAAGTGCACTGGCTGCTGCCGGATACAAACTCAATTTCGGCGCGCGATTGGTTCATGAAATTGCGGCGACTCGGCGACAATGCGATGCGGTGACGCCGCACTCCCCAAACCCCCTCGCCTGATTCAAATTCCGGAATCAGGTGAGGACACTAGCCAAAAGAATCGCCCTCCCGGACGTCTAGTCCGCGAGGGCGATGTTATTTCATTCTACATTATTCAGTTGTTATTCGGCAGGTGCCGTAGCGGCTTGCGGTTTGCCGCTGAACTTTTGGTATGCTTTCCATCCATCCCAGCCAATAAAAGCTGCTAGGACGAACAACAGCGCCGCAATCAACACCATCGCGATGCCGCCGATGAGCGCAAGCACATCGGTCTGCAATGCGCCTTTGGGGAACAAGACGGTGCTCCACATGTTGTACGCGGTGACGAGCGTTGCCGCCATCGTGGTGATGTACATGAAGAGCGTGGGCCACAACGCGTATGCCGGATTGCGCCCCGTGGATTTGAGCCAGATCGTCACGAGCAACAGCGACAGCGCTGCCATCAACTGGTTCGACGCGCCGAAGAGTTGCCACAGGTAAATCCACGTGCCGCTGATGACGAGCAAGAACGTAAACACCATCGAAATGATGGTGGCAACGTGTGCGTTGCGAACTACTGGGAACGAATCGCCCAGCCATTCCGTCAGTGTGACGCGCATGACGCGGAAGAGCAACTGCACGACCGTCAACACGATGATCACGAACGCGGCAAAGCCGATGGCGCGACCAAACGCATCGTTCAGCCCAAACACACTCAGGAATTTGCCGATGCCCTGCGCGAAGCGTCCACCGCCCGCACCTGAACCGGCGACTGCAACTGCCATGAGCGCGGTGAGTCCGAGCGCGTTCTCACTTAACATGCCGCCGCCGCCGACCGGTAAAGCATCGGTCTCGAATTCTAGCTGGCGCGATGTGCCGACCGAACCGATCAGAGCATGCCAGCCGGAAATCGAACCGCATGCTATGGTTACGAATAGCATGGGCCACAAAGGTTGAATCATGCCGCCCACGCCAGGATTGAACCACTTCCAGACATCCACGCCTTTCGGATCCACATTGACCGCGACCTGCTGGATCTGGGAAATGGCTGGGGAGAACGCCGGAATGTTAAACAGATTCCCGATCCCGGAAACTACCGCACCCAGTGCCGCACCCACAATCGCCAGTGCGGTGATCCAGAAGCCGATGTAGTTGACCGGTTGAGTGTAACGCCAGATCGGCAACAACGCGCCGAGGTAACTAAAGAGGAACACAAAGAGAATCCAGAAGATCAGACTGGGCGTGATGAAGATGGTCGCCGCGGTCGCGACACCGCCACCGCCCGCCGCACCACTCACCGCGTTTGGCGTGGGATCATAAAACTTGAACAGTTCCCTGGGTCCTGTCGTGTTCGCGATGGGCTTGCCTGCCCAGTCGGTCAGCGCGGCGTACGGACCGGTAATCGCCTCGTTGACCGCTTTGTTGAACCCAGCCATCATATTCCAGACGGGACCTGGCTGTTGCAACGGTGCGAGAGTTGCGGCATTCGGCGCAGCGCCATAGGTATTTCCCCATGGACCCGCAATGACGATGACGAGCATCAGGACAACCGCAATCGCGGTCACGACGATCAAGTCCATCTTCCAGCGATACAGCGCCTGACCCACCAACAGACCAACGACCATCAAGCCGAGAACCGCCAGACCGGTCGTCGGATTGCTGTCAATCGTGGATGCCATGATGCCGACGAATGCTCCAGCAACCAGAAGCAGGTAGAAGAAGATGAACACGAAGAGGATCGTGCGAGTGCGGGGAGCTATCAGTCTGTGGGCGATGGCGGAGAGCGAGTTGCCATCGTTACGAACCGACAACATAATCGCGCTATAGTCGCTGACCCAGCCGATGAAAGCAACGCCGATGATCAGCCACAAAAGTGCGGGCAACCAACCCCACAACAACGCCGCAGTGATGGGACCGACGATCGGACCGGCTGCCGCAACGGATTTAAAGTGATAGCCGTAGAGCACATTGCGGCTCGTTGGCATAAAGTCAACGCCGTCCATATACATTTTGGCGGGCGTGGCTTTTTTTGCGTCGCTTTGGATGATGTTGCGGTCAACGCGGCGCGCGTAGAGCGTATACGTGAGGTAGATCATCACGCCGCCGAGTAAAACAACCCACAATGTGTTGGGACCCAACACAACTTGCCCAGCCATAAGGCCGGCGACGATAATGGGGAGTAATAGAAGCAAGAGAATAACGAGACGGATGTTCATCATTGACCTCCTAGTTAGAATTAACTGCTGCATAAATGGCAGCCACGGTGCTTTCGTGAACGAACATGCGCGTTGGAATCTTTAC
>Ga0334722_10007077_pt1 | contig 10948 bp, 11 predicted proteins | sample C3_bottom_MG_FD_207210 | JGI IMG/M metagenome (GOLD analysis project Ga0334722, IMG submission 207210) | Sediment microbial communities from Yellowstone Lake, YNP, Wyoming, USA - C3_bottom | ecosystem: Environmental > Aquatic > Freshwater > Lake > Sediment | place: USA: Wyoming | collected...
TCAACAACCTATTACTTTTCCAATCTTACCAAACACCAATACATCAATCTCATCACATTTCGCAAGTCAGGCGAGGGAGTCGGAACGCCTGTTTGGTTCGCGCAAGACGGCAACCGTTTGTTTGTGACAACGGACGCATCAGCGGGCAAAGCCAAACGCATTCGCAACAACTCGCGCGTAGAACTTGCGCCCAGCGATATGCGCGGGAAACATTTGGGCGACAAGGTTCAAGCGCATGCGCGTATTCTGCAAGGCGACGAAATAAAAGCGGCGGAAAAATTGCTCAAGAAGAAATACGGTTTGCAGTATTCGATGTTCGGGGTGGCGGGACGAAACACAGTCCGCGTCTTTATCGAAATCACACCGCCTTAAGAGTCTATTAGTCTGGTAGTCACATCGTCTTGTAGTCGAAGAATTTGGACTATGCGACTATTTGACGACGTGACTATTAGACAAGGAAGTTTTCATGCAAGAACTCGCCAAAGACTTTCTCGCACAAAAGAAAATCGCTGTGGTTGGCGTGACGCACGACCCCAAGGGTTGGGGTCGAACCTTGTATGACGAATTTACCAAGCGCGGTTACGAAACCTACGCGGTAAATCCATCCCGTAACATCGAAGGCATCAAGTGTTACGCCAGTCTGCGCGAGTTACCGACCAAGCCCGATGGCGTTTTGCTTACCATTCCGCCAAGCGTGACCGATCAGATTGTCCGCGAGGTTGCCGAACTGGGAATCAAACGCGTGTGGATGCACAAAGGCGTGGGCGCAGGCGCAGTATCTGAATCGGCTGTGCAATTTTGCAAAGAAAATAATATCGCCGCTGTCTATGGCGTCTGCCCGTTCATGTATTTTCAGCCGCAACCATTTGGGCACAAACTGCATCACGATCTTGCCAAGTGGTTTGGCGGATTGCCGAAAGGCGCGTGACCGTAATTCACGTATCACGAATCACGCATTACGCCGAGTGAATCGTGATCCGTGATTCGTGAAATAATCGACTGAGAAAATTGTCTTGAAAATTAGACTTTACTCCAGAGGAGGAGCACATGTACATTATCGGTGAGAACATTCACATCATTTCCCCCAAAGTCAAGGAAGCGATTGCCGCGCGCGATGGCGCGTTCTTTGTCGATCTGGCACGCAAGCAGGTACAGAACGGCGCGAAGGCGCTCGACTTGAACGTCGGTCCGCAAAAGAAAGCCGGAACCGAAGTCGTGCCCTGGTTGGTCGAAGTGGTGCAAGAAGCGGTCGGTCAAGATTTCACGCTGTCGCTCGACACGACCAACCTCGAAGCGATCAAAGCCGGATTGAAAAAAATTCCGCGCGGCAAAGCGATCATCAACTCGACTTCCGCTGAAGCGGAACGCTTGGAAGCCGTGCCACTCGTCGCCGCCGAGTATGGCACAAAACTGATCGGCTTGACGATGGCGAAGGAAGGCATTCCCGTCAGCGCCGAGGCGCGCGTTTCGCTCGCGCTCGAAAAACTCGTGCCGCGCTGCGAAGAAGTCGGCTTGCCGCTCGATCATCTTATCGTCGATCCACTCGTCCTCACGGTCAAAGGTTGCCAAGAGTACGTGCCGCAATGCGTCGAAGCCGTTCGCATTTTGAAACAATCGGGCTTGCCGCTGTTGACGAACGCCGGTTTGTCGAACGTATCGAACCAGGTTCCGCCGGAATTGCGCCCACTCATCAACCGCACGTACATGGTCATGTTGATGGCGGTCGGCTTGGACATGGCGATTGCCGACCCGCTCGATGCCAAGTTGAAAGAATTTATGCGCATCGTCGAAGACCGCGATGAATCGACTTCGGTCGGCAAATTGGTTCTGACCCTGCACGACCGCACCGCCGCCGCCGAAGAAGTCTCCCCCGACGATGTCGATATGAAAGACCCCGACCAGGTCGCGATCTGGAAGACGATCCAGATTTTGCTGAATAAGGTTATTTACGCGGACGCGTACCTGAATGTCTAGTGGTCAGTGGGTAGTGGGTAGTGGGCAGTGGACAGCGTTGAATCGGATAGTTGCTGTTCACTGACCACCGACCACTGTCCACTGTTCCGAAACTCAAAGGAGAGTGATTTACATGGCAAAACCAGTGACCAAAGAAGAACTACTTGCCAAGGCAAAGAAGCCCGCTGCGGATGCGATGGAGTTGCATCCTTTCTATCGCGGAAAAATCGAGACAACCCTGAAATGTTGTGTCCGCGATCTAAACGATTTTGCGATTTGGTACACCCCCGGCGTCGCCGCACCGTGCAAGGCGATCCAAGCCGACCCCGAGCTCGTTTATCAACACACGAACAAATGGAACACTGTTGCCGTCGTCAGCGACGGCACCCGCGTCCTGGGTCTCGGCGACATTGGACCGAAAGCCGGTCTGCCCGTCATGGAAGGCAAGTCCCTGCTCTACAAGTACCTGGGTGGCGTCGACGGGTTCCCCTTGATGATCGACAGCAAAGACCCCGACAAGATCATCGAAACGGTGAAATTGTTGCAGCCCGGTCTCGGCGGCGTCAACCTCGAAGACCTGTCAAATCCGAAATGCTTTCGCATCCTCGACACGTTGCGCGCCGAATGCGAAATCCCCATCTGGCACGACGATCAACAAGGCACCGCAACGGTTACGCTCGCCGGTTTAATCAACGCCTTGAAAGTCGTCGGCAAGAAAATCGATCAAGTAAAAATCGCATTTATCGGCACCGGCGCATCCAACGTCGCGATCAGCCGCTTGATCTTTTCCTACGGCGCAACTCCTTCGTTGTGCATGATGGTCGACACGAAGGGCATTTTGCACAAAGGGCGCACCGACCTCGAGATGCGTAAAGCCGAGTACGTCGACAAGTGGAAACTGTGCAACATCACCAACGCCGAACAACGCACTGGTGGCATCGCAGAAGCGCTCAAGGGCGTCGATGTGTGCGTCGCACTTTCGACCCCCGGTCCCGATGTCATCAAGAAAGAGTGGGTCGCCGCGATGGCGAAGGACGCAATTGTGTTCGTCTGCGCGAACCCCATTCCCGAAATGTGGCCCTGGGACGCCAAGGAAGCCGGAGCAGTCGTCGTCGCCACCGGTCGATCCGATTTTCCGAACCAGGTCAACAACTCGCTGGGATTCCCAGGTATCTTCCGTGGTACGCTCGACGTACGCGCCAAGACGATCACGGATGAAATGTGCATCGCCGCCGCCGTCGAAATGGCGAAGATGGCGGAAGAAAAAGGTCTCTCTGCAGATTACATCATGCCGATGATGGACGACGTGGATGTGTTCCCGCGCGAAGCCGCCGCCGTCGCGATGAAAGCTATCGAGCAGGGCATTGCGCGAATTACCGACGTGACGTTCCAACAAGAGTACGAGTACGCCAAGAAACTCATCCTGCGCGCGCGCGGCATGGTGCAAGATGCGATGGCAACGGGATACATCGAATTGCCCAAGGGCAGTGTTGCGCCCAAGCCATCCAAGATGGTTGTCAAAGCGGTTGCCAAAGCGGCACCCAAGAAACCTCAAGCCAAAAAGCCAGCCAAAAAGATCGCCAAGAAACCGGCAGCGAAAAAGAAACGCTAACGGTTGGCTCGCTTTATCGATCAGAAAAATATCGTCACATGTCATTGCGAGGAGCGATGTTTGCGACGAAGCAATCTCATTCTTAGTTGGGGATTGCTTCGCTTCGCTCGCAATGACAGGAGACCATCACAAAAGGAGAATCCTATGTACGACCTGATCATCATCGGCGGAGGTCCTGCGGGGTTGACCGCCGCGGTGTATGCATTGAACAAACGATTGGAAACCCTCGTCATCAGCGAAGACCTCGGTGGTAAAACCGCTTACGGTTTTCAGACCCAGGGTTATGAAGGTCACGAAGTAATTCGTGGCGGCGAGTTGATCGAAAAATTCAAACGCCAACTCGAATATCTCAATTTCGCGCATCAACTGGATCGCGTCACCAAAATCGTTCCGGAAGACAAGCACTATGCGGTGCTGACCCAGAGCAATAAACGATTTGAAGCCAAAGCGATTGTCGTGGCGACCGGCGCACAGCCCAAACGCTTGGACGTACCCGGCGAAAAGAAATTGATCGGCAAGGGTTTGTCCTACTCGGCGATCAGCCACGCGCAATTGTTCATCGAGCGCGAACCGGCGATTGTGGGAAGCAACATGCGCGCGTTGCAAGCCGCCGCCGAAATGGCGCTTATCGCCAAGCAAGTTCACCTGGTCTTGCCGGAGAAAGGCGAGATCGATTCAGTGTTCGGCAAAAAACTTGCGGCGAATCCCAAGGTCAAAGTGCACGAAGGCGCGTTGAAACAAGTGCACGGCGATCAATTCGTCACGAGCATCGTCGTGGGCAACAAAGAAGTCAAGGTCGATGGCTTGTTCATCGAAGTGGGCTTGACCGCTGGCTCCAAGGTTGCCGACGGGCTGGGAATCACCGATGCGAACGGACGCATCGTCGTCAATAACAAGTGCGCCACGTCGCGCCCCGGCGTTTTCGCGGCGGGCGATGTGACCGATGTGTTTATCGAGCAAGTGTTGGTGGCGATTGGCGAAGGCGCGAAAGCCGCGCTGAGCGCGTACGAGTATTTGCTGAACCAATAACCCGGTAGAGACGTAGCATGCTACGTCTCTACGAATAACAAGGAGAGATTATGACCGCACAAATCATCGATGGTAAAGCCGTTGCCGCGGCCGTTCGCAACGATGTGAAAGTTGAAGTCGCGCAATTGCGCGCAAAGGGACTCGTGCCAGGTCTCGCGACCGTGCTCGTCGGTGCGCGCCCGGACAGCGTGAGCTATGTCACATCGAAACGGCAAGCGTGCGCGGAACTGGGCATTGAATCGTTCCACAACGAATTACCCGAAAACATTTCGCAAGCCGATTTGTTGGCGTTGATCAACAAACTCAGCGCCGATCCCAAGGTGCATGGCATTCTGGTGCAATTGCCGTTGCCCAAGCATATCAACGAAGAATTGATTCTGGGCGCAGTCGACATCAACAAAGACGTCGATGGCTTTCATCCGATCAACGTTGGCAAGCTGGGAATGAAAGGACGCGAGCCATTGTTCGCGCCCTGCACACCCGCCGGAGTGATCGAATTGCTTGATCGCATCGGCGCAAAAATTAGCGGCAGTCGCGCCGTCGTCCTGGGACGAAGCAACATCGTTGGCTTGCCCGCGTCGCTCTTGCTCCTGGGTCGCGATGCAACCGTGACGATTTGCCACAGCCGCACGAAAGACATCGTCTCGGTCGTGCGCGAAGCGGACATCATTGTCGCCGCGATTGGCAAACCGAAATTTGTGACTGCCGAAATGGTCAAACCCGGCGCGTACGTCATCGACGTTGGCGTGAACGGCATTCCAGTTTTGAATCCTGATGGCTCACCCAAGATCAGCGAAAAAACTGGCAAGCCGATGCAGAAACTCGTCGGCGATGTCGATTTCGATGCGGTGAAAGAAGTCGCGGCGGCAATCACCCCCGTGCCCGGCGGCGTCGGACCGATGACCATCGCGATGCTGATGAAGAACACGTTGCGCGGCGCGAAGCATGCGTTTGGATTGATGTGATACCCGTAGAGACGTTGCAACGCAACGTCTCTACGATTGTTTTGACCGGATTTTGACTCACAGGCAACCGAAAAGGGACTGGTGAACATTTATAATAAGTCCACTAGAATCCACCTGAGGGAGGGTGCACCAATGAAGTGGTTTGAATTAGGACCAATCGCCTGGGCGCGTGATTTCCTCAATACACACCCCAAAGCCGAAAAATTTCTTGATGTCATCGGACTGCCCGCCGAAGCCGTTGTCAAGAAAACGTTGTTCGGCTGCCAATCCTGCGGGCAATGCCTCTTGCACGAAAATGGCATGACCTGTCCGATGCGTTGCCCCAAGAATTCGCGCAACGGTCCGTGCGGCGGCGTCCGCGCGAACGGTCACTGCGAAGTCTATCCCGAACGCTGGTGCGTGTGGTATCGCGCGTACTATCGTTCGCAGACGATGCCGCTCTTGCCACAATCTTGGCGACAAGATATGTACCGCGTGCATCCGCCAGTCAACTGGGAACTCATCAATACGTCATCGCTCTTGAACGAATTGACCGGGCGCGCGCACGGCGTCATGCCCAAGCAACCGGAAAAGAAACCCGCCGCGAAAGAACCCGCGAAGAAATAGCCATTCTAAAACATTCACAATTGTCTGTTCATCACGACGACAGACAATTGTGAATGTTATTCATTTGAGGAAGGAAGTCGATGGAGACTGTAACCGAACCGCGCAGTAATTTACAGAAACTTTTGCAAGCTGGCGTTTTTGTCGTCACCTCCGAAGTCGGTCCACCGAAGAGCGGCGACATGGCGATCATCAAAAAGAAATCGGGACTGCTCAAGAATGTCACCGACGGCGCAAACATTACCGACAATCAGACCGCCATCGTTCGCATGAGCAGTATCGCCGCCGCCGTGCAATGTGTGCAAGACGGCTTTGAGCCGATTATCCAAATGACCTGCCGCGACCGCAACCGCATCGCCATTCAATCCGATTTGCTCGGCGCGTACGCGTTGGGCGTACGCAACGTGCTCTGCCTCACCGGCGATCACATGCGCTGGGGCAATCATCCGCAAGCGCGCAAAGTCTACGACCTCGATTCGACCAACCTCATTGCGATGGTGCGCGGAATGGACGCCGGTAAATTTCAGAACGGCGAAGAGATCAAACCCAGTCCCAAGTTTTTTGTTGGCGGTGTAGAAAATCCTTTTGCGCCGCCGTACGAATTTAGACCTTATCGCTTGAAGAAAAAAGCGGAAGCGGGCGCGCAGTTCATCCAAACCCAGATGATCTTTAACGTCGAACGATTCAAAGAATTCATGAAGAAAGTTGTCGACCTGGGAATTCACGAGCAATTGTACATTCTCGCCGGGGTCGGTCCGCTCAAATCGCCGGGTATGGCGCGCTATATGCGCGACAGCGTCGCGGGCATGGAAGTCTCGCCGGAATTTGTCGACCGCATGGAAAAGACGCCGAAGGAAAAATGGAAAGACGAAGGGATGAATGTTTGCGTCGACATCATTCATCAGATGCGCGAGATTCCTGGGGTCGCGGGCGTGCACATCATGAGCATCGAATGGGAAGAAGCGGTGCCGACGATTGTCGAACGCGCCGGTCTACTTCCGCGACCGAAGGCAAGCGAGATTCAATCACCAGTCGTCGCAGTCGCAGCATAAACTTGTAACCTAAAGGGCGGGGCACTCCCGCCCTTTTTTACTATCCGTCCAGTTTGACGACCATCGATTATTGGATAGACTTGGCGTACTTTATTGTGAGGTGAAATATGCGAGAAATTCAAGCCAGCCAAATTACCGAGACCGTTGCGCGATTGGCGGTCGAGGCAAATCATTTTCTCGGCGATGATGTGGTCGCCGCGTTACGCAAGGCGAGAGAGATTGAAGAATCGCCGCAGGGCAAAGACGTGCTCGCTCAACTTTTGAAGAATGTCGACATTGCGAAAGAAGGTTCGTTTCCGTTGTGTCAGGACACCGGCGTCGCCGTCGTGTCCGTCGAGCTGGGACAAGAGTTGCACATTGCGGGCGGCGGATTGAACGAAGCGATTCACGCCGGAGTGCGAAAAGGTTACACTGAAGGTTTCCTCCGCAAATCGATGGTAGGTCAGCCGTTCAGCAAGCGCGTCAACTCGAAAGACAATACCCCGGCGATGATTCACACCGAAATTGTGCCTGGCGACAAACTGCACCTTACCATCATGCCCAAAGGCGGCGGCTGTGAAAACATGAGCGCGCTGGGAATGTTGAAGCCAGCCGATGGTCGGCAAGGCGTGATCGATTTTGTCACAAACGTGATCGACAAAGCGGGGTCGAATCCATGCCCACCGACGATTGTCGGCGTCGGTATCGGCGGTTCTGCCGATCAAGCGATGTGGCTTGCAAAAAAATCATTGCTTCGCCCGGTCGGTCAACCGAATCCGGAAGAAGAATATTCGTCGCTCGAAAAGGACTTGCTCGAAAAAATCAACAACCTGGGAATTGGACCCATGGGCTTGGGCGGGCGCATCACATCGCTGGCGGTGCATGTTCTCGTCGCGCCGTGTCACATTGCCAGTATGCCGGTCGGCGTGAACGTGCAGTGCCACAGCGCGAGATACAAGGAAGCGACACTCTAAGTTCCTTCATTTCCTTTCTTTCCTTTTGAAATTGCGCGTTAGGAAACAAGGGAAACGAGGGAAATAAGGGAACTGGATTTCGGAGATGAAATATGAAAATCACATCACCCCTAACCGATGAAGTTATCGCAACGTTGCACGCAGGCGACCGCGTCGAAATTTCAGGCACGATCTACGTCGCGCGCGATGCAGCGCACAAACGCCTGGTCGAAACGCTTGATCGCGGTGAAAAATTGCCGGTTGATTTGACCGGACAAATCGTCTACTACATGGGACCCTCGCCGACCAAGCCAGGGAACGTGATCGGCTCGGCGGGACCGACCACGAGCGGTCGTATGGATCGTTACGCGCCTCGATTGATGGAAATTGGATTGAAAGGAATGATCGGCAAGGGCTTGCGCGCACAGCCGGTCAAGGACGCGATCAAGAAATACAAGACGGTCTACTTTGCGGCAACCGGCGGCGCGGCGGCGCTCATCGCCCAGCGCATCAAAAAAGCGCAGGTGATGGCGTACGAAGAGTTAGGCGCAGAAGCATTGCAAAAACTCGAAGTGGAAGATTTCCCGGTCATCGTCGTTAACGATATGTACGGCGGCGATGCGTACGAAGACGGCAAGAAACAGTACGCAAGAAAATAAACCAGTCTTGCCAATGAGTCAATGAGCCAAGCTGCCAATCTGTTTGGCTCATTGACTCATTGGAAATTGGCTCATTGATGAGAATCATCATCTTCTCCGATGTCCACGCCAACCTCGAAGCGCTTGCGGCGTTGCACCAAGTTGAGAAACCGCCGGACGCGCTTTTCTTTCTCGGCGATATGGTCGGCTATGGACCCGACCCGGCGGCGTGTGTGGGTTGGACGCGCGCGTATGCGACGCACGTCGTGCGCGGCGATCACGATGACGCAACGGCAACCGGCGCGGAATTTGGCTCGCCGCCGGAGCTACGCGACCTTGCCATCGCGACGCGCGAACATACGTTGCGCCAATTGAACGCGCGTGACCTGGCTTATCTGGCAAAGTTGCCGACGACAATTCAAGTCGAACTCAGCGGCACGAAATTTTTCCTCGCGCATGGCTCGCCTCGCGAACCCAGCACGCGCTTGTTCGATTTTGCGACGATGTCGGAGAATGCGTTGCGCGCAGAATTGGAAGGCGTTGATGCGGATGTAATTTTGCTGGGACACACGCACGTCCCCGCGATTCGCAAAGTCGGCGACAAGTATCTGGTCAATCCTGGGAGTCTGGGCCAGCCGCGTCACGGTTTGCCCAGCGCGACGTTTGCAGTCTGGGAAGACGGCAGTCTCCGCATCCATCACATCGATTACGACCCCAAACCAACGATGAACAAGATTTCGTTGATGCCGCTCGATCCGGAGATTGCAGAGCGGTTGAAGGAAATTTTGGAAAAGGGAATGTAGGGCGACTGTTGCCGCCCTATTTTTATTGTCGACGCATTTCTGTTTTTTTAATCCCTGTGCTATACTTCGTACCATGCAAATCGGAATCATCGGACTACCCAACAGTAGCAAGACAACCATCTTTAACGCACTCACGCGCGGACAAATCGAAACGGCGGCGTACTCCTCCGGCAAACTCGAAGTCCACACCGCGATGGTGGATGTGCCTGACGTGCGCGTCGACACGCTTTCAAAAATGTTCAAGCCGAAAAAAACGACGCGCGCCCAGGTGCAATACAACGACATCGCGGGACTCGCGCGCGGCATCGGCGAAAAGGGCGGCATCGATGGTACACTGCTCAATCAAATCGTGCAGAACGATGCGCTTCTCCACGTCGTCCGCGCGTTCGACGATCCCAACGTGCCGCACATCGAAGAGACGATTGATCCCCAGCGCGATCTTGAAATCCTCGACACGGAATTGATCCTCTCTGATCTCGGCGTGGTCGAGCGTCGCCTGGGACGCATTCATGCGCAACTTTTGAAGCACGTTGGCACGCCCGCCGAACGCGACGCGATGACCAAAGAGCAAGCGTTGATGCAGCGCTTTCAGCCGCAATTGGAAGAGGGCAAACCGTTGCGCGATTTGGAATTGTCGGCGGACGATTTGCGAATCATCAAGAATCTCGCGCTCGTCACGCACAAGCCGCAACTCGTCGTGCTCAACACCGGCGACCGCACGGTCAAAGACGCGAGCGAGATCGTCAAGTACGATCACCAACGGACTGTGCTTGTCACACTGCAAGGCAAAATCGAAATGGAACTCGCGCAGATGTCGGCGGAGGACGCGCAAGAATTCTTGAAAGAGTACGGTATCGCCGAGCCAGGTTTATCGAAAATGATTCGCTTGTCGTATGCGTTGCTCGGTTTGCACTCGTTCCTGACCGCAGGCGAAGACGAAGTGCGCGCGTGGACGCTTTCCGTTGGCGCGAACGCGGTCGATGCGGCGGGCACGATTCACACCGACCTCGCGCGCGGTTTCATTCGCGCCGAAGTGATTGCATACGACGACTTGATCGCGTGCGGTGATTTTGCCGAAGCGCGCAAGCGCGGACTGCTTCGACTCGAAGGCAAAGAGTACGTCGTCAAGGACGGCGATATTTTGAACATTCGGTTCAACGTGTAGTGATGCTTTACAAAAAACCAGGTCTCTGAGAGACCTGGTTTTTGATTCAGGGATTAGTTTTCGTCGTTCAAGGTGAGCGTCTCGTCAATCGTTCCATCGCTGCCATGATCAATCTCCAAAGTCATCGGCGTTTTATCGCCGGTCCATTTTGAAAAATCGACGTAGGCAGTGTCGCCTGCGGATAGTATGATCTGGT
>Ga0334722_10007078_pt1 | contig 10945 bp, 8 predicted proteins | sample C3_bottom_MG_FD_207210 | JGI IMG/M metagenome (GOLD analysis project Ga0334722, IMG submission 207210) | Sediment microbial communities from Yellowstone Lake, YNP, Wyoming, USA - C3_bottom | ecosystem: Environmental > Aquatic > Freshwater > Lake > Sediment | place: USA: Wyoming | collected...
GTCCCTAAAGTCGACGCTCCCCCGAAGACTCGGGGGAGCGTCTCTTTCTGTCTCTAGCGCAGCGACTCCGCTATAGTCGCAAAGCAAATTTTTACCCGGCGGCGACTTCCTCCGCCGGTGCGTCCGCCCAGGCCACCTCTTCGTCGACATCGGTCCTGACGCGCTGCTTCAATTCGCCGAGCTTGCCCTTGTTCCAAGTCTGTATCTTGGAGAAATATCCAACAACCCGCGTGATGCCGTAGACATCGTCCGACCCGCAGCGCGGACAGACTTCGCTCAGCCCCCGGCTGGTCTGGCGGCAACCATCGCAGACCGTGAACTCCGGACTGAAAGCTACCTGTTCCGCTTGCGTGTTATAGTAAGTCTTAATGACAAAGTTCTTGATCGACTCCGGCGACGGCTCGCTCTCACCCAGCCAGACATGAACGAAAGCGCCGGCATCCATCAGCGGATGGAAGAGGCCCTGCTTTCGGACCCGCTCGATATAATCGACCGGCGCGTCGGCGGCCAAATGGATGCTGTTGGTGTAGTAATACTCGTTGGCGGCGAAGTTGCCCTTGATCACCCGTCCGGCGTGCTTGGGAAAGTACTTCATATCCAGCTTGGCCAACCGGTAGCAAGCCGACTCGGCCGGGGATTCTTCGATGACCAAATTGATGCCGTGCTTTTTCGACAACTCTTTACAGGTAATGTTCATATGAGAGACGACTTTCAAGCCAAACTTAAGCGCGCTCTCCGACTCGTGAAGCTGTTCGCCTAGGTGCGCCTGGACCATTTCGTTAAGACCCAAGAGCCCGGCGATATACGTCAAGCGATCCAGCTTTAGATACGGCTCGCCGTCGCCGCCGGCCAGAAAAAGCGAGAGCGGCCCGCCGGTACCGAGGTCGATAAGACTCTTGATAAACGCGCGCTTTTGCAGGTGGGCCTGGGCCACCTTGTCCAGGGCTTTATCCATCTCAGCAAAGAGCATGGTATCGCTGCCCATGGCCCTGAAAGCTATGCGCGGCAGGTTGATCGTGACGTTCTGCAGCGATGTAAAGCGCATCTTTTCCGGTGTTTTGGTTTCAGCCAGGTCCGCTTCGCCCAGCTTTAATTTCAGCCGGCAGCATTGGGCCACGCGCACCTCGTCGCCCCGGTCGAAGAGAAAGTAAGTGATACCTTGTTTGGACGCGACTTCACACGCGAGATCGAGCATCTCCTCCCAGCCGGGGGTTTTAAAGAAATCGTCGTTGAGATGAAGCAACGGCTTGGGAAAGACAAACGTCTTGCCCATCGCATCGCCTTCCATGTAGATCTCGAACAACGCCTTTAAGAAATCTTGCGCTTCCTTTTCGTAGTGCTTGTAGGTGAAACCCGTGTACTCGCCGCCAGGCCCAACCGCCGGGGTGTCTGCGAAGTGGCTGGGAATGTTGTAATAGAGATTGAAGTCGGTAAATACTACTTGAGAGCCGCGAGCCCCGGCGAGTTGGTTGAATTCATATATCAGCATCTGCGCTAATTGCTTGATGCGCTTGTACGGCAAGCCGACTAAGAACGGGGCGTAGAACATATTGACCGCTTCCCAGCCGATCGCGCCGGCATAGTTCGACTGCAGGCTTGAAGCCATCTTGACCATGTGCCCGATCAAGACTTCGGGGTGCTTGGCCGGCCTGGAGGTACTGGTGATATTCGGCAGGTTCAAGCCGTATTTCTTAAGATATTCCAGTGAATGGCCGCCGCAGTTGTGCGAATAGATGCTGTTGCACATAAACGTGTGCGATTCCGTGGTGATGTCGTAGATAAAAGCATCCTGGATGTCGGTCTCCGTCACCTGGGTGACCTCGACGACGCCGGAATCGCTTGCCGGCGCGCCCGAGACGTCCCAGGCCAGCTCATACTTGAGCGACGGGATTGCGACCTCGGCCCGTTTGTCGAACGTCAGACCCCAGACCGGATATTTTTCGATAACCGTCCGACCGTCTACCTGATGGACGCTGCCTATCCCGCCGGGCTCTTGAGCTGAGGGCTGAAGCCCCAGCCATTCCAGCAAATACGTCAGCTGATTTATCATCACCGCCGAGCCGGAACGGATGGATATTTTGCCCCCGCTAACAACTCCGTCGGCGTCGATTATCCCAGCCGCCACGGCCGCGATAAATTTCTGGTGGTAGTTGACGATCTGGGCCGGCAGGCTTTTTTCCCGGGCGCTCTCTCCCGCCTGCCAGACATCTATAAACAAGTCGCGCAAGACCACGTCCGTCACGGTGACCCTGTCGGACCGGGCGCTATGCCGCACCTCAAGACCGAGTGTGCCGCAGACGTTTAGCAAGCGCTCTTTATTACCACTTCTGTCGCAAGTAAAGACCAGGTTTTGCTCGTGATGTTGGCCTTTGGCGATATAGAATCCCAAGAGCCAGCCCAGTTCAGCCGTCAATTCCATCGTCGCCGGCCGGCCGGCTTTAGTCGCCTGGGCCGGGGATATATAAGCGCCGCCGAAATCATCGAGCTGGGCGTTGCCGGCAAAAGCCTGGCGCTGAATAGAAGCGAGAGGCATTTGATCTTCCAGCCAAACGCTATAGCGGGTGTTCGGCACCGCCGCTTGGGTGAACTGTTCCACCAGATTGATGAATTTGATGCCCCGGGCGAAGGCCGGACGGACAGCGGCGCTGTTCTCCGTGATCAGCCGGTCGCCGACCTTGAGTTCGGCGCACTGCATTATCCCCCGCTTGGTTATCATCGGGTGATCGTAAGTTACTACCTGCTGTTTCCCGTCGGTCGTGCGAACAAAGATCATTTGCTTGGCATTTCTTGCCTTCTTTGTAAGTTGGATGACCCTGGTCCAATTATCGTCCTTGTCGCGAACATATATGGGAGCCAGCGGCTTCTTGACCCAGACACCGGGCTCGGCGACTATCTCAAAAGGCAGGTCTTCGTAGAGCTGCTTCATCGACCTCAAGGCCTTACCTTCGCCGTCGCGCTTGGAGACGATAACGCTGTCGCCCATATAGGTGTACGGCCGGACGATGAAGCCGAGATCATGAAGATGAATATCGCCCATGAGATGGGCGTTGGCCACGTCTTCACTGAAGACGCGCCGCAAAGCGAACTCCTTCAGGATGGATTCGGCCAGCGTTAGATTGATCGATTCCGGGTTATGGGTGGTATTGCTGTTTTCTTTGTTGGCGTTGTTGATTATCTGCTCGACATCGAACATCGGCAGGCCGAGATGCGAGTGCTTCTCATGCATGGTGCTAAGACCCCGTTGAAGCAATTCCAAATCGACGAATTCTCTGATGATACTGGTCGTCACAGTCGCAAGATTGGCGTCGATCAGCCGCTTTTCAACCGAGGCGGCTATCTCCTCAGCCAACCGAGGGGTGGCCCCGACCTCTTTCATCAGCGATTCGATGATCTTGGTCTTCTCCCAGATGTTGATCTCCTGTCGGGACGAAGTCGAGACCATCAGCGCGATGTCGGTGGTATCGGATGCCCGGCCGTTTGTCTTAATTACACTGATAACGGGGGTAGTGCGGTTTTCACTAGCGTTTGATTCGTTGGCGTTTTCTAGCATGGTTCCCCTCCCGGCACCTCAAGCGTTGCTACAACATTTACTACGACTGCAACTATCTTCCCACAACATCTTGTGGTGTCAAGGCCTCCAAGCGATATTTTTCAAATTCTTTTTTACCCGTAAATGAGCAGGCGGAAGAGGGGCGGGAATAAAAAAAAGAAGGCCTGCAAGACCTTCTCTGATATATGGCTATGTGTAGGTGTGGGCTAAATGCTCAGCCGGCCGGCGGAGTGTCGTCTTTCTTCGTCGCCTCAACCTTAGCTTCGTCCGATGCTTTGGGTTCGTCTTCTTTGCTGGACGATTTACGCAACTCGCGCATCGTATCCCCAAGCGCCTTTCCAAGTTCAGGCAGTTTTCTCGGGCCGAAGATGATCAGCACTATAAGCAGGATAACGCCTAGTTCGGGGAGTCCCAGTCCAGGTATGAACGCCGGTAGAAACATAGTCAAAAACCTTCCTTCACTTGAATTTGGCCTAGTTTATCACATGGACCGGGAGAACACCAGGTTGGAGAATGGGGACGCGGTCGTTACCCCCACTCCCTGGCCCCCGTTCCCCTCTGGGCCCCCTTATTCGTCCTTCTCGATTAGAGTCCTTACTTGTTCTTCAAAGAAAGCCTTGACCGTAGGCCACTGTAGATCAACGAGCATTCTTGGATCAGGCTCGGCGTCCGCATCGTCAAAATAGACGAGGCTTTTGAATAAATGCGCTGAGTTGTAATTGATTCCTTCGTATTTTTTTGGCATGGCCTCGATCAGCACCTTCAGCCCGCCCAAAGCGTCACAAATAACCTTAACGTCAACAAAATCCCTCTTGCTCCCGCGAGATGAAATCGCCGTCAATTTCATTAGGCCGACATCGAGCAGGCCGGCTATTTCGGCGCCAAGGAAGACAGTTGGTGCCTCCAACAAGCGATAAGGATATTCAAGCCAACTTGTTTTCACGCCCGCCAATCGGGCCGTCAAGGAGCCTGCTTCTTGATTGACGATATATAGTTCCCCAAAGGCGCGCAGGCCGTCTTCGAGCGTCAGGGGATTAAAGGTCTTCTCGGTGAAAAAATCGAGGTCTTCAGAGAGGCGATGGCCTAACATTAGGGCCGCGGCCGTACCCCCGGCCAGATAGAAATCGTCGATGCGTTGGCTGTGCGCCAACTCGACTAGAAGCTCGCGGCTTCTCGGCGGGAGGACCTTCTCAAACAAGCGATTTCCTCTCTCGGGATATTCAAAATCAGACACCACAGGTTGGCACTTTTTTTAGAAATACGGCGACTGCCGCTAACAATTTCTCGCACGCGCGCGGGACCGTAATAATCGAGCAGCCAACGCCAGTCCTTAAGGTCGCCGTGATCGCTCACTCGTTCGACGACATAAGCGCCATGATGGTCGCAATCAATTTGTGTGAGCGCCGTATCCCAAAATAGCCCGCGCAAGGATTCCGGTGGATGAACCATGCGTTAATTATACCATTCTCCAACTCCAGAGTGGGCGTCAGGGGGTTGGGGTGACGTCCCCCTGGCCTATCCCCCTTGGCCTATATATCCCCTTGTGCTCTAGCCGGCGCTCGGCCAGAAGCGCTTTGACTTTAGGCTCGTCCACCTCGGCAAACTCGATCGCCAGACCGCAATCGGCGCTAAATCCCGGCGGCAGCGGCACGATATCTATGTCCAGCCCCCCATCTTCCAGGGCACTCTCGGCCAACAACGCTTGACTGGTCGAGTTAAAGATAATAACAGGCATAATAACCTTACTCGATAATCAACCGCGGGTCGCCGGCGGCCGGCCCGATCCGGCCCACAACCGCCGCGGTCGAAACAGACCGGCTCCGCAATTCCGCGAGCAGGCCCTCCAACCGGTCTTCCGCCACCGATATCAGTAAACCCCCGGATGTCTGTGGATCGAAGATCAGCGGCTTTAACGCTTGAGCAACGGCCGAAGTTAAGAGCGTTTGACCGCCAAAGTGGTCGGCGTTGCGCTTAGTCCCGCCGGGTTGATACTTATCGGCCAATTCCACGGCCTGCGGCCAGACCGGCAGAGACGCCGCCTCAAGCCGCGCACTGACACCGCTCGCATTCAACATCTGGAGCAGGTGGCCGGCCAGGCCGAAACCCGTCACATCGGTGGCGGCGTTTGCGCCGGCGGCCGCCATCGCCTCCGCCGCCGCCCGGTTCAGCTCGATCGCTTCAGCCAGCGGCCCGCCGATCCCGGCCTCATCGACAACCCGGCCGCGCAAGGCCGTCGTCAATATCCCGAGCCCCAGGGGCTTAGTCAATATCAAATAATCGCCGGGTTTGGCGCCGGCGCCGGTTATCAACCTATCCGGGTGGACCAGGCCGCAGACCGATAGCCCGTATTTTGGCTCCTTGTCTTCAAGGCTATGGCCGCCGACGATCAGCGCGCCTGCCTCTTTGACCTTGCTCGCACCGCCCTCCAACACCGCCCGAAGCGTGCCGGCGCCGAGACCGCATGGGAAAGCGAAGATGTTCATCGCCAGAAGCGGTCGGCCGCCCATGGCGTAAACATCGCTTAAAGCGTTGGCCGCGGCGATCTGCCCAAAGAGAAACGGATCATCGACGATCGGAGTAAAAAAATCGAGCGTTTGAATGATGGCGGTGTCGTCATTCAAACGGTAGACGGCGGCATCGTCGGCCGGGTCCAAACCGACGAGCAAGTCCGGCGCCGTCTCAATCGCCAACCCGGACAATATTTGCTGTAAGTCGCCGGGGCCGATCTTGGCGGCGCAACCGCCCGCCGATACCAATTCAGTCAGCTTAGCGAATTTCTCCACTCAAACAGTATAGCATCGCACCGAACGCTCATCACCGCCTATCGACTACTACCGCCGTCATCCCAGCCCAGCAGCCGGCCGGCAGTAGTTTCTGCTTAAGAATCTTGGCGCTTGGACCGATACAAGAAACGACTCATGCAAGCTTTAAAAAGCGGTTCTTGCCCGAACAAGCGCATACCCGGCACGACCACAAACAAAGCTTAGTTTAACTGAAAAGGAGGGATAGCTTGTGTTAAAGAAACTTCCACTGATTGTCGCCGTAGTCATACTAACTATCGCTGTTTATGCTGTAGGCACGGCTGTGGCAGCCAAGATCACCGTTGTCGTCAAGGGCGGACCGCTGGACTTGACCGCCAGCACGGACCAGACGTTAGCTGACGCCGTGCTCGACGGTAGCGACACGTCCACCACCGGATCTCTCGGCGCCTTACAGGTAAGGGATGCCAGAGGTACCGGCACCGGTTGGTACGTTGGCATCGTGGCCACGGATTTCGCGGAACAAAGTTCGACCCACACGATCCCGGCCATCGGCTTCTCGATTCCAACCGTGCCGGCAGTGACCACACTCTTCGGCAACGGCGGCGTAACGGCAGCGGCAGGCGGTTTGAGCAGCCCCGGTTATACGCTGCTCGATAGCCCGAACCCGAACGGACGCGGTCGGTACAGCACGACTCCGAGCTTGAAGTTAAACGTGCCAGCGGAGACGTTCATCGGTACCTATGCCAGCACCGTTACCGAGACACTTACGTCTTACTAGGATTTATAACCATCAGTAATATTAAAGGGCCCCATAACGGGGCCCTTTTTCGTTAGCCGGCGCCGGCTCCCCCTGTCGCCGGGCGTGTTTGGGTATGAACAATGAACGTATGAAACGGTTTTTCGTTTTTATTGAGGGGCAGTGATAAAATGACCCGCCGGATCCGAGTGGTTCTCTCAATAGCGGTCATCGCAGCCCTCATCGGGTTCGCGCCGCTCTTTACCCTTCAAAGCAAAGCAGCCATAATTAAATTAAAAGTCCGCGGCGGGCCGCTCGGATTTATCTTGGAGCAACAACCAAAGCTGGCGCCCATCGATATCACCGGCATCGACCGGGAATCAAGCGGCACGCTCGGCCTTATCGACGCGCGCGACGCGCGCGGCACCGGCGCCGGTTGGAGCTTGGTCGTTCAAGCCACGGACCTGGTCGCCCGCGACGACAGCAGCCACACCATTCCCGCGGCCGGTCTTTATGTCAGCCAAACCGCGCCGGTCGTGACGATCGCCGGCAACGCCGCCCCGAAGAGCTTCAGCGGTGTATTGAGCACTCCGCTGGAACTATTGCGGGCCGGAGCCAACACCGGGATGGGACACTTCCGGATAGAACCGCCCATCGCTCTGGCCGTCCCCGCCGACGTCTTCGCCGGCACATACGATTCGACCCTGACGTTGACTCTGATTTCAGGGCCTTGACGAAATCAGCCATAAGTCATTCTCCGCATCACCGTGCCCGCCCCGCCTGTCTATTTACTTTTAACGCTTAAATTGGTATCTTAGGCGCCATGCTGACACGTGGCCATCAGGCAAAACGCTCCACCCCATTCATCGCCCTCGTTCTGCTTGCCGGCCTGGCCTGGCCCGCCGCTTCTTTTGCTCTCGGAGTAGCCGGCTTCGACGTCTCCCGTCCTTCCGCGAAAAACCCCGACGGGGCCTTTCATTTCAACCTTGAATCCGGCCAATCGCTTGAAGATAGCGTCGTCTTAAAGAACACCACCTCCGATACCGTCCAGAACCTAAGGGTCTACATTGCCGACGGAATGGCAACGACAAACGGGGGGATAGCTCTTAGGGGCCGCGAGGAAAAAAAGACCGGTCTGGCCAAGTGGATATCTATCGACTCGAGCGAAGAGTTGACCTTGGCTCCCGGGGAAGAACGCACCATTACTTTTAGGTTGCGCGTCCCCTGGTCCTCCAAATCAAAGGAGCGGATAGCCGGTTTGGTCGTCGAGCGCGCGACCGCCATCAAAGAGCCGGCGAACAAGCAGTTTATGATAAATGTCCTGCCGCGAGCCGCCATCCTGATCAGTCAGAGGTTGCCGGGGCCGGCCCTCGAACGCTTGAAAATAGTCGACTTTAGCCAAACCTGGGCGAAAAACCGGAACAAAATACTCGGACTGGCGATCAAGAACACGGGCAACATCCACCTGCGGCCAAAAGGCCGCATCGATATTTACGATATGTTCGGCTCTAAGGCCGATACAATAAGGTACGACCAGATGGCGACCATCTTCCCTGAAACAACCAGCCATATCAAATCGGAATGGAAGAATACGCCGGCCATCGGTTTTTTTACAGCCAAAGCGCTTATCTATTACGGCCAAGGCAAGTCCGACGAACGCCGGATCACTTTCTTGATCTTCCCGTGGTGGGTACTGGCCTTCCTGCCGGTCCTATGGTTCATCGCCCGCGGGCAGCGGAAGCGCCGTGCGGCCAAGCGGCTAAAGAAACTTGAGGCTGAAAAAGCCGCGGGAGCGGCTTTCCCCCTGGAAGCGCCGGAAGAAACAGTCGAGAAGATCGAGCCGGAAACGCCCGCCCCGAGAGCGGCGGCAACCAAGGTTGTCAAGGCGCGCACCCGCGCGGCTGCGCCCGCCAAAACCCCCAAGAAACCGGCGGCCGCCAAGGCGGAAAAGCCGGCGAAGGCGAAGAAGGCCCCGGTCAAGAAGGCCCCAGTCAAGAAGGCCCCGGTCAAGAAGGCCAAGCCGGCTAAAGACTGAGCGCCCGCAGATTCTCTTTGGCCGTCTGGTTGGCCGGCTCAAGACGCAGGGCGCGGCGGAAATTGGCGATAGCCGCCCCTCTCCGCCCCTGTTGGGCCTCGAAGACGCCCAGATCGACGTAGGTCTCGGGCAGATAACGATTGAGCGCCAGACTCCGGCTGTAAGCTCTGGCGGCCAGGCCGGCGAAGCGGGGGTCCCGCCGGCTCAGATATGTGTAGAGGCTGCCCAGGGCCGTATAGAGATTCGGGTCCATTGGATCCAGTGCTTCAGCTTTAGCGTAGGCTGCCAGGGCGGTGCGCAAAAGCGCGGTATCGCCCCCCTTCCGTTCGATGGCGTCGATTTGACAGCTGCGCCCCAACCGATAATAGTACAAGCTTCTAGCCTCGCTGCCGGCGGCGGCCGACGCAAATTCTCTTTGGGCCCGCTCCGGTCGCCCGCGGGCTTCGGCGCGCAACCCTTGTTGGAAGTGGTAGTCGGCAACGATCGGCCGCGCCGTGAACACAGTGAACACAGCCAGCGACATACCCGCGATACCGGCCACAGCCAACCACTGGACCGCGCGACCAGCCGGCGAATCCAGGCTGAGGAGCCGCGCCGGTTCCGCCAGACCCAAAGAGAGCGTCGCCAGGGCCAAAAAGAGCCAAAAAAAGACCGCCACCTCGACCTGGCTGAAACTGAACTGGACCGCCGTCAGATAGGCGATGAGGCCGGCAACGAGAACCGGGCCTTCGCCTGAAGCCCGCGCCCGGAGACGCGCCCATGATGCCCGAAAGAACACCAAGACGATCGCCGCAAAAGCGGCCAAGCCGGCCAGTCCCAGAGTAGCGCCGGTGTTGAGCGTGTCATTATGGGCCTTATCGATGCGAGCCAGCGGCTCAAGCTTCTTGTATTCGTCCGGGAGATGCGCCGGGTAGACCATAAAGAGCGTATCCGGCCCGTAACCAAGCACCGGTCGTCTACCAATCAACCCCAGCGTCGTCCGCCAAAGCCATAGACGAGTGGCGACACTGCCATTATCCGTGTCGAAACTGGACACGGCCCGGTCGAAGACCGGAGCCCGCCCTTTGACGTCAGGGTGGCCGTAGACGTTGGCGGCCGTGAATACCATCGCGACCATCACCATCCCGGCGATCACCGTTCGCCTGGAGATACCGCGCCGGGACATGACCGCCAGGACCGCCATCCCCGCGGCCGCCCCCACCCAGGCGCCCCGCGAAAAAGTTGCGACCAGCCCGGCCGCCATGACGACCGTTAAAAACATATAAAGCCGGCGGGATAGCGGCGCTTGCCGGCCGGCGGACCGGCCCAGCGCTATCGGCAACATCAAGGCCAGAAACGTCCCTAAAAACACAGCGTTGCCTAATGTTCCCGTCGCCCGGCCGGCCGGCGCGCTCGTCAGCACCAGGTCATAGCCGAAGTACTGACAGACGGCATAGACGGAGATAAGCCCGGCCGCGGCCAGGCCGGCCGAGACGACCCGGTGGATATCTTCCCTCTTGAGGTTGTTGGTCGCGGCGAAATAGAGCAGGCCGTAGCCGACCAAGGTGAAAACATCTTCATAGCGCTTGTAGTGGCCAAAGAAGCTGAGAACCCGGTTGGTCGAGCCGGCGGCGGCCAAAATAGCTGCGCCCATAAAAGCGGCGACCGGCCAATCGAGGGGCGTCTTGACCCAGGCGATGCGCCGGGCAACCGCCAGACGGGCCGACCACAGCACCAGGATCAGATACGTGGCCAGGCGCAGGAGCGCAACCTTAGGCAAAGTATATGAATCCGCCAGACCGGGAGCGATTACCAGCGGCACGATAAAAGCCGCGCCGGTGAAGACTGTCGCGATAGCGCGCCGCAGGGTGGTTCCCGGCCCT
>Ga0334722_10007079_pt1 | contig 10945 bp, 11 predicted proteins | sample C3_bottom_MG_FD_207210 | JGI IMG/M metagenome (GOLD analysis project Ga0334722, IMG submission 207210) | Sediment microbial communities from Yellowstone Lake, YNP, Wyoming, USA - C3_bottom | ecosystem: Environmental > Aquatic > Freshwater > Lake > Sediment | place: USA: Wyoming | collected...
TCTCAATGCGTTGGTCGATCGCCTCCAGCAGTGCGAGCTTGATCTCGGCCAATGTCTGCGACTCTGGCTCCGCGGGCGTTCTAGGGGGCTTCGGTGTCGCGTCACTCATACGTTGGGGGAGTTGCTCGATTTTGAGTCTCTTCTTCCGCGGCATGCCGATCGCTGGTGGTCATTCTGGCCGCAAAGCATTATCGCGCAGTGTGCCAAAACTCGGCGGACGAAAAACGCGAGCGACGACGCTGTGTTGTTAGCGGTAACAGCGAACAGCCGGGGCCTACCGTCGGCTGCGGGACCAGCCTACGTTCCCGCGCATGCCGACGCCACACCTTCAATTCCTGCTCGCAGCCATTGTCCCTCGCGAAAACCTCATCCGCACACGCATCATTAACCCCAGGCGGCACTGACGGAAGGCTCGCGTCCGGCCACCCTCACGCCGCAGGGACGTCCCGTTTCGGCACCTGTCGGTGTGTTGGCCGAGGGCTCGCCGACGCGAGATCGCACGGGAAGAGTGTTTCGTGGGGGGTGGGGGAGGCTGCTGTTAAATCGCCACGCGGATGGCGGTGGCGTTTAAGAGCCGGCAGTTAAACGGCCTCAGGAATCTCTCCCAATGAGGGCTTTCAGAGAGAGACAATGGCTCGAAAACGGGCCGTGATGGCCCGTCGCGACCCCACCGTGTTTAACAACCCGACGCCGTCGCTGCTCGCACCGTCAAACTCCCGCGACATCACGCCAGATTTCGCGCCGCCTCCCGTAGGGGGTCGGCGCGGCTCGTCGGCAGAGAGAGATTTGGTGCTGGAAGAATTTGGCTCCGCATTCGGTTGCGTAGGCGAGTGCGTTTTCTGAGAAAAACAGAGAATCCAAACTCGCAAAGACCTGAGAAAGCCTTTCGATTCGAGACCCTGGCGCCTCGCTCCGACCGCGGATGACGAATGGGGTGCCCATTTGGTTGCGGCACCGATTTCCAGACCACCAACAGCCCAGATAGGAGCCTCAAGACGCCCGGATCGACCACAGCCTCGTCACAGAGAGGGGTGCCGGCGAGATGAACCGCCCGACCGATGACAGGGCCGGTCGCGTGGCGCACTATGGAAACCTATGAGACGCACTCCTCGGCCTCTGTCCGCGGTGTGGGCGATGCTGGCGCTCGCTGTGACGGCGTGCACCACTCCCTCGACGTCGTCGCGCGTGGCACCGGACGCTCTGCTGGCTTCGATCCGCGCCGGTACCGCGCCGGTCGTCGTCGATGTGCGGATGCGCAGCGAGTATGACCTTGCTCACGTGCCCGGCGCCATCAACATTCCGTTCTATGCGTTGCTTGCACGCGAGGACGAGATCCCCGGGCCCCGCTCCGAGGCGGTGTTGGTGTACTGCAATCACGGACCGCGCGCCGGGGTGGCGAAGCTCGCCCTGCGCCTGGTCGGCTTCACGGACGTGCGCTACCTCGACGGGCACATGTCGGGCTGGAAGGAGCGCGGCCTCCCGACTGAGCCGCCGACCGCTTCGTCGCGACCTGTGGTCGCGACGAAGCGCGAGCCGCGTCAGCAGACCACGACGCAGTAGCATTCTTGTCGTCGGCGTTCGCCGCGCGGTGTGGGACACGTTCACGTCGGCCTCGTCCGGAAAATTCGGCCGACCGAACCATTGGCCGCGCCCGCGCCAACGACTTCTGCCCGACGGCCACGAACAGCCGCGCCCTGCCGTCGGCGCCTCCTCTGCCCTACGTTCGCGACGAGGCCCACGCGGTATCTCCAATTTCTTCCGGCGGCCATGGCCGGCTGGGTGAACCGCAGCCAGCAAGACGTCATCGAGTACCTCCGCGCCGAGAGCCGGGTTCTGCGATAGCACCTCGGTAGCGGGCGGTTCCAGTTTCTTGTCATCGAGCGGTGCGGGCCGACCGCGGTGTGGCTGAATCTTTGAATCGCAGTTTGACCATGGACTTTGTTGGGCCTATCGGTATTTTACGATGAAGCGTGCCGCCAAGTCCGATCCCAAGGCCGCGGCCGCCTGTTGCCTGCCTGCCAACGAGGAACAACACCTCCGATCCGTCGAAGGTCGCCAGGTCGATGCCGAGTTCGCCTTCCTCGCCAAGGCCGTCGGCCATCCGGCCTGCGTGCGGATTCTTCCACTCCCTAGTGGCTCCTGCGATCCTCTGCGGCAACGCCGTGAAGAGGCTGAACGTCGCGATCTACGCGAGGCGGTGGCGAAGCGCGCCACCCGCACTGCGTGGGTGCTCGACGTTCCGGAGGAGTCCACCGGCCCCGATGCTCCGAAACGGGTGGCATCCCCCAGCCTCCAAACCGGACTTGCATGAAAGCACCATCTACCAAACCCGCTCCGTGGCACGGGATCGCCCGCGAGACCATTCCGTGGTTCCCCACCGTCAGTCCCGAGAAATGCATCGGTTGTGAACTGTGCTTCGTCACTTGCGGACGCGGCGTCTATGAGGTGCGCGAGCGAAAGGCGTGGCCTGACCGCCAATACGACTGCATGGTCGGTTGCACCACCTGCGCGAACATTTGCCCAACGCAAGCCATCAGCTTCCCGAGCAAGGAGATTGTCCAGAAGATCGAGCGCGAGCACAAGATCTTTACGATCGTGCGTCAGGAGGCCAAGGCGAAACACGCGAAGCTCGATACCGACACGGCCCGTGCACAGGCTGAGGACGCTGTGGCCACGATGGTCAGCCGGGTCATTCTCCACGTCGCCGGCGAGTTTGGCGAGAAGCGGTTCCTCGTGAAGATGGAGGCGCTGATCAAGGATCGTCAGTTCGATGTTGTGAACCTCAAGCTCGAGATCCCCACGCTGAAAGGTGCGTTAGAGAAGACACCATCGCACATGACCTTCGAGGTCACTTCAACGGACCAGGGGGACATCACTGAATTTCTGAACGAGGTGCGGTCCTTGATTCGCGAAAATCAACTCGTCCTTGTGAATGAGAATCGTGTTTAGCCCGGCGGCATGGGCACGCGGCACGTGGCTTTAGATGTGGAAGCGAGACGGCTTGTGCTGTGGCTGTTCGCCGCGTAGGCGGACTGAATGATCAACGGCATCGAATGGGTGACGCGCTCTCGGGATATTCACCGTTCTGCGTCGAGGTAAGTGTGGGCGGCGTGCGACGGGACGTGTCACTGGGAGTGGAACACTTTTGCCGCGAAGTCCTCGTGGATACGGAGTACCCCGAGTACCCGGTGGAGCGGCTGCACGATGATGTCAACAAGTACGCTACGGTTTTCGAGGCGGTGGCACCGGAAATTTCCTTGAGCGACGTGCCGCGCTGGGAGGTCGAGCAACCATGAGAGTCCCCTCCAGCCGCCGCCTCATTACCTTGGTCATCGTCGGCATGGTGGCTGGGTTTGGGGTTTACAAGCTCGAATTTGCGCCGTTGCCGGTGCTTGCGCACGCTGTGGCTCGTGGGGAAATCCTCGCCGAGGTCATGGGCACGGGCACGCTGGAGGCTCGCGTGAAGACGACGGTCAGCGCACGCATCCAGGAGCGACTGGCGGAGGTGCTGGTGGATCAAGGGGACGCGGTGAAAGCAGGACAGTTCCTCGCCCGGCTTGACGATGCGGAATCCAAGCAGCAGGTCGCGATTGCCGAGGCCACGCTGGCGGCGGCAAGGCAGACGGCGGAGCGTGTTCTTACCGATCTGGCCCGCTCGGAGGCGGTCCTCGACCGGGCGCGCCTCGACTACAAGCGCCTTACCGGACTGGCCGCCGTCCACGCCGTGTCTCAATCCGAGGCAGAGAAAGCCGGCGAAGTGCTGCACGTGGGCGAAGCCGATCTCGAGCGCGCCCATGCCGCCATCGCAGAGACAGAAGGACAGATCGTTGTGGCGGAGAAGAACCTTCTCTTCCGCAAAGAGCAGCTCGCTTTCACCGAAATCCACAGCCCGTACGACGGACTCATCATCCGACGCGACCGGGACCCCGGCGATGTGCTGGTGCCGGGCGCGTCCCTAATGCAGATCATCTCGCTGAATGAACTCTGGGTCAGTGCTTGGGTGGACGAGACGGCGATGCCTGCCCTTGCAACCGATCAACCCGCCCGCATCGTTTTCCGTTCGGAACCTGGCCGTAGCTATCCGGGCAAGGTTTCGCGGCTCGGACGCGAGGCCGATCGCGAGACCCGCGAGTCCCTGGTGGATGTGCGAGCCACCGAGCTGCCGAAGAACTGGACCATCGGACAACGAGCAGAGGTTTTCATCGAGACCGGACGACAGGCTGACGCGGTATTGTTGCCGTCGGCCTTTCTTGTCTGGAAGGCAGGGCGAGCTGGTGTCTTCGTGAATGCCGACGGTAAGGCGCGGTGGAGGGAAGTCGCACTTGGATTGCGTGGCGAGGATAGCGTGGCCATCGCTGAGGGATTGAGTGCGGGCGATCAAGTCGTGCGCCCGCTGGACGGTCAGAGCGCAGCGCTGACCGAAGGTGCGCGCATCACCCCGCCATGAACCTCGCTGTTCGCGACATCCGCCACAATGCGGGCCGCTTTGCGTTCACAAGCGTGGGCATCGGGCTCTTGCTCATGCTCGTCATGGGCATGGGTGGTATCTATCGTGGCCTCATTTACGAGGCCACGCTGCTGGTGGATCGCGTGGGCGCGGATCTGTGGATTGTGCAAGGGAGCACCCGCGGTCCTTTTGCCGAAATCTCCCGCATTCCCGCTACGCTGGAAGACCGCGTAAGGGCCGTGCCCGGCGTGGCTGAGGCGCGGCGGTTCGTCTCCCACACGATTCAGCGCGAGCACAACGGAACGCCCCTGCGCATGGTAGTGCAGGGCCTTTCGTGGCCCGATGACCGGGGCGACTGGGTGCCGCTCGTTGCGGGGCGTCCGTTGCAGCAGGCGCATTTTGAAATGATCGCCGATCAATCGCTGCGGCTACCCCTCGGAACCCGCATCCGTTTGGGAAAGGACGTGTATGAAGTCGTCGGCCTCACGCACGGATTGGTCGGAACCAGCGGCGACGGGCTCACCTTTTTCACCGTCAGCGACGCGATGGCCATCCAGTTTGACGAGCCCGGTGAGGCCGTGCGGCTCGAACGCGCGGCACGTCGTGCGCGGCTGGAAGCCATGGACCTCGGCAGGCTTCAACCCTTGCTGCTCGACCGCGCCGCCGGACTGTCGAGCGGCATTCCTGTTTTCGTAGGGCCGCAGGTCAGCGCTGTGCTCGTCACGTTGCGGCCGGGCGCCGACGAGGCCACCGTCCGCCGCACCCTGGGCACCTGGCCGGACATCACCGTCTATTCCACGCAGGAGCAACGAGACCTCCTGCTCGCCGGGATGGTGGAGAAGGCGCGCCGCCAGCTCGGCCTTTTCCGCTCCCTTCTCATCATCATCTCCACTATCATCATCGCGCTCATCATCTACACGCTGACATTGGACAAGATCCGCGACATCGCGCTGCTCAAGCTCATCGGCGCGCGCAACACCGTCATCGCCGGTCTCATTCTCGAGCAGGCGTTGCTCATGGGGGTCTTTGGCTACGTGCTGGCGTGGGTGATCGGCCAGTATGCATTCCCGCACTTCCCGCGCCTCGTGCTCATTGATCGGTCGGACCTCGCCAGCCTCGCCGTCATCGTCGTTATCATCTCCATGATTGCCAGCCTGCTGGGCATCTGGAAAGCGCTGCGAGTGGAACTCAACACCGTTCTCGCCGCATGAACCAGCCACCCGATAACATCGAGCCTGCGGTGGAGGTCACGCACCTCCGCAAAATCTATGGCAGCGGCCACACCGAGATCGTCGCCATTCGCGATGCCTCGTTGAGTATCGCGCGTGGTGAAATCGTCGGTCTGCTCGGCCCGAGCGGCTCTGGCAAATCCACCATCCTCACCGCGATGGCATTGATCAATCCGCCCACCTCGGGCCAGATCGCCATCGGCGGAACGCCGGTGCTCGACGGACCACACGAGCTGGTGGATCTGCGCGCGTTTCGCCGCGCGCACCTCGGTTTTGTTTTTCAAAAGGCCAATCTGATCCCCTTCCTCACCGCTCTGGAGAATGTGCAGATCGCACTCGAAGTCAACGACCGTCCCGCGCGCCAGGCCCGTGAGCGTGCGATGGAACTGCTCGACTACCTCGGTGTAGGAGTTCGCTCCAACAATCTGCCCGACGCCCTCTCCGGCGGCGAACAACAGCGCGTTGCCGTCGCCCGTGCCATAGCCAATGAACCCAGCCTCATCCTCGCCGATGAACCCACTGCCGCGCTCGACAGCAAGCTTGGCCGGCAGGTCATGGAACTCTTTGCCCAGATTGCCCATGAGCGTCGAGCCGGTGTCCTCGTCGTCACGCACGATCACCGCACCCTGGATGTCTTCGACCGCATTCTCGACGTCGAAGACGGCATGATTAGCATTCGTACGAATCACCAAGATTCCACGGAACGCGCGGTGCCACAGAGGGGGGCCCGGGTGCCGTAGTACGCGGACAGCTTTCTTGTCGAGTCGCTTCGTGCGTGGGACAGGGTGGTGTTCGATCCCGACCTCGCGGCCGCGGGAGACGCGGACGATCACGAGGACTCTTTTTTGGGAGGTGAGTCGAGACCCGTGTTTGACCATGGATCACGTCCAACCTATCGGTGTTTTGCGATGAAGCGTACTACCAAGTCCGATGCCAACGCCGCGGCCGTCGCGGCGACCGCCTGTTGCCCGCCGGCCAACCAGAAACAAGACCTCCGACCGGTCGAAGGTCCCAAGGCCGACGCCGAACTGGCCCTTCTCGCCAAGGCCGTCGGCCACCCGGCCCGCGTGCAGATCCTGCGCCTGCTGCTTCGCCGCCAGACATGTGTCTGTGGGGACATCGTCGATGAGTTGCCCTTGGCCCAGTCCACTGTCTCCCAGCACCTCAAGGTCCTCAAAGACGCCGGCCTGATCCGCGGCGAGATCGACGGCCCCCGCGTCTGCTACTGCGTAGAGCCGCGTACCTTGCGCCGTCTGCGCGCGCTGATGGGCGGCCTGTGATGGTTCCCAACACACGACGGTTTTTCTTCCCAGCCGGCAGCTACAGGAGGCCGCCATGTCCGTAACTATCCGTGTCTTCGATCCCGCCATGTGCTGTTCCACAGGTGTCTGCGGCCCGAGTGTCGATCCCGAGCTCGCCCGTTTCGCGGCCGATGTTGACTGGCTGCACAAGCAAGGCGTGAGCATCGAGCGCCACAACTTGTCCTCTGAACCCGCAGCCTTCGCCGCCGACGCGACGGTGCGCGAGGCCTTGTCCCGCGGCACCGAGGTGCTGCCGCTGATTCTGGTTGGCGACCGCATCGCCGTCGAGGGCGCTTATCCTTCACGCGAGACGCTGGCGGCCCTGGCGGGCGTAATCGTGCGCCGCAGCGAAGCCGCCGCCACCGCGACGAGCTGCTGCGCGCCGGGTGCGGCGGCGGCGCCGACAACGAAATGCTGCCCACCAACCGACGATTCCGCCAAGAACAAGACCGGCTGTTGCTGACGCAATGGAGGTGGAGCCATGAACTTTCTCGAACGCGCGCCCCGACACCTCTTCTTCACCGGCAAGGGCGGGGTCGGCAAGACCAGCGTCGCTTGCGCAACAGCGATCGCGCTTGCCGGGCGCGGTCGCCACGTTCTGCTGGTCAGCACCGATCCCGCATCCAACCTTGACGAGGTGCTGGAAACCACACTCGGCAGCGAGGCGACGCCGATCGTGGCCGTGCCGCATCTGGCGGCTCTCAACATCGATCCCGAAGCTGCGGCGCTGGCCTATCGCGAGCGCATGGTCGGCCCCTACCGCGGCGTGCTTCCGCCCGCCGCCGTGCACAGCATTGAGGAACAGCTCTCTGGGGCCTGCACGGTGGAAATCGCCGCGTTCGACGAGTTTTCCAAGCTGCTCGGCGACCCGACAGCCACGGCCGACTTCGACCACGTCGTCTTCGACACCGCGCCGACCGGCCACACGCTGCGTCTGCTCGAATTGCCGGCTGCGTGGACGGGTTTTCTCGAAACTAACGTCGGTGGCACATCCTGCCTCGGTCCGCTGGCGGGACTGAAGGCCCAGCAGGCCATCTATGATGCCTCGCGCGCGGCGCTGATCGACGGCGAACGGACGGCGCTGGTGCTCGTGGCCCGCGCCGAGCGCGCCGCGCTGAAAGAGGCCGAGCGCACCCACCACGAACTCGCGGAACTCGGCGTGCAGCGTCAGGAGCTGGTAGTGAACGGCATCTTCACGGCCATCGATGCCGACGATCCCGTCGCTGCGGCGATGGAAGAGCGCGGGCGCGCGGCCATCGCCGCGATGCCAGAAGGCCTGCGCGAGTTGCCACGCACGGACCTGCCCCTGCTGCCCTTCGGCCTGGTCGGTATCGAGGCTCTGAGCGCGTTGTTCTCGCCGTCCAGCGGTGCGGCGCAGACGCCGGGCGAGGCCGCCGCCCCGCTCGAGGTTCGCTCCCTCGACGCGCTTGTTTCCGAGCTCGAAACGGGTGGCCGCGGCGTCGTGATGACCATGGGCAAGGGCGGCGTCGGCAAGACCAGCGTTGCCGTGAGCATCGCGCTCGAACTCGCGCGCCGCGGACACGCGGTGCATCTGACGACGACCGACCCGGCGGCGCACGTGGCCGATGCGCTTGGCGCGCCGGTCGGCGGCATCCGTGTGAGCCGCATCGATCCCGACGCCGAGACGCGCGCCTACTCGGACGAAGTGATGCGCAGCGCGGGAGCCGGCCTTGACGAAGCCGGACGCGCGCTGCTGGCCGAGGATCTGCGCTCGCCCTGCACTGAGGAAATCGCGGTGTTCCGCGCCTTTGCGCGCATCGTCGAAGAGGGCACGAGCGGCTTCGTCGTGATCGACACCGCGCCGACCGGCCACACGCTGCTGCTACTGGATGCGGCCGAGTCGTACCACCGCGAGGTTCTGCGCACCGCGGGCGCGGCCCCGGAGGAAGTGCGCCGTTTGCTGCCGCGGCTGCGCGACCCGAATTACACGCGCATCCTGCTCGTCACGCTGCCAGAAGCGACGCCGGTGCACGAAGCGGCGGCGCTGCAGAGGGACCTGGAGCGCGCCGGCATCCGGCCCTTTGCGTGGGTGATCAACGAGAGCCTCGCGCCGTTGGTGGTCACCGACCCGGTCCTGCGGCAACGGCGCGCCAACGAGACCCGCTTCCATGAAGAGGTAGCACGTCTCTCGCCGCGCGTGGCGGTGGTGGCGTGGGCCGAAGGAACGACCCGTGAGCGATTCGCCGCGGAGACCGCCAGCCGCAACAGGCACGAAGCGCTTCTCTTAACGGCAAACTAGCGGAACGCGCTCGCGCACCGCTTTGAGGAGGCAACCGATGAGCAACGAGTCCAGAGCTGCCAACATCTCAACTGCCCAGGCAGAGCCCGGCGTGGCCAGGCGCCTCTCCTTCCTCGATCGCTACCTCACGCTGTGGATCTTCCTTGCCATGGGCGTAGGGGTTGGCGCGGGCTACCTGTTCCCGGACGTCGTGCCGTTCATCAACCAGTTCAACGTGGGGACGACCAACATTCCGATCGCCGTCGGGCTGATCCTGATGATGTACCCGCCGCTGGCCAAGGTGCGCTACGAGGAGATGGGGCACGTCTTTCGCAACACGAAGGTGCTCGGGCTCTCACTGGTGCAGAACTGGATCATCGGCCCCATCCTGATGTTCGTCCTGGCCGTGGTCTTCTTGCACGTCGTACCGAAAGCGCTGGGCGCATCGCCCGAGGCGATGATCACCAATCACGAGTACATGGTCGGACTCATCATGATCGGCCTGGCCCGCTGCATCGCGATGGTCATCGTCTGGAACGAGCTGGCCAAGGGCGACACAGAGTACTGCGCGGGCCTCGTTGCGATCAACTCGATCTTCCAGGTGCTGCTTTACTCGGTCTACGCCTACGTTTTCATTACCGTCCTGCCGACCTGGTTCGGCATCGAGGGCGTAGCGGTCAACATCACCATCGGCGAGATCGCCAAGAGTGTTTTCATCTACCTCGGCATCCCCTTCATCGCCGGAGTGATCACGCGGTTTTCGCTGATCAAGCTCGAGAGCAAGGAGTGGTACCACACCAAGTTCATTCCGAGGATCAGCCCCATCACGCTCATCGCGCTGCTCTTCACCATCGTGGTGATGTTCTCGCTCAAGGGCGAGACCATCGTCCAGTTGCCGCTCGACGTTGTGCGTATCGCCATCCCGCTGCTCATCTACTTCGTGCTGATGTTCTTGTTCTCCTTTTGGGTGAGCAAGAAGGTCGGCGCGACCTACGCGCAATCGGCCACGCTCTCCTTCACCGCGTCCTCGAATAACTTCGAGCTCGCCATCGCAGTGGCTGTTGCGACCTTCGGGATTCACCACGGTGCGGCTTTTGCGGCTGTCATCGGGCCGCTCGTCGAAGTGCCAGTGCTCATCGGGCTCGTCAACGTCGCGCTGTGGCTCGGGCGCAGGTACTACGGCGCGAGCGCGGCAGCTTCGTGAAGGGCCAACTCGAAGGAAGGAGCCAGGCGATGACGCAGACGAAGAAGCATGACCAGGTCCGCGAATCGGTTCGAAAGCAGTACGGGAAGGTCGCCGAGGGAGGCACGGGCTGCTGCAGTGCCCCCGGGTGCTGCTCACCGAACGCCAGTGCCAGCCTGAAGGTCGGCTACACCGCGAAGGACCTCGTCGCGGTTCCCGAGGGCGCCAACCTGGGCCTGGGCTGCGGCAACCCGCACGCCATCGCTGCGCTTCGGTCTGGAGAAAAGGTTCTCGACCTCGGCGCTGGTGGTGGTTTCGACTGCTTCCTGGCTGCCAAGAAGGTCGGCAAGACGGGTCGCGTCATCGGCGTCGACATGACTGCGGAGATGGTGGCGAAGGCCCGCGCGAACGCCCGAAGTGCCAAGGTCAAGAACGTCGAGTTCCGGCTTGGTGAAATTGAGCACCTCCCCGTGGCTGACCGCGAAGTCGACGTGATCCTCTCGAACTGCGTGGTCAACCTCTCGCCCGACAAGAGGGCGGTCTTCG
>Ga0334722_10007080_pt1 | contig 10944 bp, 9 predicted proteins | sample C3_bottom_MG_FD_207210 | JGI IMG/M metagenome (GOLD analysis project Ga0334722, IMG submission 207210) | Sediment microbial communities from Yellowstone Lake, YNP, Wyoming, USA - C3_bottom | ecosystem: Environmental > Aquatic > Freshwater > Lake > Sediment | place: USA: Wyoming | collected...
AGCGCTTCCTTGGTGTCGAAGTAGTGGTAGATGGCGCCCTTCGTCACGCCGGCGGCCTCGGCGACGTCGTCGAGGCGGGCGTGGCGGTAGCCCTGCTGGGCGAAGACCCGCAGCGCGGCGTCGAGCAGCTCGTGGGTGCGCAGTTCGTTGCTGCGCGGCTCGTGGGTCCGCGGCTCGTGAGGGCGCGGCTCGTGGGGGCGCGGCTCGGTCGGGCGCAGGGCGGGGGCGCGTTGCTGTCGCCGGGTGCTGCTGGTGCTCATGGCGGTCGGGCCGAGGTGATGCCGAATGGCTTGCCCCGCGGACATACTCATGAGTATGTTAAGGGCCTCCGAACCTGCCGTCAAGGAAGAACCCCCCGTGTCCTACCCCTCGCCGCTTCCGGCCCCGACGGCGGCCGCGCCGCCGCCCGGCGGGACCACCGGCGAGCCCCACAAGTGGCTCATCGCCGGGGCCGTCGTCCTTGCAGCGCTGATGCAGGTGATCGACTCGTCGATCGTGAACGTGGCGCTCCCCGACATGATGGGGAATCTCGGCGCCAACCTCGACGAGATCGCCTGGGTCTCCACCGGCTACATACTGGCGAGTGTGATCGTCATGCCGCTGACCGGCTTCCTTGGCCAGCTGCTGGGGCGGAAGCGGTACTTCGTGGGGTCGATCATCGTCTTCACCGCGTCCAGTTTCTTCTGCGGCGCGGCGCACTCGCTGGGGATGCTGATCTTCTGGCGCATCGTGCAGGGGCTCGGCGGCGGGGCGCTGATGACGGTGTCGCAGGCCGTCCTGCTCGAGTCGTTCCCGCCGGAGGAGGCGGGCACCGCCATGGCGCTGTTCGGCCTGGGCGTGATGGTGGGGCCGACCATCGGCCCGACGCTTGGCGGCTACATCGTGGACAGCGTCGGCTGGCCGTGGATCTTCTACATCAACATCCCGCTGGGCATCGTGGCCGCGGTGATGATTGCCGCGTACGTGCACGACTCGGCGCACCAGACCAAGCCCAAGGGGATCGACTACGCCGGCATCGTGCTGCTGGCGATGAGCGTGGGCGCCATCCAGTACGTGCTCGAGCACGGCCAGCGCGACGACTGGTTCGAGTCGCGGCGCATCCTGGCGCTGTCGGCCATCGGCGCGTTCGGCTGGATGGCGCTGATGTGGCGCGAGCTGACCACGGCGCACCCGGTGATCGACTTCCGGGTGCTGCGCCACCGCCAGGTCTGGGTGGGGACGCTGCTCGGCGTCGTCATGGGTGTGGGCCTGTATGCGATGGCGTTCACGCTCCCCGTCTTCCTGCAGAACAACCTGCACATGACGGCCGAGCAGACGGGCCTCGTGCTGCTGCCGGGCGCGGCGGCCACGGCCATCTCGATGGGGCTGGTGGGGCGGCTGGTCAACCGCGTGGACGTCCGGTGGCTGATCACCGGGGGGGCGCTGCTGTTCGCCGGGTCGGCGTGGCAGCTGTCGCAGATCACCGGCGAGAGCGGGACGCACGACTTCTTCTGGCCCCTGCTGGGCCGCGGCATCGGCATGGGGATGATGTTCGTGCCGCTCACCACGCTCACGCTGGGCGGCCTGTCCAAGCGGGAGCTGCCGCAGGCGGTGGGACTGTACAGCTTCTTCCGGCAGATCGGCGGCTCGTTCGGCATCGCGGCCATCGCCACGCTGGTCGCGCGGCACACGGCGCAGTACCGCTCGGTGCTCAGCGAGCACATGGGGGGCACCGACGCCGCCGTGCTGGCGCGGGTCGAGCTGCTGACCCGCGCCATGATGGCACGCGGGGCCGACTGGTGGACGGCGCACGCGCGGGCGCTGCAACTGCTCGACCGGATCCTTCGCGGCCAGGCGAGCGTGATCGCCTACGCCCGAGTCTACCTGCTGGCGGCGGCGCTGATGCTGCTGCTGGTGCCGCTGCTGCTGCTCGTGCGCAAGACGGCGGGGCCCGCCCCCGAGCACGCGGTGATGGAGTGACGCACCGCCGCTAGTGCGTCAGGGGCGCGCCGTGCGACGCCATGCGCTCGATGCGCTCCACCAGCTCGGGATCGGCCGGGCGGAGGCGCACCGCAATGTCCACCAGCGCAATCACGCCGGCCACGCGGTCGCCGTCGGCCATCACCGGGATCCGGCGGAGGTGGTCGCGCTTCATCTTGTGGGCCACCACCGTGACCGAGTCGTCCAGGTGCACCGTGGTGAGGTGATGCGTCGTCATGTGCTCCCGCACGGTGCAGGCGTGCCCGTGCCCGGCGGCGAGGCATCGGGTCACGATGTCGCGGTCGGTGAGCACGCCCTTGAGGTGACGGTCCCTCAGGTTGTCGATCACCGGCAGCACGCCGACGTGATGGTCGCGCATCAGCTGCGCGGCCTTGAGGATGGTATCGTCGGGGGTGATCACCGACGGATGCGCCGTCATGACGTCCCGCGCTCTCACGCTCCCTCCCGGCTGCACCGGCCAAACCCGGCCGGTTCCCTCGTACTGATCCAGCATACGTCACTGCGTGGGCCGGGGTAGCCGCAAACGGCTGGCAGAAAGTCAGGGTTCGGCCTACCGGTGCACCCGTTGCGGGGCGACACGCGCTGCGCGATTCTCGGACTGACTTTCCGCGCCGCTCACCTACCTTGGCAAGCACCACATGCGCATCCGCGCGTGGCCGGAGGACGCCCCAGGACCATGCCGCCCGTCTTTCCGTTCCTGCCGCAGCGCCTCGAGGGGCTGGTGGATATCGCGTCCAACCTGAACTGGACGTGGAACCGCGAGGCGCGCCGGCTGTTCAGCGCGATCGACGGTCAGCTCTGGACGCGCGTCCGGCACAACCCGTTCGAACTGCTGGACCAGGTGGACGCCGAGCGCCTGGCGCAGTGCGCCGCCGACCCGGCCTTTCTGGCGCACTACGACGCGGTGCTGCGCTGGTCAGGCGGCGAACAGGCGCCGACGCAGCGCTGGATGTCGCAGGCGTTTCCGGCGGAATCGCGCGAGACCATCGCGTACTTCTGCGCGGAGTTCGGCGTGCACCACACGGTGCCCATCTATTCCGGTGGCCTTGGGGTGCTTGCCGGCGACCACTGCAAGACGGCGTCCGACCTGGGCGTACCGCTCGTCGGCGTGGGGCTGCTGTATCGCGCGGGATACTTCGACCAGCAGGTGCGCGCCGACGGCTGGCAGGAGGACACGGACGATCCCATCGACCTTGCCCGCACGGTGCTCGAGCCGGTGGACGGTCCGGGCGGCGCGCCGCACCTGGCGATGGTACGCACCGCGGGCCGCGACGTCTTCATCCGCGTGTGGCGGCTGCGCGTGGGGCGCGTGACCATCTACCTGCTCGACACCGACCTCGAGAGCAACCATCGCGACGACCGGCCGCTGCTGAGCCGGCTCTACGCGGGCGGGCCGGCGATGCGGTTGAAGCAGGAGTGGCTGCTGGGCGCCGGCGGGGTGCGGGTGCTGCGCGCGCTGGGCGTGCAGCCCGCGGCCTGGCACGCCAACGAGGGGCACGCCGCCTTCATGTTCCTCGAGCGCGTGCGCGAAGCGGTGACGGCGTCGGTGGGCCTCACGTACGCCGAGGCGGTGCGCCGGGTGCGCGCGTCGAGCACGTTCACGACGCACACGCCGGTGCCGGCCGGGCACGACATGTTCCCGGCGGGCGACGTGGCCAACTGCACCGGGCCGGTGTGGGAGGAGATGGGCATTACGCGCGATCAGTTCCTCGCGATCGGCCGTTACCCGGGGGACGTGGTTGACACGTTCCACATGACGGTCGCCGCGGTGCGCATGGCCCGGCACATGAACGCGGTGTCGCGCCCGCACGAGGTGGTGACGCGCAAGCTCTGGGCGCCGCTCTGGCCGGAGCGGCGCGAGGCCGACCTGCCGATCGGCCACGTCACCAACGGCGTGCACCTGGCAACGTGGATGGCCAACAGCATGATGCAGCTGCTCGACGAGCACCTGGGGCCGGGCTGGGGCGATCACGTGGATGACCCGTCGCAGTGGGAGCGCGTGCTGACGCTCGACGCCGCGAAGCTGTGGAGCGTGCACGGCTGGCTCAAGCGCAAGCTGCTGGTGCATGCGCGCGAGCAGGCGCGGCACCTCTTCTCCCAGCACGCGCGCGACGCCTCGCAGCTGGTGGGCACCGGCGTGCTGCTCGACCCCGACGCGCTGACCATCTGCTTTGCGCGCCGCTTTGCCACGTACAAGCGGGCGAACCTGATCTTCCACGACATCGAGCGGCTGCTGCGCCTGGTGCGCAACCCGTCGCATCCGCTGCAGCTGATCTTCGCGGGCAAGGCGCACCCGGCCGACGTGCCGGGCAAGCAGATGCTGCAGGAGATCTACCAGACCACGCGCGACCCGCGCTTCGAGGGACGCATCGCGTTCGTCGAGGACTACGACATGCACCTCGCCCACGTGCTGGTGCAGGGGGCCGACGTCTGGCTGAACGTGCCGCGCCTGCCCATGGAGGCGTCGGGGACGAGCGGCATGAAGGCGGCGCTCAACGGCGTGCCGCAGCTGAGCACGATGGACGGCTGGTGGGAGGAGGGCTTCAACGGGCACAACGGCTGGGCGATTGCGGCGCAGCCGGGGTCGAGCGCGGCCGACGAGGACGCCTCGGCGGCCGACCAGCTCTACGAACTGCTCGAGACGTCGGTGGTGCCGGCCTTCTACAGTCGCGACGCCAACGGATTGCCGCAGCGCTGGATCCAGATGATGCGCCATGCGCTGCGCGCCGCGGGCGCCCGCTTTGCGTCGCGGCGCATGCTGGTGGAGTACGTGCGGGACTACTACGCGCCCTCGATCCGGGGAGAGTCGGCGCCGGATGAGGCGCCGACCGGCTGAGCCGCAGCCCGCAAACGGCAATTGAGCGCAGCCGCAATCGACGGGCATCGCACCTGCACACGCGCTGGCCGTGGCTCTTGCTTGCAGGCACGTGGCATGCACCCGTACGAGGTCCGCGGCTGGTTCGTGGGTGATCCGCCGATGGTTGGGGTGTCGCCGCCCCCGTATCGTGGGTGGTGCGGGGGTCGATGATGCGCGGGGCGCCATCCGTTGGGCCGCACGCGAGGCGTCGGGCGTGCGGAGTTCGCAGGGAAGGAGCGGCTCGATGATCGCGCTGGACCAGCCGGTCACGCCACAGGACGCTGTGCCCGTTTCCGTTCCGACGGCTCTCACCGCCGCCGAGGCGCACGCGGCGCGGCGCGCGGCCGATGCCGCGGCGCTGCCGCGCCTCGCGCCGCCCCGCGTCGAACGCCGGGCGCGGCGCGCGCCGCACGGCCGCGCGGTGCCGGCCCCCGGCCCAGCGCGCCGAGCCATCGTGCACCTCACCGCGGAATACCACGGCTACGCACGCACCGGCGGGCTGGCCGAGGCGGTGGCCGGTCTGGCGGCCTCGCAGGCGCGCTCGGGCGAGCGCGTGTTCGTGTTCGTGCCGCTCTACGCCTGCGTGCGCGACGCCGCCGCGCACCTGGTGCCGATCACCGAGGCACACCTGATCGAGGTCGGCGGGCGCACCGAGCCGGTGCGCTTCTACCGCGACGCTGCGCGCGGGGCCGGACCGACCGTGATCTTCGTCGATGCGCCCGGCTGCTTCGACCGGCCCGGGCTGTACGGCGACGACCGCGGCGACTATCCGGACAACCACCTGCGCTTCGCCCTCTTCGCGCGCGCGGCGCTGCATGGCATTGCCACGCTGGTGCCGAAGCCGCTGCTGCTGCACGCGCACGACTGGCACGCGGCGCTCGCCCCGGTCTACATGCGCGCGCACCCCGACGTCGCGCCGCACTTTGCCGGCACGCCGACGGTGCTCAGCGTCCACAATGCGGGCTACCAGGGACACTTCGGCGCCTCGGTGATGGCCGACCTGGCGCTGCCTCCCGAGCTGTGGCACATGGACCGGCTGGAGTGGTACGGCCGGCTCAACCTGCTGAAGGGCGGGCTCGTCTTCTGCGACGCCGCCGTGACGGTGAGCCCGGCGCATGCCGCCGAGTTGCGCACCGCCGAGGGCGGGTTCGGTCTGCACGAGACGTTCCGCGGGCTGGGCGACCGCCTGGTGGGCATCTGCAACGGCATCGAGCAGCTGCAGTGGGATCCCGCCACCGACGACCAGATCGCGGCGAACTACTCGGCCATCGACCTCTCGGGCAAGGCCGCGTGCAAGGCGGCGCTGCAGCGCGCCTTCGCCCTGCCACGGCGGGCGGCCATTCCCGTGATCGGCATGTCGTCGCGCCTCGCGGGGCAGAAGGGATTCGACCTGCTGCTGCGCAGCGTGCGCCTGCGCCGGCCCGACACGCAGCTGGTGATCATCGGCGAGGGGGAGGCGCGCATTCGCGACGCGGTCGCCGCGCTCGCGGCGGCGCATCCCGACCGCGTGGCGTGCTGCTTCACGTTCACCGACCGACTGGAGCACCAGCTGATGGCGGGCGCCGACATGGTGCTGATGCCGTCACTGTACGAGCCGTGCGGGCTGACGCAGATGCATGCGTTGCGCTATGGTGCGCCGGTGATCGGGCGCCGCGTCGGTGGCATCGGCGACACGGTGGTGGACGGCGACACGGGCATTCTCTTCGAGACGTTCGACGTGGAGGCGCTGGACACCGCGCTCGATCGCGCGATGGCGCTGTACGCCGATCACGCGGCGTGGCACGCGATGATGCGTCGCGCGATGAGGCGCGACTTCGGGTGGGACCATTCGATGCACCATTATGCGGAGGTCTATGGCGCCGCCGAGCGCGCGGTGCCGACGGAAGGCTAGTGATCGTGTAAGCTGAAGCCTGTCAGGAATTTGCGCGGTGAAGCCCTACGTCGTTGCAGCGTAGGCCCTACTGCGCCAAGCTGTGCTCAAGGGCAAATATCATTCACGCGACGCTCGCGCCGTGTGCGCGGGTCCCCTGGGCGTTCCGCGAGCTTCCGATGGAGCTTGCAATGCTGACTTTTGCGGAACTGGTGGCCCTGGACGGCGAACTTCGCGACACGCCGACCCTGACTTTGTATCTCGACGGCCGGAGCGAAAATCCGGCATGGCGGACGGCATGGCGCCGCTCGCTCAAGCAGGAAGAGGCGCGCCTGAGGCGCGAGCTGGCCGATGCGCCGCACGACGAGCGCGAGGCGTTCGCACGCAACATCGAGGCGCTGGAGACGTACCTCGCGCATCGTCGCGGGGCGTTCGACGCGCCGGGCTGGCTGGGCGTCGTCGCCGAGGGGCGCGTGCGGCTCGATGCGCCGCTGCGCGCGGTCACGCCGTCCATTGGCGCCTGGCGCAAGGGCGTGGCGCTGGCGCCGTTCCTGTGCGCCGCGGAAGCGGCCGGGCTGGCCTGGGTGGTGGTGGCCGACAGTCGGGCCGCTCGCATCTTCCACTGCGACGATGACGGCGTGCGCCGCGTAGACACGGTGCGCACGCTCCCTCACGACGACCACGAAGTGCCGGAAGGCGACGGGCGGCATGCGACCTTCCACCAGAGCACGCGTGGTGGCGTGGGGCGCGACGCGGCCGAGCGCGAGCGACGCGAGGCGCGGTCGCGCATGCTGCGCACGCTGGCGGCCCGCGTGCGGGTGCTGACGCCGACGCTGCCGGTCTTCGTCGGCGGCACGCCGCAGCTGCTGGGCGAGGCGGTGGAGGCCATGGAACACGAGGGGATCAAGCAGGTGGTCCAGGCCCCGGCGCTCGGGGCGCGGGCGCGCGTGAGCGAGATCGCGCGGGCCGTGCACGAGGGGCTGGTGCAGTTGCGGCGGGCCGAGGAGCAGGACCTCGTGGCCGATCTGCTGCGGCGCTTCGCCGACGACGATCTCGCGGCGGCCGGCGCCGCCATCACCGGGCGTGCGCTCGATGACCGCGCGGTGCACACGCTGGTGCTGAGCGGGTCGTTCATCGCGCTCCAGCCCGAGGTGGCCGAGGTGTTCGTGCGCTCGGCGATCGCCCAGGACGCCGCCGTGCAGGTGGTGTCGGGCGACGCGGCGCGCACGCTGCAGGAGTCGGGTGGTGCGGGCGTGCTGCTGCGTTTCTCGCCGTTCCGCATGGCGGCCGACCACGAGGGCGAACTGGCGGGCGTGTAGCCGGCGCGTGTCGTTGCGGGGTGCGCGGGCGGGTTCCGACGGGAACCCGCCCGCGCGCGACTTTCTACCGCGCGCGCAGCAGCACGAATTGCCTCGCGCCGGCAACGCCGAGCCAGGCGGCGAGCACCGAGAGCAGGACGCTCGCCAGCGCGTAGGCCGCGGCGCGGCCGAACAGGCCCTCATCGGCCAGCGCCACCGTCTCGATGCTGAACGTCGAAAACGTGGTATAGCCGCCGCACAGCCCGGTCGTCAGCAGCGCGCGCACCTCGGCGCTGACCCCGGCGGTCTCGAAGCTCCACGTGGCGAGAAAGCCGAGCAGCAGGCTGCCCGAGATGTTCACGAGGAGCGTGGCGTACGGAAACGACGTCGCGGCGCGCTGCTCGATCCAGGCGGAGAGCAGAAAGCGGGCAACCCCGCCCACGGCGCTGCCGAGGGCGACGGCGAGGATCATTCGCATGACTGGAATATGCCGGACGGGTGCGTGGGGTGGTAGATTCCGTCTGCCGGGTGCAGGGGGCGATGGCGCGCGGTTTGGCCCTCGTAAAGTCCGGCTCGGCCGGTGACGATACTGACGCAGGAGAGTTCCCTGTCCGGACCTGATATGAGCGTGGACGCCAGCGGCCGAAAACCCACGATTGTCATCGTGGACGACGAAGTCGCCATTCGCAATGCGATGTCTCGGTTCTTCGAGCGGCGCGGTTGGACGTGCATCCTGGCGGCCGACGGCACCGAAGCCGAGCGCGTGCTCTTTGGCGGCACGGCGCCCTGCGACTTCGACGTGGTGCTGTGCGACCTGCGGCTGCCGGGCACGTCGGGGCTGGAGCTCTTCGCCCGCGCGACGGCCGAACGACCCGACGTGGCCCAGCGCTTCGTGCTCTCGTCGGGCGACACCGATGGCGTGACGGCGGCGTGCCCCGTCCTTGCCAAGCCGTTTCCGCTGGCGGATGTTGCGAGCATGGCGGACCTCATCCTGAGCCGCAACAAGGCCGCGTAACCGCGGGGCAGCGGAACGGGCAGTGCGGGGCACGGGGGGGGGGTGCATATGGAGATTCGCAGCGGATCGTTTGCGCACGGTGAGGTGATTCCCGTGCGTCATACCTGCGATGGTGACAACTCATCGCCGCCGCTCGCGTGGTCGGGCGTGCCGGCGGGCGCGCGCAGTCTGGCGCTGATCGTCGACGATCCCGATGCACCGGATCCGGCGGCCCCGAAGCGCCTGTATGTGCACTGGGTGCTCTACAATATTCCGCCAGACGTCAGCCGCCTGGACGAGGGGTTGCCCCGGTCGCCGGTGCCAGAGGGTGCGCGCGAGGGGCTGAACGACAGCGGCCACCCGGGCTACACCGGGCCGTGCCCGCCCATCGGGCGCCACCGGTACTTTCACACGCTCCATGCGCTGGACACGGTGCTTCCGGACCTGGGAGCGCGGGCGGTGCGCGCCGATCTCGACGCCGCCATGAAGGGGCATGTGCTGGCGTCGACGCAGGTGATGGGGACGTACGCGCGGAAGTGAATCAGGGCGGGTCCGCCGGCCGTAGGGAGGCGTAACCCTCTCCAGGACTCGCCCGTGCGCGCGTTTCTCAAGTTCGCCCTGCTCGGCTTCGTGGCGCTGGCCCTGCTCATTCCCGCCGGGCTCGCGCTGATCGCCATTGGGCTGCCCGTCATGGCGGCGCTGGTGGCCCTGACCATTCCGGTGGTGGCGGTGCTGGGGATGATAGGCATTCCCGTCTTCCTGACCGCCATCCTCGCCGTGGTGGTGCTGGCGGTGGTGTTCGGCGTGCTGGGCGCCATCCTGGCCATCGGCTTCGCGGTGGTGAAGCTGCTGCTGATCGTGGCGCTCCCGCTGGCCCTCCTGGGCTGGGTGTTGAGCGCGGTCTTCTCGGCGCGGAGCAAGCAGGACGCCGCCGAGTAGGGGTGGGGCGGTTGGCCGGGCGGCGCAGCAGGGAGAACGAAACGGCTGACGCGTGCGTAACATTCCACTAGACTGTTACCCACTTGATCACGCGGCTGGCGGTCGCCTTTCGGCGCCCGGGCCCTCCACTCGCTGCGATGACTGCGTCACGCTCTTCCATAGCCCTTGCCTGCGCGCTGCTGCTCGCCGTCCCGGCGTGCCGCCCGCCGCAGCGCATCAATGGGCAGGTCGCCACCGCCGGGGCGCCACGACAGCCCTGGCCCGGCACGGCGCGCGCGGGTACGCCCTTCAACGCGGCCGAGTCGCAGCGATCGACGCGCGGGGCGACGATGCCCGACGCGGCCGCGGCCCGCATGGAGTCGCTGTCGCTCGCCGACGTGATCGACGTGGCGCTGGGCAACAACCCGCAGACGCGCATCTCGTGGGCGCAGTCGCGCGCCGCGGCGGCAGCGTATGCCAGCAGCCGCGGGCGCTGGCTGCCGTCGCTGCAGGGCGATGCGAGCGGCGGACCGTCGCGCGCCATTTCGTCGAACCCGGCCCGGGTGCCGGCCGATCGGACGACGGTGACGACCACGCTGTCGCTGCAGTACCTGCTGTTCGACTTCGGGGCGCGCGGCGGCGCCGTGGCGGCGGCGCGCGAAGCGCTCTTTGCCGCCGACCTCACGCATAACGCCGCGGTGCAGTCGGTGGTGCTGCAGGCCGAAGGCGCCTATTTCGGCTACCAGGCGTCGCGCGGGCTGGTGGACGCGTCCCGGCAGGCGGTGGCCACGGCGCAGGCCAACCTGGCGGCCGCGGAGCGGCGGCACGATGTGGGGCTGGCGACCATCGCCGACGTGCTGCAAGCGCGCACCGCGCTGGCCCAGCAGCGGCTGGCGTCGCAGACGGCCGAGGGCAACCTGCAGGGGGCGCGCGCCCAGCTGGCGCTGGCGCTGGGCCTGCGGGCGAACGCGGCGTTCGACGTGGTGGCCGACACGGGGGCGACGCCGGTGGCGGTGCTCGCCGAGAA
>Ga0334722_10007081_pt1 | contig 10943 bp, 11 predicted proteins | sample C3_bottom_MG_FD_207210 | JGI IMG/M metagenome (GOLD analysis project Ga0334722, IMG submission 207210) | Sediment microbial communities from Yellowstone Lake, YNP, Wyoming, USA - C3_bottom | ecosystem: Environmental > Aquatic > Freshwater > Lake > Sediment | place: USA: Wyoming | collected...
TCTTCACACTCTGAGCCGAATCCACAAAACCGCTTAACTGGACTACCCCTTTGAACGTCTCGACATTGATCTGGAACACTTTCAGGGCGGGATCTTCAAGGATCTCGCCTTTTACCTTGCTTGTGATTACCGAGTCATCGATGTACTCGCCGGTGCCCTCGCGTGTCGGCGTGGATGCGCACCCCAGGAATACCGCGATCAGCCCTGCGCAGATCAGCAAACTCAAAATCCGATTCATTTTTACCATGACTCTCTCTCCTCTCGTCCGAAGTTGGGGCGGGGGCGGCGTATCTACCGACCCCCTGCCCGGTTGATAAAGAGCTTGGAAACTCCTGGCGCAGCTCTTTAATATCTGTCGCGCTCGTCGAACCCGCGTTTCTCACCCCTGCCTCTTTCATCACCCCTGCCCCGTTCATCATCCCTGCCTTTTTCATTGCCCCTGCCCTTGAACCTGACCTCTTTCGGGTAGCGGTCCCTCGGCAGTTCCATCCACGGTCCGTTCCTTGAGTTCGAGTAGGACCAGCGGTCGCTCTGGTAGTAATAGTAATAGCCGCCGTGAGAGTAGTAGGGATCTCCTTCCAACAGCACCACGATCGACGGAAGAGCCGGTACGATTACGGCCTCTCCACGGTATCCGGTCGTCACCGCGCATGCCGCGGCCAGAAATGCCGCAAGCAGGACGACAAGCAATATCCTTTTCATCCTCTCCTCCTTAGATCTTCTTGCCTGCAAGAAGCAGGATCGCGCCGGCCACTATCGCACCCACGCCCACCCAGGCAGGAACGTTCACCGTCTCCTTTTCCTTGAACGACATCTCGATGCTGCCCAGCTTGGCTTCATGGGTCTCCTTGGTGTAGCTGAACTTGCCATACAACACACCCAGAAGGCCGGCAACGATCAGCACGATGGCCAGGATCTTGTTTACGCTCATCTCATCTCCTTCCTGTCAGGGACCCGCTTCGAAGAAGCATTCCGGGCCCCTCACACTACCCTTCGTCCCTGAATAACATTGATCAGCACCACCACGAGCGCTATTACGAGGAGAACGTGAATGAACCCTCCCATCGTGTACGAAGTGACCAAACCCAGCGCCCAGAGAACGAGCATGATGACCGCTATAGTCCAGAGCATTTCCCATCACCTCCCTTTGCAGCCCGGCCACGTATCCCCCATCTTTCAACGATAAACACCGGCTTTCTTCCATATGCCTACAAGGTAACCCTGCCGGCCGGCCTTCGGTATCGGCTTCCGTCCGAAATGCGAATCGCTTTTTGTCTGATTCTCGGACCGGTGTTTGTCCTATGGGTTAGAGCATCCGTTATATGCAACGGCGGTCATCTCAAACGTCTTTCTTGAAGTCGATGTATCCCCGCTCAATGTCCGTATGGACCAGCTGCACGCGTAGCCTGTCGCCGACATCGGCCCCTTCGAAGCCGTGAATCATTCTGCCTTCCACAGGTGGGTGAAGGAGACGGACCCAGGTCCCCTTTTCCGATGCGCCGGTGACGATCGCATCGAACCGCTCCCCGATTCTCGGCGCCAGCAGCATGGCCGCGGCGGATTTCCCGACCAGACGCTCGACCTTGTTCGCATCGTCTTCCTTTTCCGTGCAGTGATGGGCCAGTTCCGTCAATTCATCGCGGCCGTACGGCATCGCCGATCCCGCGAGGGCGGCCTTGAGCATCCGCTGCGTGATGAGGTCGGGGAATCGCCGGTTCGGGGCCGTGGAGTGGGTGTAATCCCTGACCGCGAGCCCGAAATGACCGGGAGCCGTTTCCTCCGGAAATTCGGGGACGTATTCACCGGCCCCCATCAGCTTGATGATTGTGAGAGAGAGATCGGGAAAGCGGAGAGGATCTGCGGCCTTCCTTCCCGCCAGAAACTGCGCAAGCGCCTTCGGATCGGGCTCCGGCGGAAGCATTGCGCCGTATCGGGACGCCACATCGACAATACGTTCCCACCGCTTTGGAGATCGTACTACGCGCCGCAGGGAGGGATACTTCCTGGCTTTCAGGTACCGGGCCGTCACCCCGTTGGCCGCGATCATGAAGTCCTCGATAAGCTCTTTCGCGCGATTTCTCCGTTCGGCTTCCAGGTCCCGGATCGCATCCCCGTCGAACACCGGGCGCGCCTCGATCGTTTCCAGGTCCAGCGCTCCATGCTCGTGCCTGAACGCCTTCAGCCGTTGCGCCACACGGTCCTGGATCCGGAGGTTCTCGGCGAGCCCCTCGACGTCTGCTATCGGGCCCGGAACAGGCGCGTTGCCTTCCAACCAGGCCGCAACGCTGTTGTAGGCAAGCTTTGCGCTGTTGCGTACCGCCGCACCGTAGAGATCCGTACCGAGAAGCGATCCATCTTCGCCGATGACCATTTCGATGACGATGGCGGGGCGATCTTCCATGTAGCCAAGCGACGTGAGATCTGTCGACAGCTTTTCGGGAAGCATCGGAAAGATCTCTGCTGCGGTATAGACCGAGGTGGTGTTCTGCCGGGCGTGATCGTCGATCGCCGAGCCTTGCTTGAGGATCGCGTCCACATCCGCGATCGCGACCAGGATCTTCACCGCGCCCCCCGGCATCGTCTCGGCGACGGTCAGCTGGTCCAGGTCGCGGGAATCGTCGTTGTCGATCGATGCCCAGGGGAGGTTGCGCATGTCACGCTGCGACACGGAACTACCGGCTACGGTCGCTCGAATACCGTCGAGTTCGGCGAGCGCCGCCTGGGAGAAATCGGGGAGCAAGCCGCGCTCGATCATCGCCCTACGGGCGATCCGCTTCAGGGTGGAGCGCTGTCGGCCGGCGTCCGTATCCATTCCGAATTCCTTAATAACGGCGGTAATAGTACCAATCAGGCTGGCTTTCCTGCTGGAACTTGCTTCGCTCGAATTCTTTCTGTTCCCCTCGCCTTAATTTCTCGTCCGCCTCGAATGCCTTCTTGTTCTCCGCCTCCCTTTCCTCAGACTCCTTTTTTGATTCTGCCTTCAACGATCCGATGATGGTCTGCCGCTTCTTGACCAGGGCCGACGCTTCTCCCTTGGCCACGTTCATCGCCACAACGAACCCGACTTCCACGGCGTCGCTCTTCTCGACGTCGACATAGACCTCATCCTCGTAGATGCTTTTCACCGTTCCGCCGCAGATGTAGTGGCCCTGCGGATCGAACACCGATACATCCGCGCCTGTCACGAACGATCCATTGACCGACATCACGAGGAATCGTGCCGTCGTTGCCGTTCTACGGAAGACCACCCCATCCGCGGGGTAGGATTTCCCGGATGCTTCGGCGGATGCTTTCGGTGAAGGTTTCAGGGCAGGAGTCGGGGATAGCGCACCGGATGAGACGACCTTCCCGGCGGGGAACCATTTCATGAAAATCTTCCTCCCCTCCCCGCTCGCGCCCAGATCCGCCAGCGCCCAATTCACCCGGTCGAGAAAGTCTCTGTTCCCCTTGCGGACCCCGAGTCCGTAGAGCTCTTCGGAAATCCCGATGTCGGGGATTTCGTACTTGTTCCTGCTCCGCGACTTCGCGAGCAGTCCCGCGAGGATCACTTCGTCGGTCGCCAGCGCTGCGACTTTCCCTTGATATAGCGCCCGGGCGGCCTGGTCGTAGTCGCCGTAGGTGACGATCTTCGCCCCTGGAATAGCGACTGCCAGGTTCCGCTCGGCGGTCGATCCTTTGGCCGTCGCGATCTTCTTTCCGACGAGGTCCTTGAGGCTCCGGACCGACCCCTTCTTCGCCAGAAACCTTTGGGTCGTCCGGAAATAGATGGAACTGAAGTCGATCAGCTTCGAGCGGTCCGCGGTTATCGTCATCGTCGCGGCGATGATGTCGATATTCCCATCCAGCAGCTGCGGGATCCGGTCCTGGGAAGTGACGGGTTTGACCTCGAGCCTGACGCCCAATTTGCTCGCGACCGCCTTCGCGATGTCTACGTCGTATCCGACGATCTCGCCGGACCGGTTGTCCATGGAGCCGAACGGCGGAGTGGAATCCTTGACACCCACCACCAGAACGCCCCTCTTCTTGACGTCATCGAGCGTGTCTCCGGCGAAAGCGGGGAGAGAAAGGATGCCGAGCATAAGGAGCGCCGTGACGACCGTGAGCAGTCTCTTCATTTTCGCCTCCGATTCGTGCGGATGAAATGTACCCCGATGCCCCGCTCTGCTTCTTTCACCGGGAATCCCCCAAGCGGATCCTTCTTCTCGGCCTACGGCGTCGACACCACCTCCACATTGGATAGCGACGAGTCGCCGGCGGCGTTCCATGCGTGCACCCGGTAGGAGTAGGTCGTGCGAGGCTTGACGGACTCGTCGCGGAAGGCCGCGATGTGCGCCCCCGTCATGCCGACCTCCGAGAACAGACAGGCAGAACCGATGCCTTCACCGCGCTCGATGTGAAACCCGACACCGTCGGCTCCGCATTCGGTCCACGCCAGAATCACCTGGCAATCACCGACAGCGACCGCGATCAGATCGGCGGGCGCCTCTGGAGGGACAGGATCCGAAGTTCGTTTCGTCATTTCCCATCCTCTCCGCTCCGGCAAGACCTGGGTCTGCAACATTCCATCTTTCGGAGCGGGGAAACCACCTGATCCACAGCATGTCCCGAAAAGCAAAGGGGTGATATCGGCTTCCGTCCGAAACAGTTATCGCCGTTTGTCCTAAATTCGGACCGGTGTTTGTCCTATGGCAGGACAAACACCGGTGTGAGATTCGGACAAACCACTATTCACATTTAGGACATAGGCCGATGCCCAAACCGCGGGAACGGGATCATCGTGGTAGCACATGCCCAATACAAACCCGGGCGGAGAAATGGTGAACCCCGCAGAGGAGCCGTGATGTCGTTTCAGGTGAAGGCGATGGCAGCCATTCCGGTTCTCATGGCAGCGCTGTTGTGGCATATCCCCCTCGCGGCGGCCCCGATCCCGGTGCGTTTCGCCGAGGGATCCCTGCATGGATTCCTCGTGCTGAGCACCCTCAAGGAAGCCCCCATCGCGTCGGGCGATCTTCTCCAGGTTGGCCGGGAAGAAGAAGTCAAGAGTCGCATGGTGTTCCACTTCAAGGATGGATCGTTGATGGACGAGACCGTGGTGTTCACCCAGCGGAACGTCTTCACTATGCAGAGCTACCGCTTGGTCCAGCGCGGGCCGGCATTCCCCGAGGACACCGTGATCTCGCTGGAGCGGGCCTCCGGGAAGTACCTTGTGAAAACCAGGTCCCGCAAGGACGGACGGGAGAAGGTGCTCGACGGCAAGCTCGATATGCCTCCCGACACCTACAACGGGATGGTGCTCACCGTCCTGAAGAACCTCTCCGGCGGGGCCGGCGAAACCGTCCACGTGGTGGCCTTCACGCCCGCTCCGAAGCTCATCAAGCTGAAGCTGGCACCGGCGGGCGAGCAAACAATACTGGTCGGCGGATCCGAAAAAACCGCAACACACTACCTGCTCAAGCCAATGCCCGGAATCTGGTTAAAGCTCTTCGCCTCGCTCCTTGGGCGAATGCCCCCGGACAACCACGCATGGATCGTTGCCGCGGATGTGCCGGCATTCGTGAAGTACGAAGGACCGCTCTATATGAAAGGACCGACCTGGCGGATCGAACTGACCAGCCCCCGCTGGCCCTAAAGGGGAAAAGGACATTGGAACCAGTCGTCATTAAAATGACTGCAACGGGAAAGAGGTACTTCGCGGGACGTACGATGCGGTTTGCCGCCCTTCTTCTCCTGTTCGGGCTGCTTGCACCTCCGGGAGTGTCGCACAGCCCTTCCGCGGCTCCCGGCAACCCCCCTCAATATGGCGTGACGGTTGGGGACAATGCCGTCTTTACCCCTGGGAATATCCGCGTTTCCGAACGTCTCTTCGGTCTCCCGGGACTCACCGACGTAGGTCGCGTGGCACCCGGAATCTTTCGCGGCGCCCAGTCGAAACCAGAGGGGTACGCCACTCTCAAGGCCATGGGCATAAGGACGGTGATCAACCTTCGCACACGCCACGGGGAGAGGGAGGCGGTCGAGTCGGCAGGGATGCGATATGTCGAGATTCCCATGAGCTTCATCAATACAGTCGACCCCGCGGTCGTTCGGAAAGCGCTGTCGGTGATGATCGACCCTGCGAACCAGCCGGTATTTCTCCACTGCTCTCTCGGGATGGACCGCGCAGGAGTGGTGGTGGCTGTATATCGGATGGATGTCGACGGGTGGAGCGAAGCGGAGGCGGAAGCGGAGATGGATGCCTTCGGATTCCACGAGATATGGTTCAAGCTCAAAGAGTTCGTTCGCGGGTACAAGGGAGGAGCGGTAGGGGATACGGACCGGGAACGGCCTGATAATCCATAAGCAATGGAGGTTCGGCGGATGTCGGAAGACGGATTGAAGGATGGGGTGTTCGTCCTTTCTGCTGCGGCAGGCGCGGGACATGTCCGGTCGGCGGAGGCTCTGGTAACCGCTTTCGCGTCTAAAGGGATCGCCGCGAAGCATGTGGAGGTCCTTGAGTACTCCTCCTACTTCTTCAAGAAGGTCTTTTCGGACCTGTACTTCGAATTGGTCAACCGGCAGCCGGCGATCCTGGGGCTTGTTTACGACGCCATGGACCACCCGTGGATGTACAGGAAACGCCGCCTCGCGCTCGATCTGCTCAACACCCGGCCCCTCGCCAATCTGCTTAATGATGAGCGGCCGCGACTGGCCATATGCACCCACTTCCTTCCCGCGGAAATCCTTCTCCACCTGCGCAGGAAGAAGACCCTGGACATCCCCATCGGAGTCGTGATCACGGACTTCGACCTTCACGCCATGTGGTTGTACAGGGGAGTGGACTGGTACTTTGTCGCCTGCGAGGAAACCAAGGTCCACATGGCCGCTCTCGGGGTTCCGCCGGAGACGATACATGTAACGGGAATCCCGATCGACCCGGCTTTTTCCACGGCGAGGGAGAAAGCGGAAACCCGCCGGGAACTGGGTCTCCAGCCGGACCTGACCACGTTCCTTGTCGCCGCGGGAGGGTTTGGAATGGGCCCCGTGGAATCCCTTGCGAACACCCTTCAGGAGGTCCGCCACCCCATCCAGGTGGCGGTGGTGTGCGGAAAGAACCCGGCTCTGAAGAGCCGCCTGGAAAAACTTCCGGCTCCCAACCACCCCGTGAAGATCTTGGGGTTCACTTCCGAGATGGAGCGATGGATGGCGGCTTCGGATCTGCTCGTAGGGAAGGCCGGGGGGCTCACCAGCTCCGAGGCGCTGGCCTCCGGCCTGGTGATGGTCATCCTCAACCCGATCCCGGGGCAGGAGGAGCGCAACAGCGACCATCTCCTGGAGGAGGGGGTCGCAGTGCGGTGCAACAACCTCCCCGCACTGGCCTACAAGATCGATTCCCTTCTGTCGGACAAGGAACGGTTCGAACGAATGCGACAGGCGGTCCGCCGACTGGCCCGCCCGAACGCTGCGGCCGACGTCGTGTCCCTGGTTTCCGGGACGATAACATAGCCGTATCAACGGCCGTCGGGAGGAAGTAGTTTTGCGGAAGCGCACGGGGCATCTGGCCGGGTTCCGTAAATTCCTCTGGGGGGTGGCCACTTCGGCGTTCCAGATGGAAGGCGCTCCCGGGTGCGATTGGACCCAATGGAATGTGAGGGACGAACTCGACCGGAAGGCGAGGATCCACGGGGTGGGACATCATGCCCGGACGGACGAGGACCTTGCCCTGCTTCCCGCCCTGGGGGTCAACGCCTATCGTTTCTCCGTCGAGTGGAGCCGGGTGGTGCCCCGCCGGGGCGAGTGGGACCGCAAGGAAATGGATCGTTATGTGCGGATCGCCGGGACGCTCCGGGAGGCCGGTATAGAGCCCGTGGTCACGCTCCACCACTTCACCAACCCTTCCTGGCTGGTCAGCCGTTCCACATGGGAGGACCCCTCGACCGCGGAGGAGTTCCTTCGGTTCGCCGAGCGTGCGGTGCGGTCCCTCCGGGAGCATGCCCGTGTCTTCATCACATTCAACGAGCCCAATGTTTTCGTCGTAGGCGGTTACCTTGCCGGCCTCATGCCTCCGGGTGGGAAGGACGCCCGGAAAAGCTTCGCGGCCTTCGTCAACGTATTCCGCGCGCATGCGGCGCTCTACGACATGATCCACGCGCAGGGGCGGGAAAAGGCGGCGGTGGGAGTGGCTCACAACATGGTGGCGTTCCATCCGGCTTCCGAAACGTCGGCGATGGACCGGTGGGCCGTCCGGGTTGCGCACCAATACTACAACATGGGGCTGATCGAGACGTTTCGCACCGGAACGTTCTCCGTCCGTCTCCCTTTCCTCTTCGACGAGGAAACCCCTGTGGGCGTTCGGAACAAACTGGACTTCCTCGGCGTCAACTACTACTTCCGCATGTTCCTGCGCATATCCGCTCTCAACCTGAAAGGGCCGGAGTACTTCTGGGAGGATCGGACGAAGCGGGGTCTCACGGAGACAGGTTGGGAAGTCTACCCGAAGGGGTTGGAAGATATGTTGCGGGCAGCTGCCCTCGCGGAAGTCCCCATCGTCATCACCGAGAACGGAACCGCCGAGACCGACGATGGACGGAAGATCGCATACCTCAAAGACCACCTCCGGATAGTCGACCGGCTGATCGGGGAGGGTCTCGACATCCGCGGGTACTTCTGGTGGTCCCTGATGGACAATTACGAGTGGCTCGAGGGGCTACGCCCCAGGTTCGGGTTGTACCGGGTCGACTTCGGGACGTTGGAACGGAAGGCGACCGCCGCCGCCTCCTACTTTTCCCGTTGGGTCCACCGCCGCAGGGCCCGGGAAGAGGGCAATAAGCGGTATGGCGTAAAAATGACCGACCGCGCGGCCGGGGGACGGAAAAAGACACATCCTGCAAGAGACTGAAGTTGTGGGAGGAACCAATGTCGGAGAACTCTCGCCAGAGTACACATCATACGGGCATGGGGGCCATTCCCGGTGCAAAGGGTGCAACATTTCGAGTATGGGCACCCCACGCCGAAAAAGTCCACGTGACCGGAACCTTCAATGGCTGGAGCGAAACCTCGACACCTCTCTTCAGTGAGAAAAACGGTTACTGGTCGGCTGAGGTGTCAGAGGCCAAAGCAGGAGATGAGTACAGATACCTGATTCTCGGACAGACGGGCCCCCTCTCCCGTATTGACCCTTACGCCAGAAAGGTGACGAACTCGACCGGCAACGGGATTATTTACGATCCCAAATCTTTCGATTGGGGTGGTGACAACTTTCAAGCGGCCACGGGGAATGAGCTTGTCATTTACGAGATGCACATCGGCACGTTTAACGTCAAGGAAGAGGGGCGCCCGGGCACATTCGACAGTGCCGTGGAAAAATTGCCCTATCTTCAAGAACTGGGCATCAATGCCGTGGAATTGATGCCGGTCGCGGAGTTTTCGGGCGACTTCTCATGGGGCTACAATCCCGCGCATCCCTTTGCCGTTGAGAGCATTTACGGCGGGCCGGATGCACTCAAGCGATTTGTGAAGGCGGCCCATGAGCACGGAATCGCCGTTATCGTGGATGTCGTCTACAACCACCTTGGTCCCTCCGATCTTGGTTTGTGGCAGTTTGACGGTTGGAGCGAAAACGGGAAAGGTGGAATCTACTTCTACAACGATCGGCGCTCGCAAACCCCCTGGGGCGAGACGCGCCCCGATTATGGCCGGGGCGAAGTGCGCCAATATCTGCGCGATAACGCCCTGATGTGGTTCGAGGAGTACCATGCCGACGGCTTGCGCTGGGACATGATCATTTATATCAAAAGCATTGACGGCAATGCCGACAATCCGGCCAATGACATCCCCGAAGGCTGGAGCTTGATGCAGTGGATCAATATGGAAATCCGGAAACTTTTCCCCGGCAAAATCAGCATCGGCGAAGGCATGAGGGATAACCCCTGGGTTATTAAAGAGGTAGGAGCGGGCGGTGCGGGGTTCAATGCGCAATGGGATGCCGGATTCGTTCACCCCGTTCGCCAGGCCGTCATTTCCCGTGACGATAAACTCCGCGACCTGGGAGCAGTCGGCAAATCAATAGAGCATCGCTACGATTCGGATGCCTTTCAGCGTGTCATTTATACCGAGTCGCACGACGAAGTTGCGAACGGTCGAGCCCGCGTGCCGGAGGAGATCTGGCCAGGCAATGTGGATAGCTGGTTTTCCAAGAAACGCTCCACCTTGGGCGCCGCACTTGTTCTTACTTCGCCCGGCATCCCGATGCTTTTTCAAGGGCAAGAGTTGCTGGAAGACCGCTGGTTCCAGGATAAAGACCCGATCGACTGGTCTCGATCCGAGGACGAACACGGCATTCTCGGCATGTACCGGGATCTGATCGCCTTACGGCGCAACCGGTCGGGCGTAACGCGGGGGTTGTGCGGTCAAAACATCCACATCCATCACTTTGACGATGGGGCCAAGCTGATCGCTTTCCATCGTTGGGACAAACAAGGCCCCGCCGATAGCGTCGTTGTCGTAGTCAATCTGATGAATCAAAACCGCGATGGTTATGTGATCGGTTTTCCTCGGGCCGGATTGTGGAAATCGCGCTTCAACAGCGACTCCTACAACTACGGCCCCGATTTTGCCAACCATCCCGCCCCGGACGTAGAAACCCGTGAGGAAGGAGCCGATGGACAGCCCTGCTCTGGCGAAATAAGCATCGGCCCCTACACGGTGGTCGTTTTCTCGCAGGATCGATAGTTCCGGCGACGCCGTTCCCGAACCGCTATCGACCGTGCCTTCCCTTATCTCCGCCGCGGTCATCGCCGCGGTCCTCGTGCTTATCGTCTTTCCTGTGTTCCTTTTCGGCCCTCTTCCACTCCATCTCGCGATCCTTTTCCCATCGCTTGTGCGCCTTGCTGTTATCCCGGTCCCAACGGACTCGATCCTTCTTCCATTGGCCGTACGGAACTTGCCGGTCCTGTCCGTACCTGGTC
>Ga0334722_10007082_pt1 | contig 10943 bp, 10 predicted proteins | sample C3_bottom_MG_FD_207210 | JGI IMG/M metagenome (GOLD analysis project Ga0334722, IMG submission 207210) | Sediment microbial communities from Yellowstone Lake, YNP, Wyoming, USA - C3_bottom | ecosystem: Environmental > Aquatic > Freshwater > Lake > Sediment | place: USA: Wyoming | collected...
CTCAACGGCCTCAAGGACTTTCTTGACAACACCCTTCATCTTGCTCTTGTTGGAGCGATTACGAAGCCGTTGCAACTGATTCTGACGATTCCTTTTTTCAGCGGACTTATGATTAGCCAATTCTCAACTCCTGTTACTGTATTGTTGATTGATTCAAGACACTCTGCCCACGTCATTTGACGGCTGGCAGGTTTTCTGCCCGGCCGCCGTTTCCGGACAACACCGACAGAAATATGCTGGAAAATTTTGTGAAGATAAATCAATTACCCAGCCTTGTCAAGCAACAACTGGACAACCTGTTTCGATATTTTTTTGTCGTACGCGAGGCTTCCTTCACAGAAAACGACTTTTCTTTTCACCCCACCACAACCGATCTCCTCAATTTTTTTAAAAAAATTCGTTCTTGCCCCTTGCCTGGCACCCTGCTTTTCGTTTACTTTAAAAAGAGATCAGATATTTCTACCTTTTCACCCCCATATTTTTATTGACGGAACCCGGACCCCGATGCTGGAATTCGCACAGTCACTCCGCTGGCAAGACATCTTCGATATCCTGATCGTCTCATTCATCATCTATCGCATCATGCTGCTGATCCGCGGAACCCGCGCCGTCCAGATGCTGGCGGGCATCGTTGTTCTCATCACGCTCTATTTTGCCGCACGGGAATTCGAATTCCTCACCCTATACTGGCTGCTGGGGACTTTTTTAAGCTCCATCTTCCTGATCATCATTATCATCTTCCAGCGGGATATCCGACGGGCCCTCACCCAGGTTGGGCAAACCACCTTTTCCAAACCCCAGGAAGACATGGTGCACATTCTGCTCGAGATCGTCAGGGCTGCGCAACAAATGGCCCAGCGCAAGATCGGCGGCCTCATCGTCATCGAACGGGAAACCGGGCTCAACGACTACATCGAGTCGGCGCACAGCCTGGACGCCATCGTCAGCAGACAGCTGTTGGTCAGCATCTTCCAGACCACCGCCCCCCTCCACGACGGAGCGGTGATCATCCATAATGGCCGAATCCGTTCGGCCGGGGCCTTGCTTCCCCTCACCCGAAACCCCTACATCAGCAAACAGCTTGGCACCCGCCATCGCGCAGCCATCGGGCTTTCCGAGGAAACAGACGCCGTGATCATCGTGATCTCGGAAGAAACCCAAAAGATATCCCTGGTCCAGCACGGGGCCATGACCTCCGATCTCGACGAAAACGCTCTCAGAAGCCGACTTGACGCAATCTTTGTTCCCAAGGAAAACACGACCCCCCTGCTATGGAAAAACTGGTTAAACAAATAATTCGGCGGATGCCCACCCCCAACCTCCTCAACTGGCCGAACAATTGGGGGCTGAAGCTCATTTCCCTGATCTTCGCCGTCCTCCTCTGGTATTTCGTGGTGGGTGAGGACAAGGTGGACACCACGGTCTACATTCCGGTGGAGATTGTCAATCTGCCCAAGGAACTGATCATCTCCAACCAGTTCAAGAAACAACTGGAGGCCACAGTCCGCGGCCCCCGCGGCCTGATCAGCGGCATCAACCGCCAGCGGATCACCAGAACCATCAACCTTGCCAAAGCCACACCCGGCACCATTATCATCCGCAACGAACCGGAAACGATCCAATTTCCTCGGGGCGTCACCGTATCCCGCATCCAGCCCACCCACATCACCTTACTCATCGACGAACTGGTCGAGAAAGACCTTCCGGTCCAGGCCAGAACAATCGGCGAACCGGCCATTGGCCACGAACTGGCCGGAGTGGTTTTCGAACCGCCGCTCATCAAGATTGCCGGCCCCAAGGCCATTGTCGGACGAGAAAAACTTTTTACGGGAAAGCCCATCGACATCAGCGGACTGAAAGGACCGACAACCATCCAGGTTCCCCTGGAGCTGCGCCCAGCGCTTCTCGAACTCATGGGGGAAACCGTGGTCACCGCCAATGTGGTGATCCGCGAAAAAACCTCAGAAAGAACCATCGCGGATGTCCCCATCCACCTCGCTGACACCGATTCTGCAAGAAAGGTTACCATCGAGCCAAACACCATCGACATCCGCGCCCTGCTGCCCCTGAGCAACAAAGGAAACCAGACTCGGCTTTTCGAGGCCACTGTCTCAACAGAGGGACTGTCGGTCGGCGTCCACAGAGTCCCGGTTAAAATCACAGCGGCGGAACAGATAAAAATTATCGAGGCAGTCCCGCCCACCGTCACCGTAAGGATTGGCAAGAGCCCTGGCAAATGAGTCAGGTCACCAGGGAACGCCGCCATCCCGGCAACAGGCGCTCACAAGGGCCGTCCATGATAGACTGCATTGCCTCTCCCGTTTTTCCGCCCCACACGAGGAAACCATGAGAAAATTATTCGGCACCGACGGGGTGCGGGGGGTGGCGAACACCTATCCCATGACCACCGAAATCGCCATGCAGATAGGCCGGGCCCTCGCCTTTCTGGTCAAAGACATGCGGCGCGGACACCGGATCGTCATCGGCAAGGACACCCGTCTTTCCTGCTACATGATCGAAAACGCCCTGGCTGCGGGCATCTGCTCGATGGGGGTGGACGTCCTCCTGGTCGGGCCGCTGCCCACGCCGGGCATCGCCTTCATCACCACCAGCATGCGGGCCGATGCCGGGGTGGTGATCTCCGCCTCCCACAACCCATTCCAGGACAATGGCATCAAGATCTTCGCCAGAAACGGTTTCAAACTCCAAGATGACCTGGAACTGGAGATCGAAGACCTGGTCTTCTCCGATAAGATGACAGCCCTGCGGCCAGTGGCCGAGGAAGTGGGCCGCGCCACCCGCATCGATGACGCCAAGGGCCGCTACATCGTCTCCTTGAAAAACACCTTCCCTCAAGAATACACCCTGGATGCCTTCCACATCGTGCTGGACTGTGCCAACGGCGCCACCTACGGGGTTGCTCCCCACGTTTTCGAGGAGCTGGGCGCCACGGTCACCACCCTTTCGGCAGAGCCGGACGGCACCAATATCAACCGCGATTGCGGCGCCCTGCACCCGGAACACATGGCCGCCAAGGTCCGGGAACTCGGGGCGGACATCGGCATCGCCCTGGACGGCGACGGCGACCGGATCATCGTGGCGGACGAACACGGCAACATCGTGGACGGCGACCATATCATGGCCATCTGCGCCGCCGACTTACTCAGCCGCAAGAAACTCAAGAAAAAAACCCTGGTGGCCACGGTGATGAGCAACCTGGGCCTTGAGGTCGCCATGCAGCGCATGGGCGGGGCCATGGTTCGCACCCAGGTCGGCGACCGCTATGTGGTGGAAGAGATGCGCAGGTCCGGCTACAATTTCGGCGGGGAGCAATCGGGGCATCTGGTGTTTCTGGAGCACAACACCACCGGCGACGGCATCCTCGCCGCACTCCAGTTGCTGGCGGTGATGATCAAAAAGGGCAAGCCCCTGTCGGAGCTGGCCACCATCATGGAAAGCTTTCCCCAGGTGCTCAAGAATGTCCGCACCGCCAAGAAAATCAACACCAGCAGCATCCCCGGCTTCAGCAAAAAACTTAAAGAACTGGAAAAGAAACTAGGCAAGGACGGCCGCATCCTGGTCCGCCCCTCCGGAACCGAGCCGGTTATCCGGGTCATGGTGGAAGGTAAGGACGCCGGGCTGATCAACGCCATGGCCGACGAACTCTGCGAGATGATCCGCAAGGCTGATTCCGCCAAAGCATAACCACTCACACCATGAAAATCCGACTCGACCAGCTCCTGCTCCAACACGAACTGGCGCCCACCCTCGAAAAAGCCCAAGCCCTGATTGCCGCAGGCCAGGTTCTGGTAAACGACCAGCCGGCCGACAAGGTCGGCTCACTCTTTGCCAAAGACTGCCAGATACGGCTCAAGGGAACAACCTGCCCCTATGTGAGTCGGGGCGGGTTCAAACTGGCGGCGGGGCTGGAGCATTTCCAGATCGACCCCAATGGCCTGGTCTGCGCCGATATCGGCGCCTCCACCGGGGGCTTCACCGATTGCCTGTTGCAGCGCGGAGCCGCCAAGGTGTATGCCATTGATGTCGGTTATGGCCAGCTGGCGTGGAAACTGCGGCAGGACCCGAGGGTGGTGGTCATGGAGAGAACCAACGCCAGAAACCTGCAAGCCGGCGATCTTGACGCCCCCCTTGACCTGGCGGTGATCGATGCTTCGTTTATTTCCCTCAAAACGCTGCTGCCGCCGCTGCTCGTCTTTTTTTCGGGGACTATCCGGGTGCTGGCCCTGATCAAGCCGCAGTTTGAGGTCGGCAAGGGCCAGATCGGCGCAGGCGGGGTTGTCCGAGACAGCGATCTGCACGAAAAGGTGATTGAGGAGATCCGAGGATTTGCAGACGGGCTGGGCCTTATCCCAGTTGGCGTCAGCCCATCCCCGATCCTTGGCCCCAAGGGGAATCGGGAATTCTTGATCTACCTTGTTTCGCAGCAAGAAAGCTAGATGCAGTAACGCTTACCGCGCCAGAAAAAATCATCCCGCTGGCGTCCTGACAGGTCATGGGCAAAACGGGCGATCAAGCCGGACTCCACAACCAGATCACAGAGTTCCCCATCCAGATCGCCCCGATCAACCAGCCCTTCCAGAATACCCATGGCTTCGGAAAGCATTTTCCCTGGTTTGTAGGGCCGATCCGCAGCGGTCAACGCTTCCAGCACATCGGCCAGGGCCAGCATTCTCGCGGGCAGGGGAATAGCGCCGTTTGCAAGCCCCCGGGGATAGCCGGTGCCATTGAGCTTTTCATGATGCATCCCGGCATAGGCTGCCACATTGCGAAGTTTTTTCGGAAAAGGCAGCCCCTCCAGCATCCTGATGCTCATGTCCACATGGTGGTTCATCACCTTGCGTTCCGCCGCAGTCAAGGTGCCTTTTTGCACGCAAAGATTCTCAACCTCATCGGGGGCGAGCAGGGGCATATCCATCCCGCTCATGGCATAGGTCAACCCGGCAAGCCGCTGTACTTTCTCGATGCTGCCGGCAGGCAGCCCCTCGCCGCCCAGATTGATCGTATCGAGAAAATTGATGATCTCCTGCCATTCTTCCATTTTTTCAATAGGCCGTTGGACAGCAGGACGTGCTTCATCCCTCGGGCAGGGCTCGTTTTCCAGGCGAGCGACTTCATCATTTAACCTGGAAATTTCCACCCGGTGCCGAACCAGTTCTATCCGGTCAAAAATGGTCTCAAGCTTGGTCGCCTTGTCCATGAGATGCTCAGGCGTGGTGATCTTCCCCACGTCATGGAGCCAGGCCGCCATCCTGATCTCGGCAAGCTCGTCGGCGCTGAAGCTGACGGGGGCAAACTTGCCGGTGTCGGCCCTGTTCACCTCCAAGGCGATCTTCTCGGTCAGATTGGCAACCCTAAAGACATGCCCTGCCGTATAGGGAGATTTTTCGTCGATGGCGTCGCCGATTGTCCGGACAAAGGCGTCCAGCAAATTTTCAAGCCCCCGGACCAACCGGATCTTGGTCAGGGCAATGGCCGCCTGCGAGGCCAGGCTCATGACCATCCCCACCTCGTGCTCGAGAAAGGGGACAACCGCACCGGTTTCCCGATCCTTGGCATTGAGAAGCTGCAACACCCCGATAACCTCATCCTCATGATCCCGCAGGGGGATCACCAGCATCGAGCAAGAGCGATACCCGGTGGAGGCGTCAAAATCACGGGTTCCCTGAAAATCAAAGCCCTCGGCATCGTACACGTCTGGGATGTTGACCGGCTCGCCTGTAAGGGCGCAGTGGGCGGAAACGTTGCGGTGATTCTCCTTGTTGTCCTCAAGGCGCAACGGCACGGGAGGCCAGGAAATGGCTTCCCCGCTTCCTCCCATAAACACCCCGAGCGAATCGTTCTGAACAATGGCAAAATCAAGAACCTCCCGCTCATCCTCCTTGGTGTACAAGGTGCCGCCCTCGGCGTTGGTGAAGAGTCGGGCCTCCCGAACGATCCTCTCTAAAAGTCGGTCGATGTTCTTTTCCGAAGAGAGCCCCAGGCCGATCTTTACCAGTTGATAGAGATGATTCCCCTGACCTTCGCTGAATGCCCGGACCTCTTGGACAACCCGGTCGGCAAGACCCGCAACGACCTCCGCCGGAACGCCGGCCATTGCCTGCCCGGCGTAGTCTTCGATCCCCTGCACGACCTTCTGCATGAGCAGGTCCACTGCCGGCTGCCTGCGAATCCGAGCCTTATCCGGGAGAGTATTCATGGCCGTTATCCTTGCCCGAGGCGGTAGTTCCAGTCTTCAAACTTCCTACCCAGCCAATGGCGGGATAGGGGGAAATCCTGTCCATTACAGGCATATTATACGGCAGAACACGATGACAAGCAATTCTACATTACGACAACAAACACCATCGCAGCCTGTCCAATTGCCCAGAAGGCAAAAGACCTCGGAGACGGTTGACTTGCCGGAGCGAAAATGCTACCTTGGGTGCGGTGCAATTCCCCAGACCTGTTCAGCATTTCCTACGCTCTGCTGACCATACTATTTCCAAGTTTCTCCAGGAGTTTATCCATCATGATCAAAACACCTTCCCTTTCCCGGCCAGCCCTGTTTTTCACCCTCATCTGCGCCACCCTGTTCCTACTTTCTTCCACCGCCTTCGCGGCCGATGACCACGTCAGTGTTCTAAAAAACGGCGCCAATATCCGCTCCGGCCCCGAGACAACCAAAGAAATTCTCTGGACGGTATTCAAGGGTTTCCCGTTGCAGGTACTTGAACGCAAGGGAAAATGGGCCCACGTGGTGGACTTTGACGGAGACAAGGGCTGGATCACCACCGACCTGCTGGCCAAAGAAAAAACCGTCATCGTTAAGGCCGCCACCGCCAATCTTCGGGTTGGCGCAGGGAAAGACTACGAAATCGCAGCAGAAGTCAAACACGGCGTGGTTTTCAAAACCATGACCACCGAAGGCGATTGGGTCAAGGTCAAACATGCGGACGGCACCACCGGTTGGATATTGGGCAAGCTCCTCTGGCCCAACATCTTGCCGTAATCCACGCCCCTCCACGCTCCATGGGCAAAAAATCTCCTCCGGCATATCCGCTGCACCCCGTCCTCCTGGTTGACGACGAAAGCCACACCCTTGCCAGCTTTGATATCGCCCTCCGCTCCCATGGCATCAACAATACGATCCGTTGCCAGGACAGTCGGGAGGTCGCGGGCATCCTCGCCAGGCAGCCCGTGGAGATCATCCTCCTTGACCTGATGATGCCCCATGTTTCCGGGCATGACATCCTTAAAGACGTCAGCCAGCGTTTCCCGGATATGCCGGTCATCGTCGTCACCGGAGTCAACGAGGTGGATACCGCTGTCCACTGCATTCAACAGGGGGCTTTCGACTACGTACTCAAACCGGTGGAAATCGAACGCCTCCTGCCCAGCATCAGACGAGCCCTTGAGGTCAGACAGCTCCGCCGGGAAAACTCCCGGCTTGCCAGCAGTTTTTTTGAAAAAGATCCAACCCGCCCAGAGGTGTTTTCCCAAATCATCACGGGCAACGACACCATGAAAGCCCTGTTCCGCTATTGCGAGGCCATTGCCGAAGGACGGCAGCCGGTGCTGATCACCGGGGAAACCGGGGTGGGCAAGGAGAGCATCGCCAGGGCCATCCATGACTTAAGCGGCAGACTGGGAGAATATGTGGCGGTCAACGTGGCCGGCCTTGACGACCAGATCTTTGCCGACACCCTCTTTGGCCACGCCAAGGGGGCCTTCACCGGCGCGGATCGCAGCCGCTCCGGCCTGGTGGAAAAAGCAGCCGGAGGCTCCCTGTTCCTTGACGAGATCGGCGACCTCAGCGAGGCCTCGCAGGTCAAGCTCCTGCGTTTTCTTGAGGAACGCGAATACTATCCCCTGGGCTCCGACCAGGTGCATCATTCCGACGCCAGGGTCATCGTCGCCACCCACCACGACCTGGAACAGCAACACCAAAAAGGGTTGTTCCGCACCGACCTGTTTTACCGGCTGCGCACCCACCGCATCCAGATTCCCCCGCTGCGGGAACGCAAGGACGACCTCCCGGCCCTGCTGGACTTTTTTCTTACCCAAGCCGCAGCAGAATTCAAAAAGCAAAAACCCCTCTGCCCGGAGGCGCTCATCCCTCTGCTTGCCGCCTATGATTTCCCCGGCAACGTCCGGGAGCTCCGGGCCCTGGCCTTTGATGCCATGAGCCATCAGCGGGGAGCCACCCTCTCCATGGCGTTTTTCCACAAGGAACTCGGCGCAACGAGCCCTGCGGCAAACCAGTCCTCCCTTGCCAAGGTGCTCCCGCAAAAATCCTGGGCCACCGGGTTTGACCGGCTGCCCACCCTGAAAGACGCGGATCAGGAACTCATCACCGAAGCCCTCCGGCGCAGCAGCAACAACCAGCGGGCCGCCGCCCTCCTCCTGGGCATAACGCCACAGGCTTTGAACCAGCGACTCAAGCGCCAGGCATAACGACGGACCATGGCAAGCAAAGGCAGAATACTTGTTGTTGACGATGAGCCCATGGTCCTCAAGCTGCTCACCATGCAGGTGGAGCGCCTCGGCTATGCGGCAGTCGGTGCGAGCAACGGCCCTGAGGCCCTTGCCTTTCTTGGCAAAAGCCCCTTCCATCTTTTGATCACCGACATCATGATGCCGGATATGGATGGCCTGGCCCTTATGCAACAGGCCGTGGCCATCCAACCCGACCTTGAATGCCTCGTGATTTCCGGTCAGGCGGATCTTGCCATCGCCGTAGAAGCCATGAAAATGGGGGCGATCAACTATATCCAGAAACCGATCTCCCTGATAGAGCTGGAAGTCTCCCTGACCAGAGGCATGGAACGGATTTCCCTGCTGAAAACCCTCAAAAAAAACCAGCAGGAACTAAGCAAGCACCGCGACCATCTGGAGCAATTGGTCGCCAAAAGGACCACAGAACTGGCGCGCATCAACAAACAGCTCCAGGCGGATATCAAGGCCCGAAAAAAGGCGGAAAAAGAAGCGGAACAGCGGCGGCGGCAGCTCATCGAAGCCGACAAAATGGTCTCCCTTGGCATCCTGGTAGCCGGGGTGGCCCATGAAATCAACAATCCCAACAACTTCATCACCATGAACGCCCCCATCCTCCACCGCGCCTGGGAGGATTTCCTGCCCATATTGGAAGAGCATTACCAGGAGCACGGCGATTTTCCCGTGGCAGGCATCCCCTTTTCCGAGATGCGCGAGCATATCCCCGAGCTTTTTTCCGGCATCCTCGACGGCTCGGAACGCATCCGTAAAATCGTCTTCAACCTGCGGGATTACGCACGCCAGGGCATCTCCGACATGGACCAGGACGTTGACCTCAACACCGCGCTGCGCGCCGCCTTGGTCCTGCTTGCCAACCCGCTCAAAAAGGCGACCGATCACCTCACCATCCACTACGGCGAGGGGCTGCCTCCAGTGCGGGGCAATTTCCAACGGACCGAGCAGGTCATCATCAACCTGTTGCAAAACGCCTACCAGTCCCTCGCTTCCCCCGACAACCACCTAACGGTCTCCACCGGCCAGGATGCGAAAACCGACACGCTTTTTGTGGAAATAGCAGACCAAGGCGGCGGGATTTCCCAAAAAAATCTCAAACGCATCCTGGACCCGTTTTTCACCACCAAACGCGATGGCGGCGGCAGCGGCCTCGGCCTTTCCATCTCCGCAGGGATCATGGAAGAGCATGGGGGGCGGTTGGAATTCAGTTCGCAACCCGGCAAGGGCACCATTGCCAGAGCGGTATTCCCCATGACCACCTCAGGGGGGAAATAAGGTTTATCCTGGAAGGTGGAGATGGCCTTTTTGTAGTCTTCTCTTTCTTCTTTTGCGTGCCCAAAAGAAGAAACAAGAAAATGGCACCCCAGCCAGTCCTGGCCCTGCGGGCTTCCCTTACTTCTCGCCGGGAGCGGGACGCGGAAAAACTCGGGCTTCGCCCTCAGACAGTCGGAGTCTTCGCTTACCTCCCGCGTCTTTTCCGCCCCCGTCTGCGAGGCGCGGCAGACAAATGGGGGGGGAAGGGAAAAATCCCATTGGCACGCAGCCGAGCACCGGAGAGGCTGCCGAAAAGGGGATTTGCACTGTCTGAGCGCAGCGAGTTTGCAAAGCCCCGGCAGCATCGAGGAGCGCAGGGCATCCCGCCCACGGCGGGACAAGAGACACACCTGCCTTTTCTTTTGGTTCGTTTTCTTTGGGCAAGCAAAGAAAATGAACATACCGATTTCATCCTGCCCCCCGCAGAACATCAACTTTTATTGACACACATCAACATCCATTCATTTCCCCCACACCACTGCCTCATCCACCCATTCCCCATCCCAGAAATAAATATATCTTGATCCAGCATCACCCCTTCACCCCATCGCATAAAAAAATATTCCATGCGATATCCGTTGGTTAGATACTTTCTTTCCCGCCTGGCACATTTCTTCCATAAGCAAGAAGCAACCCCCAGAAAACCACGGGGGCGAATTCCACCTGACCAGGAGGAAAGACCATGGGAACATCAGCAGTGAAAGCCACACTGGCAGCGCTTATACCTGATCGGGAAGCATACATCCACGGCTCACTGCGGATCACCGAAATCCTCGGTCTCATGTCGGCAACCGCCCTTCCCCTTGCCAACGATACGGTCATGGGCATCATCAATTTCCGAGGCAGAACCGTGCCGGTTATCGATCTGCGGATGAACCCCGCCCTCGGTCTCCACGGCTTTGCCGAACAGATCTGCATCCTGTCGGCGGAAAGCGCCGACCAGACCCAGCCCCTTATCTTCGGCGCTCTGTTGGATTCGGAAGCGGACGCCTACGAGCTGATCATCGGAAAGACCCACTAAGCAGATTACAGGCCCGACCGGGCCTGACACAAGTAGCCGTTTGGATCGGTCCCCCCCCCTCGCCGATCCAAGACTTCCTGCCAAGTCCCTCCGGGGGCTT
>Ga0334722_10007083_pt1 | contig 10943 bp, 11 predicted proteins | sample C3_bottom_MG_FD_207210 | JGI IMG/M metagenome (GOLD analysis project Ga0334722, IMG submission 207210) | Sediment microbial communities from Yellowstone Lake, YNP, Wyoming, USA - C3_bottom | ecosystem: Environmental > Aquatic > Freshwater > Lake > Sediment | place: USA: Wyoming | collected...
GGCCTACCCCTTGTCGAGGCATTTCTGAGCTCCTCAAAACGTTTTTCAGCAGCCTGCTAACGATGATCTCTCACATGGTCGACTGGCAGCTGTTCGGCTCGAATGCCGGGGGGCATCATCTGGTCAGCGCCGTCATTCACGCCGTGAACGGTGCGATCCTGCTTGTGGTCCTCCTGGGGATGACCGGTGCCTTCTGGCGAAGCGCCGCGGTCGCCGCGGTCTTCGCACTCCATCCGTTGCGTGTGGAGTCCGTAGCCTGGGCGGCGGAACGAAAGGACGTCCTTTCAGCTTTCTTCTGGCTTCTCGCCCTCGCCGCCTGGCTCCGCTGGGTGCGCCGCCCGGCGCCCGCCCGCTATCTCGCCGCCATGGGCCTCTTCGCAGCGGCGCTCGCCGCAAAACCTATGGCCGTTACGTTCCCTCTCGTTCTGTTGCTGCTCGATTGGTGGCCCCTGGGAAGGGCCGCGCCAATGTCCCGTACCGCGGGAGCGCCAGGGAGAGGCCGACGTACACCGTTCGGTTTGGTCTTCGAGAAGTCCCCCCTGTTGCTGCTCTCCTTGGCCGCGAGCCTCGTCACGCTCAAGGCACAGACGACAGGCGTGATCCCTATGGCCGTCCTTACCTTTCCCGCGAGGCTGTCCAACGCCCTCGTTTCCATCGTGGTCTACCTCCGCGATCTCAGCTGGCCGGCCGCCCTCGCGATCCTCTATCCCTTTCCCCCCGGGGGCGTGCCGACGCGCCAAGTCGCCGCCGCTGCAGCTATCCTGACGGTAATGTGCACGGCGGTTGTCCTCGAGCGGCGCCGCCCCTATCTCGTCGTGGGGTGGCTTTGGTACCTCGTCATGCTCATGCCGATCATCGGCCTGGTCCAGGTTGGAGCGCAATCCCGGGCCGACCGCTACACCTACCTGCCGCTGGTGGGGGTGACCATGGGGGCGCTTTGGCTCGCCGGCGATTTCTGGCCGAGGAGCGCGGCGGCTCGTCGGGTCGCCGCCTCGGTCACTGGCCTGCTCTTCCTGGCGTTGACTGCAGCTACGTCGGCGCAGATTGACCACTGGCGGTCGGAGCATACGATATATGAGCACACTGCCCGCGTCACCAAGGACAATTACCTGATCCTCAATAACTTCGGGGTGGTCCAGGAAAACGCGGGGCGCCTCGACGACGCAGTTCGCACCTACAGTGAGGTGATCCGCATCGACCCCGAGCACTGTAACGGCTACTACAACCGGGCCTCGGTCCTCGTGAAGCAACGCAGGCTGCGGGAGGCAGAGGACGATTACCGCCGCGCACTGTCGTGTTACCAGCGACAGGGGATGAGCTTGAGCTGGGTGGCCGATGCGTATTGTGGCTTGGCGGCAGTGCTCCTCGACCGCAATCGCCCCGCTGAGGCGGAGCAGCAGCTCCAAGCGCTCCTCGGCCTGGATCCCGGGAACCAGCAGGCGGCCCGGCTGCTGGCGGCTGCCCGCGCCGATCGTGCTTCTCACCCACGGCTGCCATGAATTCCTGTTGATTCTCCGGCAAGGTTACGGACGTCAGAGGCACCTCGTCGTTGGCGCTTATTCCGGGCGATTAGGGCGAGCATCCGTTGAGAATCCTTGTTGACGAGCTGAATCATGCCCTCCGGGTCGGTGACAATCAACGCCCCCGCGGGCACGCCGTATTCCGCAAGGGAAAGGCCGAGGCGTTTGTGTAAATTGACACAGCACGATGATGTTTGAGACACTGCGGCAGACCCGGGGAAGGAAACAGCGATGCTGCACAAGGTAGTCGTGCGCTACAAGAACGGGGCCGTCATCAAGGGGACCACGAGCGACTTCGCCCCGAACCACACCTCGTTTACGCTCAGCGCCGTGCCGCCTGCTCCGAGCGGTCCCGTCACCGTCAGCTTCGACGAGCTGAAGGCGATCTTCTTCGTGCACAGCTTCGAGGGCAACCGCCAGTACCACGAGCAGAAGCTGCGCATCCCGGAGGGCACCATCGGCCGCCGCTACCTGCTGACGTTCACCGACGGGGAGACCATGCGCGGCACGGCCTTGGGCGTCAACCTCTCCCGCAACGGCTTTCTTCTTTTTCCGTCGGACCCCGGCGGCAACAACAAGCGCATCTTCGTCATGCACGCCGCGGTCAAAGAGTTGCGGCAGGAGGACTGAGCACCTCCCCCGCCATGGCCACGCGCGCCCGATTCGTCCCCCTGGCCTTGTTGACCCTGCTGGCGTTCGGCGACGGTGCCGCCGCCGCGACCATTCTGAACCCCCACACCCGCGAGGGGTGCATCTCCTGCCACAAAAGCGGGGCCAAGGGCGCTGACCCCGCGCGCACGATGATCCTCCCCGCAGCCGAAGAGCCGCACGCCGCTGTCGCGGCGAGCTGCCGCCCCTGCCACAAGGACGGCATGCGTGATTTCTGGTTGCTCGTTCTCCCGTCCAACGCGGGCCGCCCGGTGGCCGCTCCGCAGGCGACGAAAGCGCAGGTGCAGCAAGCCGCACCTGCATCCGCACCCTCGCCGCAGCCGCAGCCGCAGGCCGTCGTGCCGGCCCCAACTCCGCCCGGGCCCGCGCCTGCGCAACCGGACACCCCGGCCGCCGGCGGCAGCGAGGGTTTTGAAAACGCGCACGACGCCCTGGACTGCGCCGGCTGCCACGATAAGCCGGCCGCTGAGCTCAAGGCGCAACCCGCGCCACCCGCCCGTTTCACCTCCCAGGGGGTCGAGGCCTTCTGCCGCACCTGCCACGCGGGTGTCGACCGCAGCCATTTCCCCCGCGGCAACGTCCCCGTCGCCGGCACGACCTGCCTGAGCTGTCACCGCGCACACGGCCGCTCGCCGCTCTTCCCCTCGCTGCGCGACGACTTCCCGAAACTCCTCACCGACGCGGTGGGCATCAACCCCCACGGCGGCAAGATCTTCTGCCTCGCCTGCCACCCCGACACGCCGCAGGCGGGAGCCCCGGTGCTGCTGCGTTTTCCCGGGGAGTCGCTGAAGCTCTGCCAGCGCTGCCACACGGGCGTCGAGCATCACCCGCTGGGGGTCAAATCCACCCCCGCGACCTGGAAGATGGATTTCTCGCACGTCCCGCTCGAAAAGGAGGCGATCGTCTGCATCAGCTGCCACAAGCCTCCCGAGTGCAGCGGTGCGACGGGGCGGGAGAACCCCCGCTTCCTGCGCGGCGGGCCCTTCAACTCGATCGAGGAGTTCTGCGCGCGCTGCCACGAGGGGAAAGGCTTCTCCAGCCTCAACCCGCACGACCAGATCGACGAGAGCGGCGAGGTGTACCAGAAGAAGTGCCTCTACTGCCACGTCACGGTGCCGAGCGTCAGCGGCGTCGGCGAGACCCTGAAATACACCGACACCCTCACGGCGCTGTGCGTTTCCTGCCACCTGACGGGCCCCCACCCCAACGGCACGGACCACCTGCGGCCGCTGCCCAGGGCGATGGCGGACAACCTGCGCGAGTACGAGGAGCGGCGCAAGGTCCGGCTGCCGCTGGAGGAGGAGATGCGCGTGACCTGCATCACCTGCCACAACCCGCACGAGCGCGGCCTGCTCAAGGGGCCGGGGGGGATCGGCGCCGACGAGGCGAACCGCCTGCGGCTGACGACTTACAACGAGCAGTGCACCCCCTGCCACGGCAGGCACTAGCCGGATGCTGATAACGTAACCTACCTGCGCGGAGGCTGGCATGTTGGGAATGTTCCTCAAGGGCGGGTTCGCGATGTATCCGCTGCTGATCCTCTCGTTGACGATGGTCGCCATCTCGATCGAACGGCTGATGTACCTCTGGCGGGTCAAGACCGACGTCGGCGTGTTCATGGCCAAGATCAACGAGTTCTTCTCGCGCAACGCGCTGCAGGAGGCGCTCGAGTACTGCGAGCACACCAACAGCCCGATCGCGCGGATCATCAAGGCCGGCCTGAAGAACCAGCGCCGCGGCCGCGCCGACGTCATCCGGGCGATCGAGGACGAGGGCGCCCTGGAGGTCGCGAAGCTCGAGAAGGGGATCCTGACGATCACGACGATCTCGAAGATCGCCCCGATGATCGGGCTCTTCGGCACCGTCACCGGCATGATCCGCTCCTTTCAGGCGATGGGCGGCGCCGGCGGCGGCAACCCCGCCATGGTCGCCACCGGCATCTCCGAGGCGCTGGTGGCCACGGCCGCCGGCCTCGTGGTCGGCATCCCGGCTTACTTCCTCGCCGCGTACTTCATGGGGCGGGTGAGCACGTTCCTGCTCGACATGCAGGCCAGCTCGATCCAGTTCCTCGACGCGATGTCGGATCTGGAGGAGAAGATCGCCGAGCGCACGGAGCGCCTGGACACCATCGGGGGCGAGTACCTTGAAATTTAAGCGCACGCTGCGGGTCGACGAGGAGGGGCTCCCGATCACGAACCTCGTCGACGTGCTCTTCCTGCTCGTGGTCTTCTTCATGGTCTCCACCGTGCTCAGCTACGACCGCGGCCTGGGCGTGAAGCTGCCGGAGACCAAGGCCGCCGGCACGATCTCGAACAAGGGCGTTTCGATCCTCGTCGACAAGAACGGAAAGGTCTTCGTCGACGGGACCGAGGTGCCGCTGGATCGGCTCGCGTCTGCGGTCAAGGAGCGGCAGCGCCTGATGGGCGAGAACGTGATCCTCAAGAGCGACCGGGACACGCGCTACCAGGCGATCGCCGACGTCATGGACCGGCTCCTCGACATCGGGGTCACCGACCTCTCGCTGCCGATCCTGCAGCGGGAGTCGCGCTAGCGCCCCGGCGGGGAGCGGCGGGGACCGCGACCCATGCTCAAGAGACCCTCGCAGCAGCGCCTGACCCTCGAGGAGCGCATCGCGGTCGTCGTTGCGATCGCGATCGCCCTGGTGGTCCACCTCGCGATCTTCCTCGGCGGCAGCGGCATCGGCCTCATCGTCGGCGCGGAGAAGAAGCGCGAGCGGCTGATGGTGATCCGCCAGGTGCGCGAGCAGACCCCGGCGCCGGAGGTCGCGGTGCGGGTGCCCGACCCGCGCCGGGTCCAGATCCCCACAGGCGGCGAATCCCCGCCGCAACCGGAACTGCCGGTTGCGGCCCACGGGACGCTGCCGCCAGCGCCGAAAGCGGAGATCAGCCCGAAGATGGAAGAGGAACTCCAGACCGCCACCCCGAAGGACGAAGCGGCGAAGCCGCCGGAGAAAGGGACCATCGAGCAGGGCGGGAGCTCGGTCAGCGTCGTGACGGATCTCCCGGCAGCGACATTCACGCTGAGCGGCCCGGCAGAGTACAGCGGAACGGGAACCTTCTGGATCCGCCGCGGCGCGCCGGCCGGGACCTACCGGGTAACCTTCGGCGCCGTCGAGGGGTACGGCATGCCTCCGCCGCAGACGAAAGAACTCCCCGAGAACGGACAGGTAGTGTTCGTCGGCAAGTATCGCCGCAGCACCGAGGTCGTGGTCGGTAGCAACGAGGCCGCCGCCCGGTTCACGGTCTATCGGCCGGACGGCCGCTCGCTGAGCATGAACCAACTGGGAAGCGCGTATTTCGATGATCTGCCGCCGGGTGTCTATACCACGGTCTTCAAGGAGATTCCAGGACACACGACCCCGCCTCCCCAATCCCGGACGCTCATCATTGGCGGCAACCTCTCGTTCTATGGCGAGTACGGCCAGATCACGAACGGCACTGTGCCGGTGGCACAGGAGGTGGAGCGCGAACGTGCCCAGGCGACCGAGGATCGCCCCCCGCCTCCCATGGGACAAAGCTCTGTAGCCCGGCTGCAACCATCACGCCGGGCAGGCACCGGCGGAGGTGCCGGTGAGGGCGAACTGGACCGGCGCGTGCAGATGATCGTGAAGAGCTACCCCCCCTCCCGGATCGAGGAGGAGCACGACCCGATTGCCTACCCGGGGGTGATCATCCGCAAGAGCAACTTCCAGCAGGGGTGGTGTCAGGTCTACCTCGTGCTCCAGATCGACCAGCGGGGGGAGGTCGAGAGCGTCGCTGTCGAGCGGCCGCAGTCGGGCGATCGCGCCCGGTACGAGTCGCTGATCAAGGCCGTGGAGAGGGCGGTGCGCGCCTGGGACTATGATAGAGTACGCGCCGAGGTGCACGTTGATGTCCGCTTCTATGTGGAATAGCTCCCGCGCCATCTGCCGGGCGTTCGGTGCCGCGTTATTCGTCGTGGTCGCCGCGCTCGCCGCTCCCGGGTCCGCTGCCGCCGGCGACGAAGAGGGGTGCCTCGACTGCCACGGTCTCGCCGGGTTCGCGGTGCGTGAGGCCGGGGCGGTTCGCCCCCTCGGCATCGACGCCGCGGCGTACGCCGGCTCGATGCACGGCGATGTCGGGTGCCGCGAGTGCCACGCCGACATCGCCTCCATCCCGCACGGAGAGCGCCGCGACGCCGGCTGCGGCCAGCCCTGCCACGCCCGGAGTGTCGGCGGTAAGGACTACTCGCACGAGGCCCTGTATTGGGAGTACGCGGCGAGCGCCCACGGCGGCGCACGGTCGCGGAAGATCGGCTGCCTGCTCTGTCACCCGACACCCGAGCGGGGGGGGAGCGCCGAGCGCGACAAGCTTGCGGAGGCCCGGCGCTGCGCCTCCTGTCACCGGGGGAACCCCCGGGTCGCGGCTTGGTTCTCCGACCGCCACTTTCTGGCGCTGGCGGGGGGCAACCAGCGTGCGCCCTCCTGCCCGGACTGCCACAGCGCCCACCGGGCACGCCCCACCGCGGCGCCCGAATCCACGGTCAACCCCGCGCGTCTCGCCGAGACGTGTGCCAACGGCGCGCGCGGCAACGACCGCACGGGGGCGTGTCACGGCGTTCTCGGCGAGTCCAAGGTCGTCGGCGCCACGATGAGCCCGCTGCCGCGCGGGCGGTCCGGGAAGGACCCGCTCGGGTTGATGCTGACGCTGATCGCCGGCGCGCTTGCGGTCGGCTTGGTCGTGCGGGCCGGCGTCGGCCTGGCGCGGGGGAGATGACACCGATGGCCCCCGGGATGCTGCGGATGAATCTGAACCAGCGAGTGCAGCACGGCCTGCTCGCGTGCGCGTTCGGCGCGGCGCTCGCCACCGGGCTGCTGCTCGAGCGCCCGTTCGGGGCCGGTGGCGCCGCGCTGCGCGCCGGGCACCTGCTCGCCGGCTTCGCGGCGGTCGGCGCGCTGGCGTATCACCTGCTGTATCTGACCGTTCGCGGCTATGTGGAGGGGCACGGGTGGGCACGGTTCCCCCTGCGGCCGGCGGCGGGCGATCTCGCGGCGCTGCTCGCCGCTGCGCGCCGCGTGCTCGGCGGCGCGATCGCGGCTCCTGATGCGGACCAGTACCGGCCGAGTCAAAAGCTGCTCTACGGGTGGACACTGGCCGCGGTGGGACTTCTCGGGGCAACCGGCGCCGGCGTCGCTTTCTGGGGCCGCTTCGGTTCGCTCTCGCAGCTGCCGCTGCTGGCGGCGGCGCACCGCGGCGTCGCGCTGCTCCTGCTCGTCGCCGTGCTCTGGCACCTCTACGGCGTCCTGACCTGGGAGGGGGGCTGGTGGCCGGAGTGGAGCTGGCTCACCGGTATGCTCGACGAGCCCAAGGCCCGGCTCAAGGTGCCGGGGGCGTGGCGGCGCCACGAACTCCGGCTCGAACAGCTCGCCGCGGGCACGGAGGCGACGCCGGAGCAGCGCCAGCGCGCGCAGCTGAATCGGGAGAAGGACGAGGTGCAGGAGGAGCTGGACAAGGGCAACCGGCTCGCGCTGGAAGAGCGCTACGTCGAGGCCCTCGATCACTATCGCCGCGCCCTCGAGCGCTATCCGGGCTACTCCCAGGCACGCTACAACATGGCCCGGGTCCTGGCCCGCATGGGCGAGCGGGGGATGGCCCGCGAGGCGTATCAGCAGTTTCTCGCGGCCGACCCGTTCCACCCGCTGGCCCGCACGGCCCAGGAGGCGATTCGAGAGCTCGACGCCGAGGATGGCGCCCCATGAGCGCGGCGGGGGTGGGCCAGAGGCTCTCGGTGTTCGCGGTCTTCGCGGCGCTGGCGTGCGCAGCCGTTGCCGCACTTGTCGGCGGTACCCCCGCCGCGTCGCCAACGAGCGCCGACCTTGCGGCGCTGGAGGCGAGGATGACCGTCGCCGCGCGGCTGCACCCCACCGTCGCACTCCCGGCGACCCCGGGACCGGAGGCCTGGTGCGCCGGGTGCCACCCGGGGTTGCCGCACGCGGGCACCGGGGTCGACCGCGCGCTGCTCAACGCGCATGCGGCGCGCCTGGACTGCCTGCTCTGCCATTGGTCCGCGGCTGGCGGCGCGCGCCCCGCCCCGGCGTGGCAGGAGCGCGGGGGCGCTCGTGCGTTCCTCTCGATCCTCCCGCGGGAGCGGGCGACGAGCGACCAGCTCGCCGCCCTGCGCGCGGCCGCCATGACGGGCCGCCCCTGTTTCGAGCGCGGACCGGGTTGCACGGGGTGCCACCGACCCGGAGCGATCGGCGCCCTCATGCAGCCCGGCGCCGCGCCGGCGCGCGTCGCGGCGCTCGAGCGACTCGAATCCCACTTGACGCTCGCGCCCGGCGAAAAGTGGTATTTCCCGCGGTTCCCGTAAGCGTATGGCTGACGTGCGCCCCCGCCGTACGGTCTTTCGGGTTGCCGTCAGGCTGCTGACTGCGGCGCTCGCCGCGTTTCTCGCGCCGGGTGCGCCCGGCAGCGCCGCCGCTGCGTGTCTCCCCGCGCATCAGCTCTTCGCGGTGCGCGAGATCGGGAAGGTCGCGCTGAGCCAACCCGCGGACTTGGTGCTCGCCGGCGACCGCCTCTACGTGCTGGACGACCTCAACGGCAGGATCGCCGTGCTCGATCTGCAGGGGCGCGGCGTCGGGTCGATCCCGCTGCCGGGGCCCGAGGGCGCCGCCTGGATCGGCATCGGCTACGGCGGCGCCGACCAGTTCTTTCTGGCCGCCTCGGGGGACGGGCGCGTCGCCGTCGTCGATCTCAAGGGGAAGCTGGTGCGCGAGTTCCGGACGGCGGACGGGGCGGAGAAGGCGGGAGCCGCAGGAATCCTGGTCTCGCCCGGCGGCTGTTTCGTCGCCGACAACCGCGCTCACCGCGTCCGCGCGTTCACGCTCGAGGGCAAACCGCAGGCCGCGTGGGGTTCTCTGGGCGAGGGGGCGGCGCAGTTCCGCGCGCCCTTCCGGATCGCCCAGGACAGCCTCGGGCGGGTGCTCGTCTCCGACTCGCTCAACAGCCGGGTGCTCGCCTTCACGCCGAAGGGGGAGTCCCTGTCGGGGTTCGGCGAGTTCGGCACGACGGAGGGGACGCTCTTCCGGCCGGCCGGGCTTGCGATCCTCGAGGGCGACCGGGTGCTCGTGTCCGACGCGTACTTCGGGTCGCTGCAGATCTTCAGCGCGCAGGGCGCGTACCAGGGAGTGCTCTGCGACGACGGGGGGCACCCGCTCGCGCTGGAGGGCCCGACGGGGCTGGCGGCGCGCGGCGGCGTCGTCTACATCGTGGAGATGGGCGCCGGCCGGGTGAGCGCCTGGGAACTCGGCGCGCGCTGATACTGCCGCCGGGTGCCGACCGCTACCAATCGTGAGGAGGTGCGTCGATGAAGCAGAAGTGGGAGTACGGCCAGATCTACGAATCGAACCCGGAGGTCTTCGGCGGGCGCCCGAAGACGCCGCTGCACCTGGCGAAAATCAACAAGGCGGGCGAGGAGGGGTGGGAACTCGTGGGCAGCACCCCCTTCACGAGCGCCCAGGGGGAGGTCCTCGGGGCCTTCTACCTGTTCAAACGTCCCGTGGCGTAAGCGTGCTGCTGCGCCGCGCTGCGCTCAGCGCTCTGCTGGTCGTGCTGCTGGCCCCGCCCGCCAGCGGCCGGGGGACGGTTGCGCCCGCGCCTCGCGCCGCGGGTCCCGCGGCGCCCGAGAAGCGGGTCGCCGCCGCGCTCGAGAGCACGCTGCCGCGCCGCTGCGGCATCTGCCACCTGGACCGGGCGCCGGGCGGAGCGGCCGGGTTGATCGCCTTCAAGCCGCCGGTCGGGCAGACCGGCGCGGGCGACGCCGCGCTCTGCTACAGCTGCCACAGCGGGATCGTCCGCGACGACCGGCGCGCACTCTGGAGCGGACGCCACCACCCGGCCACGGGGAAGGTCAGCTGCGGCTCCTGCCACACGCCGCACGTGCAGGCACAAAACGTCCGGCCCTTCATGCGCTTCCCGCAGGACAGCTACGCGTTCTGCGGCAGCTGTCACCCCGGCCGGCGGCAGGGCGACGCCGGCGAGCACCCGGCGGTCGGCGCCGAGAAAGGGCGGGCGCAGGACTGCGGCGGGTGCCACGTGGTGCACCGGGCGCAGGGCGCGGGCCTGATTCGCGCCGCCAGCGCGGAGAGCCTCTGCGGGCCCTGCCACGGTGACAACCCCAGCCGACCGGGGCGCGGCCCCGGCCAGGCGACGCACGTCACCGGCAAGAGCGGCCCGCCCTGCCTGGGGTGCCACAGCGTCCACAGGACGGGCGGCGGGAAGATGCTCCTCGGCAAGGCGGCACTCGACGGGCGCCTCTGCCGCCAGTGTCACGAGCGCACCTACTCGTCCGCGAAGTCCGAAGCCAACCACCCCGTCGCCCCGGAGGGCGCGAGCTGCATCTCCTGCCACCGGATGCACAACGCCGAGAAGCAGGGGGCGCGCCGCGGGCTCCTCGCCGCGGCCTGGGCGGAGCCCGACACAATCTGCCTGCGCTGTCATGCCGAGCTCAAAGGCCCGGGCAAGGGCGGGGCATGGAACCATCCCCTCGACGCGAAGGCCGCCGGGGACGAGCGCCCCCTGGCGTCGCGCCTTGCGCAGTCAGGGGCCTTTTTTACCGCAGGGGGCCGGGTCTCCTGCCTCTCCTGCCATCGCCCCCACGCCGGTCGGCCTGGCACGCCGCAGCTGGTTGCACCTCGGGAGGCGCTGTGCCTCTACTGCCACCCGAAGCAGAACTCGCTCGTCCCCGAGGGCGCCGCGCCGGGGGCGCACCCGATCT
>Ga0334722_10007084_pt1 | contig 10941 bp, 11 predicted proteins | sample C3_bottom_MG_FD_207210 | JGI IMG/M metagenome (GOLD analysis project Ga0334722, IMG submission 207210) | Sediment microbial communities from Yellowstone Lake, YNP, Wyoming, USA - C3_bottom | ecosystem: Environmental > Aquatic > Freshwater > Lake > Sediment | place: USA: Wyoming | collected...
GGTTCTGCCCGCCGCCCGCAGGCTCAGCTCGCCCGGCTCAGAAGCTCGGTGGCGTCAGGACGAAGATCGCGCGGGCGGGGCCGTCGCCCACGTTCCGGGCGAGGTGGGGCGTGCGACCCGGGTAGGTGACCGCATCACCCGGCTCGAGCAGGTACGTCTCGGCCCCGACGGTCACCTCGAGCCGGCCCTCGAGCAGGAGCAGGCACTCCTCGTCCGCCTCGTGCTCGAACGGCGCCTCGGCGCTCCGCCCGCCCGGCTCGAACGTGCTGATCGCGACCTGGAGCAGGCCTTCCTGGCCGGAGGTGACGTACTCGTCGACCTCGCCCAGCCCGCGCAGGCGGATCGTCCGCCGCTCGTCGTGGCGAACGAGCCGACCGGTCGGCGGGACGCCGTCGAAGAGCTGGCCGATCGTCACCCCGAGCACCTCGGCGATCCGGGCCAGGGAACCGATCGACGGGCTGGCCCGGCCGCGCTCGACCTGGGAGATGAAACTGGGCGTCAGCCCGGAGCGCCCGGCGACCTCGCGCAGCGAGAGCGACTGCCTCGCCCGGAGCTGCCGGACCCGCGCCCCGAGCTCGATCTCGACCGGCGGCACCTTCACCCCCTCGGCTTCGTGTGGTCTTCGTGTTGCCCGCAGCGTACAGCGGTCCGCTCGTCCGCCCGCTCCCCTGCGGTCCGGGACCAAGTGTGCAGTAACACTACATCACGAGTCGTCCGGCGGCCACGGTCGTGCCCCGAAAAACCCCATTGACCAATCGATCGCCGACCCGTACCATGCGCGCCCATAAAGCGCCACTACATGGCGCCGGGCGGGACCGGTCGGGCGCGAGCGTCGGGCGGCGCGCCCTGCACGGCGGATCCTCGCCGAGCTGGAGGAGCAAGCAGTGGATCGCAACGAGTTCCTGAAGCACTACCACGCCTACCAGCGCGGCCACATCTCGCGACGGACGTTCCTGCAGGTGACCGGCCTCGGGACGGCGGCGGCGGTGATCGCCGCCTGCGCCCCGAGCGCGACGACGAGCCCCGCCCCGAGCGAGGCGCCCTCGGCCGCCCCGACGACCGGCGCGGCGAGCGAGGCGCCCTCGGCGAGCGCCGGGATCGACCCGCTCGCCGACTGGACCCCGCCCCAGGGGGTCAGTCTCGGCGACACCCTCGAGCTGACGACGTGGCCGAACTACCACGACCCGAAGACGCTCGACCGGTTCACCGAGCTGACCGGGGTGAAGATCAACGTCACCGTCTTCGGCTCGAACGAGGAGATGCTGGCCAAGCTCCAGGCCGGCGGAACCGGCTGGGACGTCCTCGTGCCGACGAACTACACGTTCGAGACGTACGGCAAGCTCAAGCTCCTCGAGCCGCTCGACCTGGCGAAGATCCCGCGCTTCGATGCCTCGCGCTACGAGGCGCGCTTCCTGATGCCGGCCCATTACCCGGCCGGCTCGCCCGACCTGTACGGGATCAACAAGGACTGGGGCACGACCGGCTACGTGATCAACACGAAGCACGTCACGAAGCCGATGACCAGCTGGAAGGACTTCTGGGACCTCGCCCGGACCGACTACAGCGGCAAGGTGACGATCCACGACTACCAGCTGACGGCGATCGGCAACGCCCTGAAGTACTTCGGCTACTCGTTCAATTCGGTCGACCCGAAGGAGCTCGCTGACGCCGAGAAGCTCCTTCTCGACGTGAAGCCGCACCTGTTCGCGATCACGAGCGACTACCAGCCGCCGATGCGCAACGAGGACGCCTGGATCGCGATGGCCTGGACCGGCGACGCTGTCCAGCTCAACCGCGACATCCCCGAGATCCACTATGTGATCGGCAAGGAGGGCGGTGAAATCTGGTCCGACTTCTTCGCCGTCGTGGCCAACGCGCCCCACCGCGAGGCGGCCTACGCCTTCCTCGACTACATGGCCACCCCGAAGGTCGCGGCCAAGGACGCCGAGTTCCACGGCTACCCGGTCGTCGACTCGGCGGCGATCGAGCTCCTGCCGGACTCGATGAAGTCCAACCCGATCGTCTACCCGCCGGCCGACCAGCTCGCCCCGCTCGAGTTCGGGGCCGCCGTGACGCTCACCGACCCGAACCGGGCCGAGCTCTGGGCGCGCGTCAAGTCGGCCTGAGCCTGGCCCCGCCACCCGGAGGACCGGCTGCGCCCGCAGCCCGTCCTCCGGCCCGCCCCGCACCGAGCGGACCACAGCCGTGACCCCTCCCAGCCTCGCCACCGCCTCGACCTCGCCCACCGGCCAGAAGACCGCCGGCGGCTGGCGGATCCGCCTGGCGACGGCGCTCATGCTCGCCCCGATGAGCGCCTGGTACTTCTTCCTGCTCGTCGTGCCGCTCGGAATCCTGCTCGTCTTCAGCGTCGGCGAGCGGGCCCCGGAAGGTGGCTACCAGCCCGGCCTGACGCTCGAGAACTACGTCAACCTCTCGACCCGGGCGACCGCCTTCGGGAACACCCTCTGGATGGCCGCCGCGGGCACCGTCCTGTGCATCCTCGTCGGCTACCCGCTCGCCTACTACCTCGCCACGCGGGCAGGCACCAAGAAGACGGTCCTGCTCATCCTGGTCATCGTCCCGTTCTGGACGAGCTTCCTGATCCGGACCTACGCCTGGCTGACGATCCTCGGCAATACCGGCATCCCGGCCCTCCTCGAGGCCGGCGGCCTGGGCCGGGTCGTCCTCCTGAACACGCCCTTCGCGGTCCTGCTCGGGATCGTCTACAACTACCTGCCGCTGATGGTCTTCCCGCTCTTCGTCAGCCTCGAACGGCTCGACAAGCGGCTGCTCGAGGCCTCGAAGGATCTCGGCGCCGGGCGCTGGGCGACATTCCGCCAGGTGACCCTGCCGCTCACCCTGCCCGGCCTCCTGAGCGGCGCGATCCTCGTCTTCATCCCGATCATGGGCGAGTACCTGATCCCGGCCCTGCTCGGCGGGGGCAAGGTCTTCTTCGTCGGCAACGCCCTGTTCGACATGTATCTCCAGTCGCGGAACTGGCCGTTCGGGTCGGCGGCCGCGATCGGGCTGATCCTCGTCGTCCTCGTCGCGGTCAGCTTCTATCTCTGGTTCGGCTCGCGCGGCCGGGTCGAACGCCAGGTGTCGCTCCTGTGAGCACCCGAGCAGGGCTCGGTCGGACGGGCGCCGCCCGGACGGATCCTCGCGGCGGACCGGCCGCTCGTCGGCCGCGGGCCGCCCTCGACCGGGCCGGGCGCTGGGTCGACGCGCTGTTCCGGAGCCACGCCGCCCTCGTCTACGTCTTCCTCTACGTCCCGATCGCGCTCGTCGTCCTGTTCAGCTTCACCGCCGGGACGCGCAGCGGCGAGCTGCGGGGCCTCTCGCTGCGCTGGTACGGGACGACCCTCGGCGACCAGTTCGTCATCCGCGCCCTGGGCAACAGCCTCGTCGTCGCCTTCTCGACCTCGATCATCGCCACGACGTTCGGCACGATCGCCGCCCTCGCGCTCAGCCGCGCTCCGCGGGTGCTGCGCACGGTGCTCGAGGGGCTGACCTACACCGCGATCATCATCCCGGGGATCGTGATCGGGATCGCCACCCTCCTTTTCTTCGTCAACGTCTTCGGCTGGCTCAACCCCTGGATCGCCTGGCTCTGGTCGTCGCTCGGACTGGGCGGCCGGCCGCCGGCGCTCGGCCCGGGGCTGCACACGGTCGTCGCGGCCCACGTCGTGTTCACGATGGCGATCGTCATCGTCCTCGTCCGGACCCGCCTGGCCGGGATGGACCGCTCGCTGATCGAGGCCTCGGGCGATCTCTACGCCACGCCCTGGCGGACGTTCCGCCAGGTGACGCTGCCCCAGCTCGCGCCGGCGATCCTGGCCGGAGCGCTTCTCGCCTTCACCTTCAGCTTCGACGACTTCGTGATCGCCTCGTTCGTGAGCGGCCCGGGACAGCCGACGCTGCCGATGTACGTCTTCGCCTCGATCCGGCGCGGGATCACCCCCGAGATCAACGCGATCGCGACCCTCGTCCTGCTCGTCACGCTCACGGTCCTGTTCGTCGTCCAGCTCATCTACCGGCGCCAGGCGCGCCAGGCCGAGGCGCTCCGGGCGGCCGCCGAGCGGGTCGAGGCCGAGTTCGACGACCTCGCCGCCGGCAGCGCCGCGGCAGCGGCCTGACACCGGCCACGGCGCTGCTTGCGGCCCTCGAGGTGACCTGGCGATGACCGACCGGTTCCCGCTCGACAACGTTGATCGCTGGCGCGGCCCGACCGCCTCCCAGGCGGCCGGCCTCACCCTCGCCGCCGCCCGGGCGATCATCGCCGCGGTCGAGGCCGAGGCGCGTGCCCTCGGCGTCGCGCTCTCCTGTGCGGTCGTCGACTCGGGCGACCAGCTTGTCGCCTTCGAGCGGATGGACGGCGCCGACCTGATCGGGATCACCCTCGCCCGGGACAAGGCGTTCACCGCCCTGGCCAACCGGATGTCGACCGCCGAGCTGGCCCCGATCGCCCAGCCGAACACCGAGTTCTTCGGCTACCACACCGTCGCCGGCGGGCGGACGATCATCTTCGCGGGCGGGCTGCCGCTCGAGCGCGACGGCGTCCTGGTCGGGGCGGTCGGGGTGAGCGGCGGCGATTCGGCCGAGGACCAGCGCGCGGTCGAGGCGGGGGTCCGGGCCTTCGCCGGGAGCTGAGGCGCACCTGCCCGTCGCGTCGCCGTGGCCCGGCCGTGGCCGGCCGCGCTCCCCGGCCGCGTTCCCCGGCCGTGGCCGGCCGCGCTCTCCGGCCGCCGGCGGTCAGCGCCGGGCAGTGCCCGAGGAGCCCCGGGAGCCTGCTGTCGCTCCGGCGCGTCCCGGCTCGGTGCCCGAGGCGAGCGGCGAGAGCTGGGGCGCCGGCAGACCGGCCTCGGCGGCGAGGAGCTCGGCCTTGTCGGTTCGCTCCCAGGGCAGGTCGAGGTCGGGCCGGCCGAAGTGGCCGTAGGCGGCCGTCTGGCGGTAGATCGGCCGGAGGAGGTCGAGGGCGGCGATGATGCTCGCCGGGCGGAGGTCGAAGTTGCGCTCGATCAGGGCGTGGATCTTCTCGTCGGAGATCCGCCCGGTGCCGAACGACTCGACCGACAGCGAGAGCGGCCGGGCGATCCCGATCCCGTAGGCGACCTCGAGCTCGAAGCGGTCGGCCAGGCCGGCGGCAACGACGTTCTTGGCCACCCAGCGGGCGGCATAGGCGGCCGAGCGATCGACCTTCGTCGGGTCCTTGCCGCTGAAGCAGCCGCCGCCGTGGCGGGCCATCCCGCCGTACGAGTCGACGATGATCTTGCGCCCGGTCAGGCCGGCGTCGCCCATCGGGCCACCGATCACGAACCGCCCGGTCGGGTTGACGTGCATGATCGGGTCGCTCGGGCGGAGCGACTTGTCGATCGAGGGCAGGATGACGGTCTCGACGATCTCCTGGCGGAGCCGCTCGGGCCGGACGTCGGGATCGTGCTGGGCCGAGACGACGACTGTCCGGACCCGCTTCGGGACGCCCCGCTCGTACTCGACCGTGACCTGGGTCTTGCCGTCCGGGCGCAGGTACGGGAGCTGGCCGCTGCGGCGGACCTCGGCCAGGCGGCGGGCGATCCGGTGAGCGAGCGCGATCGGGAGGGGCATCAGCTCGGGTGTCTCGCGGCAGGCGTAGCCGAACATCATCCCCTGGTCGCCGGCGCCGAGCTCGTGCCGGGGAGCGGCGTCCTGGCGGACCTCGAGCGCGGCGTCGACGCCGATCGCGATGTCCGGTGACTGCTCCTTGATGCTGACGAGCGTGCCGCAGGTCAGGTAGTCGAAGCCGTAGTCGGCGCGGGTGTAGCCGATGTCGCGGACGGTATCCCGGACGATCGACTGGAAGTCGACGTAGGTGGAGGTCGTGATCTCGCCGAGGACCATGACCAGGCCGGTCGTCGTCGCCGTCTCGCACGCGACGCGCGCGTCCGGATCGTCGGCCAGGATCGCGTCGAGGATCGCGTCCGAGATCTGGTCGCACATCTTGTCCGGGTGGCCCTCGGTGACCGACTCGGATGTGAACAGGTAGTGCTCGGCGTCGACGATCGTGGCCATGCGTTCCTCCGCGGATGTCCGGGCAGCGTATCACGGGCCCGAGGCGAGGGCGGGCCGGGCGCCGGTCGCCGGCCCTACGTCCCGTGGCGCCAGGAGGCGACGTACTCGGCCTGCTCGGGGGTGAGCGGGTCGAGCGTGATCCCGAGGGCGGCGAGCTTCAGGCGGGCGACCTCGCGATCGATCGCCTCGGGGACGACGTAGACCCGGTCCTCGAGCTCGGCGTGGTGGGCCGCGACGTACTCGGCCGAGAGCGCCTGGTTGGCGAAGCTCATGTCCATGACCGCCGCCGGGTGCCCCTCCGCCGCACCGAGGTTGACCAGCCGCCCCTCGGCGATCAGGTGGAGGCGCTTGCCGCCGAGGTCGAACTCCTCGACGTTGTCGCGGACCTCGCGCACGTGACCCTCGGCCATCGCGCGCAGCGCCCGGAGGTCGATCTCGGCGTCGAAGTGGCCGCTGTTGGCCAGCAGCGCCCCGTCGCGCATCACCTCGAAGTGCTCGCGCCGGAAGACGTTGACGTTGCCCGTGGCGGTGATGAACAGCTCGCCCCACGGGGCCGCCTGGCCGGCGGTCATGACCGCGAAGCCGTCCATCAGGGCCTCGATCGCCCGGACCGGGTCGACCTCGACGACGGCGACGTGGGCGCCCATGCCGGCCATCCGGGAGGCGATCCCGCGCCCCACCCAGCCGTAGCCGGCGACGACGACCCGGCGACCGGCGAGCAGGATGTTCGTTGCCCGGAGGATCCCGTCCACGGTCGACTGGCCGGTCCCGTAGCGGTTGTCGAAGAGGTGCTTCGTCTGGGCCTCGTTGACCGCCACGACGGGGAAGCGAAGCGCTCCGTCGGCCGCCATCGCCTTCAGGCGGATCACCCCGGTCGTCGTCTCCTCGGTGCCCGCGTACACCTCGTCGACCTGGGCCGGGCGCTCGCTGTGGAGGAGCGAGACGAGGTCGCAGCCGTCGTCCATCGTGATCTGGGGATGGGCGTCGGCGACCGCGTTCAGGTGGGCGTAGTAGGTCGCCCGGTCCTCGCCCCGGCGGGCGAAGACGGGGATGCCCCAGGCGGCGACGAGGGCCGCCGCGACGTCGTCCCTGGTCGAGAGCGGGTTCGAGGCCGAGAGCGTCACCTGCGCCCCGCCGGCGGCGAGCGTCCGGACGAGGTTCGCGGTCTCGGTCGTGACGTGGAGGCAGGCCCCGATCCGGAGCCCGGCCAGCGGGCGCTCCCGGGCGAAGCGCTCGCGGATCAGGCGCAGGACGGGCATCTCGCGCTCGGCCCACTCGATCCGGCGAACGCCCTCGCCGGCCAGGTCGAGGTCGGTGACATCGTGGGGCGGCAGGGTGACGGTCATGACGGGTGTGACTCCTTGCGGAACGGAAAGAGCCGGCGCAGCGGGCCGGGCAGAGGCCAGGGCGAGCCGAGCCGGTGCGCGAGACGCTCCTCGAACCGGACATGCTCCTGGTAGCCGAGGCGGCGGTAGGCCTGGAGCGCGGGCGGATTGTCCGAGCGGACGTTGAGCACGACCTGGTCGCAGAAGCGGAGGAGCTCGGCGGTGACGGCTGCCGTGACCGCCTTGGCATAGCCGCGGCCGCGGTAGTCGGCATGGGTGAACACGTTGCCCACGACGGCCAGGCGGGCCTCCCGGCTGATCACGTGCGTGCCGGCCGCGGCGACGAGGCGCCCGCCGACGCGGATGCCGTAGTAGACGCCCTCGGCGATCGCGCTCGACGGCAGCCACGAGGCGAAGCCGAGCTGGTAGAGCCGGTTCAGCTCGCCGACCTCGACCGGCAGGAGCCGGTGGACCTCGGCCGGATACGGCCGGAAGCCGGCCCGGTCGACCCACATCCGGACCATCTGCGGCCCCGGCTCGAGCCGGTAGTGGACGGCGATCGCGGCCAGGTGCTCGGGCAGGGCCGCGATGTACGCCGCGCGAGGCCGGATCAGCTCGCGCAGGATCGCCCCGACCCCGTCGGGGCGGCCCATGACGAAGACCGGCTGGGGCGCCGGCCCACCGTACTCGAGCACGACCGCGACGAGCTCCTCGCCGGCCCAGGCGGCGCCCCACCTCGTCCGGGCGAACTCGCGGTCCTCGAGGTCGCAGAGTGCGTAGGCGGCGTACAGGCGATCGCGTTCGAGGAACGTGCGCAGGGCGACCCGGTCGCTGATCGGCCGGACCTCGAGAGGGTTGCTGCGGCGGCCTGGAAGCGCGATCGTGGCCATCAGCTGATCCCGGGGTCGCCCGCGGACGGTGCGCCGGGGGAGCTGCCCTCGGTCCCCGACGGTGCCAGGACGATCGGTTCCCCGGTGCGCCTCGCCCGGGCTGCCTCGGCCGCCTCGACGGCCGCCCGGAGCGCCGGCTCGAACGGCGCGCGCAGGACCCCCGCCTCGGTGACGATCGCCGAGATCAGCTCGCCCGGGGTGATGTCGGCGAGCGGGTTCGCCGCCCGCGTCCCGGCCGGCGCGATCGGCGTCGCGCCGATCCGGAGCAGCTCGTGGGCCGGTCGCTCCTCGATCGGCAGCGCCCGGCCGTCGGCGGTCGCGAGATCGACCGTGCAGAGCGGGGCGGCGACGAGGAACGGCAGCCCGTGCCGGGCCGCGAGGAGCGCGAGCGGGTACGTCCCGACGATCGCGGCGATGTCCCCGTTGGCCGCCACCCGGTCGGCGGCGACGAGGACGAGGTCGATCTCGCCCCTCGCGACCAGGGCCCCGGCGGCCGCGTCGGCGATCAGGGTGTGGGCGACCCCGGCGTTCGCCAGCTCCCACGTCGTCAGGCGGGCCCCCTGGAGGAGCGGGCGCGTCTCGCAGACGCGGAGCTCGAGTTCGCGGCCGGCCGCGGCGGCGGCGAGGACGATCCCGAGTGCCGTCCCGTACTGGCCGCCGCCGAGGACGCCGCTGTTGCCGAGGGTCAGGATCCGGAGCGGCCGCTCCTCCGGCCCGGGCAGCTCGGCCAGGCCGAGCTCGGCGATCCGGCCGTGGGCCGTCGTGGCCTCGAAGACGATCGCGTCGGCCTCGGCGCGCAGGGCGTCGGCGACCGCGGCGCCGTCGTCGGTCAGGTCGCCTACGGCCTCGTAGCGGGCGAGCATCCGGTCGACCGCGGCCCGGATCGTGATCGAGGTCGGACGGGCGTTGATCAGCGCATTGGCCGAGCCGCGGAGGGTCGCCCGGCGGGCGTAGGCGCGCGCCTGGCGCATCCGGTGGGCAGCCAGGGCGAGCCCGAGCGCGGCCCCCTGGCCGATTGCCGGCGCACCGCGGATCACCCGTTCGCGGATCGCGTGGGCGACCTCGGCCGCCGTCCGGCACTCGACCTCGACGAGCTCGTCGGGCAGGCGGCGCTGGTCGAGGAGCACGAGCGCATCTTCCTCGAACCGGAATGCGGTCCGGAAGACGGAACGGCGAACGGACGGCCCTCCGTCCGGGCCGCCGCCCGGGCCGACGCCGCGGCCGGGCGTCGCGCCGGCGCCCGGTTCGTTGACCCCGGTCGACTCGAGGATCGCGCTGGCGGCCTCGGCGGAGGAGCGCTGGAGCGCGCTCGCCGCCCCGGCCACGGTCGCCGCGGTCTGGATCAGCTCGCTCGCGAACTGGCGGAAGAAGCGACGGCGCCCGAGATCGGCTCCCTCGGCGGAGGCCGGGGAATCGGGGGTCCGCTCGGTCCCGTCGCTCATCGGCTCAGCCTCGATCGGTCGGTCCTCGGTCGGGCGCTGCGGTCGGGTCAGTACTTGATGACGCTCGTCACGCGCCGGCCCTGGAGCCGCTCACGGCCCTTGAGGAACTCGAGCTCGACGAGGAAGGCGAGGGCCACGACTTCGCCGCGCAGGCGCTCGACGAGGTCGATCGTACCGCCGACCGTGCCGCCGGTCGCGAGCAGGTCGTCGACGATCAGGACGCGCTGGCCGGGCTGGATCGCATCGCGGTGGATCTCGAGCGTGTTCGAGCCGTACTCGAGCGCGTACTCGACGGTCACCGTCTCGGCCGGCAGCTTGCCGAGCTTGCGGACCGGCACGAGCCCGGAGCCGAGCTGGTAGGCCATCGGGGCGGAGAAGATGAAGCCTCGCGACTCCATCCCGACGACGATGTCGATCCGCTCGTCGCGATACGGCTCGAGCATCAGGTCGATCGCCTCGCGGTACGCCGCGGCGTCCTTGAGCAGCGTCGTGATGTCGTAGAAGAGGATGCCCGGCTTCGGGAAGTCGGGGATCTCGCGAATCCTGGCGCGAAGCTCCTCGGCAGACATCGGTGTGGGGTTCCTCCTGGCGAGCCGCCGCCGTGAACAGGCCGTCGCTGCGGGCGGCCGCCGGGCCGGCGGCCAACGATCGGGCGACGGACCCGTGCAGTCTACCGCAGCCTCTGCCGTGGCCGGCGATCGGGGCCGCAGCGGCCGGGAGGTGCGTGGGCGGTGGCGCGGCGCGGGCGGTGGCGCGGCGCGCGGGGGCGGCGGTCGGGGGCGGCGCGGGGGGCGCGCGGTCGGCTACCCTCTTCTCATGCGCACGCTCGATCTCACCGTCGTCAACCCGAGCGGGCTCCATGCCCGGCCGGCCAGCCTGTTCGTCGAGGCGGCGGCCCGGTTCAACTCGCGGATCACGGTCGAGAACCTCGACCGGGAGGGCCGGCCGGTCGACGCGAAGTCGATCCTGATGCTGCTCACCGCCGGCGTCCAGCGCGGCCACCGAATCAGGCTTTCAGCTGACGGCCCCGACGAGGAGGAGGCGCTTGCCGCGCTCCGCGAGCTGGTCGAGGGAGGCCTCGGCGAGGGCTCGGCGGTCGGGCCCTCGTAGCTGCAGGGCGATCCGCTCGGCCGGCCGGACCTGAGTCCCCGACCGGCAGCCGATCCGCGTCGCCGGCTACCCGCGTTCCGGCCAGCAGGACGAACCGCCTCGACGGCCGGGCCTTGCCCTGCCTCG
>Ga0334722_10007085_pt1 | contig 10941 bp, 12 predicted proteins | sample C3_bottom_MG_FD_207210 | JGI IMG/M metagenome (GOLD analysis project Ga0334722, IMG submission 207210) | Sediment microbial communities from Yellowstone Lake, YNP, Wyoming, USA - C3_bottom | ecosystem: Environmental > Aquatic > Freshwater > Lake > Sediment | place: USA: Wyoming | collected...
CACCGACTCTTGCTTCGCCTGGTCACCACTCTCCTGCTGGCCCTGGCGTTGGCCCTGCTGTATCGCTTCTTTCTCGGCGGTAGCCGTGAGCCCCTGCCGACCATCACCGCCACCCGGATCCTCCCGGCCCATGTCCCGCCCGGTCAGGAGTTCCCGGTGTTGCTCCGAGTTGCCGCTGAGCCTGCCGCCGCCTTCGCCCTGATCATCCGCGAAAGCTTGCCTCTGGGCTGCCGGTTTACCCTGGCTTCCCCAGCCATAACTGGCGCCACCGGTCAGGATGGGCAAATCAAGTGGGTATCCCGCCTGGAAGGCAAGGAACGGCTCTTCGCCTATCTTCTGACCAGCCCGCCCGGGAGCGCATCTGGCAGCCCCTTATCCTTCCGAGGTCAGGTGGTGGCCGGTAGTCGAGGCGAGGCCACCGTCGGCATCTCCGGCGCAGAACAGATGACCCTCAGCCCATACCACTGGGCCGATAGCAATGGCGACAATCGCATCGACGACGAGGAAATTTTGCTGGTTTACGATTTGTTTGGCAGTGTGGCTGAGTTTGCCGCCTTGCGCGACGAGGTGGATAAGCTTTGGACCGGCGGAGGTTATCGCTGGGAGGCAAATACCCACAAATATCTGGTGGTGAAATGAAAAAGTCCTGAATGATTAGAGAACCACAACCAGATGGCACCAAAGACAACTATAAAACACCCAGGCAATTCTAAGAACTTATCCGCTGTTGCCCGTAAACCGCCCCTGCTGCCACATCCCAGGCAATGGTCTGCGATCCGAGGGAACTTCCCGTTCCCTTAAGTCCTCGCTGGGCAACTCCTCGGGGCGGTCCACAATCCCGATGGCAAAAGCGCAGATCACCTCGAACTCCTCTTCGGGAATCCCTAGCTGCGGGTAAACCTCCGCCAGGTTGATGCCACCCATGCCATGGGTGTAGAGGCCAAATTTATGGGCCTGCATGGTCAAAGACATCCAGGCGCTGCCAGTATCGAAGGCAGCCCAGCGGTTGGGTTTACCGTTATGGATGAAATGACGACGGGCCACCATGAAACCTAGGACGCTGGCGTTGACCGCCCACTCCTGATTCTTCTCGTTGAGCAGACCGAGATAGAGGGAGAAATCCTCGACGCTGGCAGAGGTCAGGATCAGCCAGGGCTGCTCGTTGAAGCAGGAGGGCGCCCAGCGGGCCGCGTCGATGATGGCGGTGAGGGTTGCGACCGGGATCTCGACTTTGCGGAAGGAACGCGGCGACCAGCGGTGGGAGAAAAATTCATCCACCCCGGGAGCGGGATCGCGGCGGCTGAAGTCCGGCTGGTAATCGGTAGGGAAGAGTGGCATGGCGATCTCGCGGCTGAGGGGAAAGTTGGACAAAATAGTCGAGTGATTCTACTCGAAAAAGCGGCTGAGTAACAACAGAGAGGAGATGAAGTGGCATTGAGTTTCCCCGACCGCAGGGGAAAGGGCTTAGAGGCCTAAACTTGGAAACCCGTGGCATTATATGGTGCGCCCGGAGGGATTCGAACCCCCGACTCCCGGCTTCGAAGGCCGATGCTCTATCCAGCTGAGCTACAGGCGCATTGCTGACATCCTCACCAAAGGGCTGGCGCCCTCGACCCGGCCACTATAACTTAAAGTCCGGGCTCTGCATAGATGTGACACCAATTCCCGGCAAATAATTCACCCACTCACTTCCCTGGCCAGCCTTATGCGGAATACAAATCTGGAAAAGCCTGTGGGGTTAACACCGGGATTTCTCCGATACGCCTAAAATCGGAGTCGAAGGTGACCAGGTGGGTACAACGAGTCTCAATGGCTGTTGACACAATGATTGCGTCAGCCATGGCCAGTTGATTGGCTTTTTTCAGGACGGCAGTAGGCAAAACCCATCCAGTGCGGAATTCAGCGATGGAGAAGTTCGGGAGAGATTGTATTGAACTGATGATCCGTTCAGCCTCTGCATATTGACCGGCGGCAGTGAGAATGGCGGCCAGCTCCAGGAGGGTGATGGTGGCGACAACGGCTTTGAGGCGGCGGGTAAAAAGGAGTTGAAAAAATGCGCTACAGCTTTCGACCTTGTCTGGCTCGTCGTTGAAAAAACCGAGCAGCACATTGGTGTCGATGCAGACGGTCACTGCCCGCGCCATTCTCCACGGATCTTTTTCTGCATTGCAACCGAGTCGGTCCCCGCAAGATCATGGCTAATGCCGCGCAGGGCAAGAAATCTCTTTTCCGCCGCAGCCAGCTGATTCCGCTTCGTTGTTGTTTTAGGAAGCAGAAGCTTTACTTCGGTATGTTCCGGCAGATTTACCGGTGTCCTAGGCACGAACACACCATGTTCATAGGTGGCGGAAATGGTCGTGGCATTGAAGAAAACCTCGCTTTTTGATGAGCCGACTATAACACGAAGCGAAATGTGAGGCAAGACTCCTTGCCTCAGCATTAAATCGCTGGCAGCCATCCTTCACTGCCCTGGCCAGCCCGAGATATTCCCTGGGTTGCTCAATACCCGCCACACCCGGGCCAGAATCTCGTCAATCTCCGCGGCCGTCACCGACAGCGGTAGCCAGAGATAGATGACATTGCCCAGGGGCCGCAGCAGCAAACCCTCCTTGAGCCCGGCCAGGTAGATTTCCCAGCCGACCCGCTCAGCCATGGTGAATGACTCCTTGCTCTGCCGATCCTTCACCAGCTCCAGGACGCCGATCATCCCCAGCTGGCGGATATCTCCCACCCAGGGCAGTTCTCGGAAGCGCTCAAGGCCCGCCCGCAGCTGCTCGATTTTGGCCGGGAGCGCCGCCAGGGTCTGCTCCTCAGCAAAGACCTGGAGCGAGCCCAGAGCGGCGGCGCAGCCCAGGGGATTACCGGTGAAGGTATGGCCGTGGAAGAAGGTGCGATTGTCGCGATAGTCGCCGTAAAAGGCGCCAAAGATTTCTTCACTGGTCATGGTGGCAGCCAGGGGTAGGAAACCGCCGGTCAACCCTTTGGAAAGACAGAGAAAATCCGGAGCCACTCCGGCCTGTTCCAAGGCGAACATGGTGCCAGTGCGGCCGAAGCCGGTGGCCACCTCGTCCAGGATCAGGTGGACGCCGTATTGTTTACACAGCTTGGCCGCCCCGGCCAGATAGGCAGGCGGATAGATGATCATCCCGCCCGCTGCCTGGATTAGCGGTTCGACTATGAAGGCGGCAATCCGCTCCCCCTGCTGCTCCAGCAGCTCCGCCAGAGGAATCAGACACTCCAGCCGACAACTCCCGGCGGTGCAGCCCTGGGGGCAGCGATAGCAGTAAGGCGAAGGCAACCGGTGCGAGAAAAAGCGCAACCCGGCAAAGGCCTGGTGGAACTCCGGCACCCCGCCCAGACTCATGGTGCCGATGGTGTCGCCGTGGTAACCCCGCTCCAACGCCGCCAGCTGATTACGCTGGGGCTGGCCGCTCTGCTGCCAGTATTGGAGCGACATCTTGACGGCAATCTCACAGGCACAGGAGCCATTGTCGGAATAAAAAATCCGGGTCAGATTGGCTGGGGTAAGTCCAACCAGCGCCTCAGCCAGTCGCACCGCCGGTTCGTGGATCACCCCGGCCAGAAGAACCTGTTCTAACCGTTCCAGTTGCGCCCTGACGCTGTTTTTAATGGTGGGGTGACCGTGGCCGTGGAGAATGCACCACCAGGAGGAGATGGTATCGAAATAGCCCCGACCCTGGTGGTCGTAAAGCATGACCCCTTCCCCCCGCTCGATACAGAGGAAATCACGCTGCCGATAGTCGTGCATCTGGGTGTAGGGTGGCCAGAGGTGGCGGCGAGCCAGGTCTTGCAGGGTATCGGACATGGTGATTTTGTGGGCCGGGTTAAGGTAAGGTTACTGCCGTAAACGGCAGATATCCGGGAGTTGCCGGTGGTGTCCGCCGTAATCGAGACCGTAACCGACCAGGAAGCCTTCGGCAACCGGGAAACCGGCATAATCAACCGCCACCTCCATCTCCCGCCGCTCCCTCTTGTCAATCAGGGTGCAAACCTTGAGGGAAGCCGGCTGACGGGCCAAGAGATGCGCCTGAAGCCAGGCCAGGGTTCGGCCGGTATCGACAATGTCTTCGACCAACAGGAGATGGCGCCCAGCGACCGGAGACTCCAGATCCTTGCTGAGGCGAATCTGCCCGGAGGAACTGGTGGTTCCGCCATAACTGGCAACCCGGATGAAATCCACCTCAAAAGGCAGGTCGAGGACCCGGACCAGATCGGCAGTGAAGATAAAGGCCCCGGTCAACACCCCCACCACCAGCAGTTCGCGACCCGCATACTCGGCAGAGATCTGCTGCCCAAGTTCGGCGACCCGCGCAGCAATGGCGGCGCGGTCTATGAGGATCTCCAGATTAGCCATGCCCCAACCCCTTACCTGCAACCTGCACCTTGCACCCTACTTCCCCAAACAAAAACGCGTAAAGATGGTGTCGAGCAGATCCTCGTTGGTGGTCTCCCCGACGATCTCGCCCAACTGCTCCAGAGCGCCTTGAACCTCGATGGCCAGAAGATCGGGGGGCAGATGGTCTGCCAGGGCCGCCGCCAGTTGCCTGGTGCTCTCCAGGGCGCCCTGCAACGCCTGGCGGTGGCGGGCGTTGGGTACACAGTTATGCTCCGGTTCGGCGGGAGCACCGCCGGTCACCGCAGCAAAGATCGCCTCCTCCAACTGCGCCAGCCCCTCACCGGTGCGGGCCGACACTGCCACCAAGGGGAGACCAGGGGTACGGTTGGCAAAGGCTGAGAGATCGCGATCCGGCCGCAGATCAATCTTGTTGACCACCAACAGGGCAGGCCGCCCGGCCAGGCTGCCAAGCAGCGCCAGATCATCATCCTGCAACCCAGCCGCCCCATCCACCACCAGCAGGACCAGATCGGCTTCCTCCTGCTTGCGGCGGGCTCGCTGGATACCCAGTTCTTCCACCGCTTCGGCGTTGTCCCGGATTCCCGCCGTATCGACAATCCGCACCGGCATCCCCTTGATATTCAGGAAATCCTCGATGGTGTCCCTGGTGGTGCCGGGAATTTCGGTGACAATGGCCCGCTCTTCCTTGAGCAGACTGTTGAGCAGACTGGATTTACCAACATTGGGGCGCCCCAGGATAACCACCGAAATCCCCTCCCGGTAGATCCGCCCCCGGTCGGCGGCGCGGAGCAACTCTTCCAGGGGGAGAATGACCTTGCTGAGCAAATCGGCCTGCAGGCTGGTGGGATTGAGGATTTCGAGATCGTCGTCGGGAAAATCGATGGCTACCTCGAGAATGGCCCGGACATTCAAAAGATCCTGGCGAATAGCCGCCACCCGTTCCTGCAGGCTGCCGCGCAGGAGCGAGATGGCGATCTGCAAGCCCTGGCTGGTCTGGGCCTGGAGAAGATCAATCACCGCCTCGGCCCGAGTCAAATCTATCCGGCCATTGAGGAAGGCGCGCTTGGTGAACTCACCGGGCTCGGCGGGAAGTGCTCCTGCAGCCAGGATCAAACCAAGAATGTGCTGAAGGATAAGGTAGCTGCTGTGGCATTGAATCTCGACCACATCCTCACGGGTGTAGGAGTGGGGAGCTGGCATGAAGACCGCCATGACTTCATCGACATCTCGGCCCGCGACTGGATCAACGACCCAACCGTAGGTTAAGCGATGGGGAATCGGGGCGCGGGCATGGTGGGGGCGAAAGAGGCGATGGAGCAACGCCAGGGATCCGGGACCACTGATCCTGATGACCCCGATCCCGCCAGCCCCGGGCGGGGTGGCGATGGCGGCGATGGTACTGGCATCCCGATCGGGCAAATGAATGCTGGCCACGGCTGGTGCGGCTCAGTCGTTCGAGCCTTTTTTGCCCCGGCCCGGCAGATAGATGAGGATCTTTTTGAATTGCCCCTCGCCGACGCTGCGACTGCGGATAGTCGGGTCATCTTGCAGCTTCATGTGGACGATGCGCCGCTCGGCCGGGTTCAGGGCGGGAATGGACCGGGTCCGCCCGTTCTCCCGAACTTCCTCGGCCAGCTTCACGGCCATTTCTTCGAGATCATCGCGCCGAACCTCGCGATAACTGCCGACATTCAACGAGAACATCACCTTGCCCTCAATCTTGCGGCCAATGATCTTGCGCATCAAATACTGGAGGCTGTCCAAGGTCTGACCCTCGGGCCCAATGATCTCTACATCGTTAGCACCTTCCAACTTGGCCACAATCTTGTTGGCCTCGTTTTCGACGGTAACCTGGGCGGCAAGACCCATCAGTTCGAGAACCTTCTCCAGGTCACTCTTGATGGTGGCGAGGTTTTCCGCAGTAACCTCCGCCGGGGGTTTTTCCGGACCCCGGGTACGCGGAGGCGGAACGCTACCCCGGCTGCCCTCGTCCCTCTTTTCGCCCCGGCGCCCACCCTTTTTCTCCTCAGACCTTTCCTCCCGCCGCGGGCGGGCCGACTTGCCGACCTGCTCGGGCGCGGGCCGCCGGGCCGGTTTGTCTTCTTTCTTTGTCCGGGCAGCATTCTTCAGGCTGACGGCGACCACCGCCTTCTTTTTGCCGATCAAACCAAAAATCCCGGTCGAACCGACCGTAACCACTTCGATCTGCAAATCCTCCTGGCTAACTCCCAGCTCACGGCAAGCCTTGCCGATCGCCTCGGTTACGTCACCACCGGTATATTCCTTCTTCTCTGACATTTGCTTCTCCTTAGTTCAGGGGCGGCCATCTCCAGGCCCCGGTTAATCCTCGCTGCGGTTGATGAAATATTGCTGGGCCATCTGCAGCAGGTTGTTGACGAAGAAATACAAGACCAGCCCCGAGGCAAAGTTGATGAACATGAAGGTGAAAATCACCGGCATGAACATCATTATTTTGGCGGTTTCGGGATTGGCGGCCGGAGTGGGTGTCATCTTCTGCTGCAGAAACATGGTGGCACCCATCAGCAGGGTCAGGACCGGCAGCCCCCCCAGATAGGGGATATCGAAGCCAATGGCCAACCGTTCCGGGGCCGACAGATCAGTGATCCAGAACATGAAAGGGGCATGCCGCAACTCGATGGCCTGCATCAGCACCTGGTAAAGAGCGAAAAACACCGGGATCTGGATGACCATCGGCAGACAACCACCCAGGGGGTTGATCTTGTAGGTCTTATAGAGGTTCATCTGCTCCTGGGCCATGCGCTCCTTGTCACCCTTGTACTTCTCGCGCAGCTCGGCCAGCTTGGGCTGCAGTTTCTGCATCCCCTTCATGGACTTCATGCCCTTATGGGTGATGGGCCAGAAGATAAGCTTGATCAGAACGGTAACCAGGATTACCGCCACCCCGTAGTTCCCGACGATTTTGTGGATCCAGATCATCAGCACCAGTAAAGGGTGGGCGACAATACCAAACCAGCCAAAGTTGACGGCCTGATTGAAATCATGACCAGCTGCGTTGAGATCGGCCATTCTCTTGGGACCAAAAAAGACCGTGTAGCTGTAGTGCCGACTGGCGCCGGGATTGATAACCTCAGCGGGGCCGCTCAAGACGTTACCGACACTGGTGCCGCCCTCGCTGGTCAGCCGCACCGTCACCGGATTGGCGGCATCATTGCCAGCAGGCGCCACCGCCATCATGAAATAGGTGTCTTCGTAGGCAGTCCAGGAAATCTTGCCTTGGATGGTCTTGGGGCCGTCCTCGGCCAGAGTCTTGATCTTCACCTCTTCGCGTTTGCCGTCTTTAAAAATCGCCGGGCCTTTGAACTGTGACTGACCAGCCTTGGGGTTGGCGACAAAGGGGTGCCCGACCAGACTTAAATACGGCGCGCCTTGCAGGGCCGAAGTCGAGGTGTTGGCAACCTCGACATTCAGGTCGATCAGGTAATTGCCCGATTGGAAGGTCATCGTCCTGGTAACCACCAAACCAGACGGTAACCGACCGGTCATGGTCAGAGTAACCGTGCCATCGCTGTTACGGACAGCCGGTGCCGCCTCGTAGAGGGGCAGCTCACTCACCCGGGTCGGATCGGTACCCCAGGAGAAGAAGAGGGGCAAATCACGACCGGCCCCCTCCTTGATCAACTCCATGCCGACAGATTCAGCCGCCAGGTTTTCCCGATAATTCTTCAAACGGAATTTTTTAATAACCCCGCCCGACTCGGAAATCGTTGCGGCATAAAGTCCGTTCTCCACCGGGATCTCCAGGGCGGGACGCGCCGGGGCAGCGTTGAGCGGCAATGCCGCTGCAACCTGACCGACGGGAACGGCGCCTGCAGCCGTGAGTACTGGCACTGCCGCTGGCAACGCGCTGGAGTCTGCCGGTACTTGCACAGTTTCCCGAGTCTGCGGCGCTGGTGGCGGCACGAAAAAATACTGGTAGCCGAAGATAATGGCCATCGACAGAACAATGGCCAGGAAGACGTTTCTAGTTTCCATGCCCTACTTTATTAGTTGAGATTGGCATTACAGGGTCGTAGCCGCCCCTGGTGAACGGGTGGCAGCGGAGCAACCTCCGGGCCGCCAGATAGCTGCCGCGCAGGGGCCCGTGTATCCCGATGGCGTCAATAGCGTACTGTGAACAGGTGGGGGCAAAACGACAACTGGGGGGGATCATCGGGGAGATGAACAACTGATAAAGCCTGATCAAGCCGATCAGTGGAGCCCTGAAGATCATCACCAAGCCTCCCGGTGTGACAAATGGCGGGATATATTCATTTTTCGGTTAACAACTAGGCCGCCAGCATCATTGCTGAATCATTTCACCAGGCCCAGTGAGCAATTCTGCTGGCTGAGCCGGGCGCTGAGAGTTGGAGGCGGCAACTGCCTGTTCCCTACTCCTCCCGGCTCCGGCAGCACCGAGCATTCGCTTGACCAGTTCCCCTACTTCCCTAAGGCTGTCAGGGACAAAACCCTCGCGAACGGCAAAAACCACATCGGCAGCTGGCGTAATAAAAAGGCGGTTGAGCCGGAAATACTCCCGGATGATTCTCTTTATCCGGTTCCTTCTTACCGCTGCCTTAACCCCGTGGATGCTGATTCCTAACCGACAGTCAGCACCACCGTTGGCGAGGTAGATGATGGTCAGCCTGGCCCCCCGCATCCTTTGCCCACCCTCGTAAACCTTACGATATTCCCAGGGTTTTCTGAGCAGGAGAGATTTGGGGAGAGCCAGCGGCTTCATATGATCGCGGCCACTGGGACGGACATACAACCGATTCCCAAGTCAATGGCAGCGGGTCAGAATCATCAGGCCGACAGCCGACTGCGGCCCTTGGCGCGCCGCCGATTGATCAGGGCACGTCCGTTTTTGCTCTTCATTCTGACCCTGAAACCATGGGTCCGGTGACGCTTAAGATTGCTGGGCTGAAAGGTTCTCTTGCTCATGGTGCTTCCTTAACCTAATTACTACTGACAGATGAGCCAAGGTCCGGTTTTAATTGGGTAATTTCTACGTCTGGACCGCTGGCAGCCTTGGCCGGGATGAGGAAAATCATTAGTCCCAGCCACCAAAACTGGCTAACATAACCAGACGAGGAGTCGATGTCAAACAAAATCCCGGAACCTCTACTCGTCGGCCGAGTCTCCGTTGCGCTCCTGATCCAGGCCGAAAATCTGCCGCACCGCCGCCAGGCGCTCACCTTTGTCGGCATTATTGCTATCCTCCGCCTTCAAATAGCGAATCGGATCATGGAGCATCTTGCTGACAATGGCTCCAGCCATCTTCTCGATGGAAACCTGGGCCTTTGGCGATAAGTCCTTGAGATTACCGAGGGTCCGGGCAAGTTCGGCCCGGCAGATGCTGTCGGCTTTGGTGCGCAACTCGACAATGGTCGGGCTGACCTCCATCCCCTCCAACCACTGGACGAACTTTAAGGTCTCCTCGGCGACGATGCTTTCGCCCCGGGCGGCCTCCTTGTCGCGTTCCCCCTTGTTGACATCGACCACCTGCTGCAAATCATCAATATCGTAGAGATAGACGTTGTCGAGTTTGTTCAGCTCCGGATCCAGGTCGCGCGGCACCGCAATATCAATCAGAAACAGGGGGCGATTGTGCCGCTGTTTCATCACTGGCTTCACATCATCCTTCATCAACACCATGCCGGGCGCCCCGGTGGAACTGATCAGGATGTCGATATCCTCCAGCTGGGCGTGCAGTTCATCGAGGCCAGCGGCCTTGCCATTGAACTGCCGGGCCAGCTTGACCGCCCGTTCGAAGGTCCGATTAACCACCACCACCTGCCCCACCCCCTGGTTGATCAGGTGCTCGGCCGCCAGTTCCGCCATCTCGCCGGCCCCGATTAACATGACCACTTTACCCTGCAGGTCACCGAAAATCTTTTTGGCCATCTCGACGGCGGCATAACTGATGGACACGGCGCTGCTGCCAATGTTGGTCTCGGTCCGGATCCGTTTGGCCACCGAAAAGGATTTGTGCAGGAAGCGGTTTAAGATCGCCCCGGTGCAGTTTTCCTCGTCAGCAATCTTGTAAGCTTGCTTGAGCTGCCCCAGGATTTGCGGCTCGCCAACAATCATCGAATCAAGACTGGCGCCGACCCGGAACAGGTGGGTGATGGCCTCGGTGCCCTGATGCAGGTAACTGTATTTTCGCGCCTCTTCGTCACTCAGCGCGGTTTTGCCAAAAAGGAACTGCCGCAAAGCTGCAGGCGATCGCTCCACATCCGTACCGACGGTGATGATCTCCACCCGGTTGCAGGTGGAGAGGATACAACCTTCCCGAGCGCCGGTGCTGGCCAGCAGCTCCTGGAGCGGCAATTTACCGTCAACGGAGGAGAAGGCAAGCTGCTCGCGGATTTCCACCGGGGCAGTCTTGTGGTTGACGCCAATAATGAAGATGTTGTTAGCCTGCATACGAATGAATCCCGCCAAGCATGAAGTTGACGCCCCAGAAGGTGAAGAGAACCACAGCAAAACCAATGACGGCCATGATCGCCGCCCTGCGGCGCCGCCAACCGGCGGTAAAACGC
>Ga0334722_10007086_pt1 | contig 10941 bp, 8 predicted proteins | sample C3_bottom_MG_FD_207210 | JGI IMG/M metagenome (GOLD analysis project Ga0334722, IMG submission 207210) | Sediment microbial communities from Yellowstone Lake, YNP, Wyoming, USA - C3_bottom | ecosystem: Environmental > Aquatic > Freshwater > Lake > Sediment | place: USA: Wyoming | collected...
GTTTGGCGGCGGCGCAAAGAGCAACAGCGTGTCGCTTTGGCTAGCGTCGGGGCGAATGCGGCGCGGACTGCTATCCATGCCCCACGACTCGACACGCGTGACGCCGGGGGTTTGCTTCGCAATTTCTTCGATCACGTCGGTGCGATACGGATGCTCGAACGGAATCAGCACGTCGAACGCCCAGTACTTGAACACATCGTCGAGCGTTTGGTACATCGATTGGCGCACGGTTAGCACCGACATGAAAATCGTGCCACCCAGGATGAGCGTGACCATCGTCAACACGAGCCGCGTCTTGCGGCGAAAGGTGTTGCGAAACGAGAGCATCATCGGGCGCGACAATCCGCGCACCTTTTCCAGCAATCGATCCGTGATGCCGAGTTTCATTTGTCCCTTGCCCAAGCCGTAATCATTGATCGCTTCGCGCACCGTCACGCGCGTGCCAGAAAAAATTGGAAAGAGCGCGGCGAGCAAGGGCAACAACAAACCGATGGCGATTTCGGTGACGATAATATTCGTCGGCAAACTAAAGTCAGGGAAATCGACGTTGATAAATCCCGCCAGATATTGGCTGAGTCGTCCTGCCGTGTATGCCGCGCTGGGCATCGCGATCAACAATGCGAGCGCGCCGAACAAAAGTACCGTGACCAAATACATCCCGATGATTTGCCGCGTTCGTCCGCCGATGGCTTTCATGATTCCAATCTGGCGAACTTGTTGCGCCAGCAACGCGGTGATCGTATTGACGACGAGGAAACCGCTGAGAATCAATGCGCCAAAGCCGAGTAGATTCAGAATCAAGAGCAAGCCGTTGAAAATATCTTGAACCGGATGCTTGCCGGGTTCGGGAACAGTGACCGTGACCGTGCGTCCGCTTGACTCTAGTTTTTTCTTGACTTGCTCGGCGACATCGGTGATGTGTTGTTTGTTCAGCTTGTCGTCGGAAACGGTGATCAACAATTCATCAAAGTTGCGCGAGCCCGTCAGCCATTCGAGCGTGTCCATCGTGATGTAACCGTAAGCGTAGGACACGAACGGCGCGGGCGCAAACGTCGTGCTCTTGGCAAGCCCCGTGACATTCAGTTCGCGGATTTGTCCGCCCGCTGTCAGTTGCACCTCGATATTTTTTCCGACCTCCAGATCAGCGGGCACGAGTCCTGGGACGAGCAACGACGAACGTTCCAAAACGACGGCATGATTGGCGGGGGGCCAAGTGCCGCGTTCGCCGTGAAAGTTGGGTGCGGCTTCGTATGCGCCTTGCGGGGTGACTTTGTCGATCTTGATGTGGTTGAAATCAGAAATCGCAAAGAGCAGAAAACTTTTCCATTGGTCTTCGCCCATGCGCAGACGAACGACAATGAGCGAACGTCCTTCCGCTTCTTGAATGTCAGGCATTCGTTGTATGGTTTGCACAAGCGTATCGTCGAACGCGCCAGGATAAATCGTCGCCGACGCGGGATTCGCTTTGGGATAAGAGACCGTTAGTTCCTGGGACACAATCGCAAACGTGTGCGACACAGCGCCCACCGCGAACACACCCACGGCAATCGACAGCACGACAAGGAGCGTACGCGTCTTGTTGCCCCACAGGTCGCGCAAAACTTTTTTCCAGCGTGGCGCAATCATCGGGACGGTCCTCCGCGCGTCGTGTCATTTTCCGCCACGCGCTCTTGCGCGACGCCGCTGATGATTTTTTTCAATTCTGCGGATTGCTCGACCATTTGGTTGAAGGTGTCGCGGTTCAAGCGCAGAACTTCGACCGGTTGATTGCCGGTCGCGCGCACCGTGGCAAGACTCGCGCCGCCGCGCAGCATTTCGATTTCGCCGAAATAGTTGCCGCGCCCATAGTGCGCCACGACTTGATCCGTTCCGTTGGCTTGCGGCACGATGATGTCAACATCGCCTTTGAGGATGACGTGGAAATGGTTGACCGGCTCGCCGCGCCGCAAAATGATCGAGCCAGGAACGTACTGTTCTGGGTCGATGTGATGCGTAAAGGCGATGAGTTGTTCGCTCGTCAACACGGGGAACACGTCCGCCAAATGCTTTTCGATAATTTCGCCGTCGACGATTTGAACGGCGCGCGTGACGCGTTTCGCCAGATCGTTGTCGTGCGTCACCATCAAAATGGTTTTGCCGCGCTTGACCAGGTCTTCAAAAAGCTGAAACACCGAGTCGGCGGTTTTAGAATCGAGATTGCCGGTCGGCTCGTCGGCGAGGAGAATGGGCGGATCGTTTGCCAGCGCGCGCGCAATCGCCACGCGCTGTTGCTGACCACCGGAAATCGCGGCAGGCAGTTTGTTCGCGTGGTCCGCCATTTCCATTTGGTCGAGGAGTTGCATCGCATATTTGCGGCGCTCGCCGGACTTGTGGACGTTGCAAAAATCCATCGGCAGCATAATGTTTTCGGCGAGCGTCAGCGTGGGCAAGAGTTGGAAAAATTGAAAAACAATCCCGATATTTTTTCCGCGCCAGACCGCCATCTGACCCTCATTGAGTTTGTGAATGGCGGTGTTGCCCACGAGCACTTGTCCTGAACTGGGACGGTCGATGCCCGCAATCATGTTGACGAGCGTCGTCTTGCCGCTACCCGATTTGCCGATGACCGCAACGAATTCGCCCGAGTCGACGCGCAGATCGACGTTCTTGAGCGCGGAGAATTTTCCTGCCGCGGTGTCAAACGTCTTGACGATCTGGCGCAAGTGAATGAATTCTTCGTTGCCGTGTTGATAGAGTCCGTTCGATCCTTTGCCGTTGCCATTTTGCTTTTGACGTTTTCCAAACATAGTCACCTCTACTCAATTGCATCGCCCAACTTGCCGCTATACACATCTACGCATCGGCGGCGATTCGGTTACAAGAAAAATCGAAATTGCATTCGTATCTAAATTGGCAATGTCAGATTAGCCACAGAACCACACAGAACGACACAGAAAAAGCAAACCCTTTTGTGAAATTCCGTGTTGGCTGTGCTAAACTTCTGGCACAGTCATGTGGCAAAAAACCGAATATGACATTGCCAAACTAATTATACATCATCCACAGCCAAGACCAAATGTAAAACAGTCTCAAGGTCGTGTCATCCCACAAAGGTGGGATGAACGCACCCACAATTGGCGGATTTCTTGCCAAAAAATATGACCTGTGCTATATTGAGCGCCGTAAAGAGTGCATGCCACCTTAGCTCAATCGGTAGAGCAGCCGCATCGTAAGTGGCCGGTTTGGGGTTCAAGTCCCTAAGGTGGCTCACCTACTACATCGCGCGCAAGCTCCGGGAGGTTACTCCGGGATTTGCGCGCGTGATGTTTTTCGCAGGGGCGAAGCATTTGCCGCCATCTGATTCTTGAGCAAACTAGATTGCCAGTCCGAACGTGATCTACCCAAGCCGAACCTATCGCGCAAATGCTTCGCCCCTACTCCAACCTGCGCGCGGTCTCATTTGAGTTTCGATATGGAGTTGGGTATAATAGGGTCACTCAATAGTGTTCAGGCGATTTGAACAATCGCATCGTTTTTATCAGATACAAAAATGACCCTCTCCCATCTCGACGATCAAGGGCGCGCGCAAATGGTCGATGTCAGCGCAAAAGCGGACACCGAACGCATGGCGATTGCCAAAGGCGAAATCACCCTGCAAGCGGCAACGCTCGCGCTCATTCGCGCCGGTAAAATCGAAAAGGGACAAGTGTTTGCGGTGGCGCGTGTGGCGGGAATCATGGCAGCCAAGCGCACGCACGAATTGATTCCCATGTGCCATCCGCTCCTCCTCACCGACCTCGCCGTCGATTTTGAAATTCTCTCCGAAGGCAGTGAACACGAACGCGCGCGCATTGGCATCATCGGCACGGCGAAGAACGTGGGCAAGACCGGCGTCGAAATGGAAGCACTCGTCGCTGTGACCACTGCTGCATTGACGATTTACGATATGGCGAAAGCGGTGGATCGTTCGATGCACATCGAGAATGTGCGCTTGGTATTGAAGCGTGGCGGCAAGTCCGGGGAAATTCGACTGGAATAATATGCGGATCACGAAACGCGAATTTTTATATTTTGCAATCTTGCTATTCGTTCTAGTATTGATTTTTGCGCTCAACATCTTGGCGGGCGGCACAATCACTAGCCCGCAAAATCTTGCCATCGACCTGGCTTCCCCACCCGATTCGCCGCAGGATTGGCTAGTGCAGGATTGGACGCTCGTCAAGTACCGCGCGCTATTCAAATTGATCGTGCGCGGCACGTGGTCGCTTTTTTTTGCGCCAACGGATGCCTGGAGTTTCTTTGTCGTCTTCGTCGTGTGGAGTTTCGTCTTTTTCTATTGCACGGTGATCGCCTTTTATTATTTCCTGCGGGTTCTCGACTTTGATCGTCGAACGAGCTTTATCGGCGGCTTGGTGTTTCTCGCCGCGCCGCCGGTGCTTTTGGCGTACAAGTATCCAGTCTTTACGCGCGAAGATGTCTTGGCATATTTTCTGGTGACCCTGGGTCTCATCGCCATTTTCAAATTAAAACCTGCGCTCATGAGTTTGATCGCCGCCGCCGGAGCGTTGACGCGCGAAACAACCCTCATCCTTCCGCTGACGTATCTCTTGGCGTCGAATGATTCGCGGCGCAAACGCATCGCTTATATCATTCCGCCCCTTCTTGCGCTGGTGGGAGTGCGTTTACTCTGGGGCTATGCCAATGGCAATGCGCTCGAGAGTTCTATTCTGAATTTCTTGTTTCCTGGGGAGACTCTGGCTTTTATGTTTTGCGTTTTTGGCGCGCTATGGATACCCATCGTGATGGGAATGCGCGACCGTTGGCAACAACGCAATTCGCTTAGCTATGCCTGGCACGTTCTCACGGTGTCGAGTCCATTCATTCTAGTTCTCGTCATCGGAGCGGCGTTGTTTCTTGCGCGCGAGAGAGAAATTCGCAGTTCATTTATCATCTTTCCCTGGGCGATTCCGTTCGCGCTGGACTGGTTTCGCAATCGGACCGAGTATTTTGCGCGACTCGCCAAAAATTATCGATACTGGATTTTCGCTTTTTCGATTTTCGCCCTACTCTCCGCAGGCGTTCTCGCTTTTCATCTCACCAATCCTGGGTTGATGAAAGACCTTCTAGCAGATTTCAAGAATGGGTACTGGCTCGTGATCGGCACGCTCAATCTGTCTGCGACATTGGCCATCTTTCTGCCGATGCTTTATCGGCGGAGCGCCGCGCCAAGGGTCTCGCTCAACCTGGGAAGAGAAAAGTAATGTCCGATTTCTGGAAAGACAAACGGGTGCTCGTCACCGGCGGCGCGGGATTCCTGGGTTCGCATGTTGTGGAAGCGCTGTCGCGTCGCGGTGTACCCGACACGGCGATCACGATTCCCCGCAAATCGACCTGCGACTTGCGGCGGTGGGAGAATTGCATCGCGGCGACGCGCAACCAAGACCTGGTGATTCATCTCGCCGGGAATGTTGGCGGCATCGGCTACAACCAAGACAATCCGGGGGCGCTTTTTTACGACAATGTGATGATGGGCGCGCAATTGATGGAAGCCGCGCGGCAGAACCAGGTCACAAAATTTGTCGCGCTCGGAACGGTGTGCGCGTACCCCAAGTTCACGCCCGTCCCATTTGTCGAAACCGATTTGTGGAGCGGCTATCCCGAAGAAACGAATGCGCCGTATGGTCTCGCCAAAAAAATGTTGCTTGTTCAAGCCCAAGCGTATCGCCAGCAATATGGCTTTAACGCGATCTTTCTTTTGCCCGTGAATCTCTACGGTCCCGGCGACAATTTCGATCCGCGTTCCTCGCACGTCCTTCCCGCGCTGATAAAAAAATGTATTGACGCCACAGAGAAGGGCGACCAGGAAATTGTCGTGTGGGGCGACGGCAGTCCAACGCGCGAATTTTTGTACGCGGGCGACGCGGCAGAAGGCATCCTGCTCGCCGCCGAGCGTTACGACAAATCCGACCCGGTGAACCTGGGTTCGGCGACCGAAATTTCGATCCGAGACCTGGTGGAACTCATCGTGCGAGAGACAGGTTTTCGCGGCAATGTTGTCTGGGACACGAGCAAACCGAATGGTCAACCCAGGCGAAAACTCGACACGAGCCGCGCCGAACGCGAGTTTGGATTTTGCTCGCAGATGGAATTTAGAGAAGGACTCCGCCGGACCATTCAGTGGTACCTGGCGCAGAGAGCTTCGTCTCGAATCGTGACAGGCAACTTGATGTTTTAATAGAATGACAGAAGCAAAAAAGATTCGACTAACTTCATACGCCGCATGCGCGGGCTGAGCGTCCAAAATCGGCGCTGCCGAACTGGCGCAAGTTTTGCGCCCACTCTCCGATAAATTCAAAGCCCAGGATTTTCCCGCGCTCCTCGTCGGACTCGACGCGCCCGACGACGCCGCCGTCTATCGCATCAACGCCACCACGGCGATCATCCAGACGCTGGATTTCTTTCCGCCCGTCGTGGACGATGCGTATTCGTTTGGCGCGATCACGGCGGCGAATGCCATGAGCGATGTCTACGCTATGGGCGGACAAGTGATTCTCGCGCTCAACCTAGCCGCGTGGCGCGACGACCTACCGCTGGAATTGCTCAGCGAAATTTTTCGCGGCGGCGCGGACAAGGTCGCCGAAGCGGGCGCGGCGATTGCGGGCGGGCATACCGTCATCGATCAGGAACCCAAGTACGGCTTGTCCGTCACAGGCACAGTTCATCCGGATCATATCATCACCAAAGCGGGCGCGCGTGTGGGCGATCTGCTCGTGTTGACCAAGCCGCTTGGCACTGGGTTGATCACGACGGCTGGCAAGAACGGGGTCGCATCTGACGCTCATTTGCAAAATGCCATCGACTGGATGTCGCGTCTCAATCGCGGCGGCGCGCAAGCGATGCAAGCCATCGGCGTCCAATGCGCGACCGACATCACGGGCTATGGCTTGCTGGGACATGCGCACGAAATCGCGGAAGCCTCGGGCGTCGCATTACAATTTCGCGCGGACGCCTTGCCCATTCTCGACGGCGCGTTGTTGTACGCGCAGCAAAAACAAATACCTGGCGGCGCAGGGCGCAACAAATTGTTTCTCGAAGGCAAGTTCGAGTTCACCCGCGCGCTCGACGAGGAATTGTACGAAATATTTTTCGATCCGCAGACCTCGGGCGGATTGCTCATCGCCGTACCTGGGTCGCAAACCGATGCTTTGATTCGCGCGCTGGATGCGAATGGCACAGCACACTGGGTTATTGGAGAGGTAACAGACATCAGACAACAGACCACAGACAAAATTCACATTTCCATCGTATAGAGTCTGTGATCTGTCATCTGTGATCTGATTTCTTTTTGGAGGTAGTCCAATGTCGGACAATCAACGACGCGTGGTCGTCACAGGAATGGGAATCGTTTCACCGCTCGGCAATTCGGTCGAGAAATATTGGGCGGGCTTGCTGGCGGGCACGTCCGCGATTGATCGCCTGACTCGTTTCGATACGTCGCGTTTTGCAGTTCAAATCGCTGCGCAGGTGAACGACTTTAACGTCGATGAATATGCCGAATACATCGACAAGAAAGAAGCGCGGCGCATGGACTGGTTCATCCAATTATCGGTCGCGTGTTCCGCCCAAGCCATCCAGCAAGCGGGCTTGAAAATTGACGAATCGAATGCCGACCTGGTCGGCGTGCTGATCGGTTCGGGCATTGGCGGTTTGGTGACGATGCAAGAAAGTTTTCGCACCTTGTTTGACAAAGGTCCGATGCGCGTCAGTCCATTCACCGGTCCGTACATGATTCCGAATATGGCAAGTGGTCAGGTCGCCATTGCCTTTGGCGCCAAGGGTCCGAATTTTACGATTGCCTCTGCCTGTGCCACCGGCACCAACTCCATCGGCGAAGCGCTTGAAATTATCCGGCGCGGCGATGCCGATGCCATGATTACCGGCGGCGTCGAATCGCAAATCACCGAGTTTGGTCTTGCGGCGTTTCATCGCACGACGGCGATGGCAACCCTTTACAACGATGATCCCAAACATGCTTCCCGTCCCTTCGACGCCAAACGCAATGGGTTTGTCTTTGGCGAAGGTTGCGGCGTTTTGATTTTTGAAGAGTTGGAATTCGCAAAAAAGCGCGGCGCGAAAATTATAGCCGAGGTCGTTTCCTACGCGGCGAACGACGATGCCTATCACATCAGCGCGCCCGCCGAAGGCGGCACCGGCGCGGCAAAAGCGATGAAGCGCGCGTTGCAAAAAGGCAGTTTGCAGCCAAAAGACATCGATTACATCAACGCGCACGGCACCTCGACGACCTTGAACGACGCCGCCGAAACCGCCGCCATCAAAACGGTGTTCGGCGAATACGCCTACAAGATTCCGGTCAGCTCCACCAAATCGATGATCGGTCACTTGCTCGGCGCGGCTGGCGCGGTCGAAGCTGTCGCGGTAGTCAAGACCATCGAAACGGGCTGGATTCATCCAACCATCAACTATGAATTCCCTGATCCTGTGTGCGACTTGGATTACGTGCCCAACCAAGCGCGGCAAAAAAATGTGCGCGTCGCAATGTCGAATTCATTTGGATTCGGCGGGCACAACGCGATTATTATTTTCAAAAAATATGAGGGTTAGTGTAGACAAGGAGACAGGGAGACTCGGTGACTAGGCGCACCGTCCATCACCATGTCTCCTTGTCCCCAGGTCTCCTTGTCAATTATGGAACTAGAACAATTTGAAAACACCATCGGAGTTGTCTTCCGCGACAAGTCACTGTTGACGCGCGCGCTCACGCATCGTTCTTACCTCAACGAAAATCCAGACCTCCCTTATCTCGATAACGAGCGGTTGGAATTTCTCGGCGATGCGATTCTCGATTTTGTCGCGGCAGAATTTTTGTACCAACGCTTCCCCGAAATGAGCGAAGGCGATCTTACCTCCCTGCGCGCCGCACTCGTCAGGGGTGAAACCCTCGCGCGCTTTGCCATCGACCTGGGACTGCCGCCCTATCTCTTGATGTCGCGCGGCGAAGAAGCGGCACACGGACGCGAGCGCGCTCCATTGCTCGCTGGCGCATTGGAAGCGTTGCTTGGCGCGCTTTATCTCGATCAGGGGCTTGTCGCGGCGCGCGAATTGATTTTGCGTTTGCTTCCCAACGAAGCCGAACGGGTGCATCAGCAACGCCTCGACCGCGATGCCAAGAGCATGTTGCAAGAATTGGCGCAAGGCAAACTTCAAGTGACGCCGTTATATCGATTGGTCGACACGCGCGGACCCGACCACGCGAAAGAATTTACGATCGAGGTCGTCATCAAAGACAAGGGGTACGGGCAAGGCGTCGGACGCAACAAGCAAACGGCAGAACAAGAAGCCGCGCGCGTCGCGCTCGAAGCATTGCAAGCGGAAATGTCCAAAGAAGATCATGCGGCGTTGATTGCGTTGAAAGGGCAAATCGTTTGATAGTTGGTTAGTTGGATAGTTGGTTAGTTTACTATGCGCCTATCCAACCAACAAACCAACAAACTATCCAACAATGAACCTGTTAGTTACCGGCGGCAGCGGTTATGTGGGCGCGAGCATTCTAAAACGCGCGCCCCAGGATTGGCAACTCGCGGCAACGTACCTGGCTCATCCCATCGAGCAGGCAAACGTTGCCGCTTTTTGCGTTGACGTGCGCGATGCCAACGCGGTCAATCGATTGTTCGATACGTTTCGTCCCGACGTGGCGATTCATACTGCCGCTGTAATGAACGGCGATCAAATGATGTCGGTGAATGCCGATGGCTCGCGCAATGTCGCGCGCGCGGCAACACAGTTCAACACCCGATTGATTCATATATCGAGCGATGTGATTTTCGACGGCGCGCATGCGCCGTACGACGAGAGCGCATCCCCTGCCCCGCTCACGCCGTATGCTGAATCGAAAGCGCGCGCGGAAGAATTTGTGCGCGCCGAATATTCCAATCCGATCATCGTTCGCACCTCGCTGGTCTACGGATTCGCTCCGATGGACCCGCGCACGCGGCAGACCCTCGACGGCAAATTTTCGCCCCTCTTCACCGACGAATTTCGCTGTCCGATTTTCGTCGATGATCTGGCAGATGCGTTGATTGAGCTTGCGCTGTCATTGCGAGCAGGGCGAAGCAATCTCCATAGTCCTCGAGAGATTGCTTGCTTCGACTATCGCTCAGCACCGCAACCGCTACGCGCTCCTCGCAATGACAAGTCGAATAGTGATGCTTTCTCCGTCCTCAACATCGCGGGACCGCAGCGCCTGAGCCGATATGAATTCGGCGTCAAGTTAGCAAAGGCATTTCACGTCGAACCCAGATTTCAATCGGCGCTGTGCGCATCGTTTCCCACGCCGCGCCCGCACGACTGCACGCTCGACATTTCGCGCGCGCAGAAAATTTTGAAAACAATATTGCGCAGCGTGGATGAGGTGCTGAAACAAAATTGACTGTGCGCCACTCTAACGTTATAATCGAATTTGCAAAATTGTAGCGAATGCCTGTCATCTATCTTACCCCAGCCGCTATCGGCTACTTGACTGAATTCATCCTGGTAACCCTCATCGCACTCTATCTGGCCAGCCGTTTGCGTCACACTCTTCTGCGGACGCAGACCGCATGGCTGGTCTGTTTCTTTGCCGCTACCGCGCTCCTCATCTTCTTGCTCCTGGGTGACGTTGCTCTCCCGCCCTCGCAACGCGTCTATGCGGTGTTCCTCGAAAATATCGCGGTCGGGCTGTGCCTGGTTTTCTTGTTGCAATTCGCTTACAACTTTCCAAGTCTCGACCCGCATAAGAAATGGGAAGCGCTCGTCGTCCTGGGTCTGTCGATTCTTTACACACTTTGGGAAACCCAGTTCGCGCTTTTTCGTTATACTGAATTGTCCGCCGGGCATGTCTACTATCGTCAACCGTACGCCGACTATCCGCTCATCGTGGGATTTCTCTGGGTTCCCATCGTCTTC
>Ga0334722_10007087_pt1 | contig 10941 bp, 8 predicted proteins | sample C3_bottom_MG_FD_207210 | JGI IMG/M metagenome (GOLD analysis project Ga0334722, IMG submission 207210) | Sediment microbial communities from Yellowstone Lake, YNP, Wyoming, USA - C3_bottom | ecosystem: Environmental > Aquatic > Freshwater > Lake > Sediment | place: USA: Wyoming | collected...
GACGGAAACCAGCTCGCGACGTTTCATTTCGCCGACGTGCTCAAAGACAATGCAAAGAAACTTATCGTCGGGCTCACCGATGCTGGATTCAAAGTCGCAGTACTCACTGGTGACCGAAAAGAAAATGCTGAAATGATATTCGATGGACTCGCACTCAACATTTACGCCGACTGCACACCCGAAGATAAATATCGAATCGTCGACGAAGCAAAAGCTCGCGGTGAAGTAGTCGCCATGGTGGGTGACGGGTTAAATGACGCGCCCGCGCTCGCAAAAGCCGATGTGGGAATCGTCTTCTCTGGTACTGAGAACAGTGCGTCTATCGAAGCGGCCGACGTCGCCATCCTCGGACATGATGTCGCGCTCATCCATGAACTTTTCACACTTTCTAAACGTTCGGTACGCATCGCGGGCGAAAGTGTGTATGCCGGTATTGGTCTCTCGACCGTCGGTATGCTTTTTGCTGCATTCGGCTTTATCGTGCCGGTGGAGGGTGCACTGCTTCAAGAGAGTATCGACGTCGCCGTCATTGCAAACGCGCTTCGCGCCGCATTCAAACCGCGTGCCTAACGTGTAAAAAATCCCCAGCCGAAGCCGGGGATTTCAAGTGCCGCCTTTGACGGCTAATTGTCGGGATTGATACGCAATAGTTCGTCGAGCGGAGGCAGCTTGCGCGGCGCTCCTAAGACGCTGTCCTTCAATTCCGATGCGTAGAGATCGGTGTACCCCGAGTAGTCGTCCGCGCCGAAGGTGAGTAACAGGACTTTCCCGTCAGACTTGCGGCGATACTTGTCGAGCGTTCCGTCGAGCTTCCGCGCACGTGCCCAGGCGAAGGCCGCGAACACCGTCGCACCGAACGACTGTCCGAACATAAACCGCAATCCGCGTTTGCGGTTTACGACATATGGCCACGACAAGTACGAGAGCAAGGTCGACTGATACCGCGGCGCCTGGAGTAGTTCTTCCTCGTGGAAGTACTTGCGCCAATCCTGGAGCACGTCCTCCTTGATCTTGTAGAGGTTCTTGCCGCCGGAGAGATCTTCGTGCCCGGCAACAACCACCATCTTGACCTCCAGAGGAATGCCCATGCGAAGGACGGCTTCGGCGAAGCCAATCGGAGTCCCGCACGAGCCTGCAAGCAAGAAGATGGCCGCCGCGTCTTCGTTACCGGAAAGCGCTTGCGGGGCCAGCATATTGCATTGCGCAGAGGGATTCCAACGCCTGCCGTACTGGTCGGGATTGTAATACCCCTTCTGTAAGCCAAGTTCGCGTGCAAGCTGTGCGCCACCACTCGACACGAGTCTCGGCTGAACCAGTCCGCCTGCAAGCACCCGAACAGCATTCAGCTTCACCGCCGGCATGAACTGATTCATGATCGGCTCGAAGCGCAACCCGAGCTCTATGCAGTTTTTCGCGAGCTCTTTTGCCGTATTGCCGCTCGATTGTTCGACGATGATCGTGTCTTGCGTGACCTCTCCGTTCAGGATCCCATCGTGGATTCCGGCAAGCGACATCATGTCCTTACTGTTTCCTTTTGCGGTGCCGGTGCAGGCGCTTATTGCCCTAATGATGGAAGTAGTTAAACTCGGACGGAAAGTCGTCCGAAGTCTCAGTGAGCTTCACAAGCGAATGATTCTTTAGCGGCTCGAAAACCGGATGTTTCTCAAGTTTTCCTGCAATTCCGTTCATTTCGTTCCCCTTTCAGGAAGTTAGATAAAGAAATCGCCCTCTCGTTACAAAGGGCTTCTGGAGAGAACACTACTCCTAAACTAGCTTGGGCGCCAACCTTTCCTTATCTCGGTAATCTGGTTCTTACTGTCGACGAAAACGGCCGTGGGCTGCGACATTTTCTTCGCCTCCTCCTCACTCACGAATACATACGCGAGGATGATAACGATGTCACCTTTCTTGAAGTGATGTGCCGGCGGACCATTGAGAATAATCTCGCCCTTCCCTTCTTCACCGCGCACGATGTACGTCTTCCACGAGACTCCATTCGCAAGACTATTGACCAAAACTGCTTGACCCGGAAGGAGACCAGCCGCATCGAGAAGGAGACCGTCTATCGTGACAGAACCGACATAGTTAAGATCGGCGTCCGTCACAGTCGCTCGGTGTATCTTCGCTAAACAAACGTCTAGTAACATAAAGGTGAATATATCACGCCACAATGCACCATGCGAATGGTATTGTATAGAAGTTCACTTTCTATGAGCTTCTCTTTTTGGGCGAACATCATCGCACTGCTCTTTTCATTCTTCGTTGTCGGAGCGGTTCTTGGTGCTGCCTTCTCGAAACCGATACGAGAAAAGCTTATTGAGGTCTTACGTTTAGAAAAACTCCAGCGCCTTTTACTCAATCGGTCGTCTCATAATCCGATTCTCAGACCGGGAACCAACCCGTGGACTGCTGAAGCAGTCATGAATCCGGCGGCAGCTATCATTGGTGGTCGGACTCATCTCGTGTATCGAGCCGTCGGCATGGATGGTGTCTCACGACTCGGCTATGCGAGCAGTCCAAACGGCGTTACGTTTGATAAGCGTCTCCCGTATCCGGTCTACGTCGCACAAAAGCCTCGGAACCTCCCCGGACATGCAAAGCGCTACTCTCCTGTGCTCTATCCTTCGGGCGGTAGCTGGGGCGGATGCGAAGATCCGCGCATGGTCGTCATCGAGGGTCGTGTCTATATCACCTTCAATATGTTCGACGGATGGGATTTCATCCGTGTCGCCGCCATCTCGATTGCTGAAGAAGATTTCCTCTCCGGACAATTCTGGAAATGGGACGGCCCACACCTTCTCTCACAGCCGCAACAGGTGCATAAAAATTGGGTGATCTTCCCTGAGAAGATTAACGGTAAGTATGCCATCCTCCATAGTGTGGTACCGAAGATAGACATCGCCTATCGCGATTCAATCGAAGATATCGGTATCACTGAGCCTTTTATTACCAGTTGGGTCGGATCGAGAAGCGACCTCCCCGCAAGAGAAGATGTTTGGGACAGTTTCGTTCGCGGCGCGGGCCCGCCGCCAATCAAAACTGATCGTGGCTGGTTGCTCCTCTATCATGCCATCGACGAACGCGACCCAGGTCGCTACAAGCTTGGTGCGATGCTCCTCGATCTCGATGACCCGACGAAGGTGCTATATCGTTCCGCGGCACCCATCCTCTCTCCTGATGAACCGTATGAGAACCACGGCAAACCGGGCATCGTCTACGCGTGTGGTGCAGTCGTACACGACGGCACACTCTACGTGTACTACGGCGGTGCGGATAAAGTCATTTGTGTCGCAACTGCTTCTCTCAAAGATTTCCTCGATACGCTTATTGAGGGCAGCCAACCTTCCCTCGCTGCGATGACTCCTGTGCACACCACTGGATAACTATGTTTGTCATTCGCCGAGAATCTCACAATCCCGTCCTTTCTCCTCGTCACGAACACCCGTGGGAGACGCTCGCGACCTTTAATCCTTCGGTTATCCGCGAAGAGAAAGGTTGGCGCATGTATTACCGCGCACTTTCGAACCCTGCCGCACTCGTCTCTCCGTATGCAGGACAATCTACCGTTGGCGAAGCATTTTCCGAAGATGGACTTCATTTTAATATCCGACGGCAAGTACTGATGCCCGAAGAACCATGGGAAGCATTCGGTTGTGAGGACCCTCGTGCAACCGTCTTCGAAGGGGTCACGTATCTCTCTTACACCGCGCTCGGCGGCTACCCTTTCAACAAAGACAATATTAAAATCGGTATTGCGGTCGCGAGAGATGGAAAGAATTTCACCGAGCGACATCTGGTCACGCCCTTTAATGCAAAAGCATTCGCACTGTTCCCTGAACGAGTCGGTGGAAAAGTTGTTGCGATGCTCTCAGTTCACACGGATGACCCTCCAACAGAAATATGTCTCGCCTATGCCGACAAGGTTGAAGATTTCTGGTCTCCAGCCTTCTGGACGACCTGGTATGCAGACTGGCAATCACACACGTTCGTCTTGAAACGTAATGAAAAAGACCATGTCGAGGTCGGGAGTGTTCCGGTTCTGACCCAACATGGCTGGCTTATTTTCTATTCCTATATTGAAGATTATTTTAGCGACACTGGACGAGTCTTTTCGGTCGAAGCGGCACTACTTGATCGTGATGATCCCTCAAAGATTATCAGCCGTACTGAGTCCATCATGGTTCCAGAGGAAATCTATGAACAGTACGGCGTCGTACCCAATATCGTATTCCCCACGAGCGCCACGATTGGTGACAATGGTCGACTCGATATTTGGTATGGTGCAGCCGACACTGTCTGTGCGAAGGCAAGTGTAAAACTCCATGAGCTTATGCGCGCCTTGGATCCCGAACGACCAGCACGTACCTTTAACCGTGCAAAAGAAAACCCCATTCTTGCGCCACGCGGGACGGGCTTTGAGAGTCGCAACGTCTTCAATCCTGCCGCAATCGATCTGAATGGTTCGATTTATATTCTCTATCGCGCGATGGATGCTCAGAATACTTCAACTATAGGACTTGCTGTCTCTAAAGACGGCGTCACCATCGATGAACGTCTCGCTGAACCGATGTATATACCGCGAGTCGACTTCGAAGCGAAGCGCGGGAGTCCGACCGGCAACTCGGGTTGTGAAGACCCACGCATCGTACGTATCGGTGACATGCTCCATATGACCTACACCGCGTACGACGGGGTGCACGCACCGGCTGGTGCAGTCTCATCAATAAGTGTCGATGACTTTCTTGCACGAAGATTCGAAAAATGGAGCATTCCCTTCCTGCTGACACCCGACAATGTCGATGATAAAGATCTTGCATTCCTTCCTGAAAAAGTCGACGGAAACTATTTGCTCTATCATCGCGTCAATAATCAAGTTTGTGCCGATCTTTTGCCCGATCTCTCCTCTGGTGCCCACGTGAATCGCTGTATCGAGGTTCTCGGCCCACGTCACGGCATGTGGGATGGAAAGAAAGTCGGCAGTGCGGGACCACCGATAAAAGTCGGTGACAAGTGGCTTATGATCTACCACGGCGTCTCGCGCCACGCGACGTATCGTCTTGGTGCCGCGCTTCTTGATTCTTCTGGCACCTCAGTGCTCGCACGTACTGCCGACCCTATCTTCGAACCAGTGGAGAAATATGAGCTCGAAGGTGAAGTTGCAAACGTTGTGTTCTCTTGCGGTGCCGTCGTCCGTGGCGACACGATATTTCTCTACTATGGTGCGGCTGATCGAGTTATCGGTGTCGCAACCGCCTCGCTCGCGCACATGCTCGACGCACTGTCATGAAAACGAAAACATACATTGAGAAGGACGTGTCGGAGCGCGACGGCGCGAGACACAGCAAATTTTCAGTCAGAAAATTATGCGTGTCCTTCGAGATGTATGTTTGAATGAACACGCATCATCATGAACAAACTCATCATTTTTGATCTCGACGGTACACTCACAGAGAGCAAGCAGCCGCTCACGAGCGAAATGGCGTTCTCTCTCGCAAAGCTTCTTGCGGTAACAAAAGTCGGCATCATCTCCGGTGGAGCGCTTTCCCAATTTTTAAAACAAGTCGTGGCGAAGCTCCCGGTTGATGCAGATCTCACTCATCTCTATCTCCTCCCTACGAGTGGTGCGGCGCTCTATGAATTTCAAAACGATGATTGGAAAAAGATTTACGAAGAACGTCTTTCAGAAAAGGACAAAGACACTATCGAGACGGCGATGCGCGCTGCAGTAAAAGAAACGGGCATTATTGATTTTGAAACACCGGCATGGGGCGAGCGTATCGAGTACCGCGGTAGCCAAGTGACACTCTCTGCACTCGGACAACAAGCGCCAATTGTCGAGAAGAAAGCGTGGGATACAAACCATACAAAACGACAGACACTTCGTGCTGCGATTGCACTACGTTTGCCTGAATTCCTCGTGAGTGTCGGTGGTTCAACGAGTATCGACGTCACCCGGCTCGGTATCGATAAGGCGTATGGCGTCCGGAAACTTTGTGAGCGATTAGGCATTCCCGAATCCAAAGCATTCTTTGTTGGTGACGAGCTTGGCGCCGGTGGTAATGATGAGGCGGTATATAAAACAGACGTGGTCGCAAAAAGCGTTAAAAATCCTTCCGAGACTGGGCGCCTTATCGAAAGTCTCCTCACGGGAGTATAAGAAAGTTATATTTCAAGCCGTTTCCTGTTCATCCAAAGTGACTATTTGCAACATGGTACTTGACAAGAGATTATACATCTGCTATCATATCAACAGAAATACTCGAACATTCGCTTAACATCGACTGGCGTGCGAGGGGCAGCTATGAATAGCCCTGATGTTCGAACAGTAAGCTACGGCAGGTGAGTATATGTCGGCCAACAGTTAGGTAACATTGGTAACTGACTAGGTATCGCTTACAGGGTACAGCGAAATCTAGTGAAGTACACTGTTTCTCCCCTGATCATAATGGAACGGGTATCCGGACCGAAGTGATCAAAGAAGGAAGCAGGGGCGGATGGTTCTAGACCATCCGCCTTTTTGTTTTCCACACAAGCCCCTATTACTTCATAAGTCGCACAAGGCGAATCGCCTCGAAAGAGTGCTTTCCCCCGAGAGCATGAAAAACGGGTGAGAGTTTGTCGCCATTCGTTCCTGCAAGCGCTTCGTGTATCTCATCAACAATATCAATCGGGACTAGGTGTGCGAAGTCGATGCGAGAAAGCTTCCCAATCTCTGCAAGTTCCTCAAGATGCTTCACGATAGTACTCACGGTAAGTCCTCGCGCTTTCGCGGCCTCTTTCAGACTTTTTGAATCCCGTGCGCTCTGCAACGTTTCTGCAAGTCGACCTGGAAGTCCGGCGGAGCCGGATTTCCGGGTCGTCCCGAGCAATCGCGAGGGACCTTCGGCATCAAACCATGCCCCACCCATCGCTTTGACAAATTTCTTCTGCATCTCGACTGATTCCTTTTCGGGCATCTCTGCAAAAGCGTCCCGTGCCGCATCACTCGCGGCACGAAAGTCTCTATCTTTCTCCAGTATTTCTGGATGCACTTCGAGTGCACGCTGATTGAGCCCGGTGAGATACACACCACTCAAGCGGCGCACACGAGAGAGCGCGACATATCCTTGTCCATATTCAAATGCTCTCGAGAGGTCCATAATCGCCGCATCCATGCTCATCCCTTGGCTCTTGTGCACCGTCATCGCATAGGCGAGCCGGAGCGGTATCTGTGAGACGCTCGCCTTCACCTTCCCTTGTTCTTCTAATTGCCACTCCATCGGCTCAGTCGTAATCCGAAGACCGTCTTTCGTCTTAATAATCGGCGCCCCGTCAGCACCCCAACCGCTCACAATGCCGAGCGTTCCGTTGACGAATTTGCCTTGCGGCGAGTTTTTGGTAAACATCACGGCCGCACCCTCTTTCAATTCCAGAGACTCGGGCGAGAGACAGCCGCGCTTCAACCCTTCTACAAGAGAGTCCTTACCCTTCGAGCTCATGCGGAATTTCATGACTTTGCCGGGAAGCTTTACGAGCTCAGCCGCATTGATGCGATCGACATCGGCATTATGCGAGAAGAGTTTCGGTGCGTCCATAGGAAGTCCGGATGGTTCTACATGACGTCTCATGAGTTCTTCGTAGTGGAGCTCTTCGACATTTCCCGCACGTATCGCCGAGAGTACACCGAGAAATTCTGCATCGTCCTGTCGATACTGTTCGGTGAGATAACAAGAGAGCAGGCTCAAGTCGCGCCAGACTTTTGAAGTATAGGCAAAGCCGACATCGCGACCTCGCGAAATCGGTGGCAACTGAAAGAAGTCGCCGACGAGTATCACGGTCAGCCCGCCAAAAGGTTTTTCGACACGCCGCACTTCGCGGCAGATGGCATCCGCCATCTCAAAGGTCGTCGCCGAGAGCATAGAGATTTCTTCGATAATAAGCACCTTCGCTTTTTGAATTCGCTTCGCGATGTGCTCCTTACTCGCGATGCGGTCGACATCGGCCCGCGAGAGTGACTCGCTGATACCGATACCACTCCACGAATGGAGTGTCATACCGCCTACGTGCGTCGCCGCGATACCGGTCGCCGCCGTTACTGACGGTTCGATACCCGAAGCACGAAGCCAATCGACAAAGGTGTTTATCGTATGCGTCTTACCGCTCCCCGGCTCGCCCGTGAGAAATACATTTGCACCGGTCTTTAATATCGTGAGCGCTTCGCCTTGAGTCATTCCGACACTCTATCATCAGCGGATACCGGTGTCGCAGGAGATAGTGGTCGTCGTGTATACGTCCGGCAAGACTGTCACACTTGTATCGTTACAACGCGGGAGCTTCATCGTGGCACCTGAGAGAACGAGTGTATAAGAACCAGGCGAAAGTGAGAACTCGAATGTGCCATTTGTGTTCGACTTCCCTGTCGTGACTATTGCAGTCGAGTTCGCACGGTACACGGCTATATCCGTCGCATATGGCTTGTCGGCGCATTGCGGGTCGGGCGGTATGCGCTGTACCGGACACGTGGGCCCGAGCGAGACAGTCCCGCGTACGCCTGAATTATTTGAGGTAGTAGTCACCTTCGGTACAACGGTGAAAGTGAAGCGGTAATCGCTCGGTTGAATAGTCTGTTTCGCAAATTTTTGTGTGGGAATGACTGACGCGAGTGTAATGGTCGCATCCCCTACCACTTGCGACTGACCGAGAGTGAAAGTGAAATCTCTATTCAGAGAATTGATTGACGCACGAACGCGTACGGTCCCAGCTTGGATACACTGTACATCCACAGGACAACGGCTATCTTCGACAAGGCCGAGTATACCGATGGTCGTTCCATTTATTATCACACTTCCGCCAATAGCGGTCGTGTCTGTGACGTTCGATGTAGGACACTCTGCAAATTCACAATTTGGTCCCGTGCGTCCGACAGCAGAACCGTCGGGACAGAGCTTCGCCTCTTGTGTGCATGCCTGTGGACTCGGTGCCTGTACGACACGCACCTGTACCACCCAAAACGTGATGACAATTGCCACCGCTACAACACCGACAATGACGGTATAGTTTTTCATCTCCCAAGTATACTCCTACTCTCTCTTCTCTCCCTGTATCTTCGGAGACTCGATACAGACGCTTGTTCGGAGAGAAAAAATGAGTGAAGACACTCATTCTTTCTTCCTCACTTCGCTAGTATCTTCGGAGACTCGATACAGACGCTTGTTCGGAGAGAAAAAATGAGTGAAGACACTCATTCTTTCTTCCTCACTTCGCGTCTGTAATAATAGCGCTCCTCATACGACATCATCTATAGGTCGCACAGGGGGTGGGCCTAATAGGTTCTCAAACGTTTCTAGCGTACCGTAAATAAACGCTGAACCTGATTGTAAAATATCGGCAGACGAAACATCCTACGGGGTGTTTTCGTTTTTACTCTTGTATACTATCCACATGACTACTGAAGATTTAAAAAATGCGCTTCAAGGCGTAATGCGGGGAGAAGTGTCGGATGATGCAGAAACACGAAAGAAACTAAGCCGCGACACATCGCTCTTTATGCGGATGCCGGAGCTCGTCGTGTATCCCGTAGACGCGAACGATGTTTCCGAAATCGTTCGCGTCGTAGGTGCCGAGCGAAGTCGAGGTACTGAAATCTCACTTGCCGCACGCTCTGCCGGTACTGATATGTCAGGCGGCCCACTCACGACCAGTGTCGTTGTCTCCTTCACCGAACACATGAACAAAGTACTCGAGGTCGGTGAGGATTATGCCGTCACCGAGCCAGGGGTGTTCTATAGAGATTTTGAAAAGGCGACCTTGGAGAAAGATTTAATAATGCCCTCCTACCCTGCCAGTCGCGAGATAGCCGCGATGGGCGGCATCGTCTCGAACAACGCCGGTGGTGAACGCACACTCAAATACGGTAAGACAGAAAAGTATGTAGAAGAGGTCGAGGTCGTCCTCTCTGATGGTTCGCAAACTACGTTTAAAGCGCTCACAGGAGCGGAGCTCGAGGAGAAGAAGAAACTAGAAACGCTTGAGGGGAAGATTTATCGCGAGATGGATACACTCCTTTCCGAGAATGCCGCCCTTATCGAAGACAAGCGTCCGAAGGTATCGAAAAATTCTGCCGGTTATGCGCTCTGGAGCATTAAAGACTCGGCGACGAATACCTTCAATCTTGCGAAGCTTATCTGTGGTTCTCAAGGCACCCTTGCCTTCTGGACGAAAGCGAAGCTCTCGCTGGTGAAGCCGAAGGAGCACCGTGCGATGCTCGTCGTCTTTCTTCAAGACTTAAACATCCTGCCCGAGATCGTGAATCGAGTCCTGCCCCAAAATCCAGAATCATTTGAGTCGTACGACGACCACACCTTCGAACTTGCCGTTAAGTTTATGCCCCAGATGCTCTCTCAAATGGGACTCGTCAAAGCGGCTCGACTTGGCATCGACTTTATCCCCGAAGCACTGATGGTCGCGACCGGCGGCGTGCCGAAGATGATTCTTATGGCAGAATTCGCCGAAGACACGATTGAAGAAGCCGACCGAAGAGCGACGGTAGCACGCGAAGCGCTTGCGGGACTCGATGTACAGACCAAGATAGAAAAAGATGAGAGAGAATCAGAGAAATATTGGATTGTCCGACGAGAGAGCTTCAATCTGCTCCGCAAGAACCTTCATGGTCTCGTCTCTTCTCCCTTCATCGACGACTTCGTCGTTCCCCCTTCCTGCTACCCAGAGTTTTTACCGAAGTTAAATGCCCTTCTCGACGAGTACAAGTCACACTTCATCTACACAGTCGCGGGCCATATCGGCAACGGCAACATTCATATCATCCCACTTATGGACCTTACCAAAGAAGAAAATCGACAGGTCATCCTTGACCTCGCTCCGAAGGTCTACGAACTTGTTATCTCCGAGGGCGGCACCACCACGGGAGAGCATAACGACGGTATCATCCGCACGCCCTACCTC
>Ga0334722_10007088_pt1 | contig 10941 bp, 11 predicted proteins | sample C3_bottom_MG_FD_207210 | JGI IMG/M metagenome (GOLD analysis project Ga0334722, IMG submission 207210) | Sediment microbial communities from Yellowstone Lake, YNP, Wyoming, USA - C3_bottom | ecosystem: Environmental > Aquatic > Freshwater > Lake > Sediment | place: USA: Wyoming | collected...
CCCCTGGAAGGGCTCTCGGGGGTTTTCGTCGACTGGAACATGCCCGAGATGAACGGCTACGAGTTCGTGGTGGCGGCCAGGGCCGAGGCGCGTCTTCAGAAGGTCCCCATCGTCATGGTGACGACCGAAAACGAGCTGCCGGGAGTCCAAAAGGCGATCGCTTCGGGCGCCAACGGCTATATCCTGAAGCCCTTCACCAAGGACTCCATCGCCGCCAAGCTCAAGGAGCTGGGCCTGGCATGAGCGTGCAGGCTAAGCGGAAGGTCTTGATCGTCGAGGACGAGGCGGTCCTCATGGAGTTCATCGGCCGCCTGCTCGACAAGCTCGGCTATGAGATTGCGGGGACGGCGGCCACGGGAGAAGACGCCGTCGCCCTGGCGCTTGCGCAGGTCCCGGACATCATCTTGATGGACATCCATCTGCGCGGCGGCATGGACGGCATCGAGGCCGCCCGCCGCATCCGCGAGCAGCGCGACATTCCCATGCTGTTTCTGACCGCGCATTGCGACGCCGCCACGGTCGAGCGCGCCAAGACGACCTCCCCCTACGGCTATCTCATCAAGCCCTTCGAGGCCCGGGAGCTTGAGATTGCGCTGGAAGTCGCGGCTGTCCGCCACGCCATGGAGGCCGAGCTTAAGCTCAGCAACTTGAAATTCCGCGCGCTCGTCGACGCCTCGCCCGACCAGATTTTACGCATCAACCGCGACGGAACCCTGCTTGAGTCGAGCGTGCACGCCGCTCATATCACCGAGGTCCTCGCCACCGACGTCGTCGTGCGGGTTCTGGCCTGCATCAATCAGTGCTTGAAGACCGGCCAGCGCCAGAGGCTGGAGTACGTCTCCGGCGAGCAGGCCAACCCGCAGTGGTTCGAGCTCGGCGTCGTGCGCCTGGGCCAAGACGAGGTCGTGGCCGTCATTCGCGATATCACTCAGCACAAAAAGGCCTTGAGCCGCGCCGTCGAGTCGATGACCATGTTCCAGAGCTATTCCCAGAAGCTCCAGGCGGCGCGCGAGGAGGAGCGCAAGTCCATCGCCCGCGAAATCCATGACGAGCTGGGTCAGATCCTGGTGGGGCTGAAGATGCAGATGTCGGCCAGCCTTATGGAACTGCCCCCCGAGACGTCGCCCCTGCGCAACAACATCGAATCCATGATCCTGGCCGTCGACAGGTCCATCCAGGAAGTTCGCAGGATCACGACCAAGCTTCGGCCCTTGATCCTCGACGATCTGGGCTTGAGCGCCGCCCTCGACTGGCTGAGGCGGGATTTCGAGGAGCGCACCGGGATCCGATGCACGTTCTCGTCGAAGGGGGAGGTGTCCGTCGACACGGGCCGAGCCACGGCGGTCTTCCGGATCGTCCAGGAGGCCCTGACCAACGTCGCCCGGCACTCCGGCGCCTCCCGCGTGGCGGTGTCTCTCCGGCGCGAGGGCGATGAGCTCCTGGTGCGGGTGCGCGACGGCGGCCGGGGCATTCGGGAAGGCGAGGGCGGCAAGGGACAGGGACTCATCGGCATGTCCGAGCGGGCCGCCGCCTTCGGAGGAAGCGTCGTCGTGACCGGACTTCTCGGCAAGGGGACGCTGGTGCGCGTGCGCATTCCTTGCGCGGCCAAGCCCCGGGAGTCCAAGCCATGATCACGGTCTGCGTCGTCGACGATCACGAGGTCGTCCGCCGGGGAATCCGCCAGATACTGTCGGAGACGTCGGACATCCGCGTGGCGGAGGAGGCCGTCAGCGGAGAGGATCTCATCGCCAAGCTTTCTCGCGGCCGCTGGGACGTGACGCTGCTCGACATCTCCATGCCCGGGCGGGGGGGCCTTGAGGCCTTGAAGGAATTGAAGGCTCGGATGCCGAAGCTCCCGGTTCTCGTGCTGACGATGCACTCCGAGGAGCAGTACGCCGTCAGGGCCTTGAAGCTCGGGGCCGACGGCTATCTGACCAAGGAAAAAGTCTCCGACAGCCTGGCCGGCGCCATCCGCCTGCTGGCTTCCGGGCGCAAGTTCATCACCCCGCGCCTGGCGGAGGGCCTGGCCGATGAGGTGAGTTCTGGACGGGCCGCGAGCCCCCACGACTCGCTTTCGGACCGCGAGTATCAGGTCTTCCGCCTGCTGGCGCGAGGCAAGTCCGTCACGGAGATCGCCCGCGAGCTGGGCCTAAGTCCCAAGACCATCAGCACCAACCGGACGCGGCTTCTGGCCAAGATGAACCTGCGCAACAACGCCGAGATCGTCGTCTACGCCATGCGGCGCAATCTCGTGACATTCCCAGGACAGCCATGAGCGGGGCCTGCCGGCGCGACGACGATTTAGACCTCTTCCTCATCGAGATCCACGCCGGTCTGGCCTCCGTCGAAGACCTCCTGCTCGACGGCGATGGATCCCAGCTGGACGCAGAGGCCTTGGCCCAGATGCGGACGGTTTTCGCCGACGCCCGCAGCCGCGCGGCTCGTCTGGGTTTTGAGCGCTTGTCCGCCCTCCTCGAGAAGGGGGAGGTCCTTTTCTCGCAGGCGGCGGCGGGGAGCGTCGATGCCGGCACGATCGAGCTCCTTGCAGGCCATATCGGGCTTGTTCGCGACGTCCTTCGATCGATCGAGGCGGACGGCCAGGATGTGGAAATGCCGTCCCAAAAACGCTAGGATGCCCCCGTCGCTCCGCCCGAGGCGGGGCCTGGAGGTCTTTCCATGGCGATTAAGGTCGGCATCAACGGTTTCGGGCGCATCGGGCGCCTCGTTCTGCGGGCGGGTCTCAAGAATCCGGCCCTCGAGTTCGTCGCGATCAACGATCTGACGGACGCGAAGATGAACGCCCATCTCTTCAAGTACGACTCCACCTTCGGCGTCTACCCCGGCACGGTCAAGGCCGTGGGCAACGATCTCGAGATCGACGGCAAGCTCATCAAGGTCTTCGCCGAGAAGGACCCGGCGAAGCTCCCCTGGGGTTCGGTGGGTGCCGACATCGTCATCGAATCGACGGGGCTCTTCACCGAGGCTGAAAAGGCCAAGGGACACCTGGCAGGCGGCGCTAAAAAGGTCGTCATCTCGGCTCCCGCCAAGGGCGAAGACATCACCGTCTGCATGGGCATCAACGACGAGCTCTACGACCCGGCCAAGCACACGGTGATCTCGAATGCCTCCTGCACCACCAACGCTCTGGCCCCCCTGGGCAAGGTCTTGGACGAGGCTTTCGGCATCAAGTCCGGCCTGATGACCACGGTCCATGCCTACACCAACGACCAGAACCTCCTCGACCAGCGGCATTCCGACATGCGCCGTGCGCGCGCGGCCGCCGTCAGCATGATTCCGTCGTCGACGGGGGCGGCCAAGGCCATCGGCCTGGTCCTGCCGCAGCTTAAGGGCAAGCTCAACGGGTGCGCCATCCGCGTGCCCGTCCAGGACGTCTCCATCGTCGACCTGACCGTCGTCGTCAATAAGCCGACTTCGAAGGAGGCCGTCAACGAGGCCTTCAAGAAGGCGGCCGCCTCAGGTAAGCTCAAGGGCTTCATGCAGTACAACGAAGATCCCATCGTCTCGCGTGACGTGATGGGCAACGCGCACAGCTCGGTCTTCGACGCAACACTCACCGACGTCATCGACGGCAACCTCGTCAAGGTGTTCGGCTGGTACGACAACGAGTGGGGCTACTCCAACCGCGTCGTGGACTTGGTCGCCCACATCGCCAAGAAGGTCGGCGTTCCGGCCTGATGAAAAAGCGGCACGCGACCGTCATCGGCGTGCCTCTCGATTACGGCGCCTCTAAGAGAGGCGCCTCCGGCGGGCCGTCGGCCATCCGGCGGGCCAACCTCGTCGAGGGGCTCCAGGCTCTCGACCTGGAGGTTTCAGACGCCGGCGATTTGGCCGTGCCCAAGATCGTCCCCTCGGCCAAGGGCAAGCTTAAGAACGCCTCGGCCATCCGGAAGGTCTGCCAGGACCTCGAGAAACAGACCTACGAGGCCGTGGCCAACGGCTCGGTGCCGATCACCTTGGGGGGCGATCATTCCCTGGCGGTGGGTTCGGTGTCCGGGGTCTCTCGCGCCTTCCGCGACAAAGGCCGCAAGATCGGCCTCATCTGGCTCGACGCTCACGCCGACATCAACACCCCCGAGACCTCGCCGACCGGCAACGTCCACGGCATGCCGCTAGCCCACTTGCTTGGAATGGGACACAAGGATTTCGCGCGCTTGGGCGGGTTCTCTCCTAAGATCGATCCTCGCAACGTGGTCCTCGTCGGCATCCGCGACGTCGACAAGGCCGAGGCCGTCAACATCCGCAAGTCCGGCATCCGCGTCTTCTCCATGCAGGAGATCGACCGCTTCGGCATGGGTGTGGTGACCGAGCAGGCCATCGACGCGGCCAACGACGGCACCGCGGGCTTTCACGTCAGCTTCGATATCGACTCCGTCGACCCCGGCAACGCCCCGGGCACCGGCACCATCAAGCGCGGGGGGCTGACCTACCGCGAGGCGCACCTCTTCATGGAGCTGGTCGCCGACTCCGAGCGCATGGTGGGCCTGGACGTCGTCGAGGTCAATCCCCTTGAAGACACGCAGAACGCGACCGCGGTCCTGGCCAGCGAGCTCATCGCCTCGTCGATGGGCAAGAACATCTACTGAGAAGGCGATAACGATGACCGAAAAGCCCGCCCTGAAGCTCAAGCGCCTGCAGGAACTCTCCGTCCGCGGCAAGCGCGTCTTGGTGCGCGTCGACTACAACGTGCCCATGAAGGGCTCCAAGATCGAAGACAACGCCCGCATCCGCGCGACGCTCAAGACCCTCGAGCATCTCCTGGCCGAGGGCGCCAAGATCATCTTGATCTCCCATCTCGGCCGTCCCAAGGGCAAGCCGGACCCCAAGTACACGCTCAAGCCCGCGGCCGAGGAACTCGCCAAACTTCTCAAGAAGCCCGTGGCCTTCGCGTCCGATTGCGTGGGCCCGGTCGCTGAGAAGGCCGTCTCGGCCCTCGCGCCCGGAGGCGTGCTGCTCCTTGAAAATCTCCGCTTCCACGCCGAGGAGGAGGCCAATGATCCCGCCTTCGCCAAGGCCCTGGCCAAGCACGCAGACTTCTTCGTCCAGGACGCCTTCGGCGCCATCCACCGCGCCCATGCCTCCACCGTCGCCATCACCAAATATCTGCCGGGGGCCGTGGGCTTCCTCGTTCAAAAAGAGCTGGAATTCCTGGACCGCGCCATGGGCCATCCCGTCCGGCCTTTTACGGCCATCATCGGGGGAGCGAAGGTCTCAGACAAGCTCGCCGTGCTCGACAAGCTGCTGGAGCGCGTCGACGTGCTTCTCATCGGAGGAGGCATGGCCTACACCTTCCTCGCCGCCCAGGGCATCAGCGTCGGCAAGTCGCTTCTTGAGAAGGATCAGATCGACGCCGCCAAGGCCGTCATCGAGAAGGGCTATCATCGCAAAGTCGAGATCCTCCTGCCCGCCGACCATCTGGCGGTGCGCGAGATCCGGCCCGACGCCGAGGTGACCGTCACGCGCGCCATGGCCGTCCCCGTCGATCTCATCGGCGTGGACATCGGCCCGCACACCGTCGAGTTCTTCGTCGAGCACATCGCCAAGTCCAAGACCGTCTTTTGGAACGGTCCCATGGGCATCTTCGAAATGGACGCCTTCGCGGCGGGAAGCCTCGCCGTGGCCAAGGCCATGGCCGAGGCGACCAAGAACGGGGCCGTCACCATCGTCGGCGGGGGAGACAGCCTCTCGGTGATCGCCAAGGCGGGCCTCGCCGGCCAGATGAGCCACTGCTCCACCGGCGGCGGGGCGAGCCTCGAACTCCTCGAGGGGAAAGTCCTGCCGGGTCTGGCCGCCCTGGCCGCTTCCTAAGGGCTCGTGGAATAGGTATAATCGTAAGACCATGTATCACTTTCTGTTGACGGTCCACATCATCGCCTGCTTCGGCATGATCCTGTTCGTCCTGCTTCAGACCGGGCGCGGCGCGGGTCTTCAGATGTTCGGCGGCGGCGGCGACTCCCTTATCAGCACGCCCAGCGGCACCAGCTTCATGAAGAAGTTCACGGCGGGCCTGGCGGCCACCTTCGCCTTCACCTCCCTTTTCCTGACGCTCCTTCAAAACCGCTCCGGCATGGCGAGCGTGACCTCGAAGTACGACGCGCCTGTTGCGCCCGTCGAGGCTCCCGCCCAGCCCGCCCCCGCGCCGGCCGCCCCAACGGCGCCGGCGAAGGCTCCGGCGGCGGCGAAAAAGTAGCCGTCAGCAAGACGCGCGGGTGGTGGAACTGGCAGACACGTACGCTTGAGGTGCGTATGCCCGTAAGGGTTTGGGGGTTCAAGTCCCCCCTCGCGCAAGTTTTTTCCTTCGGATGAAGCCGCCGGCCCCCGCAAGGGGGCCGGCGCTTCGCTTGACGCACACCCCTCTGCTGTCTATACTCCACAGATGAGCTACCTTCTTCTCCTTCTTCTTTCCAGTCCCTCTTTTTCAGCCGTGGTCGCCGATCCTCCGCTCGTGGCGGCCGTCAAGGAGCATGACCCCTCTCACCTGAAGGCTCTGATCGCCGCAGGCGAGGGTCTTGAGGCCAAAGATCAGTACGGCTGGACGGCCCTCATGTGGGCCGTGGGCCACTGCGACGCCGGCACGGTCCAGGCACTGCTCGACGCGGGCGCGGCCCTGCCGGAGGACGCTCCCTCCTTCTCGGCCGTTATCGAGGCCGCCAAGGGCGCCCGGGCCGACGTGCTGCCGATCTTGGCCGCCAAGGGCCTGGACTGCTCGGCCAAGGATGAGACCGGAACGCCCGCCCTTTCCTTTGCGGTCGCCCACGTGTCCACGGCGACGCTTAAGGCCCTGCTGGCCTGCAAGGCGAAGATCGACGCCAAGGACGCGCATGGATTTACGCCTCTCATGCGCGCCGTCCAGCTCGGCCAGATCTCGGCCGTGAAGTTCCTCATTTCCAAGGGCGCCAAGGTCAACGTCGTCGATGCCCAGGGGCGTTCGGCTTTGATGCTGGCCGCTCAAGACGGTCGAGTCGAGGAGGCCAAGGCCCTGTTGGCCGCGAAAGCGGATCCAAGCCTGGCGGGTTTGGACGGCCGCACCGCCGCCCAAATCGCGGCGGCCCGGGGACACTCGGACGTTTCAGCGCTCCTGCCGGCCCCTTAGATTACTTCTTGTCCGGCGCCGGGTCCTGCTCCGAGTCCGGCGCCGGGGGCACGCCGTAGAGTCCTTTGTTCTGGGCGTGCTCGTAGGCCGCATGCGGCATCAGGGTGTGCTGGCCGTTGCGCACCTGGGTCGAGGAGGCTTCAAATCCCACGTGATCGAGGAATCGGACCTCGAGGTGGGTCGGGACCTCCTCGGCCGGATGTTCGCGCTTGATGAAGGCGACCTTCAAGGCGTGGAGCGTCTCGCTGTGTCCCATGGGTTCCTTGTAGTTGCGCGCAAGCTTCGGCAGGGTGTCGGGGTTGCCCTTCTTGTCGACTAAGCGATAGTGGTCGTCTCCGACCATGTACCAGGCCACGATGCCCTGCTGGGGGTTGAGCGCTAGGATGCGGTAGATATTGGTCTCGCCGTCGTGGGTGGTGCCCACGGCGATGGGGGAGTACTCAAAGAAGGGGGAGAAGAGGTCCAGGACTTCCATGCCCATGGGGTGTCGGTGCATGACGGGGGTCATGGTGGGCTTGCGCGGGTCGTCTCCGGCCAGGACGAAGACGATCTTGTCGACTCCCAGCTCGCCGACGGCGCGCAGGGCGATGAGAAGGTGCCCCCACTGGAAGGGATCGGCGGCGACGGGATAGACGCCGATATGGGCGTGCCGGTCGCTTGCGGGGGTGACGGGGTCCTCTTCCGAGAGTCGGATTTTCACGGTCGGGTCGATGTCCCGCCTGTCGAGCCGCGCCTGGATATTGAACAAGGCCTTGTCGGCCTCGCGGGCCACGAGTTCCAAAAGAGAGTGCTCCGGGTCCTTGTAGTCCCGCGCGGCTTTAAGCAGTTGGGAGCGCACGCGGGCGCGGACCTGCGCCGTCGGTGAGCCCTCGGGCAGCCGGTACTTGGAGTCGAGGACGTCATAAAGGGCGTGAAGGCTTGCGGGGGAGACCTGGTCCTCCGGGGAGGAGGCGGCGGCGGAGGCTGAGGGAATCGGCGCGGCCTGGGGCAGGTCCTGGGCCTGGAGCTTGTCGAGGGAGGCTGAGAGGGGTGCGGCGGTCAGGGACGGCGTGAGCGTGGTGACCGCGGCAGCTTGGGTGACGGCCGAACCGGGCAAAACGGGAAGGGTGGGGACATTGGCCCGGGTCGGGGCGGCGGCCTGAAGAGGAACCGAAAGGAGCAGGATGAGTAAGGGTTTTAGGTGCCTCATGCCCCTAGTAAACCATGAACGGCCGCCTTCCCCCAGTGTCCCAGGTCCCGGTTCGAGCCGGGCCTTAAGGCCCGGGGGTCATAATTGGAAGGTTTTGGAAATCTCGTTTTTCCCTTTGAATTCCAGCATCGAGGGGGTATACTTCCTCCGTGAGACGGGGTTTCTTCGTCGCGGGCTTCCTTTTATGTCTGATGAGGGCTCAGGCCGGTCCGACCGGGGCTGGCGACACCCATGCCGCCCGCCCAACGGGATTTCCCGGCGCCTATCTCGACACGGTCGACCTCTCGGTGAAGGCGGACCCGCTTTATGCGTCGAGCCTGCTTGACGCCCTGCAGATGCACCTCTATTCCGTGACCGTGATGACTTCGCCCCGCGCAGTCGGCGACTATTTGGGAAACGCCGTGCTGGGGACCTTCGCAGGCGGCGGCGACGCCGAGCTCCGCTTGGGGGCCGTTCTCGGCAAGGAAGCCCTGGACGCCCCCAAGGCCTCGGCCCTGCTGATTGCCGACGCCTTGGCCCGGCCGGATCAATTTCGCGAGATCCTCGAGGGTTTGGAGACGCTCAAGTCCGGCTTGGGCCGCCACAGCGCGGCCATCCTCCGCAAAGCCAAGGGGCCGGGAGATCCCAAGCTCCTGAAGGCCCTGCGCGCTGCGGGAGAAGCCGCGCGGCGCGGCAAGCCGGAGATTTATTGGCCCGCGGGGGCCTTCGAACGCCTCTTCGACGGTTCGCCGGCCGCTCCGCCCGCCCCCGCGAGCCGTTCTCAGAACGCGGGGCGCACACCTTCTCCTCGTCTGGACTGACCGCCGCGCTGCAGGTTCATGACCTCCGTCTCGGAAATCTCAAAACTCGCACCGGTGCGAGTAACTGATCCGTTATCTGCCCAAAAGAGATTCAGCGCATTGAGGTCCCGGGCCCGAATCTTGTATGATGATCGTCACGGGCCTGTAGCTCAGCTGGGAGAGCGCCTGCATGGCATGCAGGAGGTCAACGGTTCGATCCCGTTCAGGTCCACCAGATTTTCAAACCCCCGAGAGGGGGTTTTTTATGGAGAAGCGCCGCCTCCGCTGGGAGTTGATCGTGCTGGCCTGCATGTACGTCGGCTACATGGGGTTCATCCTCTGCCGCACGGCGATCTACACCGCGAGTCCCGCGATGGTGGGAGATCCCGCACTCGGCCTTACGAAGACGATGTTCGGCAAGATCCTGGGCTGGGGAACTGCGGGGATGGTCACGGGCAAGCTCCTCAACGGGGTCGTCGCCGACCGCTTCGGGGGGCGCGCGGTCTTTCTTCTCGCCCTCTTGATCACGGCGGTCGGCGCCGGAGCCTTCGGGCTTGGAGGCGGCTTTGCCTTTTTCGCCTTCTTGAATTTCACGATGCTCCTGGCCGCCGCCGCGGGCTGGCCCGCGATGGCCCAGCTGATCTCCGCGTGGTATGAGCCCGCCAAGTACGGGCGGATCTGGGGGATCATCTCCACGAGCTCCCGCTTAAGCTCGGTGCTCTCCACCCTTTTTCTGGGGGCGCTGCTTGCGATTCTGGCCTGGCAGCGTCTCTTCCTGGCCGCCGGCGCATTGACGGGGGCCGCGGCGCTGATCATCGGCGTTTTTCTCAAGGGCAGTCCCTCCGCGGTGGGATTGTCGGCGCCCCAGGCCCAGAGCCCGGGAGGCGCGGCCGCGCCGCACCCCCTCGACGAAGTAGGGCTCGCCGGAGCGCTGAAGAGCTTCGCGGCCAGCGGCCGGTTCTGGCTGATCTGCGTCAGCCTCATGTGCACGACCGTCCTCATGGAGCTGATTGGGTTTCTCCCGCTCTACATGAAGGAGGTCTTCTCGGTCTCTCCCGCGCAGGCGGCGACGGCTTCCGCGGTCTTCCCGGCGGGGTGCTTTGCGGCCCTCATCGCCGGCGGGTTTATCTACGACAAGATCTCGCGCAAAGGAAGGATCTTCCTGCTCGGCGGGATGCTGGCGCTGTCTTGCCTGTGCCTGGCGGGACTGCTGGCCTTGATGCGCCTGCCGCATGCGGGCGCGGGGGGACTTGCGACGGCGGTGCTCATCCTTTTTCTTTACGGCCTGACGGTGGCTCCCGCCTACTACCTCCCGATGAGCGTCTTCTCAATCGAATTCGGCGGCAAGCGCTGCGGGGTCCTCATCGGGATCATCGACGCCGCGGGCTACGGGGCGTCCATGCTCTATCAGTTCCGGGGAGGAGCGATGGTCGACCAGCCGGGCGGCTGGGAGAAGATGCTGGCCTTGCTCCTCGTCGTGGCGGCGCTTGCGGCCGCGACGACCGCGTCCTTTGCCTATCAGGACTCCGTCGCCCAAAAACAGCTAGGTCTTTAAGCCCATCTCGCTCTAGGTCCAAAGGACCTGCGCGTGGGGCGGGCCTCGGGGCATCCTCATCAATGCGCATGAGAAAACTGCTTCTGGTTGCTCTTCTCGTCTGGGCGTCCCCGTCCCGGGGCGCGGAGCCTTTTCTGCTTGAGGTGGATGAGGGAGAGGCTATTCCCTGGGTCTTAAGCGGCCCGGACCTCGACGCGGATGTGAGGGATTTTGAAGCCTTTCTTCTGCTCAATATGGAGCGGCGGGGCGTGCCGACCTCCCGCTTGAGCGCCGATTCCCGGAAACGATTGCGCCTCATCCTCGCCCG
>Ga0334722_10007089_pt1 | contig 10940 bp, 14 predicted proteins | sample C3_bottom_MG_FD_207210 | JGI IMG/M metagenome (GOLD analysis project Ga0334722, IMG submission 207210) | Sediment microbial communities from Yellowstone Lake, YNP, Wyoming, USA - C3_bottom | ecosystem: Environmental > Aquatic > Freshwater > Lake > Sediment | place: USA: Wyoming | collected...
CTAAATCTATCCGAAGATAATGTAATACAGACTTAGGTGGTCTTAATCTCCAAAACTTTCACTCCAGATTGAAAGTTTGTACAGTGGTTTGTACAGTGGGTGGCGGGCGGTATAACTTGGTTAATTCTTCCGGGAATTCCCGGGGGTCGTATTGACGCTAGGGGTGGCCCCTAGATATAAATGACAACCGACCGAGTGACAGGCATGACGCTACATCATGGACGTGCAAATCCACGGCGGGAACCACGCGGCGCGGGGGGCCGGACCCAAGTCGGCACTGCTCATCGGTTCCAGGCGAGAGCCCGACCACGGAGCGACCAACGACTTGAACGGCCGGCCCCCCAATTTTTCAGGAGTCGAAACATGGCTCAGCAAATCCCAACCCCGTCCGGACGAATCGTCCCCGACGTTCAACTGTCTCTCGTCCACCGTCCAGGGGACACGTGCCGGACGTCTCTGGTACGGGACCGATCTACCTTGGGCCTATATCTCCTAATACTGGAGACTGAGGCGGCCAGCATTGCCCTACGGGTTCCCCGCGCCTGGCTGGATCAATTCCGCCTGGAGATCGCCCGGGAACTCGGCTCACCAATCGTCAACGGCTCGAATTGACTTCCGGATTTACTGGAAGTCATTATTTCCACTTCCACAAAGGAAAGGACGAAAAATGAACGCTCTAACCACGAAGGAGACGGCCAGAATCTTGGGCAGCGAGCCGGAGCAACTCCCGGCAGTGGCCGGCCCATGGACGCCATTCGAAGACCCGAGATTTGCGCGCAAGGAATGGCACAGTTTCAACGTCAAAGACCCCGCGCAGTACGCTCTTTACCAACTCGCCACCGATGGCGACAGCCTCAGCGCTGACGACGTGATTAACAATGAGCTGGAGATTGTGCACGTCTACTTTTGCGAGGCGCAGTGGACGAACAAGGAAACCGGCGAAATCACCGATGGCATCCGCACGGTGCTTGTCGACCGGCACGGCGACGCCGTGTCGTTCGGCTCTGCCGGCGTGGTCCAGAGCCTCAAGAGAATCGGCGCCGCTCGGGGCGTCCCTCCGTGGGACCCGCCCGTGAAGATGCGGGTCAAGCAAAAGCCCCTCGAAAACGGTAAGCGTTGGCTCTGGCTTGAACACGTCCTGGACGTGCTGGCCCCCAAAAGCGCCGCGTCGAAAAAGTAACCTCAACCCCGCCCCCCTCTGGCCCGGAGGGGGGCGGAACATAAAGGAAAGGCCGATGACTCATCCACAACTAATTTGCCTGACAATGCAGCGCTGGGTCAACCTGAACTTGCCAGCGGGTTGGACAGTCAAGTACGGCAAGGCGGAATGCTCGGATGGATATTACCTTTGCCCCCATCCAATCCGGAGCGGCACGGGCGCTATTTTTCTGGGCAAAGACAAGGCTGAGTCAATGGCAAGCCTCCGAATGTTGTCCCGCTGCAATGGAATGATGACGATACGAAAGGGTGTCAAATGGCAACGCTTGTAGAAATCCCTTGCGTTCAATGCGGCAAACGCGTCCGCTACCCGTTCACCGACGAATTGTTGGCGACAATCGCAGCCCGGCGCGGCAAGCCGGTTACGTGGTGCCGAACGTGCTGCAAGCGTCTTGGCCATCCATTCCCATCTGGTTGGAGACTAGCGACTAAGGCAGAGGGGTCAAAACATGCGACGTGAAAACGATTGGGAGCGATTCCCCGTCAAGGTGTGGTGCTGGCTGGCGGATCAACGCCAGAAAGCCCACAAGGGGGAGCTGGCTGCCCGCGCGTTAATCAGCCAGTACCCAACCGAATCCAGCTACCGGCAGCTCGAATACTGGCGTTCCGTGGACCGCTCGATACGATGGCTCCAGGAGCAATTGCCCCTACCCCGGGAGGTGTCCAGTGCCCTTCGATCCGTTTCGCATCGGCAATCTGGCGCAGGGGCTAGCAGCGGGAATCGGCAGCGCTGCAAACGCTCTGCTAAACGCGGGCAAGTACGGGGCGCGGGGGATAGGCCAGTTGATGGCCGACTTTCCGACGGCAACGACAACGGCCGTTGAAGCGGTTTGGGCCTACACCAAATCAGCCAGGTCCGTCGGCGCCCAAGTCTTGCGGGGCCGGGCTGACCCGGAAACCCTCGCCGGCGCCGCCCCGGTCAACCCACTTCTGGCGCGCGGCTACCGGTACGTGGTAACCACCAAAACCACCAGCTCTACAGGAGGCGGGGAGAGGTTTCAAACGGAAATAATCGACAGTCAAACCCCGCTATCATCCGGAGAGATTGAGGCACACGTGGGACGCCAATCCCGCGAACGTATCCGGGCCTACCCGCGTGAGCGGGCTGGCCTGGACAGGCGCGGACGGCTGACAGTCGAGATGGAGTCAATACGGATAGAGCGCGCCCGAAACCCATGAAAGGAGTCTCCGATGCGAAAGTGGCACTACCTGCGCGGCAATCACACAACTCGTACAGGGCGGTCATTCGTTTTCGTCGATACAGAAACTGAGGGGGACCAGACCGATGGAACCGTTTCGCTCGGATTGCACACCCTCAAGTTGGGGGTGGCAATCCACGTCCGGCTGGAACGGGAGAGATCAACGCGCCGGGAGGTTTTCCGGTTCGCGACGACGGATGATTTTTGGGGGTGGTTTTACTCCAGGCTTCACAAGTCGGAAACCGTCCAGCTGTGGGCGCATAATCTAGGATTCGACCTAACCGTATTGAGATTCTGGAACGAGCTGGAGGCGGGCACAATCTCCGCAACCCGCATGGTCCTCGAAGACCCGCCGACCGTCATTCGTGGGCGATACTATCATGGTCGTTTCGTCGCTCTCGACACTCTCAATTGGTGGCGCTGTAGCCTTGCCCAGCTGGGCGCCGACCTGGAGCTGCCCAAGCTGACCATGCCGGGTTCAGATTCCTCGCGTGACGAATGGTATCAATACTGCGAACGGGACGCATCAATCGTCGAAAAGGCCGTGTTGGGACTGGTCCAATTTTGCCGGCGCAACGATCTTGGGGTTATGCGGGCTACGGCTGCCGGGCAGGCGATGGCGGCCTACCGCCATCGGTTCGTCCCGACGGAAACGGTGCCGGGCTGCCCTGACAGGTCGGGCCCGTCCGGGGAGAACGTCCAGGCCACGCGGCCGGTCATCCTCATCCATGCGCACACGGACGCCCTGGAGCTGGAGCGGGCCTGTTATTTCGGCGGTCAGACGGAATGCTACTTTATCGGACTCGTTGGGGGCCGGACGGCCTGGACGCCGTTGACCGCGTCCCGGCCGGCGCTCCTGACCCAGCCAAGGATAAACGGTCCCGTGCATCATCTGGACGTCAACAGCCTGTTCCCCAGCCTAATGGCCAACCACGATTACCCGGTCAAGCTGGCGGGGTTCGTGGAGCGCGGCAGCATTGACCAGCTGACCGACCTACTCAAGTCGTTTTGCGTATGCGCGTCCGTCCGGCTGCACACTCGAATCCCCTACCCCGTGCGGCTTGGGGATGGCATGGTCATCTACGCCGTTGGCACGTTCTGGACGTCGTTATGCACGCCAGAGCTGGAGCGGGCCAAGTGTGAAGGTGCCCTGTGTGACGTTGGCCGGCTGGCGTTTTATGAGCGCGGGAAGATTTTCGACGACTACGTGCAACACTTTTGGCGGGCGCGGCTGGCAGCTGAATCCGTAGGCGACAATGCAACGGCCGGGATCTGCAAGTTGATGATGAACTCCCTGTACGGAAAATTCGGCCAAAAAGGTTCCCGCTGGTCCGATCGGCCCGAGATCGTTCCCCCTCATCGTTGGGGGCCGTTTGGGTGGACGGATTACGAATCGGGCGAATCGTGGGCCTGCAGGGCGATTGCCGGCCGGACGCAAGCCCGGCACGTGGACGGAGAGGCTCACGATTCGTTCCCGGCGATCGCTGCCCACGTGACAAGCTTCGCGAGAGAGCACATGTACGAGTTACGCGACTGTGTCGGAGCCCGCAATTGCTACTATCAGGCCGTTGACAGTCTCCACGTCAATCAGCTCGGTCTCGACCGGCTAGCGGAGATGGCCGAAATTGACGACCGCGTGCTTGGCCACCTCCGGCATGAAGCGACCTATAACCGTGTCGAGTATTGCGGGCTGAATCATTGGGTGGCGGACGGCGCCAGCCGGATCGCGGGCTTGTCCCCCCGGTCGCAACGGACCGGGGAGGACACGTGGCGAATCACAGAATTCGAGCGATTGGACAGCATCGTAAGTCAGCTACCTTTGCCGGGGGTCAACGTGACCTCCCGGGAGGCGACTTTCAGGCCGATCTACCGGCACGGCATTGCCGGGCCGGACGGATGGGTTAGCCCGATCAAAATTGGAGGTATGACCAATGCCGAGTTATCGGGGATTTGCGGTCCGCGCTGAGTGCAAGGGGGGTAAAAAAAAGGTGGTAATCTACAATTGGGTGGCAACGATTGAGCTGGCGAAGGTGTCGGAGACTGAGGCGATTGACTCCGGTAGGTTTGGGCGGGTTTGGATTGAGGAGTCAGAGTTGATGTTGCGTCCGGCCGGCTACTCTGCGCCCGCGCCGGCCCCTGGCCTGCCCTTGGGGCCCGTCCAAAAAAGATGCCCCAAGACGAAACCAAAGGCCAGGCAGAAAGCTGGATACTCACGTGACCAGCGCTGAATCACGGCGCTAACCGTCGATTCGGAGCCAAGGAACATGCCGCAATAAATATCGTAGGCGCCCACGGCAAAAACCGTGGCCACCAAAAACAGGGCGGTCCATACGTTAGGTTCCATGAGCCCCCGTCGTTTCGGATGGTTTTGGTCCGCCATTTTTCAGCTCCGGGGCGCCGGCCAAGAGACTCTCGTAAATCGAATCCACTAGCTCGGGCCAGTCCTGTTCAACGCCGATGGGCCCGTTTGCCGCGGCAAATAGCACGGCTTCCACCGCCTGATCCGGGGGCGCCCGCCGCTCCCGGATCAGGCGGGCAACTTGCTCCCTTATCCGCTCGGCGGCTTGATCCGCGTCAATTTTCAGTCGCTTGCCAAGTTTCGCCGTCGCCTTCAGGAGCGCCTTTTCGCGCCTCCGAAGATCGGCCGTTAAATCCTCTATCCCCTTCTGCTTCCGGGACGCGGCCGCAACCGCGTCCTGGATTGCTTTCATTCGGGTTCGGCCAGCCTTCTCGCTCTCGTTGGCGAGCTGCTTGGCGATGCGATTGGCGTCGCCTACCCGCTTCTCGGAAATCCTGGTTTGGCAGTCGATGATTAGCCGCGTCGATTCTTGCAACGTGTAGCCGAGATTGATAAGCCTGTCCTCGAATTCGATGGTATCGATAAGGCCAAGCTCCAAAAACCGGCAAAGCTTTTCGGTCGAAACCTCTTTCGGGCTGGATTTAATTTCACACTTCCAGCGCCGTAAAATCCTCTCGGCGTCCTTCAGCTCGAATCCCAGCGCCGCAATCTTAGTGGTAGCCTGCGCATCGGTGTAGACCCCTGAGAAAAACCGCTTGCGTTCCCCCCGGATGCAAATGCGGGCGCTCTCCGCGTCAACGTACTCGTTGGCCTGCTCCAGGACGTCGCCAATGACGTCGTCGGGGTAACCGTGCTTGCGGAGCCGCGCCCGCACTTTCGCTTCCGGCATTGACAGGTCAATGTATTTCCGGACAATCTTGGTGTTTAATAGGCTCTTGACCCTCTCGCGTTCGGTGAAAACCGTCAACCGCTCGGCGTTGATAGTGTTGTACCCGAGGTCAAGGTAGTCCTGATAGACGTCGTTGCGGGACAGTTGTCCCGTGAAAAATGCACGCCTCACGTCAACGCGCGTCAGCGGGCGATAGGACAGGGCGACAAGGCGATTTCTCCAGGGCGTAACCATGTCGTTGAAGCCAAGCAACCGGTAAACGTCATCGGGGTGGACGGCAAGGGAATCGGCTTCCGTCATTTCTTGCGGGTCGAAATTCTCGGGGTTTTTCCCGATAACAGCCCCCCACAAATCCCGTACCCGGTCCGGCCGGAGACGGTGCAACCCTTCGTAGGCTTGCGTGTTCGATGGCGTGTCCCAATGGGCGCGCCAGTAGCGGCGAGCAAGGTCTTCGGTCAGCCCCTGCGCTTCGCCGTATTCTTGGGTCTTGCTACGATATTTGTCCTTAAACTCCGCGTCTAGCTGCAACGTCTCAATTTCTCCGGGGTCATCCACGTCCCGGACCATGAAGCGGATAACGTCGGAAACGCCGGGGTACGCCTCAGTGAGATTGAACTTGTCGGCAATCTCGTTGGGGTAGACGTATCCCAACTTTTCTAGTCGCTCGTAAGCCTGCGCTTTCGTCAATTTTTTCCGTAGAAACAGGGTCAAAACTTCCGCGTCGTTGGGCCTGGACCTGGACGCCAGGTAAATTTGCTCGGCCGGGCCAAGGTGCTGATTGTTCGCCTTGACCCAGCAATCCCAAGTCTCTTTGTTAATCGTCCCGGCCAGCAAAGCTTGCGTGGATTCGGCGTGCGATGGAATCTCCGTGGGGCACTGCGAATTGATCCAGTAGCCCAACGTCCGGCGCACGTCGGGCAAGCCGTCGCCTATCCATTTTTCCAAGAACCCAAGGAAAAAGCGCAGAATGACCGGCAGGGCGATGGCTTCCGCCTTGCAATTTTCGCTCGACAGGTAAGATTGCACGAATCCGTAAACGGTATCCAGGCCGTCGCGAAGGGTGGCAGCAAGGCCGAAAAATAGGTCGTTGCGGGCGCCGGCCAGAACCCCTTCGGGATTCTTGGGCGCAGTTACCAGATATTTGCCGGACAGCTGGACGTTCGCCTTTGGATCTATCTTGATGGCCAGGGACTTGCCGAACGTAATCAGATACCATCCAGGTATGCAATCGTCGCCTTTGTCGTCGCGAAACCCGATGAGCCTGGACGCATATTTTGGGTCAGAGAATTTCAGCCCCTGAAACTCCCCTGGCAACATCTTGCACGCGTTCAGGCTGCCAAAGTTTGGCCAGACTCCGCCAGCGGCAACGGCTACCATTGCCCCCTCAATGCCCAGCGCGTCCGCCCAAGGTATCTCTTCGTGAAGGTCGATGACGCAAACGTTGGGTTCGGCCGCTTCATCCGGGGCCGGGCACTCCGGCTCCTGGACGGCTACCGGGGCTACTGCCGGCTCCGGGGGCGGCTCCGGGGCCGGTTCCCTAGGCGTCGGCATGGCCGGGGGCAGCTCGGGGGCCTGGACGGGCTCCTGACCCAGCAACCCGGCCGGCCCGGCCACCAACGCCAGACACTCCGCCTCACTCCCAAGAGCGCAGGCCACCCCCTGGGCGACGGCCAGGGCGACGGCATCGACGGCCGCCTTGGCAACCGATAATTCGGCCTGGACGTGCTTGGCCACGGCCACCATGACCGCCTGGACGCTTCCCCGGGCCTCTGCGAGAGACTCGGCTATCGCCACGGCAAGCCGGCCTTGCATCTGGAGGTACGTTGCGCCCGCTAGGTCTATCTCGGTCCGGACGTGCTGGAGAAGGTCGGCGCCCACGACGGCAGCGGGCGGGCAAACCCCGGGGGCCTGGTCCTTGGGAGGGAGGGGCTTGCCCTGGACGGGGGGAGGCACGGCCGCAACCGGCAGCGTCAACCCCGCGTCAGGGGTCGGCAGTTGGAGGGGTTCAGGGGCGCCGGTTTCTTCGCTCATTGCTTCAATGTTTTCAGGGTTTCCAGGAGCGCCGTGAGGCGGTCCCTAGCTAGCTCAATCTCATGGTAGTAATGCTCGGTGATGGGGGGTTTTTCGGCTGCCAATCTCTCCAGGAGATTGAGCAAGCCACCCATGCCGCGCGTCATATGCGCCCAATGAGAGATTGCTTCCATTCACAGGACCCTATCGGCCAAGTAAATCTCGATAACGTCAATCTGGCTGCCGGCGCCGCCGTCGGTGGCCACGCCCCAAAATTCCGAGATAACGAATTCGCCCCAAACGGCACGGTCGTAATCTGCCCAAGCGCGCTCGTTCGTCCCGCCGCCAAGACCGCCGAAGTTCATCCCTAGATGCACGAAGAAATTCGTCACAACGTTTTGGTCTTTGCCAACGTTCCAGCGGTAGCCCGAAACGCCCATTGCGAACGACGCGTAGACCCTGGACGGGTTCGGCGCCAGGATTTGCTGTGGTGTCCCGATGCCAAGCGTAGTGATTTTGGAGAATCGCCACGTGGCGCCGTAGCGCTTCACTGCCAGATCGTAAAATTTACTTTGACTCACGAGCGAAAAACTCCTTCTTGATATTCTCAAGTTGATCGACAAGGAAGCGCCGATCTTCCTCGACGGAAGAAACGTCCATGGAGCAATTCTTGCACTTGTCCAGCGTCGTTTGCAAATCGTGCAAGCGCCGCAGGGAGCCATTAACCAACGCCAGGTGCTCTTTCGTCAGCGTGACCGGACCGGCCATTTTCGATACCTCACAATCGCAGTTCGGGAACGTAGAATTCGTGGCCAATGGCCACGGCGCCAACACCGCTCGAAAAGATAAATATCGGCTGGGCAACGATTTCACCAAACAATTCCCGGTCAAGATAGAGCGGGAAAGGGGCGCCTGGACGGATCAGGAAAAACGGCACGGCAAAAATGAATGGAGATAAAGTAAGTCTGAATTCTGCCGCCGCGTCCGGCATTAGGATAAATCCAATCCTGTTCGGGTCGGCTGCCAGGAGCTGGGCATAAGGCGCCGCCGTCGTTGTCACCACAAACTGTCTGTAGGCCGCGTTGTAGCGGTCTTTTTTTAGCTGGCCGGTCAACGGAAAAACGGTCATCATGGGTCAACAGGGATTGTAGGTTTGCTCCAGCAATTCCATCGTTCCGCCGCCGCCGCCCGTCATAACGTACCATTCGGATTGCACTAGTCCACCATACGGAACCCACCAAAATTCTATGCGGCCGTTTAGAGCGATTGGCCACCAATTGCTGATGTCTCCAACCGGAACCGGACTACACGCCACAAGGGTTGCCCCGCTGTCCCAAATGACAAATCCTGTTCGGTTCCGGTTGAAATCGAGAACCTGGAATTTCTCGAAAATACCCACGGGGGCCAGCGTAATCGAGCGCTTGGAGTGCTGCCAACCCGTCGCCGTTGCGACCGGAAACCGCAAGCCGTCCACGGTTCCAAATATGCTCACGCGCCAACCCTCACAACCTGGAAGTAGATGGTATGCACGGCGATAGCGGTATCCGTTAAGGCTTCCACGCGGGGAAGCGAGAAGGTACGGAAGTTACCCCACCTTCCAAGTCGCCCATTGTAAAAGTACTTGTGAGTGCGATTGCCAAGAATCGCCGTCCCCAATCCGCCAGGTCGGAGATACTGATTGTCGAAAATGACCCGGAACGCCTGGGCAGTCGTGCCGATGTACTCGGCGCCAACGACAGCGTACGTGCCGGCCGGGAGCTGGGAATCGAACGTCAAGGCAATGTTAGTCCACGACCTGGCCACCGTGGTCGTTGTGCTGACAGCTCGAATGGTGAAGGGGTCGCCGATGGGCGCGGGGTCTTCCCGGTCCTGAAGCCAGACGAATGCTGCAAATCGCTCGGTGCCCATGGCGATGTCAGAGGTCGCCTCAATCTGGAGTTCCTCTTGCCCCCTGACGCGCAACGGTGATTCAACGTAGATGGCAAGGTTCGGATCGTTCTGGGGCAAGAGGGCCGGATTGAAGGGGCGGATGTACGGCGGGGACATCTGCCGCAACGTCGGGGAGTTCAGGCGGGCGCGGTTGAGGGTGGCCGACCCGGCGAACGCGGCCACAATCGACATGTCTTGCGGAAGCAACAGATGGCCATTCAGGATGGCGATAATTTCATCGGACACGGCCGAAATATCCGTGTTCGCGACGGTCCCGAGATCGGCATTGTAAGCGGAAAGGTGAAACATTTTATTTTCTCCTGAGTGGATGCATCCACCAATATCTACAATCGAGACAAAAAGAGTGGTTTACCCGCCTTTGCCCGCCGCACGTCGGGCACTTGGGGACGGATGACCGCCCCAAGTGCTTGACGTTCTGCCCGCCGCAACGGGGGCAGACGTCATGGACAAACCGGGGGGTACTGGCCCGCCACCTGGCGTACGTGTTGCCGGGATCGAGGGGCCAATCCCCTTTAGGAGCGTCGCTGGAAAGCGGCATTGTGTTCGACCGCCGCAATCATGCGCGCGATGTTGGTTTGGAGATCGCCCCGGGGCATGCTCTGCAATTTCTGCTGGAGCTGTTGCTCGTAGGGCAGCCAGTCGTTCATGAAGCTCTCCATTTTCGGGACGGCCGCTGCGGCGCCAGAGCCGATACGGGCCAGCCCCTTATTGAGCATGCTGGCTTGCCAGTCGGGGAGAGTCACGCGCTGCAAGCCACGTCTCCATTTGCCGTTGGCGGCTGCCCGCTCGACGCCTTGAACGTACGCGTCCTGGCGGGCCGCGGCGCTTTCCGTCGGCGCCCGGGTTACCGCCTGGACGCCGGCCTTGATGGATTCGGTGCTGCCAGCCAGATTGCGGCTCCACTTGCGGGCCACGTCGCCGCCGTTTTTCATATTTTTTGCCACGTTGATACCCTCGAAAAGTTTTCGGGGACCGGCCGGCCCCAAAGGAGAAGGCCGGCCGGCTTGCCCCGGAAAGGAGTTGGACCGTCAAAGGTCCATTGCCGATGTTAGTGGATACTAACATGGAGGGAAAAATCCGTCAAGGGGGGAGCGGGGACGGGAAAGATTTTTCCCGCCAGGAAGGTAGGGGGGTTAGTGGGCACTAACTTAGTGGCCGGCTCGGGTTGGAACCAAGTTATACCGCCCGCCACCCACTGTACAAACCACTGTACAAACTTTCAATCTGGAGTGAAAGTTTTGGAGATTAAGACCACCTAAGTCTGTATTACATTATCTTCGGATAGATTTAGTGGTTGATTTTGCGTGTGGAATTGCAGCTGTTTCTGTCTTTTTGAGAATAGCGGACCCACCCGGGAGTTGGCCGCAACCCCCCG
>Ga0334722_10007090_pt1 | contig 10940 bp, 7 predicted proteins | sample C3_bottom_MG_FD_207210 | JGI IMG/M metagenome (GOLD analysis project Ga0334722, IMG submission 207210) | Sediment microbial communities from Yellowstone Lake, YNP, Wyoming, USA - C3_bottom | ecosystem: Environmental > Aquatic > Freshwater > Lake > Sediment | place: USA: Wyoming | collected...
TTGACCAGGAGCACGATGAAGTTATCCTCCACTCAGGGCTCACGGCCAACGAGCATCTCAAATCCGGGGTTTTCCTGAATATCTGGCAACGCGGCGAGTACTGGGGGCTTTTGGTCCTGCCGCCGAACCGGCTGCCCAATAAGGTTGAAGAAGGGGATTGGCTTGATGCCGTTGCTGGCTTGGAAAAAACCGGGCAGTGGCGTGGGGCGGCAATCGGCTACGCCACTGCCATGAAACGATGGCCGCAGAATTATGCCGCCTGTATGGGCCTGGGCAACGGCCGCTACAGCCTGCACGATCTTCCCGGCGCAGCCGAGGCCTTTCGCCGGGCCACTCTGCTTGAGCCCAAAAACGGCATGGCCTTCAACAATCTGGCCCAGGTATTCTCCGAACAGGGCAAGCGGAAAGAAGCTCTGGCCATGGCGCAGCGAGCCGTGGAGCTTGGCGGCCCGCTGCTTGAAAACTTCCGTCAGACCTTGGGAAAAATCAAGGCAATGCCTGCGCCCCGGAGCGAAAGGAAGCGAGGAAAATGAGGGGGGGGGTACAAACTATCAGCCCTTAAGAGATTAAAGGTCTTTGGCTCATTTTGAGCTGGAATGGTGGAGCAATAGCAAAGGAACGCACCCCCTACTCCACAAAATTGTGGCAGGATCACTCTTTCAACGCAGGAGCAAGACGGCGTAAAACAGATGGCGGCAGACCGCAGGCATGACGAAAGGCGCGTGTCATGTGAGCCTGATCGCTGAAGCCATGCTCGACAGCAATTTCTGCAAGGGGGGTCCTTCCCCATAAGCTGTTTGTCGCACCAGTGAGAGCGCAGGCCATTTTTAACTCAAGCGCCGTGACGCCAACCTCTTTGAAGTGCCTTTCCAAGGTGCGCCTGTGAAATCCCATCGCCCGACATAACCCGCTTACGTTTAAACCGCGTATTTCTTCAAAGCATAAAGCTGCCTCGAAAACCACCGTGCGTTGTAAGCCGAGTAAGGCTGCAATTTCAGATAAAGTCCGTGTCTCCTGGCGGTTATCCTCCTGTGTTTGTTCCCGTTTGCATCTGGCTGCATTTTTAAGGATATCAATGGCGCAGAGCGCCGCATCGCGGGCTGCCGGAGGATCAATGTCGTAGGATACTTGTCGGCGCTGGATCGTAAACAATTCGTTTGATTGCTCGTGAATGATGGTCCGCACCGACAACGACACATGTTGCTGATAAATATTCCATGCCTTGAACAAGGCGAGCTCGGAATTGAGCTGTCGGGTCATGCAAATCAAGGGATTGAGATCGAGCGCAAACAACTCGCGCATTCGCTGTTCCAGGGTTGAAGCCTTCAAAGACCGTGCGGCACTCTTCGTGCTGATCCGATAATAAGGCTCTGCACCTACATGACCATCGATCACATGCCGGACGGCGTCGGTGAACAAGATTTTTGGAGAAAATTCCCTCTCCAAATCCAGCGCTCGGGGAGCGATGTGAAATGACAGGCCTGAAGACATAGACATTTTTTATGACCGTCCCACCAGAATGTCGTAAGAATTCAAGCTTTCACTTCGTTGATAATGTTAGCGTCTGTAATCTGATATACCCTAACTTAGCGACATCTAAATGTCCAGCGTCCGGCAATCTTCGCTACTACTTTGCGGTGATCAGGCGAGAACGAAGTAAGTTGAAAAAAGTGGACATCGGAGCACTGGTTCTCTTAGATAGAACATGGGGAAAATAGTGCCGACCTTTTTCATTTTGCTCTCGTAAAAACTGTCATTCTTTAATGCATTTTTACAATTCTTGTTTCGTTGAAAAATTATCAATCATCAGGGGGTGGAGATGTCGACGACCAAATACACATTATTGAATGAAGCAAAAGGTTGCGATCAAGGGTTGCCTGTAAACGAAATTGTCGAACATGTCACCTTCGGAAGAATTTTCCCAATCCAAGTCGGTACTGCGGGGGATCCCTTTGTCATCCCCTTACCAGTCGCATCTCCAGCCCTTGCCTCTTACGTTGCGGCGCTTAAAAATAAAAGCGGAAAAGGAGACAGCTCCGGTGCTCATTTGCTTAGCAAGAAGTGGGAGGTGGAAGTCACGCCCTATAAGCCGCCCCGCCAGGTCAACATCACAAATCTAGAGCAACTTTTAACTGATCGAACCGTGGCAATTGACGGAAAACAACTCGGCGTAAATTTGACCCAAGATGACATGGCGAATTTGCTGGAGGGCAACCCGGTTCGCACTTTTGCAATCAGGACCAGTGACCAAGGAAAGGAACAGATTGACCTCCGGGCCACAAAAGCATCCGCCGAAAAAATGCCAATGACGGTTGAGATGACGCCGGAACAGATGCTCAGCGCTGTATCGGTCGGGAAGGTGTTCATCCCCGGAGTCGGAGAACACAGTATAAAACTTGAAGCTAAACATCTCCGCCAATTTAACGCGACGGGGATGGCCGTTGCCAAATCAGCTTCCGCAGGTGCTCCGTCAATTGTCTTAATGAAGCGGCGAACAGATCTGATCCAGGAAAGTTCAACTGGAACCATTCCTCCCGTACCATCACGGATTGGCATGACGGGAAATATCGGCTCAGTTTACCGCGACATACTTAATGTTAAAGACTGGCTAAACACCATAAACTACCCACTAGCCGTATACATACCCTATACGCAGGAGTGGGAATTATTGGGCTACTCGCGCGGCTCATTGGTGAATTCCTTTGCTTTGGCACCTCAAGAAGAACTCACCCTCGAAACATATACCTGGGATCGCACCAAAAACTCTACGGAGTCGGATTTTTCTACGGAGTCGGAATCTCTTTCTGAACTGACAACCACGGCCAAAAGCAGCTTCGAGGCAATCCAAGAAACCAAAAAGAATGAAAAGTGGAATGCGAGTCTGCATGCAGATATTTCTCTGCCCGCCACGGCTGTTACCGCTGGCAAATCGCTGGGTGGCACCATGGGCTCGGAGAGTACGATTGACAAACTCAACAAGCAGACGGTTTCTGATATTCACGAAGCGGTGGCCAAAACAAGCAATCGGCTTAAAGCGACTCGCCAAGTAAAAATCAGCGAAGCGAAGGAAGTGGGGAGCGAAAATCGCTCCAAACGATTTATTCGCAACCCGAATATGTGTCACACCCTGCATTTTGACTATTTTGAGGTGCTTGAGAACTACAAGGTTACGACAGCCAGCGACGCGGCAAAGGCAAAGCTGTGCGTGATCATGGACATCCCGATCAGAATCGAGACGATTAACAATGCATATGGCCTGGTTGCCTATGAGGGAGTGCTGCGTGGTCAGGTTCCCAAATATTTTGAAAAAGCATTTGATGCCGCGCACAAACTGGTGGCGTTTAATCACTATTGTCATTTCAAGTGCATGCCAAAGTGTGCTTGCGGCCCTAAGCCCGCCCAAGGACAAACAACCGTGGATGACCCAAAAATCTCTTTGCGAGAGGCTGCCAAGAGATTTATTGGCTCCGTCATTGCACTGAGAGATGCGGGGTTGGGGGAATTGGATGCTGTCATGGTGAGGGATTTAGAAAGCAGGATCCCGCTCACCCCATTGTATACCCCACCTCCGCCACCCACAGAGGAAGAATGGTCCAGCGCCAAAACCAATGCTTTCAGGGCTCTATACAAGCTTGTCGTCATGGAAGGATTTGCAGCACGATATTGGTCTGAATGCTTGCGGTTCGCAGGAAGTTATGAGCATAAAACTGTCGAAGAGATCGACATTGCTGATTGTGAAATCATGATCGGCGCTGCTGATGCGCAGGCAATAGACGTCCTGAATGTGATCAACGCATTAAACTTGTTCGGGATCAAAACAGCGATTAATGCGGTGGAACTGGCCGTAGCCTATCCGCTCGCGATCGCCTGGCTTATTACCCATGGGGCTTTTGACAATGCCGGAATGGACTTGGCTTTTGGTGCGATGAAGGCTGCGCTGGAACCGGTAAAAGCTGCGCAACAAAAAGCAGGGACTGACCCCAAGGACCCCGTTGATAACAGCCAGACTGATGCGGTTGCGAGCGACTTAGCCAATGCATCGGTGGAGGTTCTTGCGCTGATTCGTTTTATCCAACTCAATGCCTCCCACTATAAATTATTGATATGGAATGGGCTTGATGAACTCGACAAGATACGCTTGCTGATGGGTATGGAAAATGCACCGCAGTACCTTTTACCGAATATCCTGGGAATAGTCGGAGACAAAATCGCGGTGGAATTCAACACTGCCTCCGATGCAGAAGCAGTAAAATGGTTGGCGAACTTCGTGAAGGGGCTCTCGGATTCAGAGGAAAAAGAGGTCGCGCTGCCAAGCCCCGGAATATCGATGCAGACACGCCTTGGCCAGTGTGGCGCCTGCGAGTCCTTTATCGTGGAAAGTCGCACGATTGAGTTGCAGCGCCTGCAAGCGATTGCCGACCAGCACAGCTCTGAAGCAAAAAGGATGGAGCTGCGAAGAGAGGACAACAAGGATTATTCTGATCCGCTGTCTCGAAATCCATCAATATCGGTCACGCTTGATAAATCCATCGACAAGCCAGCCTGATCACTATCTTTTGAAACTTCCGTTGGGGACGTATCATGGCTGAGATCGATGTGTCAGTATTCAACGACGTCCGCCCAGACACGTCGAAATTCGGCATAAAAAATGACTTCAACTCCGAATTATTCCTCGGGGATGTAATGAAAAGTGCTGTTATGGACCCGCATGCTGCGGCGACGCACGTGCCGGATGGGTCATCTGCGGCCCAGCCTATCAGCGTAACGGTAAATATCACCATCGGGGATACGCAAGTCCCCGTCAAAGTCACGGCGGAGAACATTCTGGGGCTATGTCTTGTCCGGTACCTCAACAATGGCTGGGATGGCGCCAATGAGTTGTGGGGAAATGTTATAACGGCTTTGGATATCATCCAGATTCCGATATTGCGATCTTCTCCCTTATCCATGCCAACGCAAAAACAAGCCTTGTTGTTGGCAGTTGGCAAAGCAGTCACTGAGTTGCATCGGTTGGTGCAGGAATCCATTGTAGATGTTGCCCTCAAGGCACACGACTTGGCTGTAGAGCAACGGAAGATGGCGTTGACCCGCTTTGAATCCGAAGAGTTGCGTTACGGCCTATCAAATGCCCAGTGGAGGATGCCACGATCCACTAATGAACCGGACGATCTTGGTAAGCTGGTGGCGGCTTTGCGAGATCTGCTTGCAAAAGAAAAAAAATTCAACGACACAACTCAAAGTGTACGTTTGGTAATCGACGATCCTTGGGGAAGCCCATTTGATACGCATCTTCCCGAAAAACTGCAGGAACGTGACCAAACCAGCGCAATTTTCACAGACGCGCTGCTCAAGGCTACCGAGATACATCCATTTATTTCCGGAATGCTTGCGCACGTTGATCGAAAGCTTGCTTTGAATCCCACGGACTACGCCGATGATGTTCTGATAAGCGCCGTGAACAAATATCTGACCACCAGCCAAATCATGCTGAAAAGCGCGCTCCCGGTTCGATACCCTGTCGAAGAGCTGCAAGCGGCAATGAATACCGCGGTAATGAGGATGCGCCCCGATATAGAAACGCTTTATGGAAATATTGAGACGCCAGAATTGCGTGCACAAATGTGGGCTGAGCAGACAAATTCTGCCCAAAGGTTTGATGCGTTGTCCTCGGAACGAATTCTCTCAAGATTGTTGGAAAATAAGCAAAAAGAGGCGGCGAGGCTGGTCGAAGACGACGAGCAATTTGTAGTCGCAATGTTTCATTATCAGGTTATCGCAAATCTTATGAGGGCACTGACGCTACGCAATGATATTAATGTGGCGAATATGAAAAACCAAGAAAAAGTCCACCAGAAAAAAACAGCTCCCCTGTCGGCTGCGTCAGGAGCCCTGGATTTGCTGGCGCTAGCCGGAGTAGCCATAGGCTTTTTTTTTCCTCCAAGCCTGCTGGTGGAGGCAGCCATAGGCTTGGCTAGCGGCACAGCCACGGCACTTGGACTGGGAACCTTGTTGGGCGATGCCATCACAATCTACGCAGGGACATCGGCTAAAAATGAGTCGATCGACACAAAAATCCTCATCTCGCTTTTGGCTAATGATCAGGCCACCGTTGCACGGAACATTGCTGATCGTCCCAATCTTTTGGCCATCGCGGGAGAAGTGGGGACCAATTTTGCTATATTTGCGGCCATAGGAAAGGTCTCGAAAACCGCCGATATTTCGCTCCGCGTGCTGTTTGATAAATTAGCCATTGAGGATGCGGTGGCAACGTATGCCGGAGAAAATCATTACTAATGACTCCCATTAAAAAATTTCTTTTATATCCACAAGAGGTGGCTAGCGCTAAGAAATTTCTACAGGACATAGAAATGTCCGTGGCGAAATTGAGCAAGGAAGACCGTGCCGCTTTACAAAAATTACTGAAAGCTAGAGTGCCGAACGAGGAGACACTGCTGCCAGCTATCAAAGAGCGGATTTTACGAGAAGAACAACAAATGAAAGAGGCCATCCGAGCCATAAAGGAAGGTGGTGCACTTGATGAAAGTGCACATAAAGCCGTTCGTGCTTTGACCAGTAGGCCTCTGTCTGTGCCTGAAAAGTTTTGGCCTGCGGGTAATAAGCCCGGGCTTAACAAAAAGAGCACAACATCAGCTCCACAAAAATGGATTATTGAACACCCGATTATAGAGGTCAAGACAATATTTCTCGCATCAAAAAAACTAAAAGAATCGGAACGGTTACTAAAAAAGCATTTTCAGTTAACTCCCGGCCAGTTTTTCGAACAATTTTGGCCTTTCTTAAAAGAGCTGGAAAAAAAGCCAACGAGCGCACGTGAGCTGTCGCAGATGAGAACACGGGACGGGTACCTATTCGAGCTTCTGATGTCAGTTGCCGAGCCGATTCGTAAATCAGAAGTTGAGTTTCTGGCCACAACAGTCGTTAAAATACTGGGAATCAACCGGGGCTCGATGGAAGCGGCACGTATAACCAGTGAAATTGTCACGCGCCTCCAAGATGGCGTTTTGCGACGATTAGAGTTTTGTGAGGTTGCCCCGAAGCTTTGGGACATCTCCCTGAAGGTAGTGAGGGATGAAGGCGGGAAGTTAGTGACAGATCGGTTGCGAGGGGTTCTTGATTTTAATTTGAAAAACCCCGAGTTCACAATTTATGTTATTGGTGAGTCGAAACTGGGCAAAGGATACCTCCAAATTAACAAGCAGTTGATTAGAGATATCCAACGCCTTTTGTCGGAAGTTAACTCAAATCATTTTTCCGTCGATAACGTAAAAATGAAATTTGCCGGCAAGCTTCTTTTGGTGGCACAAACGGAGAAACCAATCCCTGCTTCTCATAAACAGAATATTAAACAGCGGGTGAGTGATGCTACAGGAATGCAAATAAAAGGTGACGTTACATTGATTAATCACGTGGATGCAGAAGGGGCTGCCGCTGCCCGCAAAATCATCAAAGAGACTTACGATGTGATCGAAGATCTCATTAAATGAACATCCAGAATTAAAACAATTTCTGAAGGGCCGGAAAAATATAACGGCTTGATATCAATTACGGGGAACAGCCCCCCCCTGTTACCACCCGCCATGCCTCAATGCCAGTTCCCCTGCGGTTCGGGTGCGGTCCTGATCCGCTCCAGCTGCTCAGCAAGATCACGCAACTCCCGCTGCCAGTACTCACGGGTGCCGAAATCAGGCACCACCCGGCTCAACCCCTCCTCGGCCACCTGATACCCGCACCAGGCCATGTAGTGGATAAAGCGCATGGCCCGAAGCGGTTCGATCAGCCGCAGGCTCCGGCGGTCGAAATCCCGGAAGGTCTCGTAGCCTTCGAGAAAGAGGTCGATCTCGGCAAAGGTCTCTTCCCGATAACCGGGCAGCAGCATCCAAAAATCCTGCACCGGCGGCCCCAAGGCCATATCGTCGAAATCGATGAGATAAAAGGACTCGCCGGGCCGGTAGATGAGGTTGGAGAAATGGCAGTCGCCGTGGATGCGGATCATCTCGGTGTTGGCAAACAGCGGGCTGATTTCGGCGATCAGATCCTTCGTCAGCTCAGCGAATTGCGGGGCAAGGTCCGCGGGCAGGAACTTCCCAGCCAGGAGATAATCCGCCTGTTGCCGGGTTGACTTGTCCGGGGTCATGGTGATCCGCCCCTCGGGAATCCGCCCCGCGCCCACGGCATGGGTGCGGCCCAGCAGACGGCCGATCTCCAGCCACTGCTCATCGCTGAATTCATCCGAACTGCGGCCGCCGCATTTGGGAAACACGGTGAAATACATCCCCTCATGCTCGCCCAGGCTGCCGTTGCCCTGCAAGACCAGAGGCGCGATGACCGGAATCTCCCGGCTGGCAAGCTCAAGGAGAAACTCATGCTCGTCTTGCAGCGCGGCGCGGGTCCAGCGCCCAGGCCGGTAAAACTTGACCACCAGCCCTTCGCCGTCCTCGCCCTCCAGCTCATAAACCCGATTGATATAGCTGGCCAGGGGCCGACAGAGATTGGTGCAGCGGATATCCAGAGCCTTTTCCACCAGGCCGAGGACCATATCCGGGGTCAGGCGGTGAAAGGCGGAGTGCGTGTCGGGGGGAACGGTACGATTCATGGTAACTCACTGAAAAATGTGATCAGCCGGACTTGGAAAAAAGTAGTCATTGTTGTGTCCTACCGCCTTTGTCTTGGGGGTTTGATCCTGAACAACCTCGCATGGCCATTGTATTCCAGAAGCGGTGAAAAGTATATGCGGGAAATAGGGCGATGCGCCTCGCGACTCTCTCCGCAATCCCCCTTTTTTTGCCCCCCATTGTCTCCGTTGTGACTAAAGTCACAGCACACAATGACCTCGGTCATTGTTCCCCTCTTCCTTCTTTTGCTAAGAGAAACAAAGGCATTGTGCCTAAGCGTTATTTTTTCAATCTTCATAAGGAGGAGAGAGATGAAAAAAATGTACACGGTTCTTGCGGCAACGGCCTTCTGTTCATGCCTTGCGGGTGGACTGGCCTTGCCGGACAAGGCCATCGCCGGACCACAGCTTGATTTTGGCGATAATGGCTACCTGCAGTTTGATTTGAAATTTCAGGGAATCATGGATTACACGGATTTTGGCGCAGGCAAAACTGGCGACGAAGACAGATTTGACCTGTATCTCCGTAGGGCAAGGCTCGTCTTCACCAGTATGTATGATGACACCTGGGGCGCCAAATTCCAGACCTGCGGCGGCACCAGCGCCACTCGGAATCTTGGCGGCGGCGGCTATGAAACGAACAACTCCAACAGCAAGACCAATTCCCAGATCAGACTGGTCGATGGCTATCTGATCGGCATGTTGGACGATGCGCTCAACATCAAGATCGGTCTGACCAAAATTCCTCTCACCCGCGGCAATCTGGACGAGTGTTTTTCTCCATTAAGCCATGAAAGATCCATGTTCGTCTATTCTCCCTATGGCACGGACGCCACCAAGAACAGTCGGGACATGGGCTTTGTGACAACCGGCGGTTTTTTTGACAGTCATCTGAAATACTGGGCCGCAGTCATGGAAGGCAGGGAGGGTTCTTCCGAGTGGGACAACCCGTTTAACAATAATAATTACATCTCAAGCGCCGAACCCAAGAGCAATCTGGAATATGTGGCCAGATTGCATTATTCATTCCTGAATCCTGAACTCAGTCCTTCCGCCGGCGGGTACAAGGGCACCTATCTGGGGAAACAAGGCAAGGTCTTCACCCTGGGTATTGCAGGGGCTTACGAGGCGGACGCCGCATATAAAAATGTAATAGCCAATGGCACTGGCGCCACGGTTGTCGGGGACGACACCGTGGATTACACGGCCTATACCGCAGACCTGTTCTTTGAATACCCCTTTGATAACGGCGGGGTGCTGACGGCCACCGCCCTCTATCTGAAAGCCGATTTTGATGATGCCTACAAGACCACCACCGCCGTTGCCGATCTGAATACCATAGTCGGGGGTTTGAATGGCCAGAAGGAGGGTTATTATGCAAAACTTGGCTATATTCTCCCTGTTACTCTCGGCGCAAAAGGCAAACTCCAGCCCTTTGCCCGGTATGAGAATTTTGATGTAGCGTCTTTCTCCAATGTCAAGGACCAGAATATTCAACAGATTGGCTTCGGCGCGAATTACTTTGTGCTGGGAGATGAAAAGGTAAGATTTACCCTGGAATACTACCATACCGAGTTTGACAAGCCCACGATGCTTGGGGATTATCTGGACCAGACCGTGACACATGCTTCATATACCAGTTACGATACGATGACCGCCATGTTCATGGTTGTATTTTAACGAGCGCCATGATGATTCCCCGCAGGTCTTTCCGTCCGACAAGGCGGGAAGACCTGTCCTCCCCATTTGAAGTTGGGGGTAAACAAGACGGCAGAATGCCCCATCAGGAGAAAAAATGAAAAAAATAATCCTCTTTGTCCTGCTTGGCCTGGCCTTAAGCAGCACTGCCTTTGCCGAAGAGATGGTCGTGCGGCTTACCTCCGGCAATGCGGTGGTGATCCAATACACGGGGGCCATTCAGGGGGTAACATTTCAAGGAAAGACCGATGCCATTGCAGGCCTGGACATGCCGACCACAGCCAAGCCTGCGGCCAAGGTCCAGCAACCTGTTGCGGAAAAGCAGACTTCTTCACCTCAACCAGAACAGGTTGAAGCCAAGAACGGGAAAGAACGCTGGTTTCGCTTCAAATGGGCGGAGCCGAAAACCGAAGATTAGGAACCTGCCGACAAATGCGCAGTCCTCGCTGTAAAAAAAGCTATTCAGGGCAGCTACTGCCCTTTGTAGTGCCTGAATCACCTACTCGGCTGGCCATCGTGGCCAGCCGGGGCCTTTAACCTTAACCCCGGCAAATGGTGCTGGATGCATACTGGAAAAAGCTATTCAGGGCGACGGCCCTTTGTAGTACCA
>Ga0334722_10007091_pt1 | contig 10939 bp, 13 predicted proteins | sample C3_bottom_MG_FD_207210 | JGI IMG/M metagenome (GOLD analysis project Ga0334722, IMG submission 207210) | Sediment microbial communities from Yellowstone Lake, YNP, Wyoming, USA - C3_bottom | ecosystem: Environmental > Aquatic > Freshwater > Lake > Sediment | place: USA: Wyoming | collected...
GCCAGTTCGGCCGACAACGCGCGCTTGTCCTTGTCAGTGGTGCCGAACCGCGCCGAGCCCGAACAGTCGACGAGCAGCAGCACGGTGAGTTCGCGCTCCTCGACGTAGCGCTTCACGAACAGCCGGCGCATCCGCGCCGACACGTTCCAGTCGATCGTGCGCACTTCGTCGCCCGTCTGGTACTCGCGCACCTCGGCGAACTCCATCCCCTGCCCCTTGAACACCGAATGGTATTCGCCGGCGAAGTGCGAGTTCACGAGGCCGCGCGTGCGCAATTCGATGCGCTTGACCTGACGCAGGATCTCGGGCGGGACGCTGGCCGCGCCCTCGTCGAGTCCGCGCGCCGGCCCGGCGGGAACCGCAGGCGACGTCACGGCGCGGGCACCGCCTCGAGCACGCGGCTGATCACGTCGTCCGGCGACACGCTCTCCGCTTCCGCTTCATACGTGAGAATCACGCGGTGACGCATCACGTCGGGAGCGAGCGCCTTCACGTCGTCCGGCGACACATAGTCGCGGCCACGCAAGAACGCGTGGGCGCGCGAGGCTTGCGCGAGCGCAATCGTCGCCCGCGGCGAGGCGCCGAACTCGATCAGCGGCTGCAGCGCCGGCAGCCCCGCGTCCGCCGGCGCGCGCGTGGCGTGCACCAGATCCACGATGTAATCCACCAGCCGTTCGTCGAGCCGGATGCCGGCGATGTCGTGCCGCGTCGAGAGAATCTGCGCCGGCGTCGCCACGTGGTTCACTGGAATCGCGTCGCCCGACGCCATGCGCCGCATAATCTCTTTCTCTTCGTCGCGCGTCGGATAGCCGACGCGGAGCTTGAGCATGAAGCGGTCCACCTGCGCTTCGGGCAGCGGGTACGTCCCCTCCTGCTCGATCGGGTTCTGGGTCGCCAGCACCAGAAAGGGCTCCTCGAGCAGGAACGACTGCCCGCCGATGGTCACCTGCTTTTCCTGCATCGCCTCGAGCAGCGCCGCCTGCACCTTGGCCGGGGCGCGGTTGATTTCGTCGGCGAGCACGATGTTCGCGAAGATCGGTCCCGGCTTGACCGAGAACTTCGTCGTCGCCTGGTCGAAGACTTGCGTGCCAACGACATCCGCCGGGAGCAAGTCGGGCGTGAACTGGATGCGACTGAACGTCGTGTTGATCGTCTCGGCGAGCGTGCGGACCGTGAGCGTCTTGGCAAGTCCGGGCACGCCCTCAAGCAGGACGTGGCCGCCGGTGAGGATGGCGATCAGCAAGCGGTCGATCATCGCGTCCTGACCGACGACGCGCTTGGCGACTTCGGTGGAGATGTCGTGGGCGAGTGTGTTTTGCACGAGAGCCTGACGGAAGACGAGAGACGGAAGACGGGAGACGAAAGACGAGCGACAGCGCGCGATGCGGAAGTGGCCGACGCACGGGCCGCGCACGGCGGCGCGCGCGGCGCCGCCGCCGGCGATTCTACCCCGAAGGCTCCTGAAGCGTGCGCCCCAGCGCGGCGAGCGCCGTCAGTTCCTTTGCCGTCAGCGGGCGCGACGCGCCGGGCGGCAGGGCGCCCAGCCGGACAGGGCCGAACTGCGTGCGAACCAGCCGCCGCACCTCGAGCCCGAGCGCCTCGCACAACCGGCGGATCTCGCGGTTGCGTCCCTCGCGAATCGTCAGCGTGAGGAGCCATTGGCGGTCGGCTCCCTGCACGGCCTCCACGGCAACGGGCTTCACGAATCCGTCCTCGAGTTCGATGCCCGCGCGCGCCATCCGCACCGCGGAGGGCACGTCGCCGCGCACCGTCACCACGTACATGCGCTCGATTTCGGACGACGGATGCGTGAGCCGGTGCGCCGCCTCGCCATCGGTGGTCAGCAACAACACGCCTTCGGTGAGATAGTCGAGACGGCCGACATACGTGAGGCCCGGCACATCAGGCACAAGTTCGAACACGGTGCGCCGGTCGCTCTTGTCGGGACGCGACGTCAGGACGCCCGCCGGCTTGTGCAGCACGACCCACGTCGGTTTCACGGGGCGCGCGACCGCCTTGCCGTCCACCGTGATGACGTCCTGCGCCGGATCAACACTCTGCCCCGTGCGCGCGACGGCGCCATTGACGCGCACGCGCCCGGCGGCGACGAGTTCCTCCGCCTTGCGGCGCGACGCGATTCCGGCGCGTGCGAGCGCCCGGTGAATTCGCATCGCGCCGCCCGTCACGACGCCCCTTCGGGTTCGTGGTGAATGACCTGGTCCAGCGTCTCGGATTCGTGCGCCCGCAGCGCGATCGCGAGCTCGTCGGCGCGCGGCAGTTCCTCGAGGTGCCGCAACGCAAACTGTTCCAGGAACGCCTCGGTCGTGCCGTAGAGCATCGGGCGACCCAACGCCTCGGAACGACCGACGATGTCAATGAGCCCGCGTTCGTGCAGCGATTTCAGCACGCTCCCCACGTCCACACCGCGGATCTCCTCGATCTCGGCGCGGCCGATCGGTTGGCGATACGCCACGATCGCCAGCGTTTCGAGCGCGGCCGGCGACAGGCGGCGCGGCCGCAGGGCAAGCTGCGCCCGCTCGATCGCCTCGGTGTACTCGGGGCGCGTCAGGATCTGCCAGCCGCCGCCGGCATCCACGAGCTCGACCGCATGACCGTCCACGTCGTAGTGCTCACGCAGCTCATCAAGCGCCGCCTGCACCGCGGCGGGGGATGCCTCGGCGTCGAGCGCGGCGAGCTCCTCGGTCGGAATGGGGCGCGGGCTCGCGAAGAGCGCTGCCTCAAGCAGCTTCGCCAGCGAATTCACGGCGGATCTCCACGGAAGCAAAGGGTCGAAGTTGAGTGAGGCGCAGCTCGCCTCGACGGGCGAGTTCGAGCAGCGCGAGGAGGCCGGAGAGCACTTCCCACCGCTCGGCGCCCAGTGGCACGACGTCGCGGAACCGCGCGACCGCGCGCAGGGCGATGACGGCACGCACGATGTCAATGAAGCCATCCACGTCAATGGGACGCGAAATGACGTCGTGCACCTGCGGCTGCTGGACGTGGCGCAGCACGCGATCCACCGCGGCGAGCAGCTCGCCGAGCGACAACGAGAGCGGCGCCTGCACGGCGGGCGCCAGCGACGCCGGCACGAACGTCCGGGCAAACCGGTTGCGGCGGTCCTCTCCGAGTCGCTCGAGGACATCCACCACCTCGCGCATCTGCTGGTATTCGAGCAGACGGCGCACCAGCTCGGCGCGCGGATCCTCCCACGCGTCCTCGGTTTCGGGACGCGGCAGCAGCATCTGCGCCTTGATGCGCAGCAGGCGCGCGGCCATTTCGAGATACTCGGCGGCCTCATCGAGCTTCAGCTGGTGCATGCGCACGATGAACTGCTGGCAGATCTTCGCCACCGGGATGTCGTAGATGTCGACTTTTTCGTCGCGGATGAGCGAGAGCAGCAGGTCGAGCGGGCCGCTGTAGTGCGGCAGATCAACCACGAAGCCCCGCTCACCCGTGCTCGGCGAGGCGGCCATCGCGCCCGGCGTGGCGCGGGGGGCGGAATCGTCGGTCGTCACGTGGTCCACGGGCTGAGAATGATGTGCGGCGCGACGAGATCAACGGCCAGGCGGTTGAGCCAGATGGCGGGCGCCATCCAGGCCGAGAGCACCGGTCCGCCGAACATCAGGAGGGCGATGAGAATGAGAAACCCGAAGCGCGCGACGCGCTGATAGTGCCACGCCCAGCGCGCAGGAAGCAGGTGCTTGACGACGTGCGATCCATCGAGCGGCGGCAACGGCATCAGGTTGAAGACGGCGAGCAGCAAGTTGATCCAGATGCCCAGCAGGAACATCAACTGCACGAGCGCCAAGGTGTTGCTCGCCGCCGGCAGCACCTGCGACACGAGGCCGAGGGCGATGATGGCGGGAACGAAGAGCGCGGCGAGCAGGAGATTCGTGGCGATGCCGGCGAGCGACACGATGATGTCGCCGCGCCGATAGTTGCGATAGTTCCGCGGGTTGACCGGCACCGGCTTGGCGCCGCCTAGCGCCATCCCGGTCGTGTAAAGCATGATCGCCGGAAGGATGACCGTCATCCACGGATCAATGTGCCGCAGGGGATTCCAGCTGAGGCGACCAAGCATGAGCGCAGTATCGTCGCCCTGCCGGTGCGCGGCATAGCCGTGCGCGTACTCATGCGCGACCATGGCAAAAAGCAGAACCGGCGCACCGAGGAGCAGCTGTATGGCCTTGGGGGTCACGGTCGTCGCCGGGGGAAGAAGAGGCCCGTCGCGGGCAGTCGGACTCTAAAGTATTGCAGTGGACGCACCTATGGTAGATGATTGGGGACGAGGAATCCGGATTTCGACCATGGATCGTGACTCGCGATTTCGATTGACGAATCAGGGCAGCTGATGCTCGCCATCGTTCATCGAGTTCCGGTATCCAGATTCGGAATCGGCATCCGGATTCCTCGTCCTAAATCCCCATTCCACCTTGACTTGCCCTCTCTAACCTCTCAGTTTTCAATGCTTGGCGCCGACCCGTGCGCCGTTGACCATTTCGGAGATTTTGCAGAGTGCCCAAGATCGCGTCCGCCAAGAAGAACATGCGCAAGTCCCGCGCAGCGACCGTGCGCAACCGTGGACAGCGCGCCGCGCTTCGCACGGCCCTCAAGAAGGCCAAGACCGCCGGCGCCTCGCCCGCCGACAAGAAGGCGGCAATCCAGCTCGTGGATCGCGCTGCGCGCAAGGGCATTGTGCACAAGAACGCCGCCGCGCGTCACAAGAGCCAGATCACGCGCAAGTAGAAGCGGCGAACGGCGGCGAACGGCAGTCAATAGTCGATTCGATGTATAGAACGAAGCAGAGGGACCCAGCGTGCGCGCGGGTCCCTCGCGTTGTCTCTTGGCTGCCGTTCGCCGCCGTTCGCCGCTGTCTTCTGCGGTTTGCTGCCCCCGCTTAGAACGCCGCCAGCTCGCCGCCGCAGCGCTCGCAGTACCACTCCGTGGGAAAATTGAGCGTGCCGCACTCCTGGCACCGCAACGACTTCACCGCTTCGCTGGTGCGTGGCGTCGGACGCCCAAAGAAACTCTCGCGCGGCGGCGTCATCTCCTGGCTCACGCGCGGCTCCGGCACGGGGTCCGGGAACGGCGTTGGGGGTTCCGGCACCTCGTAGTCCTTTGGCAGCGGCTCCTGCTGCGCCGCTGGCTTGACTGGCGTGTGCGACGCCGAGCGCTTCGACTCGCCGATGCCCCGCTTGGGCTCGCCCGCCGGCCGTTTCGGCACCATCGCGGGCTCCATCGGATGCGGCGCAGGCGCTGGCGTGTTGCGTCCGACCACCGACTTCAGGAACGCAAGTTCGTCGAAGCTCGGCGCGAGCGGTTGCGGCGGCTCGACCGGAGCGATGATGGACTGCTCGTGAATCGGAATCGTGGGTGCGGCACTCACCATCGCCTCGCCGGCGGACGACGGTTCGACTGGCGTTTCGCCGTGCGACGCCTCGTCCAACGACGCGGCGACCGGCTCTGACACCGACTCCGCAACCGACTCCGGAACCGACGCCTCAACCGCAGCGGACGCCGCCGCCTCGACGACCGGACCTTCCGCCATCTCGTCCGCGGCGGGCGTGTGCTCGCTCGTGCCGTGTCCCGCCACATCCGCGAGCACTTCGCGCAACCGGCGCAGTTCACCGAGCAACGTGTCGCGCTCACCCGTCACGACACCGATTTCCTCGTCGAGACGCGAGCGCCGCCGCTCCCATTCCTTCTCCGAGAACTCGCCCACGGCAAACCGCAGCTCCGCCTCGGCGCGCTCGTCGCGCTTCTTCGCGAAGGCCTCTTCCTTGTCGGTCAGGCGCGCTGCGAGGTCGGCCGCGGCCCCCTGGATCGCGTCGCTCGCGGCGACCAGCTTGGCCTGCACCTTTTCGAGCTTGGCGAGGTAGTCTTCGCGTACCTTTTGGTAGACGGCCGACGGCGCCTCCGCCTGCTTCTGCTCGAGCGCGGAGAGCCAGCGCGCCACCTTCTGCCGATCCGCCAGCAGCTTCTCGACGTTGTCCACGGTGTCGCGATCAGAAGTGCTCATGGGGCGTCCTCGTCAAAGGGCGCGCGACGCCGCTCGCAGCGCGTCAAGCGTGGCGAGCGCGTCGGCATTCAAGTGCTGCACGGCGCCGAGCGCACGGGCCGCCCACATCACGCGGGCCCCGTTCTCCAGGCTCTCCATGCGCTGATGCGCCTCGACCAACGAGCGGCCGACAGTGAGCGCACCATGATTGGCCATCAGGAAGGCGTCGTGCGACGCCCAGTAGGGATCGAACACGTCGGCCGCGGCGTTGGTGCTCGGCGTGCCGTACGGCAGGCTCGCGACGGGCCCGACACTGTAGCGCAGTTCGGCCAGCGCCGACGTCTCGAGAGGAACGCCGGCCACGGCGAACGCGGTCGCCATTGGCGGATGCGCGTGGACGACGGCCCGCACATCCGGGCGCCGATGATAGGCGCGCAGGTGCACGGCCAGCTCGGACGTCGGACGCCGCGTGCCATGGCGCACGGTGCCGTCGAGGCCGAGTTCCACGAGATCCTCCGGGCTCAGGTCCACTTTCGAGAGGCCCGCCGGCGTGACAAATACAGCATCATCGCCGACTCGGACGGAAACATTGCCGTCCTGGCCAGCGATGAGGCCGCGTTCGTACAGGCGACGACAGACGAGACAGATCGCCTGCCGGACATCCTGAGTCTGATGCGTAGCGGTTACCCCATCTTCCTAAAGACGATCCGACCGTCCACGAGGGTACACCCGACGCGGCCGTGGAGTATGCGGCCGCCGTAGGGGGTGTTGCGCCCCTTGGTCAGGAAGGCGGCGGGATCCACCGTCCAGGCCTGGTCCGGGTCGAACACGGTGATATCGGCCGCCGAACCGCGGCGCAGGGTCCCACCCGGCAGGTTGAACAGGCGTGCCGGCGCACACGACATGCGCTCGACGAGCGTGGCCAGCGAGATGATCCCCGACTTGACGAGCCACGTGACGTTCACGGGGAGCGCCGTCTCGAGGCCGATGATCCCGTTGGGCGCATCCGCGAACTCGCGGCTCTTCTCGTCGTTGTGATGCGGCGCGTGGTCGGTTGCGAGCACGTCAATGGTGCCGTCTTTCACGGCTTGCTGGACGGCCTCGACGTCGACCGCGCTGCGCAACGGCGGGTTCATCTTCGCGTTGGTGTTGTAGCCTTCGACCGCCGCGTCGGTGAGCGACAGGTGATGCGGGCACGCTTCCGCCGTCACCGAGATGCCGCGTTCCTTGCCCCAACGAATCAGCTCCACCGAGCCCTTGGTGCTCATGTGGCAGAGATGCACGTGGCCGCCGGTGAGCCGCGCGAGGAGAATGTCACGGATCGCCATGATCTCCTCGGCCTCGGCGGGGATTCCCTTGAGCCCGAGCCGCGCCGATACAAAGCCCTCGTGCATCGCGCCGCCCGCCGCGAGCGTCGGCTCCTCGCAGTGATCCGCGACCGGGATGCCGAAGGTGCGCGCGTATTCGAGCGCCGTGCGCATCAGCTGCGCGCTGACGACCGGCTTGCCGTCATCGCTCACCGCCACCGCGCCGGCGTGCACCATCTCGCCGAACTCGGCCAGGCGCTCCCCCTTCTGGCCGATGCTGATCGCGCCAATGGGATACACGCGGGCCGCGTTGGCCGCGCGCCCCTGCTTGAGCACAAAGCCAATCGCCGCCTGATTGTCGGTGACCGGATCGGTGTTGGGCATCGCGCACACCGCGGTGAAGCCACCCGCGGCTGCGGCGCGCGCGCCGGACTGGATCGTCTCGACGTCTTCCCTGCCCGGCTCGCGCAAATGGCAATGCACGTCAATGAAGCCGGGCGTGACCACCTGGCCCTTGCAGTCAATCACCTCGGCGCCATCGGGCGTGCCGAGGTTGCCGCCCAAGGCCTCAACCTTGCCGTTGCGCACCAGCAAGTCGCCCACGCCATCGAGATTCGACGAGGGATCGAGGAGCCGTCCTCCCCGGAGGACCACATCGCGAAGTTCAGTCATGAGCGATCGCCGCCCTTGGCGGCCTCGGCAAGCGCCGGCGCGTGGCCGGCCAGGAGATACAGCACGGCCATGCGGACGGCCACCCCATTGGTGACTTGTTCGAGAATCACGGAGTGCGGACCATCGGCCACGTCGCTGTCAATCTCGACACCGCGGTTCATCGGCCCCGGGTGCATGATCACCAGGTCGCGCGGGGAGCGATCGAGCCGCTCACGCGTGACGCCGAAGACGCGATTGTACTCGCGCAGCGACGGAATGTACCCCCCGGTCATGCGCTCGAGCTGCAGGCGAAGCACGTTCAGCGCATCGGCCCACTCGATCGCCGCCTCGACGCGGTCGAAGACGGTGACGCCGAACTCGGCGATTGCGGCCGGCAGGAGCGTGCGCGGACCGCACACGGCGACGTCCGCACCGAGCTTGGTGAGACCCCAGATGTTGGAGCGGGCAACGCGCGAGTGCAGGACGTCGCCCACGATGCAGACGCGCTTGCCCTTGAGCGTGCCGAACTTGCGGCGCAGCGTGAGCAGGTCGAGCAGGCCCTGCGTGGGATGCTCGTGCATGCCGTCGCCGGCGTTAATGACATTGCTCTCGATGCGCTCGGCGAGGAATCGCGCCGCGCCCGACGACGGGTGGCGGATCACCACCATGTCAATCTTCATCGCCTCGAGGTTCTTGGCGGTGTCAACCAGCGTCTCGCCCTTCGTCACCGAGCTCGCGGCCGTCGCGATGTTCACGGTGTCGGCCGACATCCGTTTCTCGGCGAACTCAAACGAGGTGCGGGTGCGCGTGGACGGTTCGTAGAACAGGTTGAGCACCGTCGCGCCACGCAGCGTGGGCACCTTCTTGATGGCGCGCTCGCTGATTTCGCGCAGCGGGTCGGCGGTGTCGAGAATGAGAGTGATCTGCTCGGCGGACAAATGCTCGAGGCCGAGCAGGTCCTTGCCGAGCGGAGCGCTCATCCTTCCTCCCCGGCGATGACCAAGGTGACTTCGTCGCGGCCGTCGAGTTCGGAGACGAAGACGTCCACGCGACCGCCCTTCGGCACGTCCACCACGCGTCCGACCACGTCGGCGTGGATGGGGAGCTCGCGCCCGCCACGGTCCACCACCACGGCAAGCATGATGCGTGCGGGGCGCCCGAAATCGGCGAGTTCGTCGAGCGCCGCGCGCACCGTGCGGCCCGTGTACAGCACATCGTCGACGATGACGACCGTCTTGCCGTCGATCGCCCACGGGATGTCGGTCTTCCCGATGATCGGCCGCGGCCCGACCGTCTGCAGGTCGTCGCGGTAGAGCGTGATGTCGAGCGCGCCGCGCGGCACCTGGGCGCCTTCGCGATCGGCGATCACTTTCGCCACGCGGTCGGCGATCTGCACGCCGCGGCGCTGGATGCCGACGAGGACCAGCTGCTCCGTGCCGTCGGCGCGTTCCACAATTTCGTCCGCCATGCGTGCAACGGTGCGCTCGAGCGCACGCGCATTCAGGACGACGGTTGGGGCGGCGGGCATCGGCTCGAAATATGCCCTCCTTGCCGGTGATTCGACAACGGGGCGGGCGAAGGACAAAGCCCTCCGCGGGGCGCGGAGGGCTTTGCGACAACGCGGCCGCACCGATCCGGCCGCGGCGACCTCACGCGAGCCGGCGGGGGCCGACGGGCGGGTTACGCCGCGCGACGCGGTGTGGCAGGCACGCGCGCCGCTTCGGGACGGGCGAGGTAGACGGTTTCGCGGTCCGGCCCAAACGCATCGCGGCGCAGCGGGAACGGGACCCAGCCGAGAATCGTCCCCTGCTCGTTGCAGAGGCAGAGCATCGAACCGGCGGTTGTCATCAGCACTTTGGTTTCCACTGGGGGGTCCTCCTGCATTCAGCCAGATCGCGCGGTGCGTCTGGCGGGTTCACTCTCTATGACACCGAGCCCTGCCAAAAGGTTTGCGGCGTCGGTCACGCCGCGGTAACGTGCGGGTATAGACGGTTCAACGTTGGAGCGCCCCCATGTGCGGCCGGTTCGCCCTTTCCAAAAGCGATCGTATTGACTGGGCACAGTTCGGCGTCCGGCGCGGCCCGCAGCTGCCACCGCACTGGAACCTCGGTCCGGGCCGGCCGATCGCCGTGGTGCGGCAGACGGGCGAGGGCGCAGAGGTTGCCTTGCTGCGATGGGGGCTCGTGCCGTTCTGGGCCGACGATGCGTCCATCGGCGAGCGCATGGCCAACGCCCGCGCCGAGTCGGCGACGGACAAGCCCGCGTTTCGCGCGGCCTTTAAGCAACGGCGCTGCCTGATTCCGGCCGACGGATTCTACGAATGGCAGGCGCCCGAGAAGGGCACGCGGAAGCAGCCGTGGTTCATCCAACGCGCGGATGGCGGCGTATTCGCGCTGGCTGGGCTATGGGAGCGATGGGTCCCGAAGCAGAGCGGCAAGGATGAAACCGGTGAGCACGAGGCGCTCGAGACCTGCACGATCCTGACGATGGAGCCAAACACGCTGCTTGCGCCGATCCATAACCGCATGCCCGTGATCATCGACCCGCGGGACTACGCAACCTGGCTCTCACCCACCTCGACGGTGGACGCCGCGCGGGCGCTGATGCGCGCGTGGGACCCGAGTGCGTGGACGGCGCATCGCGTCGGGTTGCGCGTCAACGCGACGGCCAACGACGACGCCGCGTGCGCGGCGCCGTTGGATGGCGGCGCGCACGCGTAAGGGCCCACTCCGCTACGGTGCTTTCCGAGCGCCTTCCGGCGCCGGCGCAGGCTTCTTGTCCGGCGCGAAACCCGGCGACGCTTTGGCGCGCTCTGCCACCTCGCGCCCGTACAGCGCGGCGTTGAACACGATGCGGAACGTGCCAATGGTCTGTCCGCGCCATTGCGGCCGGAAGCCGAGCAAGACGACGTGGCCGCGGTCATGCTTCACGTCCATCGCGGCCGCGTTCCCCTGCAGGTACTTCTCGCCGAGCAGGTAGCCCG